>Ga0137428_1000815_pt1 | contig 12858 bp, 11 predicted proteins | sample EasRivERMZT718_2_FD_102305 | JGI IMG/M metagenome (GOLD analysis project Ga0137428, IMG submission 102305) | Soil microbial communities from meander-bound floodplain in the East River, Colorado, USA - East River MetaG ERMZT718_2 | ecosystem: Environmental > Terrestrial > Soil > Floodplain ...
CGGCGCCGCGGCGAGCGCTGCGTAAGGCACCGCCATGCCAAGCCCGAGCGCAGTGAACACCGCGAACGCGCGCCAGCCCGATTCGAACACCGCGTAGCCGAGCGCAGCGCCCATGAACGGCGCGGTGCAGGGTGAGGCGACCACCACCGCGAGCACGCCGGAAAGAAAGTGGCCGCTCGGGCCGCCGGCAAAGGAAAAGCGGAACTCGAACAGGCCCGACAGATTCATCGCGAGCACCAGGAAGAATCCCGCGAGCAGCGCCACGGCGATCGGCGACTGGAGCTGGAATCCCCAGCCGAGCTGCGCGCCGAGCGCACGCAACCCGATCAGCATTGCCGCCAGGATCCAGAACGAAGCCAGCACGCCCAGCGCGTAGAGCACCGCATGCCTGAGCCGCGCGTCCGAAGCGAAGCTGAGAACCTTGATGGAGAGCACCGGGAGGACGCAAGGCATCAGATTGAGCAGCAGCCCGCCGGCGAAGGCGAGCACGAGCGCGAGCGCCAGCCCGAGGTCCGCGAAGCGCGCCACGATCGGCACGTCGACGACCAGCGATTTTTCCGGGAGAACGAAAATCCCGCGGACGCGCTCGAATGTGCCGACCGGTTGCGCTGACGCACGCAGCGCGAGGCGATAGCCCTCGCCCTCGCGTGCGAGCCCCTGCGGCGCCGCCGGCTCGACCTTGCCTTCCTCGAACGGCAGGAAGAACGCTTCCTTCAGCTCGACGCCCGCCGGCGGCGAGATCGCGAGCGAAGCGCCCCCGTCCTCGGCTTTCGCGCTAAACAGCCATTGCGCCGGCGCCGGGACCGGAAGCGCCGCGCGCGCCGCAGCGATCGGCTTCCCCCAGTGCCGGTCGGCGCCGGCGCTGCGCGCGACCGGAAGAACGAGCGAGAGCTCGGCGTCCTGCTGGAGGCATTGCACCTCGCACACCAGCCAGAATGCCTTCGCCCGCAGCCTCACCGGCCCCGCGGCGAGATCCGCCGGCGGCACAACGCGGGTCAAGAGCAGCACCTCGCCCTTGTAGCCGAAGTTCATGAGCGGACCGACGGGGATGCGCTGTGGCACCGGCCATTCGATCTCACCCGCAGTGAACCCCGGCGGCAAGCGCCACTCGATGCGCGTCGGCTCGCCGGAATCGCCGGGATTGCGCCAATAGGTATGCCATCCGGGAATCGCCGCGAGGCGCAGCGCGACCGTGATCGGCTCGCCCGGCACCAGCGCGTCGCGCTCGGCGACGAGTTCGGCCTCCGCTTGAGGGGTGCGCACCGCCGCCGCCCACGCAGTCAAACTGAAAAGCATGAAAAAGAAGAAAACGAATCGCATCAGTGCCGGTGGCGGGTGCCGCGCGCCGCGGCGTAGTGCTCCTTGAGCAGGTCGCGCCCGAAGTCGCCGCTGAAGTCGCGCCACACCGTATGGATATGGTTGCCGTCGTTTTGCGACGCGTCGTACTCGATGAGGAATAGCGGTCCCTGCAGGCGGTAGTAGTGTGGCTTGCCGCGAACGGTCGAGCCGGCCCAGCCGAAGCGGATCGCCTCGAGGCCGCCCTGCTTCGCGCGCGCAAGGCGCGCCTGCGCGAGGCCGGGCTCGAAGTTGCCGGCGTAGACCTCGATCAACTTCCATAGCAGCGCGCGCTGCTTCTCGTCCAGCTTCGCACCCGCGATGCCCGCTGCGGCGAGGGGCTCGACTTTGTCCTTGTTGGCCGTGACGATGTCGCCGTAGGTGCGCTCTTCGAACACCGCCTCGCGGCGCTGCGCTTCGCCGAGCGACTCGAGAAGCGCCCAACCCGCGTCGTGCTCCTCGCCGAGAGCGCGCAGTCCCTTCTTCGCGCCCTTCTGGACGGTGGCCGGGTTGGCGCCGAAGAAGCTCGGCGCGTCGACCGCCAGCTTGTCGCCGGCGAGCGTGAAGTTGAGGGAGAGATGATGCCCCTCGAAGCGCCAGCCCCAGCGCTTGGCGGCATCCGGCGTGCCGTACACCGTAAGGTGGTAGCGCTCCGGGTCGCGCATCCAGCCGAAGGTCTCGATCTCGCGCAGCACGATCTCGAGCTCGATGATGTTCACGACCTTGCGGTAGCCCGGGGCCGACAGTGCCGTGCGCAGCAAGCCGTGCACCGCATCGCGCCCTGCCTTGTCCATCTCCTTGAAGGAAAGCCCGTTGCGGGTGCGCGGCGTGTAGTGCCAGTCCGTGCGGTCGCGATCCTCGAACGGCCGCATGGCCTGCGCGCGGCTCTTTTCGGGCAACGCGGCGAGCACGCGCTCCATCGATCCGCGCATTTTCGCCGCTGTGGACTGCGCGAGGGCGCTGCCGGTGATCAAGCCCATGCAAAGGAAAGCGAAAAACGGTCTCATCCAGCCTTTAACACCAACAGCCCCTTGAGATATTCCCCTTCGGGAAACTCGAGCGCCACCGGGTGATCGGCCGCGGCGGTGAAGCGCTCGACGATCTTGGCGTCGGCGCCGGCGTCGAGCGCCGCGCCGGCGACGATCGATTGGAAGAGCTCCGCGGACACGCCGCCCGAGCACGAGAACGTGGCGAGGAGGCCGCCGGGCTCGAGCAGCTTCAGGGCCCACAGATTGATGTCCTTGTAGGCGCGCGCTGCTTTTTTCACCTGCGCCGCCGTCGGCGCGAACTTGGGCGGATCGAGCACGATCAGGCCGAACTTGGCGTTTTGATCTCTGAGGGTCCGGAGCTTGGCGAAGACATCGGCCCGCTCGAACTCCACCTTGGAGGCGTCGAGAGGATTCGCGGCCAGGTTTTCCTTGGCGACTTCCAGCGCCGCCACGGAGCTCTCGATCGCGGTCACGCGCTTCGCGCCGCCGGCGAGCGCGGCGATCGAGAAGCCGCCGGTGTAGCAGAAGCCGTCGAGCACTTCGCGGCCCGCGGCGAGCGCTCGCACGCGCTGGCGGTTTTCGCGCTGGTCGAGGAAGAACCCGGTCTTCTGCCCTTGCTCGACGTCGACGCGGAAGTTGAGGCCGTACTCGATGATTGGGCAGCGCGAGGCGTTGCGGTTGCCGCGCGCGAAGCCGACGCGCGGCTCGAGCCCTTCGAGCTTCCTCACCTCGGCGTCGGAGCGCTCGAAGATCGCTTCGCAGCCCGAGAGCTCGCTCAGGAGATCCAGGATCGGGTCGCGCCAGCGCTCGACCCCCGCGGCGAGGAACTGCGCGACCAGCACGTCGGCATAGCGGTCGACCACGAGGCCGGGCAACCCGTCGGACTCGCCGTGCACGAGGCGCAGGGCGTTTGCGTGCTTCGCGGCGGGCAGCGCCTCGCGCAGGGCGAGCGCCTTTTGGATGCGGCCGCGGAAGAAATCCGCGTCGATCGCTTCGGCTGCGCCGAACGTCCAGACGCGCGCGCGGATCTGCGATTTCGGGCTGTAGGCGGCGTGGGCGAGCACTTTGCCGGATGCGTCGCGCACTTCCACGGTCTCCCCAGGTTTTCCGCCGCCTTTCTCAACCGCCCCGGAGAAGATCCACGGGTGGCGCCGCCTGAGCGATTTGTCGCGCCCTTTCTTGAGAACCAGATGATTCACTTTTTCTTTGCGCGCGGGTGCGCCGCGTCGTAGACCTTGGCGAGCGCCTGGAAATCGAGGTGGGTGTAGACCTGCGTAGTGGAGATGCTCGCATGCCCGAGCAGCTCCTGCACTGCGCGCAAATCCTGCGAAGACTGCAGCAGGTGGCTGGCGAACGAGTGGCGCAGCATGTGCGGGTGCACGTGCTCGGCGATGCCGCGGCGCTTCGCCCACGCGCCCAGGCGATGCCAGACGCGGCTCGGCGCGATTCGCCGGCCGCGGGCGCCGACGAAGAGCGCTTTCTCGTCAGGCTCTGCAATAGAGTTCCTCACTGAAACCCAGTGATCGAGCGCCTCGCGTGCCCTGGCCCCGACCGGCACGGTGCGCGTCTTCGAGCCCTTGCCGGTCACCGTGACTTCGCCGCTGGCAGGCTCGTCGCCCAGGTCGAGCGCGACGAGCTCACCGACCCGCAACCCAGAGGAATAAAGAAGCTCGAACATCGCCGCGTCCTGAACGCCGAGGGGAGAGCTTTCGCGCTCGCCGTCGAGAAGGCGTTGCGCTCCTTCGACCGAGAGGGCTTTCGGCAGCGGCCGCGCCGCTTTCGGCGCGCGGATGCCGAGCACGGGATTGGAGGAAAAGCCGCGGTAGCGCGCGAGCCAGCGGAAATAGCCGCGCCAGGCGGAAAGCGCAAGCGCGAGCGAGCGCGGCGAGAGGCCCTTCGAGTGCAGCACCGCGACGTAGCGCCGCACCTCGGCCGGCTCCAGCGACTGCAGATCCTTCTTGCCATTCAATTCAAGAAGAACATCGAGCGCGCGGGCGTAGTTCGAAAGCGTCGCGGGCGAAAGCCGGCGCTGGTGTTTCAGCGCGTCCAGATACTCGTGCGTCAAAGCCTCGCTGTCACGCCGGCCGCGCATAGCTCTCCGATGCGGCGGAGATAGAGCGTTCCCATCTCCGGGTAAAAGCGCTTTGGGTCCTCGCTGCCCAGCGCTAGCAGGCCAAAGACAGTGGTCTGTCCGAGCGGCACCAGCGCCATCGAGCGCACGTGCTCAGCGGCTTCGCGGAACCAGGGCACGAACGGGTTGCCGACGGCGGGGCCGCACTGCGGCGCGCCCATGGTGCCGGCGTGGTGGCGCTGCGCCTCGTCCACGGCTTGAGCCTCGTCGAAATCCGCCGGCACGCTCTTGCCCCACACCCGCAGCGCCACGTGTGGCACCGCGAAGTCCTCGCGCAGGTGGAAGTAGAGCGAGGTTGCGAGCGCCGGAAAATCCCGGGCGCCCGTGAGCGCGACCGACAGGCGGTGCACCTTCTCGCTGATCGCGTCGTTCTCCTCGCCGAACTGGAGCAGCTCGGCGAGGCGCCCCTCGAGCAGCTTCAGCTTCTCGCGCAGCGCCACCGTCTGGCGCTCGGCGAGCGGGATCGCGCGCCCGCCGTACGGGTGCGGCACGGCGATCGCCTCGAGGAGCTCGGGATGCTGGTCGAAGAACTGCGGATGGGTGCGGAGGTAGCGGGCGATATCGTCTGCGTTCATTGGCCTCTTATAGTTCTATCGATCCTTCAAACACCGTCGCCGCGGGTCCTTTCATGAACACGGCATTCTCGCCGCCGGCCCAAGCGACGGTCAACGCTCCGCCGCGCGTTTCGACCCTCACCGGCGAATCGAGCAGCTTGCGCGAGATCCCCGCGACCACCGCCGCGCAGGCGCCGCTGCCGCAGGAAAGCGTCTCGCCGGCGCCGCGCTCCCAGACGCGCAGCGCGATGGCGTGGCGCTCGAGGACCTGCATGTAGCCGGCGTTCACGCGGTGGGGAAAGCGCGGATGCGTCTCGATCGCCGGCCCCTGCGCGAGGACCGGCGCGCTCGCCACGTCCGGAACGACCTGCACCGCGTGCGGATTGCCCATCGAGAGAATCGTTACTTCGATGTGACGTCCCTGCACGTTCAAGCGCTCCACCGCCGGCGTCGACGGCTTGCCCATGTCGACGCTCACCTCGCCGTCGGCCTCCAGGCGCGGCTGGATCATGCCGCCGAGCGTCTCGACGCGGATCTCGCGCTTGTCCGTGAGTCCGCGCGCGTGGACGAACTTGACGAAGCAGCGCGCGCCGTTGCCGCACTGCTCGACCTCGCCGCCATCGGCGTTGAAGATGCGGTAGCCGAAGTCCGCCCCCGTGCTCTTGGGCCTCTCCACCACCAGTATCTGGTCGCAGCCGACGCCGAGATGGCGATCGGCCAGCTTCTTTAGCTGGGAGGAATTGAGCGCAAACGGCTGCTGGGTGCAGTCCAACACTACGAAATCATTACCCGCGCCCTGCATCTTGGTAAACCCGAGCTTCATGCCGCCCCGCGCACGCACGCGGCTATGCGGTCGATCGACGCCTCTTCGAGGAGCGGGTGGATGGGCAGGGACAGGACCGTGTTCGCGACTTCTTCCGCGACCGGAAGAGACACCCCTTTGGCGATGCTTTCGTAGGCCGGCTGCTTGTGCAGTGGCATCGGGTAGAACACCGAGCTCGCGATGCCTTCCTGGGTCAGCGTCTCGCGGATTACGTCGCGCCGCTCGGCGCGGATGGTGAACTGGTGATAGACGTGCGCGCCGCGCCCGTGCTCGGCGGGCAGGATCACGTTGGCGCCCGCGAGCTTCTCCCGGTAGCGGCGCGCCACCGCGCGGCGCGCGTCGTTGAAGTGCGCGAGGTGCTTCAGCTTCACCCGCAGCACCGCCGCCTGCAGCTCGTCCAGCCGGCTGTTCCAGCCCACGCGATCGTGCAGGTAGGTCTGCCGGCTGCCGTGGTGGCGCAGCATCCGCAGGATCTTTGCGTGCTCCTCGAGCCTGGCGGTCATCAGCCCCGCGTCTCCCGCAGCGGCCAGATTTTTCGTCGGATAGAACGAAAACCCGCCGAAATCCCCCCAGCTGCCGGCGTTCCTGCCGTCGTAGTCGGCGCCGATGCATTGCGCGCAATCCTCGATCAGGACGAGCTTCTTTTCGCGGCAGATGCGGGCGATTTCGTCGAGCTCGGCGCACTGGCCGAAAAGGTGCACGGCAATGACCGCCTTGGTCCTTTTCGTGATGCTTTTTGCCAGCGAGGCAGGATCGAGGTTGAAGGTGCCCGCATCGACGTCCGCAAACACCGGTTTCGCGCCGGTATAGGACACCGCCTCGCCGGTCGCGAAGAAGGTGAACCCGGGAATCACGACTTCGTCGCCCTGCCCGATGCCGCACGCGACGAGCGGCAGGTGCAGCGCATCGGTGCCCGAGTTCACCCCCACGGCATGCTCCACGCCGATGAACTGCGCGATCTCGCGCTCGAGCGCCTCGCCTTCGGGGCCGAGCACGAAGCGCCCGGACTCGAACACGCGGCCGACCGCGGCGTCGATCTCGGCTTTCAGCGCGCGGTATTCGCCCGCGGGGTCGACCATCGGGATCATGATCGTCATGCGAATCGCTCCAGGCGCTCGCGCACCAGGCGGCCGATATCGAGGGCGAGCTTGAGCACGCGGCGGCCTTCCGCGCCATCGACCAGAACCGGACGATTCTGGGTAATGGCAAGAATGAAGCTTTCAGCCTGGGCCGTAAGCGCGTCGCCGCCGGTATGCGCCTCCTCGGTCTCTTCGATCACGCCGGCAGCCTGCTTCACATAGCGCAGCTTGCCCTCCTGCAGGTCGGCAGAGGCGTAGAGCCCCGGCTGGAACACGCGGAACTTGCGAACCACCGCCTGGCTGACGCGGCTCGCCGTCAGGTCGGCGACGCAGCCGCTCGCGAACTCGACGCGGGCGGAGGCGATGTCGATGTCGTTCGTGAGCACCCGGAAGCCGCATGCGCTCACTTCCTCGACCTCGGAGCGCGCGATCGACAACGCGAGATCCAGGTCGTGGATCATGAGATCGAGGATCACGTCGACCTCGGCGCCGCGCTGCTTGAAGCCCGCGAGCCGCTCGGCGGAGACGTACAGGGCCTTGTCCACCCGGCGGGCGAGCGCCTGGAACGCGTTGCTGTAGCGCTGCACGTGCCCGACCTGCAGCACCAGCCTGCGTTGCGCAGCCAGGTCGACGAGGTCGTCGGCCTCCGCCAGCGTGGCGGCGATCGGCTTCTCGATCAGCACGTGCATGCCCTTCTCGAGGCACGCGCGCGCCACCTCGTGATGAAGGTTCGTCGGCACGGCGATGACTGCGGCCTCGACCTTTCCCAATATCTTCCTGAAATCCGAAACCTGCGCGCGCGCGGGATCAGGGTCCACGACCGCGGCGAGCTCGACGCCGGGCAGGCGCGCGAACTTCTCGGCGTGGTAGCGCCCCATGTGGCCCGCACCAATAATGGCTAACCTCAAGCGGCTCGCCTCAATAGAACCTCGGCTCACCCGCGGGGCGCGTCTTGAACCGCTTGTGCAGCCAGAAGTACTGCTCGGGCATCTCCAGCACCCGCTCCTCGATGAACGCCATCATGCGCCGCGCGTCGGCGTGGTCGTCGCCGCTCGGAAAGCCGCTCCACGCAGGATATAGCCGGGCGAGGTAGCCGCCGCCCCCGGGAAGTATCCGCGTCACGCAGGGCACCACCGCCGCGCCGGTCGTGCGGGCAATATACGCGAGTCCGGTCACGGTGGCGGCGGACACGCCGAAGAAGGGCACGAACACCGAGCGCTTCGGGCCGAAGTCGAGGTCGGGCAGATAGTAATAGAGCGTCCCCGACTCGATCACCCGGATCCCGCTCTTGATTCCCGCCTGGCGCGGAAACATCAGGCCGCCGAAGCGCGTGCGGCCTGCGAGCAGGCGCGCCTCGAACACCGGATCCTTCTGCCGCGAATACATCATCGCCACCGGGAACTCGAGCGCAAGGCGCGCCAGCGTCGCCTCGAAACCCACGAAGTGCGGGGCGAACACGATGGTTTTCGGGTGCCCTTTCAGATGTTCAAGGCCTTCGACGCGCACCAGGTCCCGGATGCGGCTGCGCGGCGACCACCACAGGATGCCCTGCTCGATGAACGCGCGGCAGAACGCGCGGAAGTGGGCGCGGGCGAGGCGCTCGCGCTCGACCGGGGTCTTCTGCGGAAAGCATTTCCCGAGGTTGATGCGCGTGACCATGCGCCGCTCGGGAATCAGCCAGAAGACTCCGGCGCCGATCGCGCTGCCCACGCGCGAAAGAATGCTCAAGGGCAGCAAGCGCGCGAGCCACATGAAGACGAAGACGAGCCGCGTCATGAAGGCTTGGGCTTTGCGCCGCTCGGGGTCTTGTAGCGGTTGTAGCCCCAGAGGTATTGCTCCGGGCATTCGCGCACCAGTTCTTCGAGCGCGCGGTTGAGCCGCCGTGCCGGGGCTTCATCTGGAAGAATCCTGGGATAAGGACGAATCGTGATGCTGTACCCGGCGCCGCGCGGCAGGCGTTTCGCGAACGCGAGAAAGCAGGCGAGGTCGTCGCGCCGCGCGAGCTTCGGCGCGAGCGTTGCGGTGTAGGCGAGCCGGCCGAAGAATTCGGCCCATTCGCCCTCGCCCGCGCCCGGCACCTGGTCGGGCAGGAAGCCTGCCGCCTCGCGGCGCTTCAGCGCGGCGAACATCTCGCGCACTCCGGCGAAGTCGGCCGGCACGAGGCGCACGCCGCCCCGGCCGCGGCCCTCGCGCATCAGCGGCTCGAGCCAGCCGAGCTTGGGCGCGCGGTAGAGCACCGTGATCGGCACATGCAGCGCGGCGTAGTGCGCCGCGATCTCGAAGCAGCCCATGTGCGGCGTAAGGAAAAGCAGCGCCTTGCCTTCAGCGCGCGCGGCGTCCACCGCATCCATGCCGCGCACTTCGCTCACGAGGGCGGCCACTTCCTGCTGCGGCCGCAGCCACATGGCCGGCGTCTCGGCGAGCATCTGCCCCGCGTTGGCGATCGCCGCGCGCCGCAAGCCTGGATCGCGATATCCGGCGTGCTGCAGGTTTTCGCGCAGGTGCCTGCGGTAGGTGGGCGATATCCCATAGATCGCCCAGCCGAGGACGGTTCCCAACCCGTGCAGCAGCCGCAGCGGCAGACCCGCAATGAGACCGAGGAGAAACCTGGGGAGGCGCTGCAAGTTTTGGTATCCTTGCGGCCTTCCCACCTAGTAGAAGAAACGCAGGCAATGAGCGATTTTCTGTTTACCTCCGAATCGGTGTCCGAAGGCCATCCCGACAAGGTCGCGGATCAGATCTCCGACGCCGTGCTCGACGCGATTCTAAAGCAGGACAAGACTTCGCGCGTCGCGGCCGAGACGCTGGTCAAGGACAACCTGGTGGTGCTCGCCGGCGAGATCACGACGAATGCGCGCGTAAACTACGACGCGGTCGCGCGCAACACGATCCGGCGCATCGGCTACAACGACCCGTCGATCGGGTTCGACGCCGCGACCTGCACCGTGCTCATCGCTTACGGCCAGCAGTCGCCCGACATCGCGCAAGGCGTCGACGAAGGCAAGGGGCTCAATCTCGAGCAGGGCGCAGGCGACCAGGGCCTGATGTTCGGCTACGCCTGCGACGAAACGCCCAGCCTGATGCCGCTGCCGATCTTCCTTTCGCACCGCCTGGTCGAGCGGCAGGCCGAGCTGCGGCGCAACGGCCGCCTGCCCTGGCTGCGTCCCGACGCCAAGTCGCAGGTCACCGTTCGATACGTAAACGGGAGGCCCGACTCGATCGACACCGTCGTGCTCTCCACCCAGCACGCGAAGGGCGTCGAGCACAAGAAGCTCTCCGAGTCCGTGATCGAAGAAGTGATCAAGCCGGTGCTGCCGAAGAGCATGCTCAAGGGCAAGGTGAACTACCTCGTCAACCCGACCGGCGCCTTCGAGATCGGCGGCCCCAAGGGCGACTGCGGCGTCACCGGCCGCAAGATCATCGTCGACACCTACGGCGGCTCGGCGCCGCACGGCGGCGGCGCGTTCTCGGGCAAGGATCCGTCCAAGGTCGACCGTTCAGCCGCGTATGCGGCGCGCTACGTGGCGAAGAACATCGTCGCCGCGGGCCTCGCCTCGAAGTGCCTGGTGCAGGTGTCGTATGCCATCGGCGTCGCACGCCCGACCAGCGTCATGGTCACCACGCAGGGCACCGGCAAGATGTCCGACGACGCGCTGGCCGCGCTCGTGACGAAGCATTTCGACCTGCGGCCGAAAGGCATCATCCAGATGCTCGATCTGCTCAGGCCGATCTACGAGAAGACCGCCGCCTACGGACACTTCGGCCGCGAAGAGCCCGAGTTCACCTGGGAAGCGACCGACAAAGCCCTCGCGCTGAAGCAGGCGGCTTAAGGAGCCATCCATGAAGAACCTTGAGGAGGTCCTCAGGGCCGCCGGCAATCCGGTTACGATGCTGCGCAATTCGCAGATCGGCGCCTATGTCTATCCGGTGGTGCCGGGCGAATTCTCCAACTGGCGCGACGAGCAGGTGGCCTGGCAGAAGAGCGCGGTGCTGTTCGACCAGTCGCACCACATGGTCGAGCAGTACGTGCAGGGCCCGGACGCGCTGAAGCTCTTCACGCACCTCGGCATGAACAGCTTCGCCAGCTTCCCGGTGAACCGCGCCAAGCAGCTCGCGCCGTGCAACTATGACGGCTACGTCATCGGCGACGGCATCCTGTTCCACCTCGAAGAAAACCACCTGGTGTTCGTCGGCCGCGCGCCGGCGGCGAGCTGGATCCAGTTCCACGCCGAAACCGGCGGCTTCAACGTGAAGACGAGGAAGGACGACCGCTCGCCCGGCAACACCAAGGGCCTGGCGATCAACCGCACCAACTACCGCTTCCAGATCCAGGGCCCGAACGCCTGGAAGGTGATCGAGAAAGTGAACGGCGGGCCGGTGCCCGAGCTCAAGTTCTTCCACATGGCGACGATGAAGATCGCGGGCCGCACGGTGCGCACGCTGCGCCACGGCATGGCGGGCGCGCCCGGCCTGGAGATCTGGGGCCCGTACGCCGACCGGGAGGAGATCCGTGCGGCCATCGTCGCCGCCGGCAAGGAGTTCGGCCTGAAGGAAGTCGGCGCGCGTGCCTACGCGACCAACACGTGCGAGTCCGGCTGGATCCCTTCTCCGCTGCCCGCGGTCTACACCGGCGAGAAGATGAAGAAGTACCGCGAGTGGCTGCCGGCGTCGAGCTACGAAGCCACCGGCTCGATCGGCGGCAGCTTCGTTTCGCAGAACGTCGAGGACTACTACGTCACGCCCTACGAGATGGGCTACGGCCCGTTCATCAAGTTCGACCACGACTTCATCGGCAGGGAGGCGCTGCAGAAAATGGCCGGCAAGCCGCACCGCCGCAAGGTGACGCTGGCCTGGAACGCCGACGACGTGGTCAAGGTGTGGCGCTCGATGCTCGAGCAAGGCGATCCCTACAAGTACATCGACCTGCCGCTGTCGAACTTCACCTCGGCCACGTACGACCGGCTGACGCACAAGGGCAAGACCGTCGGCCTCAACATGTTCAGCGGCTACAGCTACAACGAGCGCTCGATGCTGTCGCTCGCCATCGTCGACCCGGACATCCAGCTCGGCAACGAGGTGAGGCTGCTGTGGGGCGAGGAAGGCGGCGGCACGAAGAAGCCCACCGTCGAGCGCCACAAGCAGATCGAGATCCGCGCCGTCGTCAGCCCGGCGCCGTACGCCAAGCAGGCGCAGACGTCCTACCACGAGGGCTGGCGCAGCAAAGCGACCGCCTGAGGCTCGCATGAAGAGCCTCGAGGACCTCATCCAGGCGCACGGCGCGGAAGGCAAGAGCGCCGTCGACCTGCTGCGCCATTCGCCGAGCGGCCCGAACGTCTATCCCGGCGTGCCGCCGGAGTACACCAACTGGCGCGACGAGCAGCAGGCCTGGCAGAAAACCTGCGTGCTCTTCAACCTGTCGTTCCATATGGCCGACCTGCTGGTCGAGGGCCCGGACGCGGCCAAACTGCTGTCGCATCTCGCGATCAACTCGTTCAAGAACGTTTCGCCCGAGCGGGCGAAACAGTTCGTGCCGTGCAGCCACGACGGCCACGTGATCGGCGACGTCATCCTCTTCAACCTCGCCGCGAACAGGTTCAACCTGGTCGGACGGATCCCGGCGCTGAACTGGATCCAGTACCACGCCAAGACCGGCCGCTACGACGTGCGGCTCGAGCTCGACGAGCGCTCGGCGGCGCGCAAGGACCCGTTCAACCGCAAGTCCTACCGCTTCCAGATCCAGGGCCCCAACGCCATGAAGGTGATGGAGAAGGTGCTCGGCAAGCGGCCGCCCGAAGTCAAGTTCTTCCACGTCACGGTGCTGCCGATCGCCGGCAAGCAAGTGAGCGCGCTGCGCCACGGCATGGCCGGCCAGCCCGGGTTCGAGCTCTATGGACCCTATGCGGAAGGCGACGCGGTGCGCGACGCGATCGTACGCGCGGGCGAGGAG
>Ga0137428_1000816_pt1 | contig 12841 bp, 6 predicted proteins | sample EasRivERMZT718_2_FD_102305 | JGI IMG/M metagenome (GOLD analysis project Ga0137428, IMG submission 102305) | Soil microbial communities from meander-bound floodplain in the East River, Colorado, USA - East River MetaG ERMZT718_2 | ecosystem: Environmental > Terrestrial > Soil > Floodplain ...
ACTCGCTCGACTCGCCCACGCTGACGCCGCTCGACCTCGACTGGCGCAAGGCGACCGCCTGGGAGCGCGGCCGCCGCGAGTCGATCGCCGCGCTGGCCCGCGAGGAGGCCAAGCTCAGGGACCTCGGGCGCCAGCGCGCGATCCAGAAGGAGCTGTCGAACCGGCCCGCGCTCGCGGCCGCGCAGGCGCTGCCGGCGGACCAGCGCACGCCCGACCAGACCCGCTCGCTAGCCAGCTTCTACGAGAAGAAGTGGCCCGAGGAGGAGATCGTCGCCGCGCTCGAGATCGAGGACGCGCGGCGCCTCGGCAAGGTCATGCTCGACCAGATGGTCGTGGAGGAGTCCTACCCGGGCGACCTCGACTGGGCGCTCACGGTGCGCGAGCCGGGCACCGAGCCGCTGCCCACGCACCTGCTCGTGCGCGGCAAGCCGAGCACGCCGGGGCAGGTCGTGCCGCTGCGCTTCCCGCGGGTGCTGTTGCCCTCGGACGAGGCGGCGCTCGTGCCCACGGTGACGCCACCCGAGAGCCGCGCCAGCTCGGGCCGGCGCCTCGCGCTCGCGCAGTGGATCACCGCGCCCGGGCACCCGCTCACAGCGAGGGTGGCGGTGAACCGCGTGTGGCAGCACCACTTCGGCCGCGGGCTCGTCGCGACGCCCAACGACTTCGGCCACAACGGCGAGCCGCCCAGCCACCCGCAGCTGCTCGACTGGCTGGCCGACGAGTTCGTGCGCGGAGGCTGGAGCCTCAAGTCGCTGCACAAGCTGGTGATGACGTCCGAGGCCTACCGCCGGTCGTCGGTCGCCGACGACGAGGCCGCGCAGGCCCAGGACCCGGGCAACGCGCTGCTCTGGCGCCAGAACCGGCGCCGGCTCGAGGCCGAGCCGCTGCGCGACAGCGCGCTGGCCGTCGCGGGCCGCCTCGATCCCGCGCGCGGCGGGCCGTCGTTCCATCCCGACATCGCGCGCGAGGTGCTGGCCGGGCTGTCGCGGCCGGGCGAGGGCTGGGGCCCGGTGCTCGCCGACCAGGAGGACCGCCGCAGCATCTACGCCTACGCCAAGCGCAATCTGGCCGACCCGCTGCTCGAGGTCTTCGACGGGCCCGATCCCTCGCTTCCGATCGCGGTGCGTCCGGTCACGACCGTGCCGAGCCAGGCGCTCGTGCTGCTCAACAGCGGCTTCATGGCCAAGGCGGCGCGCTCGTTCGCGGCGCGCATCGCGGCCGAGGCCGGCGCCGAGCCCGGCGCGCGCGTACGCCGTGCCTACGAGCTGGCGCTCGGCCGCGCCCCGACCGCCGCCGAGGAGCGCATCGCCCTCGACTACCTGGCCCGCTCGACGCAGGGCTTCCAGGGTGTCGCCCCGGCGATCACGTTCGAGGCGCGTCTGCCCGAGCGCGCCGACATCTACTACCTGGGCCGGCTCGAGGGCGAGGACCTGCTCTCCGGCCCGCGCGAGGGCTGGCTCTACCTCAAGGGCCGCTGGGGCGACCAGTACAACAACACGCAGGCGCCCGACCCGCTCGAGGGGCCGGCGGCGCTGTGGACGCGCCACGCCTTCCAGGACGGCGAGCTGCTGGCGCGGCTGCGCCTGCGCGCCGGCAGCCCGTTCGCGTCGCTGCTGCTGCGCGCGCAGCCGGCCGGCGAGGCGCTCTCGGGCCTCGAGGTGCGTCTCGAGGCCGAGCCCGGCCGCGTGCGCCTGATCGAGCACGACGGCGAGAGCTCGACGGTGCTGGCCGAGGCCGCCGCGCCGGTGGGGACGGAGACCTGGCACGAGCTGCGCGTCACGGCCGCGGGCACCGCGCTGACCGTCGCGCTCGACGGCGCCGAGCTGCTGCCGGCCGCGCCGGTCGGGGTCGTGCAGGCGGGGCGCCTGGGCGTGCGGACCTGGCTGGCCGGGCTCGACCTCGAGCGGCTCGAGCTGCGCACCGGCGGCGACGAGCTCGTGCTCGAGGCGCCGCCGCAGCCGCCGCAGGACCGCGCGCTCGAGGCCCTGGCGCTGCTGGTCCTCAACCTGAACGAGTTCGTGTACGTTGACTGAGGCCCCGCCATGACGCCGCGCAGCAGCCCCCGAGACGACGACCCCCGCCCCGACACGACGCGGCGCGGCTTCCTGGGCGGCGCCGCCGGGCTCTCGCTGCTCACGCTGCTGGCCCAGGGCGGCCTGTTCGGCGAGGCCGCGCGCGCGGTCGCCGCCGCCGGCGACCGCGAGGGCGACCCGCTCGCGCCGCGCCCGCAGCACTTCCCGGCCAAGGCCAAGCACTGCATCTTCCTGTTCATGTTCGGCGGGCCCAGCCAGATGGACCTGTTCGATCCCAAGCCCGAGCTGAACAAGCGCGACGGCCAGACGGCCGACATCGAGGTGCGCCGCCACGACGTGCACTCCTCGGTGCTGCTCGGTAGCAAGCGGACCTTCAAGCAGCACGGACAGACCGGCCAGTGGTGCTCGGACGCCTTCCCCCGGCTGTCGGCGCACATGGACAAGCTGGCGGTCATCAAGAGCCTGTACACCGACTCCTTCGCGCACGGCTCGGCGGTGCTGCAGATGAACTCGGGCCAGGCGCTGCAGGGCCACCCGTCGATGGGCAGCTGGCTGACCTACGCGCTCGGCACGCAGAACCGCGACCTGCCGGGCTTCGTCGTGATGCACGACCAGCGCGGCGGCCCGATCTCGGGCCCGACGAACTGGTCGAGCGGCTACATGCCGGCGGCCTACCAGGGCACGCTGCTGCGCAGCACCGGCCAGCCGCTGCTCTACCTGACGCCCGACGCGGCGGCCGGCGGTCGCACCGGCATGTCGCGCGCGATGCAGCTCGACCAGATCGAGACCCTCAACGTGCTGAACGCCGAGCACCTGGCCTCGCGTGCCGCCGACAGCGAGCTCGCGGCGCGCATGGCCAGCTACGACCTGGCCTACCGCATGCAGGACTCCGCGCCCGAGGCGCTGGACCTGAGCCAGGAGCCCGAGGAGACGCTGAAGGGCTATGCGCTCGACCAGCCGCGCGGCAGCCACTCGCTCTCGATCGGCCCCGCGCCCTTCGGCCGCCAGTGCCTGATCGCACGCCGCCTGATCCAGCGCGGCGTGCGCTTCGTGCAGATCTACAACGGGGGCGGCCACCAGCAGCAGACCTGGGACGCGCACCAGGGCGTCGAGGAGAACCTCTCGATCCACTGCCCCGAGACCGACCAGCCGATCGCGATGCTGCTCACCGACCTCGAGCGCACGGGCCTGCTCGACGAGACGCTCGTGATCTGGGGCGGCGAGTTCGGGCGCCAGCCGGTCAGCCAGGAGGCGGTGGCCGGCCAGGACAAGAACAACACCGGCCGCGACCACAACCCCAAGGGCTTCACGATGTGGATGGCCGGCGCGGGCATCCAGCCCGGCAGCGTGGGCGAGACCGACGAGCTGGGCAGCGAGGCCGTCGTCGAGCGCCACCACATCCGCGACCTGCACGCGACCGTGCTGCACCTGATGGGGCTCGACACGCACAAGCTGACCTACCGCTACGGCGGGCTCGAGAGGAAGCTGACCGGCGTGATCGAGCCCGAGATCATCAAGGGCGTGCTGGCCTGACGGGCGAAGGCAGGGCCGCTGCGCGGCTGGCTCGGGGGTCGGCTCCGGCCTCCGACTGCGCCAGTCCGGCTGGTCACCAGCATCAGGTTGCGGCTGGCTTGCCGAGCCCGCGGCCTTCGCAGCCGATCGCAGCAGAACGGACTCGTGGAGCCGCTTCCCAGTCGGCCTTCGCCGACCCCCGGCCGCGCCGCTCCGCGGCCCGCCTCACCCCCGTCGCCGGCGCGCTCTTGAACGTCGGGATCGGTCTGCTGGTCGCGGCGGTTCTGCCGGCTTGCGGCGATTCGGGTGCTGCGACTACAGCGCCGGCTGCGACGGCTGCGGCCGCGAAGCCGACGCCGCCCGCCGTGGTGCGGCTGTGGCGGCAGGTCGAGCCGATGGCGAACCGTCCGCAGGTGGCGGCGCCGAATCCCGTGCTCACTGCGGACGGGGCGCGGGCCGCGAGCTGGTACCGGCTGGTCGCGGTGCCTGGGTCCGAGCAACTGGAGCTGCAGCCGTTCGTGCCGGGCGGGGAGGCGCTCGCGCTGAGCCGCGATCAGCAGCTCGCCGTGGCGCTGCCGCTCTCGACCGAGGCGGAGGCAGCCGAGGCGCTGGCGGTCTCGGTCGTGCTGCGTGCGCAGCACGGCCTCGCGGCCGACGCGGTGCCTCGCGCGCTGCTCGTCGAGCTGCCCGCCGCGCAAGACCTGGCCCGCGGCCTGACGCTCGAGGACTTCTTCGGACTGTGCGACCCCACGCGCATCGGGACGCACGTCCTGGAGGGTGAGCCGGCGGCCGAACCCGGGCTCACGCGGCTGGCCGCGGACTGCGTGGTCGAGCGCATTGCGCCGCAGCTCGTGCTGTTCGTCGTCTCGCCGGCGCAGGCGACGCCCGGCGAGGCGGCGCAGCTCGAGTCGGTGGAGATCGGCCGCCGGTCGTTGGCCGAGCACGTGGCGGAGGGGCGACCGGATCCGCGGCTCGTGCGCGAGGAAGGCCGCGAGGCGGTGAGCCTCACGCTCGATCGGGACTGCCGGCAGGCGCTGCTCGCGCTGCCGGGCCGCCGCTACGCCTTCACGCTGCCGCGCGACGACCGGCCGCGGCGCCTCGATCTCGCGCTGGGCGTCGCGCCGCGCACCGCGACGCGCGACGGGTCGATCCGGCTCGCGGTGACCGCGGACGGCGCGACGCTGCTCGAGAAGGTGCTCGTGGCGCCGCTCGACGCGGGCGATCCGGCCTGGACCGACGTCTCGCTGCCGCTGCCGGCCGGCGTCAGCGAGCTCGTGCTGTCGGCGGAGGGCGTGGGGGCCGATCCGCCGCTGGCCGCCTTCGGGCACCCGACGGTGCGCGCGGCCAGCACCGCCGGCGCGGCCGGCGAGCGGCCGAACGTGGTGCTCGTCAGCCTCGACACGCTGCGCCCCGACCGGCTGGGTTGCTACGGCGCGCAGCCCTCGCCCTCGCCGCGCCTCGACGCGCTGGCGCGCGAGTCGCTGCGCTTCACCGACGCCTACTCGACCAGCAGCTACACGCTGCCCGCGCACGGCTCGATGCTGACCGGCCAGTACCCGGCCGTGCACGGCGCCACCGCCCCGGAAGACCGCCTCGACCCGGCGCGCTCGCCCTTCCTGGCGCAGATGCTGGCCGACGCGGGCTACGTCACGGCCGGCTTCACCGGCGGCGCCTACATGGCGGCCGACTTCGGCTTCGCGCACGGCTTCGACCGCTACGCGAACAACGACCCGGTCTGGGCGCGCGACAGCCTGCGCGGCCGGCAGCTCATGGAGATGGGGACGGGCCCCAACGCCGGCCAGCACGCCGAGCTGCTGCGCCGCTACGCGACGCCGTCGATCGCGCGCTGGATCGAGGCCCAGGACGACGGCGTGCCCTTCTTCCTGTTCGTGCACACCTACGTGGTGCACAACTACGCCCCCGACCGGGCGCGGCTGCGCAAGCACGGCCTGCTGGGCGAGAAGGGCAGCGAGGCGCGCCTGGACTACGACCAGCGCGAGCGCTTCAACTTCGGCGAGACCGCGCTGCACGACGAGGTGCTGGCGGCGCTGCTGCCCTACTACGACGCGACGATCGAAATGGCCGACGAGCTCGTGGGCGCGCTGCTCGACGCGCTCGACCGCGCGGGCCTGGCCGGCCGCACGCTCGTGATCGTGACCAGCGACCACGGCGAGGAGTTCGGCGAGCACGGCTACTTCGGCCACGGCAAGAACCTCTACGAGAGCAACGTGCGCGTGCCTCTGCTCGTGCGCCGGCCGGGTGGCGAGGCGGGTGTCGTCGCCGACCTGGTCAGCCTTGCGGACCTGCCGCCGATGATCCTGCGCGAGGCCGGCCTGGCGCCCGACCCGCGCATGAGCCTCGGCCCCGAGTGGGACCCGACGCACGTGCTGCCGCCGGCGCGCCCGCGGGTCGTGATCGAGCTCGACACGCGCTTCGAGAAGGTCAGCGCGATCCGCGAGGGGCCGCTCAAACTGAGCGTGCGCACGCCGCCGACGCGGTTCGTGGAAGCGACAGAGGGGCAGCCGGTGGGGGGCGAGGCACCCGGCGGCGTGGCAGCGGCCCGGGTCGAGCTCTTCGACGTGGAGCAGGATGGCGAGGAGCGCACCGAGCTGGGGGCGAACGGCGGAGGGGGCGCGCCGGCCGCGCAGCTGCGCGCCGCGCTCGAGAGCTTCCGGGTGCTCACGGCGGCGATCCGGGCGGCGACCGGCGGGGACGGCGCGGACGCAGCCGAGCTCGATCCGCGGACCCGCGAGCAGCTGATCCAGATGGGTTACATCGAGGACGACCGGGAGGGCGCGCAGGCGCCGCGCTGAGTCCTCAGGGAGTGACGGCCTTGACCGCGTTGCTCGCGGCGAGGCCCTGCAGCGCGGCGGCATCCGCGAACCAGTGCTGGAACCAGAGTGCCGTGCCGGGCGGGAGTCCAGCGGGCCACGGCGCGCTGAGGTTCAGTGTGCCGGCCGGACTGATGGGGAGGCCCTGAATCACAAGGTGCGGGTAGGGGACCATCGTGCCGCCCTTGAACGGCGCGTTCAGCGCGACGAAGCCCACCACGAGCGCGGTGGAGGCGCCAGGCTTGGCGTGGCTCAGCGCGAGCGTCGTCGTGGTGCCCGGCAGCAGCGAACCGCTGCCCTCGAGCAGCGGCGCGCCGAAGGTACCGGGCAGCACGGCGCCGGCGCTCTGCCAGGGCGTGAACTGCGGCGCGAGGTCGAAGACGATCACGGCGCCGTTCGGCGCTCCGAACACCGCGGCCTGCGCCACGCCGATGGCGAGCTCCGGGCTGCCGTTGTTGTCCACGTCTCCGCCGCCCGCGACGGCCTGCCCGAACTGGTCGGTGGTGCCCGTGCTCGCGGTGAAGAGAGGTTCACCGGTCGCACCATCGACGACGTCGACGCGGGCGCCGCCCGGTGATCCCACGACGAGCTCCTGGACGCCGTCGCCGCCCAGATCGCCGAGCGCGGCCACGGTCCGGCCCGCCGCGCTCCCGACCTGGACCCCGAACACGGTCATGAGCGTCGAGCCGTCAGCGCCGGAGAGCAGGAGGGCCCGACCGGCATCGCCTCCCGCGCTGTCGTCGCCGGGCTCGCCCGCGAGCACGTCCGGCTTGCCATCGCCATCGACGTCGCCGGGTGCGGCGAGCGACCAGCCCAGCATCCCGACCGAGGAAGTTCCGGCGCGATCGACGAGCACCCCACCGCTCGTGCCCGAGACGACGAGCACGCGGCCGGCGTCGGTGCCGCCGGTCCCGTCGTCGTTGCGCACGCCGATGGCGATGTCGGAGGCGCCGTCACCGTCGACGTCGCCCAGGCCGGCGACCGCCGCGCCGAAGGCGGAGTTGACCTCGTCGCCCAGGACCTGCAGGAGCAGCGCGCCGCTTGCTCCGGAGAACACGCGCACCGCGCCCTTGTTGGTGCCGGCCAGGTCGTCGTACGGCACGCCCACGACGATGTCCGGCACCGCGTCGCCGTCGACGAGGCCGGCGCTGGCGATGCCGTAGCCGAACTGGTCGTTGTTCGACAGCCCCGTGAACGTGCGCAGCAGGCTGCCGTCGCGCCCCGACCAGACGCGCACGACGCCGGGTCCGAAGGGGTTCGCCGCGAAGGGCGCCGCGGCCAGGATGTCGGCGAAGCCGTCGCCGTTCACATCGCCCAGGCGAGCGACCGACCAGCCCAGCCGCTCGTAGAGCTTGAGTCCGTGGAACTCCTGCAGCAGCTCGCCGTCGCGGCCGGAGAAGACGCGCACGGCGCCGGACAGGTAGCCGGCGGTCTCGTCGAAGGGCGCGCCGACGGAGATATCCTCCCAGCCGTCGTTGTCGACGTCGCCGGCGATGGCCACGGCCGAGCCGAAACCGGTCGCAGGGGGCAGGCCGGTCACGGTGAGCACGTGGGGGATCGTGAGGCCACCCTGGGGTTTCAGCACGCGCACGCGGCCGGCGTCGACGCCCGCCGGGCCATCGTGCCCGGGTGCGCCGATCACGAGTGCCAGGCCCGGAATGCCGGGGATGCCCGACGCGGAGGCCAGCGAGGCTCCGAAGCGCTCGCCCGACTGCTCGCCCGGGATCTCGCCGAGCTGCATGCCGTTGGCGCCCGAGTAGATGCGCACCGCGCCCGTGTTCGCGCCGAACACGGTGGAGAGTGTGGGATCGCCGACGGCGACGTCGTCGAGGCCGTCGCCGTCGATGTCTCCGACGTCCGCAGCCGTCGGGCCGCCGACCGAGATGAGGTCGGCCGTCGGGAACTTCCGGATGAGGGCGCCCGTGGTCCCGGAGAACACCGACACCGCGCTGCGCTCGCTGCCCAGCACGTCCGGCGTGCCGTCCCCGTCGAGGTCGCCACCCAGGGCGACGTGCAGACCGAGCCAGCTCATCGGACCCTGCGGCGTCGTCCACACGATGGACCCGGTCGCGCCCGAGACGAGCGAGATCCCTTCCTGCTCGCCGTCGCCCATCGGCTGGTCGTGGTAGGGGGCGCTGACGAGCAGGTCGCCGACGCCGTCGCCGTCCAGGTCGCCAGCCGACGCCAGCGCACGCCCGACCTCCGCCGCCGAGATGTCCACGAACCCGACGAGCTGGCGGATCTCCGTGCCATCGGCGCCGGAGTACCAGTGCAGGCGGCCCGGTGAGACCGCGCCGCTGATCACGCCCTCGAGGTCCGCGCCGAACTCCCCGACCGCGTAGTCCGCGACGCCATCGCCATCCACATCGCCCGGCGAGGCGACGGCCGAGCCGAATCGGCCGCCCCACACCTCGAAGATCTGCTCGCCTGCCTGGAACTGGAGCGGCGTCCCGTCGACGCCCGAGAGGATCTGGGCATACCCGGTCCAGTTCGAGACCACGGTCCCCTCGTCGTAGTCTTGCGGCGATCCGACGAGGAGATCGGGAATCCCGTCACCGTCGAGGTCACCGACTCCCGACACCGCGGCGCCGAAGTCGTCGAACGGGGCCGCACCCGCCATGGCGAAGAGCAGCGATCCGTCCGCACCCGAGATCACGCGCACCTCGCCGGAGTCGATTCCGCCCGCGCTGGAGTCGGGCGCGCCCAGGACCAAATCGCTGACGCCGTCTCCGTCGAGGTCCGCGCATACCGCGACCGGGTCCCCGAGCGCGGAGCCCGCACTGGTGCCGTGGACCGCGTACTGGGCCCGGGTCGGAGCGGCGATCGCCAGGAGAGCCATCACGGCGGCCAGGCCGGGGAACCGTGCGCGACGCGGACTCATCGGCCGCCTCCCAGCACGCCCGACCAGACGTCGACCGCGCCATTCGAGCCGAGCGCGGGGCCTTCGCGCCAGAGGCAGCCGCTCGCGGCGCGGTCGCCGTCGAGCGCGACGGAGGCTCCGCACTTGTCGCCGGACGCCGCCGACGGTCCCACGAGCACGCCCTGCGACGTCCAGAGGTCCGAGACGCGACGCCAGCGCCGCACGATGCCTGCCATCGGAGCGGTGGAGTCGTCATCGGGCGCGCCGGCGAGCAGGACGTCACCCTGCAGAGCAACCGACCAGCCGAGGTTGTCGGCGGGTCCGGGCGCCGGCGCCGCGAGCCAGGACTCCAGCTGCCAGCTCGAGCCCGAGCGCAGGAAGACGGCCACGGCGCCGGCATTGCCTGCCCCGGCGATGTCGCGGCGCGGGACGCCCACCGCGAGCTGGTCGCCGTCCAGCGACAGCGACTGCCCGAAGTGGTCCCCGCGCGCGCCGTAGGGAGCGACGAGCTTCTGTTGCAGGATCCACGCGCTTCCGTCGAAGACGTAGACGTAGGCCGCGCCGGCATCCGCGACGGCACCGACGGCCCTCGGAGCGCCGACGACGAGCGTCGTGGCCGACAGCGCGATCGAGTCGCCGAAGCGCTGCTCGGCGGCGCCGTCCGGAGCCTGGAGCGAGGCCTCCTCGCTCCAGGTCCCGGCGGTGCGCCGGAAGATCCACGCGCGCCCCGAGCGCTGGCCGAGCGGATCGGCGAGCGGCGCTCCCACGGCGGCGACGTTGCCGGAGAGCGCGACGGCCTGCCCGAACTGATCGAGCGGGGCCAGAGTCGCGGGCTGCAACGAGGCCTCTTGCGACCACGTGACGCCGCTCCGCCTGAAGACGAAGGCCGCGCCGTGCTGGTAGCCCGGATCGTTCCACGATCCGTCGCTCTGCTTCGGCGCGCCCGCGAGCAGCACGTCGCCATCGAGCGCGAGCGCATAGCCGAGCTCACCGTAGTTGAGCGGCTGCGTCGTGGTCAGCTCGGCCTGCAGCGACCAGGCGCCGCCGCTCAACACGAACACGTCGACGGACCCGGTGGCGAGTCGCGCCGTCGCGACCAACGTCGTGCCCGACAGGTCGATGCTGTGGCCGAGGTCCTCGAACTGCTCGTCGGGGAGCAGGGTCGCCTCGAACGTCTGCGCGGCGGAGGGCGCCGCGACGGAGAGGCCCAGCAGCACAGCCAGCCATCCGGCTCGCGACATCGACGCTCCTCCGTCGCGGCCGGTCCGGCGGGTCGCGAGGTCGTGGGCCATGCTAAGCCCCGGCGGCGGGCCCGTCGAGGCAGAACGCCGTCCTCACGCCCACCCCTCCGCCCTGCGTACACTGCGGCCTCATGATCGCCGTCGAGCACGTCACCAAGCGCTACGGGGCGCACACGGCGGTCGCGGACGTCTCGTTCTCCATCGCCGCGGGCGAGGTCGTGGGCTTCCTGGGCCCCAACGGGGCGGGCAAGAGCACGCTGCTCAAGATGATGTCCACCTGGCTGCTGCCCAGCGAGGGCCGCATCGCGATCGGCGGCCACGACACGCTGCGCGCGCCGCTCGCCGTGCGTCGCTCGCTCGGCTACCTGACCGAGCACAACGCGCTGTGGGACGGCATGCGCGTCGACCGCTTCCTGCGCTTCATGGGGCGCGCGCGCGGCCTGACGGGCGAGCACCTCGAGCGGCGCACGGAGTGGGTCGTGCAGGCCTGCACGCTGGGCGAGGTGCTGCGCAAGCGGCTGCAGGAGTGCAGCAAGGGCTTCCGGCAGCGCATCGGCGTGGCGGCCGCGCTGATCCACGACCCGCGCGTGATCCTGCTCGACGAGCCCACGCACGGCCTCGACCCGCTGCAGGTCGTGGCCTTTCGCGAGTTCATCCGCTCGCTCTCGCCCGGCCGCGCGATCCTGTTCAGCAGCCACGTCGTGAGCGAGGTGCTCTCGATCAGCGACCGCGTGCTCGTGATCCAGCAGGGGCGGCTGATCGCCGACACGCCGGTGCCCGAGATCAAGGCCGGCGCGCGCGCCAGCGGCCAGGAGGTCGAGCAGGTCGTGCTGGACATCGTGCGGCGGGCCGGCACGCCGGCGGGCTCCGCCGCACCGGCAGCGGCCGGAGCCGCGTCGTGAGCACGACCGAGGCCACCAGCGCGGCGGCCCCGGCGGCGCGCGCCGCGGCGGGCGAGGCTGTCACCGTCTCCAACCGCCTGTCGCCGCGCGAGTTCCTGTCCGGCGTGCGCGTCGTGGCGGGCCGCGAGCTGGGGGCCTACTTCGGCTCGGGCATCGCCGTGGTCTACACGGTGGCCTTCGTGGTCCTGAGCAACTCGATCTTCATGAACGAGTTCTTCCTCTCGGGCCGCATCGACATGCGGCCCTACTTCGAGCTCATGCCGCTGCTGCTGGCCGTGTTCCTGCCCGCAGTGACCATGCGCACCTGGGCCGAGGAACGGAAGGGCCGCACGATCGAGCTGCTGCTCACGCTGCCGATCGTCCCGCTGCAGGCCACGCTGGGGAAGTTCCTGGCGGCGCTGGGGCTGTACCTGTTCTTCCTGCTCGGGTCGGTGCCGATCGTGATCATGCTCGCCGCGCTGGGCCAGCCCGACTTCGGCCAGATCGCGGCCGGCTACCTGGGCCTGATCGGCCTGGGCATGCTGCTGCTCTCGGCCGGCACCTTCCTCTCGGCGCTGTCGGGCGACCAGATCATCGCCTTCGTGACCAGCGCGCTGCTGGCCTTCGCGCTCGTGCTGGCCGGCAACGACCGCGTCGTCGCCGTGCTCGACGGCCTGTTCCCCGCGCTGGGCCTGGGCACCTTCCTGCTCGAGACGGTCTCGATCGCGCCGCACTACGGGGCCTTCGTGGCCGGGGCGGTGCCGCTCTCGGCCGTGGCCTACTTCGGGCTCGGCAGCGCCGCCTTCCTGTGGATCAACGCGCTCGTGCTCGAGCGCAACCGGGCATGACCGCCCGCGAGCGGCTGGGCCTCGGCGCGCTGCTGCTGCTGGCGCTGGCCGGCGCGGCGCTGGCCGCGCGCGTGGCGCGGCGGGGGCCGGGGCTGTCGGCCGACCTCGGCCAGGCGGCCCTGCACCACACCACGCCCGCGATGGCATCGCGGCTGGCCTCGCTGACCGACCCCGTGTTCCTCACGCTGTACCTGAGCGAGGCCGCGCGCATGCCCTCCGAGCTGCGCGGGCTCGAGCGCGACCTGGTGGCCCTGTGCGGCACGCTCGAGCACGAGAGCGGCGGCCGGCTGGCGTTTCAGATCGTCGACCCGACCGGGCGGCCCGACCTCGAGCGCTACGCGGCGCACCGCGGTGTCGCGCCGATCACGGTGCGCAGCGTCGAGCGCGACGGCTACAGCGAGCGCACGGTGTGGTGCACGCTCACGGTCGAGTACGGCAGCCATCCGCCGGCGCGCATCGAGGGCCTGCGGCCCGAGCAGCTCGGCCGCCTGCAGGCGCTGCTCGTGGCCACGCTCGACCAGATGGAGCAGCCGCGCCGCCCGCGCATCGCGCTGGCGGCCGGCCCCGGCTACGAGCGCCTCGCGGCCGACCTCGCAGCGCGCGGCGAGCTGCAGCGCGTCGACGTCGACGGCGGC
>Ga0137428_1000817_pt1 | contig 12832 bp, 12 predicted proteins | sample EasRivERMZT718_2_FD_102305 | JGI IMG/M metagenome (GOLD analysis project Ga0137428, IMG submission 102305) | Soil microbial communities from meander-bound floodplain in the East River, Colorado, USA - East River MetaG ERMZT718_2 | ecosystem: Environmental > Terrestrial > Soil > Floodplain ...
CCAACGCCGCTGGAAGAACCGATGGTTTCGGCGACCAGCGATACGCGCCAGCCGAAACCGAAGGCGAGTCGGGCGCCGGAAAAGAAGTAGGGAAGAATGGTCGGCAGGTAGATTTTCGTCATGACTTTCCAGTCCGGCATGCGCAGCACCTGCGCGAGCTCGATAAAATCGGCGTTCACCGTGCGGGTGCCCTGCCAGACGTTGGTGATGATCAAAGGCATCGCCGTCATGAACACCACGAATATCGTGGTGGCGTTGGAAATACCGAACCATATGATCGCGAAGATCGCCCAGATGGCCGAAGAGACTGTATTCAAGACCGGCAGCACCGGTTCAAAAAACTCGCCGGCGCGTTTGTTCGCCCCAAGCAGGACGCCCAACGGCAGTCCTACCAGCGCGGCAACCACGAAGCCGACGGTAACCCGCCAGAGCGTGATGGCGAGATTGCTCCACAAATCGCCGTTGGCGGTGATGAGCTTCAGCGCTTCCCAAACTCGCGCCGGCCCGGGCAATATGTAGTGCGGCACCGACAACGACGAAAACCACCAGATACCGACAGCCACAACCACCAAAATGAGCCGCTGGCCGATCAAGTCCAGGCGCAGCCCGCGAGCCGCAGGCTGCCCCGCCGATTGGTTGTCTGTAACCTCGCTCGCTGCTTTCGCCATAAACCGACGTGCCGCTGAAGTCGTGGACGTTTGACCCATTCCCTAAATCGGCTCGATGCCGCCAGGGTCGCGTTCGCCCGCTAGGACAAGGTTCAGTCTCGCATTTCGAGCAGCCATTTTGAAGTCAGATAGCGCGGAACAGTGTAGCCGTCCGTCTAACAGCGTTTCCGCCGTGTTTTGAGGGGGGCCACTGACAGGGAAATATGGGAACGCGGCAGTGTCGAGAATCTCGTCCTCTTCGGCAAGGATGGTGATTTCTGTGATCATGAACGGACGACAGGACTAAATATTTTGTTGTTTGTTGTACAGATACCCGGCTGTCCTAATGTGATACCGTGTCCGGTATGGCTCGTCTAAAGCCGAGAACTATTCGCTTGATCGGGCGACTTCACGTGTGGTTGTGGAAACTAACTGGAGGAAAACTGGGCAACGCGTTCGGAAGAGCTCCCTTAATGCTGCTCACCACGCGGGGCCGCAAAACCGGTCGCGAGAGAACAACACCGGTTCTCTATCTCCAAAATGGCGCCGATCTGATTGTAGTTGCGTCCTTTGGCGGCAACGACATGCATCCGAGGTGGTACCTCAATCTTGAGTTCTGTCCGGAAGCCGAAGTCATAATAAACCGCGAGCGCCGGCCGATTTTCGCCGGCACTGTCTCTCCTGAGGAGAGAAAACGTATCTGGCCACGATTGATAAATCTGTACCCTAACTTCGCTATCTATCAGCAACGAACGGGTCGCGAAATACCATTACTGCGACTATCCGAACGGACGGAGCCCGGTGAGAGATCCCGATTTCCCTTCAACGCGCCGGCATGGCATCCGCAGTCGAAAGTTTCTTGAAGAAGTCGATAACTTCGCGGTCCCGGGGCATCTCCTTGATCGCCTTCTCCAGCTCCTCCGGCATCAGGGGCGCCGCTTCGTCACCGGCGAGCTTTTTGAATTCTTTGTGAAACTCCGGGTCTTTAAAGGTCTTGCGCATCGCTTCTTGCAGGATGTGGACCCGCTCTTTAGGCGTTCCCGGAGGAAGGATATTGGGCGAGCCGGTGGCCCTGAAGCCACGCAGCAAAGTCAGCACTTGCCGCTCTCTGTCGGTTCTGGCGAAGGTTTCTAGCTCGGGCACCTTGGCAAAGTGTGACTGCTTGTTTCCTTTGGGGACTTCGATGATTGCATGAAAATCGACCAGGCCCTTTTCTATCCATTCGAAGTTACGCAGGACGATGGTCTCCGCCAGGTTCGATCTACCATCCACTTCACCACGCAGGAGTGCAATATCAAGTTCCTGGGTGCTGTATCCAGTAACAAATTTAGGCTCTCTCAGGCCGAGCAGATAGACGAACAACCGGCCGGTCAAATAGATAGGATGTCCCACCGCCTGGGCGCCGATCCGCAACCCCGGTATGGAGCGGAGCTTTTCCAAATTGTTGGCGCCCGCCTCCCTGCGCGTGCCAAAAACCCATTGGGCGGCGCCGTCCGGTGAGCCGAGATAAATGGTCTTGTCGGTGTCGTACAACACGCCGGTCTCGCCGAGCACGGCGCTCGGCACAAAACCCGGTGTCATCGCGCCGATGGTAAGGCCATCGGGAGCGGATGTCCGGTAGATATGATTCGCGGCCTTTCGACCACCGCCGCCGGGCATGAACTCAAGGACGATGGTCGGATTGCCCGGGATGTATTTTTGGAGAAACGGGACTTGCGCCCTTACGCGCAGGTCTCCGGTACCCCCGGCCTCGCGCGCCTGAATGATCGTAATCGTCTTGCCCTGGTAGAAAGGCGCCTGCCCGAAAGCCCATGCCGGCAAAACCAAAGATGCTCCGAGAACCAGCCCGGCCAACGCCTTTAACGGAGTGCTGTCGATGCTCATCTTGATCTCCTGTCTTTGCACGCAGTCAGATTCCTATGTGGTGGCCCGGACGCATGAATTACCGGGCCGGCCATTGGCTTACCTATTAGTCCGGTATGATTGTCGCTGTCAAAGCCTGCCGCGGAGCGCGTGGCCGCAACACAATCGACGCTTGATGGCTTTGGCAAAAGGCGGCAATGAATGTAATCTACACTATTTGCTGTAGACCCCACAGTTGAGTGGAATCAAAAATCGACGGAGCGCAAGTAGAAGGAGCACGCAGTTGCCGCAAAGTTATCTAAAGCGAATTCTAAACGCGCGGGTTTACGAAGTAGCGCGGGAGACTCCCCTCGAGCACGCCCCGATCCTGTCGCGGCGCTTCCATAACCAGGTGTGGTTGAAGCGTGAGGACCTGCAGCCGGTCTTCTCCTTCAAGTGCCGCGGCGCCTACAACAAGATGGCCCGTCTTGACCCCGCGACGTTGAAGAAAGGCGTGGTTGCCTCTTCCGCCGGCAACCACGCCCAAGGCGTCGCCCTGGCCGCGGGGCACCTCGGTGCCAAAGCGACCATCGTTATGCCGCGCACCACGGCGCAAATCAAAATAGACGCGGTGCGGGCCCTCGGCGGCAGAGTCGTGCTCTACGGCGACAACTATGATGCCGCCTACGACCACGCGCGCAGGCTCGCCGCCGAACGGAGGCTTGCCTTCGTGCATCCCTACGACGATCCCGACGTAATCGCCGGGCAGGGCACGATCGGGCTCGAGATTCTGAAGCAACATACGGGCGGCTTGGACGCGATCTTTGTTCCCGTCGGTGGCGGCGGGCTCATCGCCGGGATTGCCGCTTACGTCAAGGAGATTCGGCCCGGGGTAAAAATCATCGGCGTCGAGCCCGAAGATGCGGATGCGATGCATCGTTCGCTCCGGAGCGGGAGGCAGGTCGTACTCAAACACGTCGGTATGTTTGCCGACGGCGTTGCCGTGCGGCGGGTAGGCCGGGAGACTCTGAGGCTATGCCGAAAATGGGTCGACGAGATCGTACTGGTCTCGAACGACGAGATCTGTGCCGCGATGAAGGAAGTCTTTGAAGATTGCCGCTCCGTCCTCGAGCCTGCCGGCGCACTTTCGGTCGCCGGGCTCAAGCGCTATGTGGCGGCCCGGCGCTGGCGTAATCGCCGGCTGATCGCCATCGCCTCGGGCGCCAACGTCAACTTCGACCGGCTGCGCCACGTGGCCGAGCGGGCGGAGATCGGCGAGCGCCGCGAGGCCGTCTTCGCGGTGACGATTCCCGAGCGTCCCGGCGCGCTCAAGCGGTTCTGTGCCGTGGTCGGCAATCACAATATCACCGAGTTCAACTATCGCTATGCCGGCCCCGGACGGGCGCACATTTTTGTCGGCGTTCAGGTGCGGGGCAGCTCAGAGATCCAGCGGTTTGCCTCGACCCTCAGGCGCCACGGCTATGCGACCCTCGACATGACGGACAACGAGATGGCCAAGCTGCACGTCCGTCACCTGGTGGGCGGCCGCGCGCCCACCGCGGCGCACGAGATTCTCTACCGTTTCGAATTTCCCGAGCGGCCGCGGGCGCTGATGAATTTCCTTGAGAAGATGGGCGGGCGCTGGAATATCTCGCTCTTTCATTACCGTTCTCACGGCGCCGACTTCGGCCGCGTGCTGGTCGGCATGCAGGTCCCGCCCCGCGACCAGAAGGCATTTCAGCGCTTTCTCGACAGCCTCGGTTACGAAGCTGCCGAGGAGACCGGCAACCCGGCTTATAGGCTGTTCCTTAGATAAACGGACAGGGAGACGAGGGGATGGGGAGAGAAGGGGACATGTCATCAGTTATCAGACAGGGAGGCAGGGAGATACGGTCCTGAGCAGCAACTGAAACTCACGCTTTCAAACCAGCGATTGCCGGTTCAATCCATTCATCCGGCAGCTCGTTCACCGACGCTCGCAAGCGTTCCTGCCACCAGTTGGAGGCATGCAGTAGATCCTCCTTCTCATAGCGGTGTTCGATGATCCGATAGCTGCCGCCCTTATAGAGCACCACATCGATGGGAAAATCCACCCCCGCCGCACTGATGCGGCTGGAGTCGAATGCCAGGCAGCCGACTTTTAGGGCGAACCGCATCGGGTCCTGGTACTTGAGCGTGCGGTCAAGAATGGGCTTGCCATACCCCGATGCGCCGATGATTTGATAAGGGGTTTCCTGGCTGACCTCGATCCAATTGCCTTGAGGGTAGACGAGAAAAAGCTTGTGTTCCTTGTCGTGCTCGAACTGGCCGCCGATAAGCGCGGAAAAATCAAAGGTCAAGCCGCTGGCTTGCAGAGATTCTTTGTCTTCCTGAGCGACCCGGCGGAGCTGGGCGGCAAACAAATTGACCGCTTTGAACAGGTGGTCGAGGGGTTCCTCATGCTGTGTCATGGATTCGTCGAAGTAGGTCACCGCCTTGTCTCTCAACGATCGGAGACCCGCAGTCATGACAAACATGGCCTGACGACCCTGCTGGTAAACCGAGACTTTGCGCGCCACGACCATCTCGTTGCCGGATAGGACCCGGGTGTCGGCAATGCCGACCAGGCCATCGGACAATTTGATTCCCAGGCAGAACGTCATCCAGCCACCCTAGATCGACACCAGCGACCCGGCTCCCCCGATAGGACGGAGAGCGAAGAAAGTATCGAAAATAGACTGGTCTATTAGATTAAGTTTTTTCTGTAGTGCGTCGAGAAATTCGTGCAACCCTCTGCCGATGATCTGCTGCGTATCGGTGTAGGCGAGCTCGGCGCGCAGCCGGCCGAGGTGCTGCTCGGCCGGATTGCGGTACATACCGACGGGGGTGCCGGAGATGGCGTGCAGCGAGTCATTGGCCGTGGTGAGGCAATAGTGGACGGAGCGGGGGAATTCGCGGTCGAGGACAAGAAACTCGATAATCTGCTCCGGCGCGATGGGACCATGGCGTTTGCGGTACATTTCCAAGGCGCTCGCCGATCGCAACACCGCGGCCCATTGAATATCGTCCAGCGGCGTGCCGACATCGGCGGCCGACGGCAGCAGGATAAAATATTTCACGTCCAGCAGCCGCGACGTCTTGTCCGCCCGCTCCAGCAAGCGGCCCATCCGATAAAAATGCCAACCTTCGCCGTGCAACATCGTTGCCTCCGTGATGCCGTCGAACAGGTGGCTGGCCTTTTTCACCTCATTGAAGAAACTATAGGGCGAAGCCATAATTCGCGGGTCGGATGCGGCGGCGTTGACCATTAAGTGGCAAGTGTTGATCTGCTCCCACATTTCGGAGGAAATGGCCTCTCGTATGGTGCGGGCATTCTCACGGGCGGCGCGCAGGCAAGAAATGATCGAGTTGGAGTTGTCTGTGTCGAAAGTGAGAAACCGAATCACGTTTTCTCGCGTCGCCCCCTTGAAGCGGGCGGCGAACGCCTTGTCATCGCCGGTGATGATAACCAACGGCGCCCACTGCTCGGTGGAGCCGCTCGGGAGATCGAGGATCATTTGCAGATTCACATCGATGAAGCGCGCGACATTTTCGGCCCGTTCCATGTAACGGCTCAACCAGTAGATCGAATTGGCGACTCGACTTAGCATAAATTGCGGGGCATAGGTTGTTGGAGTATTGGAGTATTGGAATGCTGGCTTTTAGATGAAGTCCTCATCACTCCGTCACTCCAGTACTCCAATCGTGTCGGCGCTTGCGCGTCCTCTAGTAGTCCCGGCTAGGGAAGGAGCACCCAAGTGTCCTTGCTACCGCCACCCTGAGAGGAGTTAACTACGAGGGAGCCTTTTTTGAGCGCAACCCGGGTCAATCCTCCGGGAAGAACGTAAATATCTTTGCCATAGAGAATGTAGGGGCGCAAATCGACATGCCGTCCGGCGAACTCCCTATCAACGATGACCGGCGCGCGGGAAAGCCCCAGGGTGGGCTGCGCGATGTAGTTGCGCGGGTTATCCAGGATCCGGCGCGCGAATTCCGCGCGTTCGTTCTCTGTGCAGTGGGGACCGACCAGCATACCGTAGCCGCCGGATTCATTGACCGCTTTGACGACGAGTTCAGCCAAATGGGCAATCACATAGGAGCGGTCTTTTTCCTCGGCGCAGATATAGGTGGGCACGTTGGGAATGAGGATTTTTTCTCCCAGATAGTACTCGATGATCTTCGGCACATAGGCATAGATGGACTTGTCGTCCGCAACACCGGTGCCCGGCGCATTGGCTAATGCAACGCCGCCCTTTTTGTACACATCCATCAGACCGGCAACGCCCAATAGCGAGTCCGGGCGGAAGACCTGAGGATCGAGAAAGTCGTCATCGATGCGCCGATACAGGACATCGACCCGTTCAAACCCGTTCGTGGTGCGCATCATCACCCGTCCGTTAACGATGACCAAGTCGCTTCCTTCCACCAATTCGACGCCCATCTGCTGTGCCAGGAAGGCGTGCTCGAAATAGGCCGAATTGTAGATTCCCGGCGTTAGCACCGCGACTTTAGGCGAGTCCAGGGCGGTGGGGAAAAGCGACTGCAGCATCGACAGCAAACGGCTGGGATATTCATCCACGGGACGGACGCGGGAAGCCTCGAAAACCTGGGGAAAAGTTCGCTTCATCACCCGGCGGTTTTCCAGGACGTAGGAGACTCCCGACGGACAGCGCAGATTATCTTCCAGGACATAAATCTGCCCGTCCCGGTCACGCACCAGGTCGGTGCCGGTGATGTGACACCAGATACCTTGAGGCGGATTGAGGCCGACACAGGCTTGTCTAAACGAACGAGCGGAGCGGATCAGATATTCCGGGACGATATTTTCTTTAACGATTTTTTGTTCGTGATAGATATCGTCGATAAAAAGATTGAGCGCATAGACGCGCTGCTTGAGTCCCTTTTCGATCCAGTCCCACTCGGAAGCCTCGACGATGCGCGGGATGACGTCAAAGGGAAAAATCCTTTCGGTGGCGGCGGTGTCGCCATAAACGTTAAAGGTAATGCCGCTCTGCAGCAACAAGCTCTCTGCCGCCTCCTGGCGCAACAGCAGCTCGCCGTCGGGTAGGGACTCAATCCGATCCTTGAGCACACCGGTGCCGAGGCGGGCACAGCCGTCGGGGAGAAACATCTCGTCGTAGAATTCAGCCGTGTCGTAGGATGGGAATTTCATTAGCCAGCCTCGCTACACCCTGGCCGCCTTAGTGCCTGATATATCCAGCGCTGATTCACGCGCAGGAGTCAAGGACCGAGAGTCGGCCCGGCCAAATTACAGACGTTTTATAGCGTCGATGCTCTTTTCTCTTCAACCTACCGGGCCGAGCATCACGCAATCAATATGCCACCACTGTCGCCCCGTGGAGAGGCTAGCGGTCGGCCCGAAAGTCTCTCGGAGTTTTTCGGCGAGCTCGCTAGTAACGGAAAGGGAATCGAAATCTTTGAGAAAATTCGGTTCATGTTAAGGCTCTCGAAAACACCAAGCGCCATTTTAGCCGGGCCGCGAGCCGTCTTTGCATCTGGATAAGGCGGTTGACTAATCTCGCGCCAGCAGAATGCTTAAAAGGTAGTCATACAAGAACGGTTTGTTTGGCGGCATAGCCTTGCTGCACCACTGGCGGAATTATTATCGTTCTGCCGTGAAGTATGATAAAAGCACCCCCGGATTAAGAAGGAGACGCCGATGTTTTTTCTAGAAGCCAATGGGATCACTCATCACTACGCGCTGGAGGCAAGAAAGCATAAGCCCGTGTTGGTGTTCTGCAACTCTCTCGGCAGTGATTTGCGGATTTGGGATGGGCTGGTTCCGCATTTGGCCGGCGATTTTAGCATTATCCGTTATGACAGCCGGGGCCATGGATTGAGTGATGCGCCGGCACCGCCTTATTCCCTTGATGATCTCATGCTGGATCTAGTCGGAGTGCTGGATCGTCTCGAAATCAAAGACGCCGCAGTGTGCGGGCTCTCCGTCGGCGGGCTCATCGCGCAACGTTTTGCGATCAGTCACCCCCAACGCTTGCGCGCGCTTGTGCTCTGCGATACCGGCTTGAGGATCGGTTCGCTCGCCAGTTGGGAGGAGCGTATTGCAACGGTCAGGCAGTCGGGCTTGGCTCCCTTGGTTGACTTTTCCATGGAGCGATGGTTTACCCAGGCGTTCCGAGATCGCCGCAACGTGGAACTGCGCGGTTATGCCAATATGCTGCACCGGATGCCAGTCGAGGGTTATTTAGGGACGTGCTACGCATTACGAGACGCGGACCTCACCGCTCAGGCTCCCGGTATTGGCAAACCAACCCTCGTGCTATGTGGAGATCAGGATATTGCCACACCCCCCGAGCTGGGACAGGAACTGGCACGCGCGATTCCCGGCGCCCGCTTTTCTCTCATCGGTGAGGCCGGGCATCTCTCTTGTATAGAGCAGCCCGAAGCCATGGCTCGGCGAATGATCGACTTTTTTCGGGAGGTGAACCTTGTCTGACGACGCATTTGAAAAGGGAATGGCGATCCGCAAGTCCGTGCTGGGAACCGCACACGTCGCCCGGGCCGAGGCCAACAAGACCGATTTCGACGCTGACTTTCAGCGTATCATTACCGAAGGCGCCTGGGGAACTATATGGACACGGCCTGGAATCGACAAAAAAACACGGCATATGCTGACCATCGCGATGCTCGCGGCCTTGGGGAAATATGACGAAATGGCCATGCATATCCGCGCGACGCGCAACACCGGCGTGACTCCCGATGAGGTTAGGGAGGTGTTGCTCCAGGTTTCAGTCTACGCCGGCGTGCCGGCGGCAAACACCGCTTTTGCGATTGCAAAGCGGGTTTACCAAGAGCTGGAGAACGAAGGTAAATAGCTCCGGGAGGTAACGGTCATGATGGAAATCAAACCTTATAATCCCCGTGATTGGAAAAGTCACCCGCCTTACATGTTTAAGGCCTACGGCTCGTCGGTCAAGCGGGGCCCGCTGAAACGCCTGGTGCCAATCCAACAAACGCTGTCCGAAATTACCGGACCGCTTTTCAGCGATGTCAGGTTGGAGCCGGGCGAGAATGATCTCACACGCAGCGCGAATGCCGGAATGGAGGCGATGGGGGAACGGTTAATAGTCGTGGGGCGCGTGTTAGATGAAAATGACCGGCCCATCCCGAATACGTTGATCGAGATCTGGCAGGCGAATGCCGCCGGTCGGTATCGCCATGCGGTGGACCAACACAATGCGCCCCTGGACCCCAACTTCATCGGCGCCGGCCGCTGTGTGACCAATGACAAAGGCGAATATCGCTACCTCACGATCAGGCCCGGCGCCTATCCCTGGCTCAATCACGCCAACGCATGGCGACCGGCGCATATTCATCTCTCGTTATTCGGCCCGAGTTTTGTGACGCGGCTGGTGACCCAGATGTTCTTTCCGGGGGATCCCTTGATTCCTCTTGATCCGATTCTAAACTCGATTCCAAGCAAGAGAGCACGGCAGAGACTCATCGCTTCCTATGCCCATGACGCGACCGAGCCCGAGTTTGCGTTGGGCTATCGTTTCGACATCGTCTTGCGCGGACGGCAGGCCACGCCGTTTGAGACCACCGGAAAATGAAACAACGCCGATTTTACGCTATCGGATTGATCCGTACGTTGCGCGGACGGCAGGCCACGCCGTTTGAGGCCACCGGAAAATGAAACAAACGCCATCGCAAACCGTTGGGCCGTTTTACGCCATCGGGCTAACGCGCGCGACGATGAATATCCTCGTTAGCGATGCAACGCAGGGCCAACGTATTCGCATCGAAGGTCAGGTCTTCGACGGTGATGGGCAAACGGTGCCGGACGCGATGGTGGAAATATGGCAGGCCAACGCTTACGGTCGCTACAACCATCCGGATGACAAGCAGGAGAAACCCCTGGATCCGAGTTTCATGGGATGGGGCCGTTCCGGCACCGACAAGACGGGGCTTTTCTCATTCGAAACGGTAAAACCGGGGTCGGTGCCCGGGCCTGACGAATCCGCACAGGCTCCGCATATCAACGTTACGGTCTTTGCGCGCGGCATGTTGGTGCACGCCTATACAAGAATCTATTTCACTGATGAAATGGCAAATAAGACGGACCCGGTATTAAATTCGATCAAAAACAAGGAGCGGCGCCAAACATTGATGGCCGCCCGCCAAGAAAAGAACGGCAAGACCGTCTATCGCTTTGATATCCGGCTTCAGGGCGAGAATGAAACGGTCTTCTTCGACATGTGACAACGCTGAGGTCGCGTGAATGCCAATACTCTAATCACGCACAGTGAGTTTATGAACTTATTCTCCCCCGCGAGAGCCAGGGTCGCAAAGAATCAAGTTTCCCCCTTTCGCAAAGGGGGATTAAGGGGGATTTTTCTGCAGATGTGAAATCATCGGTGACTGCGGGAATCTCCCCTGGCCCCTCTTTTTCAAAGAGGGGAATGATGATCAGCGCCGGTAACTCGTAAAGTAGCAACACATGACCACTGCACTCGATTCCAAAATCTTTGGGCCGCTCTTTTCGGACGCGGAAGTCGCCGCGCTATTGACCGATGAGGCTTACATCCAAGCGCTGGTTCAAGCGGAGGTCGCGCTGGCGCGGGCGGAAGCCCGTCTGGGGGTTATTCCCTCAAGCGCGGCGGAACAGATCGGTAAGGCGCGGGCGGAAAATATCGACATCAAGGCCCTGGCTCAAGGAACCGTTCGCTCCGGGTTCCCGATCATCGCGCTGGTGCAAGAGCTGCGCAAACAAGCGGGGCCAGAGGCGGCGCCCTACGTACACTGGGGAGCAACCACGCAGGATATTATAGACACCGCCTGCGTGCTCCGGCTGCGCACCGTGATTCACGTGCTCAAGGCCCGGCTGAAAGAACTGGCGCGAGCACTGAGCACGCTTGGGCAACGGCACCGCGTCACTGTCTTGGCGGGACGCACCCACGGGCAGCAGGCGCTGCCGGTGAGCTTTGGCTTCAAGGTCGCCACGTGGCTTGCGCCTTTGATTCGCCACGCCGGGCGGCTGGATGAAATCTCTCCACGTCTCCTAGTCGTGCAGTTCGGCGGCGCTGCCGGTACCTTGGCCGCCCTTGGCGACAAGGGCCTTGCGGTGATGCACGGACTTGCGGATGAGCTGGGATTGGGTGCGCCGGTGATGCCTTGGCACGCGCAGCGTGACAATCTGGTAGAATTTGCCGGTTGGCTTAGTCTATTGACGGGCAGCCTCGGAAAAATGGCACAGGATATTGTCTTACTGGCGCAAACCGAAGTTGGAGAGGTCGCGGAATCGGCAGAGGAGGGGCGCGGCGGCAGCAGTACCATGCCGCAAAAAAGTAATCCCATAACTAGCGAGCTGGTGCTAGCGGCAGCGCGCACCAATGCCTCTCTACTATCGGCCTTGCACCAGGCGCAAATTCAAGAGCATGAGCGGGCCACCCACGGCTGGCAGGTGGAATGGCTGACCTTGCCGCAGATGATTGCGCTCACCGGCGGCGCCCTCCAGCATGCGCTCTATCTCGCCAAGAACTTACAGGTGGATGCGGCGGCGATGCGCGAGAATATCGCACGGGCGGCTGATGTCATTCTTGCCGAAGCCGCGGTGTTCGCCCTGGCGAAGACAATGCCCCGTGCTAAAGCGGATGAACTGGTCAAAAACGCGTGTGGCATCGCCGTGTCGGAAGGAAAGCCGCTAATCGAAGTCGTAAGAAATTTGGCCGCAAGCATGATCGCCGACGATGCTATAGATTGGCTGGCATTGGCAGCGCCTGAGAACTACTTGGGTGAAACACAAAAAATCATTGATCGGGTGCTCAAAAGCGCAAGCAGCCTTTTGGCCTGAAAAGATTTCGCCTTTAACAATATGAAGAACCCAGCAAAAGCCAACAAGCTCGTGTCCATGCAAGAGGCCGTCGCTACTTACGTAAGCAACAACTCCTCTGTGGCCATTGAGGGTTTCACCGGGTTCATCTGCTTTGCCGCAGGCCACGAGATCATCCGCCAGCGGCGCCGTAACCTGACTTTGATCCGCATGACGCCGGACTTGATCTATGACCAGATGATCGCCGCCGGCACCGCGAGCAAACTGATTTTTAGTTACATGGGCAATCCCGGTGTCGGCTCGCTTTACTGCATCCGGCGCGCCGTAGAGAAAGCGATTCCTCGCCCGCTGGAGCTGGAAGAGTATTCACACTACGGCCTGGTCGGGCGTTTTGCAGCCGGCGCGTCTCGGTTGCCCTTCTTTGCTTTACGGAGCTACGTCGGTTCCGACATGCTTGAGGCGAACCCGCTGATCAAATTGATTGACGATCCCTACGGCACCGGCAAGATCGCGG
>Ga0137428_1000821_pt1 | contig 12805 bp, 9 predicted proteins | sample EasRivERMZT718_2_FD_102305 | JGI IMG/M metagenome (GOLD analysis project Ga0137428, IMG submission 102305) | Soil microbial communities from meander-bound floodplain in the East River, Colorado, USA - East River MetaG ERMZT718_2 | ecosystem: Environmental > Terrestrial > Soil > Floodplain ...
CGTCTTTTCTGCTCTTCGCGGGGCGGCTGCACGCGCGAGGCGGTGAGTCGGGGGCTGCGCAGCCCGACGTTGAGCCAGTCCGGCCAGGAGTGGCCAGGGACGTGGACACACTCCCTCTCGGCAAGCCAGCTGCAACCTGATGCTGGTGACCAGCCGGACTGGCGCAGTCGGAGGCCGGAGCCGACCCCCGAGCCAGCCGCGCCCTCCCCGCCCCCGCGACCTCAGCGCGCGGCGAGCACCTACTCGTAGCGCATGACGGTGGACAGCCGCAGCCGGTTCGCCCGCAGCGCGGGGTAGAGCACCGCGAGCAGCGCGACCAGGATCGCCCCGGCCAGCACGGCCGACAGCGCACGCGGCGCCAGCTCGAAGCTGAGGTCGAGGTGGGACAGCGCCGTGAGCGCGCGGGCCGAGACCGTCGCCAGCGGGATGCCGACCGCGAGGCCCAGCAGCCCGCCGAGCAGGCCGAAGGCGCCGGCCTCGATCAGCAGCATGCGCGCGACCTGGCCGCCGGTCAGGCCGACCGCGCGCAGCAGGCCGATCTCGCGGCGCCGCTCGAGCACCGAGATGACCATCGCGTTGAGCATGCCGACTGCGGCGAGCGCCACCGTGAGCAGCAGGATGGCGTAGAAGATCGCGAAGTCGCGGTCGTGGTCGGCCAGGTAGCCCGCGCCGATCTCCTCGCCGACCCGCACCGAGACGAGACCGTCCGGGCCGACGGCCTGCTTGATCCGCTGGAAGACTGGCGGCTGCCGGTCGCGCGGGATGCGGGCGCTGAAGGCGGTGGCCTGCTCGGCGGCATCCACGCACCAGAAGCGCTTGATCGTCTCGACGCTCGCGACGGCGTAGACCCGGTCGTCGGGCGCGAAGCCGTGCTCGTCGCTGACGGCCAGGATCTCGAAGGCCACCGGGCCGGAGGCCGGCGTGGCCAGCGTGACGCGGTCGCCCGCGCGATAGCCGAAGTCGTCGGAGCAGCGCGTCGAGAGCAGCAGCGTGGGCCGGTTGGCGAAGCGCTGCCGCAGCAGCGGATCGGCGGCGAGCGGGCCGCGCGCGAGCTGCCGGTTGTCCAGGGCCCGGATGCGGAAGGGGCCGGCGACCTCGACGTTGGTGGGCGTGAGCGCAGCCAGCTCGGGCACGGTCTGGCGCAAGGCGACCAGCGCATCGGCGCCCGCGGGCGTGGCCTGGATGAACAGGCGCTCGTCGAGCGCCGCGGCGTTGAAGCGGCGCGTCTCGGACTTCAGGCTCTCGAGCACCGAGACGACCATGAAGACCGCGGCGAAGACCAGCATGAGCCCGGTCACCGTGGCGAACACGCGGTGCCGCGCGGACTGCACCGTGCTGCGGGCCAGGGCGGTGGGGGCGCCGCGCAGGGGCGCCATGAGCGCGCGCGCCAGGCCCGGCAGCAGGCCCGAGAAGATCAGCGTCACGGCCAGGGCGCCGCCCACGATGAGGGCCGCGAGCACGAAGGCCTGCCACAGCGGAGGCGGCATGAAGCTCTCGGAGGGCGTGCCGATCAGCCAGGCCACCGGCACGAGCAGCAGCAGCCCGAGCAGCACCGCGCGGCGGCTGCCCGTGAAGGGGTCGCGCGACATCTCGATCACGCCGCGCCGCAGGGCGTCGATGATCGAGAGCCGGCTGGCGCGCAGGAAGGGGTAGACGATGCCGAGCAGCGAGAACAGCACGCCCGCGCCGAGCACGGCGGCGACCGGTCCCCAGGGCACCTCGGCGGTGTCGAGCGGCTTGCCGAAGCCCAGCGTGGTCACCTGCAGGGCCTTCATGCCCTGCACGATGCGGTCGGCCAGCGGCAGCGAGAGCGCGGCGCCCAGCAGCGAGAGCACCAGGCCCTCGACCACGAAGATCGAGAGTAGCCGCGCGCGGGTCACGCCCAGCGCTCGCAGCAGCCCGATCTGCCGGACGCGCTCGACGAGCGACATCGACATCGTGTTGAAGATGATGTACAGCCCCAGGAACAGCGCCAGGAAGCCGCACAGGCGCACGCCGCTGCGAAAGGCGGCCTCCTCCGGCGCGAGGCCGGCGAGGGCGCGCTTGGGCGCGTGCACGACGAAGTCGTCGCGCAGGCCGGCCTCGATCTCGCGGAACTCGGTGGCGCTCGTGTCGAAGTCGGCCCAGAAGCGCGGCGCGAGGTCGGCCCCGAGCAGCAGCCGGCCCTGGTCGAAGGACACCAGCGCGCGGTGGTCGTCGTAGCCGAGGTGCGTGGGCGCCAGGATGCCGACGACCTCGAACGGGATCTGGACCTCGCCGCCGCCCGGCGCGCGCGGCGGGGGCGCGACGGCGACGAGCTGGCCGTCCACGCACTTGGTGGCCGGCGCGCGGCGCGGCGAGGGCTTGCTGAGCCGCACCGTGTCGCCCACGAACAGGCCGGTGGTCTCGGCCAGCCCGGGGCTGAGCAGCAGCTCGCGCCGCAGCTCGAGCTCGCCGGGCGCGAGCCTGAAGTCCAGGTCGCGCCCCTCGGCGATCGCGTAGGCGCCGAGCTCGGTGGCGGCGCTGGCCTCGACGGCCATCAGCTCGATGCCCGTCGGCTGCGGGCCGCCGGCCAGGTTCCAGTTGCCGGTCGCGAAGCCCGTCACGTGTCGCAGGTCGGGCTGGCCGCGCAGCGTGGCCGCCTGCGCGTCGAAGCTGTCGGGCGCGGCCTGCAGCGGCTGGATCAGCAGGTCGCTGTCGGGGTCGCCGGGGATGCGGCGCAGCTGCTGGCTGAGCAGCGTGTTGTGGTCGACGGTCAGCACCGAGATCACGGTGGCGATGCCCAGCGCGATGCCGAGCACCGAGAGCAGCGTGGCCGCCGGACGGAAGACCAGGTGTCGCCAGGCGAGCAGCAGGATCAGCCGCACGGGCGCGCCCTCAGATCCCCAGCGCCGCGAGCGAGGCGGCGATGCCGGCGGGCGTGACCCGCTCGCCCTCGAGGCGCTGCTCCTCGTGGAGCTCGCCGTCCTTGAGGAAGTGCACCTCGTCGGAGCAGGCCGCATCGCGGGCGTTGTGCGTGACGAGCAGGATCGTCTGGCCCAGCTCGTCGCACGAGCGGCGGAAGAGCTTCATGACCTCGTCGCCGGCCGAGCTGCTGATGTTGCCGGTGGGCTCGTCGGCCATCACGATCGCCGGCCGCGTCACCAGGGCCCGCGCGATCGACACGCGCTGCATCTCGCCGCCGCTGAGCTGGTGCGGATAGGCCCCCAGCTTGCTCTCGAGCCGGAACAGCTCGACGAGGTGGCGCACATGCTCGTCCGCCTTCTCGGCCTCGGTCGCATGGACTTCCTCGGTGGCGACCGCCCCGCTCGACGCGACCGCGGCCGTGTTCCCCGCCCCGAGGCGTGCGTCAGCCGCGGCCGCCGCGACGCCACTGTTTTCCTTTCGACCCCGGGCGGCCGTCGGCTGCACGCGCGCCCCGATGAGCAGCGGGAGACGAATGTTCTGGGAGATGTCGAGGTTGGGGATCAGGTTGTAGAACTGGAACACGAAGCCGATCAGGTCGCGGCGCAGGAGCGTGCGCTTGCGCTCGCTGAGCGCCCACAGGTTCTGGCCCGCGAGCGTGACCGTGCCGCCCGACGGCGGCTCGAGGCCCGAGACCATGTGCAGCAGCGTGGACTTGCCCGATCCCGACGGTCCCATGACCGTGACGAAGCGCCCGCTGGTCACGCTCATCGAGAGCTGGCGCAGCACCGCGGTCCGCGCGGTGTCCGTGCCGTAGAATTTGTACAGGTCCTCGGTGCGAAGGAGGGGTTCGCTCATCAGCGGTCCTGGCCGGGTGCGGCGCGGGGCGGGCGGACATGGTACGGCCGGCCGGCCGGCCTTGCACGCCGCGCCGCCAGCCGCCCATGATCTGCGCGATGGCGAGTCGCAGGGACAGCTCGCGCCGCCCGCGGGCTCGTCCCGTCTGGGTCGACGCCTCGGACGAGGAACTGCTCGCGCTGCGCTTCCGCGACCTGGGGCTGCGGCTCCAGGGCACCTGGCTCGAGGCGGTGCTCGCCGCGTTACACCGCGACTTATCCCGCCGCGGCCTGCGCTTCCGGCCGCACGTGTGGTTGGGCCAGGAGTGGTTCAGCCCGCTCGGCGTGCCGGGCTTCTCGGTGCCCTTCTACCTCGCGCACCCGCGTCTGATGCGCCTCGAGCGCCGGCTCGTGCACGAGGTCGAGGGCGGCACGCGCACCGAGTGCCTGCGCATCATGCGGCACGAGTGCGGGCACGCGGTCCAGCACGCCTACCGACTGCACACGGATCCGGACTGGCGGCGCCACTTCGGGCGATCCTCGCGGACCTACCCCGCGTACTACCGGCCGCGCCCCGACAGCCGCGAATTCGTGCAGCACCTGCGCCTCTACTACGCGCAGAGCCATCCCGACGAGGACTTCGCCGAGACCTTCGCGGTCTGGCTGCAGCCGCGGACGCGCTGGCGGCGGCGCTACGCGGGTTGGCCGGCGCTGGCCAAGCTCGAGTACGTCGACCGCGTCATGGGCGCGCTCGAGGTGCGTCCGCCCGCCGTGCGCAGTCGCCGCGCGGTCGAGCCCATCGACCGGCTCTCGCTCACGTTGCGCGAGCACTACTCCGCGATGCGCGCCCACTACGCGCCGCGCTTCCCGCGCGCCTACGACCAGGAGCTGCGGCAGCTCTTCTCGGACGACAGCCGCCACGCCGGGCGCGAGCTGGCGGCCGACTTCCTGCGACGGCACCGGGCGGCGATCCGGGCCCTGATCGCGCGCTGGCTGGGCGGGCACGAGTTCACGCTCGAGCTCGTGCTCGACGACATGATCGGCCGCTGCCGTGAGCTCAAGCTGCGTGTGGCCGGCCGCGAGGAGGCGCTGCTGCGCGACTTCGCGGTGCTGCTCACGGCCAAGACGGTGCGCGCCCTGCACGGCCGCCGCCGCTGGATCGCGCTGTGAGCCCGCGCAAGAAGGCCCATCGCCCGCTGCGCGTGCTGCTGCTGAACCACCCGGCGCTGGCGGCGCCCGACAGCGACGAGGGCACGACGCCCGAGCAGCAGGCGGTCTGGAAGACCGAGTACCACGTGACCACGACGCTGCGCCGCCTGGGGCACGAGGTGCTCAAGCTCCACGTGCAGGACGAGCTGCAGCCGATCCGCGCCGCGGTCGAGGACTGGAAGCCGCACGTGGTCTTCAACCTGCTCGAGGAGTTCGCGGGCCTGGCCGTGTTCGACCAGCACGTGGTCAGCTACCTCGAGCTGCTGGGCGCGCCCTACACGGGCTGCAACCCGCGCGGGCTGATGCTCGCCCGCGGCAAGGGGCTGGCCAAGAAGCTGATCGGCTACCACCGCATCCGCACGCCGGGCTTCCTGGTGTTCCCGCGCGGGCGCACCGTGCACCGCCCCAAGGCTCTGGCCTTCCCGCTGATCGTCAAGAGCCTGACCGAGGAGGCCTCGCTGGGCATCGCGCAGGCCTCGGTGGTCGACTCGGACGAGAAGCTGGGCACCGACGCGCTGGCCGAGAGCTACATCGCCGGCCGCGAGCTGTACGTCAGCGTGCTGGGCAACGAGCGGCTCACCGTGCTGCCGATCTGGGAGCTCGTGTTCGAGAAGCTGCCCGAGGGCAACGTGGCCATCGCCACCGCCCGGGCCAAGCACGACCCCAAGTACCAGGCCAAGGTCGGCATCGCCGACAAGCCGGCCGAGGACCTCGCGCCCGAGCAGCGCCAGGCGATCGTGCGCGTCTCGCGGCGCATCTACCGCATCCTCGAGCTCGACGGCTACGCGCGGCTCGACTTCCGGCTGGCGGCCGACGGGGCGCTGTACTTCCTCGAGGCCAACCCCAACCCCGAGATCGCTCGCGACGAGGAGTTCGCGCGCGCGGCCGACGCCGCCGGGCTGAAGTACCCGGACCTGATCCAGCGGCTGCTCAGCCTCGCGCTGCACCGCCGCCGGCAAGGCTGAGCGCGGTCAGCGCCGCAGCGCGCTCAGGGGCGCCGGAAGCGGAGCAGGTAGTTCTCGCTCAGGCCGGACACCGGCGGGCGGTCGACCAGGCGGAAGCCCTCGGCCTCGATCTCGGCGATGACCTGCTCGCTGCCGCAGCGCACGTGGTCGAGCACCCACTGCCGGCTGTCGGGACGGCGCTCGAAGTCCACGATGACGAGCAGGCCGCCCGGCTTGAGCGCCTCCCGCAGGCTGGCCAGCGTCGAGCGCGGGTACTCGAAGTGGTGGTAGGTGTCGCAGACCAGGGCCACGTCGACGGAGTCCGGCGGCAGCTCGACCGAGCGCTCGGTGCAGCGCACGACCTGCACGCGCTCGAGCCCGTTCTCGGCCGCGCGGCGGCGCAGGTGCTCGACGAAGCGGGGGGCGAGCTCGACGGCGTAGACGGTGCCGTGCTCGCCGACGCCGTGCGCCAGGTCGGCCATGAACAGGCCCGTGCCCGCGCCGATGTCGGCCACCGTCATCCCCGGCCGCAGCCCCAGGTGCAGCGCGATCAGCTCGCGCTGCGCGGCGATCTCGCGCGACTCGCCCTCGAAGCGCTCCACGAACTCGCCGACGTCCAGGTCCTCGGCGAGGAAGGGCGCGTTGACGCCCGGCCGCACGCTCGCCTCGTCGGCCGATGCGAGCGACTCCGCTGCCGGCGCCCGCGCATCGGCCGTCTCGGGGCTCCCGCAGGCCAGCGCCAGGAGCAGGAACGCGGGAAGCAGCCGGGGGCCGGGGAGAGCGGAGCGCATCGCGGGAGGGTCCGGGGGGCGGGGATCCGTCGGCTCGAGGGCCGAACGGGCCGAGAGGTTAGCAGCCGGCCCGTGCTCAGCGCGTCAGCGGCGGGACGGACGTTCTCGAGGGCGGGGGCACGGCGGGGGCCGGCGGCCCGCGCAGCGAGTCCAGCTCCGAGGCGTCCGCGAACAGCGTCCAGCGCTCGGGCGGCACGTCCTCGAAGGCGGCCAGGTAGCGCTTGGCGTCGCGCGGCAGGCCGGTCACGTCGTGGATCAGGATGCGCTCGATCCGGTCGGGCCAGCGGCGCGCCGCGTCGCCGTAGAGCTCGGGATCGTGCTCGCCCGAGTCGCCGACCAGGATCAGCCGCCGGGCGGGCCACTGCTCGACGATCGTCTGGAGGGCGTGGCGCTTGTGCCCCGGCTGGTCGTCGAACCACTTGTGCGGCTCGACCTCCTGCGCGTCCAGCTCGCGCAGCAGGAGCGGGCCCCGCGGGAAGCCGGCCGAGGTCAGGAAGGTCGAGATCGGCTCGTGGAGCTGCCAGGGCCCGCTCGAGAGGTAGTGGAAGGAGGCGCCCTCCGCGGCACAGGCGGAATACAGGGCGGCCATGCCGGGCACCGCCTCGAGCGGCTCGAGGAAGATGCGGCGCAGCAGCCGCTTGCGGTCGGTCGCCTGGGCGATCAGGACGGTGTCGCCGACGTCCGAGATCACCGAGAGGCCCTCGGGCGCGAGCAGGCGGGCGTGCGCCTCGCCGCGCGGCGTGGCGCCGGACGGCAGCACGAGCGGGATCGTCAGCCACTCCTGCTCGGCGGGCGGCAGCACGCGCACGACGGCGCCCGGGATCTCGGCCCGCCCGTGCACGTGGCCGTCGGGGCCCGACGGGTCCAGCCGGACCGGCTGGCCCGCGACCGTGACGATCAGGCGCACGTCCCGCTCGCGGTCGGGCAGGAAGGCGCGGGCCCGCTCGGCGAAGATCGGGCTGCCGACGCTCTCGGCCGGCAGGTGCAACGAGCCCGAGAGCGCCTGGAGCAGCGCGCGGCTCGCCGAGGCGTCACGCTCGGGCTCGAAGACGACGGCGTGCACCGGCACCGTCCAGACGTCGCGCTCGGCGTCGAACACGGCATCGCCGGGGAAGAACTCGACCTGCTCCTCGGGCGCGAGGAAGGTCGTCTGCGCCCGCGACTCCGGCGCGGCGACCAGCAGCGTCAGCGCCAGCGCGACGGCGCGGGCACGACGAACGGCGCGGCCGGCGGCCATGGGGACGTTCTCGCTCGCGGGAGCCGTCCAATGTAGCCGCGGGCCGTGGCGCTCCGCGCACCTCTCGCGGAGAATGTCGCCATGCTCCTGAACCGGCTCGTCCAACTCGCCGCGCGTCACGGCGCGAGCGACCTGCACCTGGCGGCCGGGCGGCCGGCGTTGCTGCGCGTCCGGGGCGAGCTGCGCTCGCTCGGCGGATCGGCCGGCGGCCCCGTGACCGCGGCCGACACCGAGGCGGCCGCGCGAGCCCTGCTGCCCGGCGACGACTGGCCGCGCTTCCTGGCCCAGGGCTCGGCCGACCTGTCGCGCGACCTGGAAGGCGTTCGCTGCCGCATCAACCTGCTGCGCAGCGCCGGCCACGTCGGGCTCGCGGTGCGCCTGCTGCCGGCGGGAGCGGTCAGCCTCGAGTCGCTCAACCTGCACCCCGAGCTGGCGACGCTGGTCGAGCCCGAGCACGGGCTCGTGCTCGTCAGCGGCCCGACCGGCTGCGGCAAGTCCTCCACGCTCGCGGCCCTGGTCCAGCACGTCAACCGCTCGCGCGCGGCGCACATCGTGACCATCGAGCAGCCGGTCGAGTTCGCGCTGCAGCCGGCGCGCTCGTTCATCCGCCAGCGCGAGGTCGGGCGCGACACGCCGTCCTTCGAGCAGGGGCTGCTCGACGCGCTGCGCGAGGACATCGACGTGCTCATGGTCGGCGAGATGCGCGAGCGCGAGACGATGCGCCTGACCCTCGACGCCTGCGAGACGGGCCACCTCGTGCTCGCCACGCTGCACAGCTCGACGGTGATCGAGGCGCTGCAGCGCGTGGTCTCGGCCTTCCCGGCCCAGGAGCAGCCCTCGGTCTGCGCGCAGCTGGCCGACAACCTCATCGCGGTCGTGAGCCAGCGCCTGGTCTGGCGCGACGATCCCGGCCTCCGCGTGCCCGAGTGCGAGATCCTCGTGGCGAACACCGCAGTGCAGTCGATCGTCCGCCAGGGCCAGCTCTTCAAGCTGAACACCGCCATGGAGACCGGCGGCCGCTCGCGCATGTGGACCCTGCCGCGCTACCGCCAGTGGATCGAGTCGAAGTCCGACTGGGTGCTGCCCGGCGCCCGCAATGCACGCGGCGTGCCGGTCGCGCGGGGGGGTGGCGACGAGGTCATCGAGATCCAGCCGGAGGACGCCAGCCTCTCCGACATCGTCTCGGAGCTCGAGAAGGAGGGGTAAGGGGCTCGTATGCGCGGCGCCGGGATGCGCTTGGCGAATCCGTGGCCTTGCTCCCGTCGCCGGCACGTCACCGTCCACGGTGTAGCGTGACTCCGTTGGCCGCGGGCTGACGGACGGCGGGGAGAACCGCATCCGACTCCAGCGACCACAGGCAGCGTCGAGGAGGTCTGTGATGATGGGTTCAGAGACTGTGCTGACGAGCGTCCTGGCGAGTGTCCTGGCGATCGCGGGGGGCGGGGGCGCGCCGGTCGCGCAGCCCACGAGGCCCGAGCTTCCGGGCGGGGCCGTGAGCGTGTCCATGAGTCGCGTCGACGGCCAGGTCGTCGTGCCCGTGTCCGTTGACGGGCAGGGGCCGTTCCTGTTCCGCATCGACACCGGGTCGTCCGTGTCGCTGGCGCTCGACGCCGCGCTCGCCAACCAGCTCGGGCTGGTGCGCGCCGGCGAGGCCTCGACGGGATTCGCGATCGAGAGCCTCGAGCTCGGCGGCGCGACCTTCCGGGACGTCGCGGCCACCGTGCGTGACTCCGCCAGCGCGGCCGTCGCGGTTCCGGCCGGGTCGCCGGTCCCGCTCGTGCAGGGCGTGCTGGGCTTCCCCTTCTTCCACGACGTCCTGCTGACCATCGACTACGCCGCCGGCACGGTCGAGCTGCAGCAGGGCTCGCTCTCGGCCGAGACCGAGGGCGTCGTCCCGCTCGTCGGCGCGCTCGACACGCCGCAGGTGCCGCTGCAGATCGGCGACCACGTGTACCTGGCGCGCATCGACACCGGCTTCGCCGACAACGTCGCGCTGCCGCTGGTCGCGATCGGCGAGGTGCGCACGGAGGCGGCCCCGGCGCCGGTGGGGCGCGTGCACGCGGACGGGCGGTCGCTCGAGGCGCGCAGCGCGCGGCTCGCGGAGCCGCTGCTCGTGGCTGGCCGGCGCTACGACCGGCTGCCGGTGCTCTTCGCCGATCTGCCCTCGGGGCCGCGGCTGGGCTACGGCCTGCTGGCCTACTTCAGCCTGACCTTCGACCAGGCCGCGGGCCTGGTGCGGATCACCGAGGGCGGCACGGCGGGCTGACGTCGAGCCCTCAGCGCGGGCTCCACAGCGTCACGCGCCCCTCGTCCAGCCAGCGACGCGCCGCCGCCAGCGCCTGCGGCGACCGGTCGCGCCGCAGCTCGAGCAGCAGCAGCCCGTCCTGCCCCAGGTAGGCCTGGCCACCCTCGGCGCGCACGTGCTCGAGCTCGGCCTCGACGCCGGCCAGCCAGTCCGCCCGCTGCGCGGGCGCCAGCAAGGCCTCCATTCCGACGTTGGTCCAGCGGTCGCCGAGGTAGTAGTTGAACTCCCAGGCCACGCCGGGGTGCGGCACGGCCGTGAACAGCCGGTCGCGCGGGCCGAGCGTGGCGCGCGCCGCCTCGCAGTAGTCGCGCGTCGCCTGGCTCCAGTGGATCGGCCAGCGCTCGCGGAAGGCTTCTCCGCCTGCCACCTGCAGGGCCAGCGCGACGCCGACCACGGCCAGCGCGGGTGCCGCGCGCGGGGCGGATGACTTCGAGGGGGGCGCCGTGCCGCCCACGCGACCCGCGGCCAGCGCGGCGAGCGCGCCGCCGAGCAGCCACAGCAGGGGATGGATCGGCGCCAGCCAGGCGCCGACCGGCGCCGGCCAGGGCAGCGCGAGGTCGCCGCGCTGCACGACCCAGGGTCGGTGAGCGCGGTCGCCGAAGGCGCGGTCACCTCCGCCGGTCTGCCAGGCGTCGAGGCCGGCCGGGACGGCGAGCAGCGCGACGAGAGCGAGCCCCGCCGCGCCCAGGGCGGCCGAGCGCGTCGGCAGAGTGAGGAGGTGGCGCAGGCCATCGGCGGCCAGCCAGCCGAGTGCCGGCAGGGCCGCGAGGAAGTAGCCGCCGAGCTGCCTCGAGCCGACTCCGTACGAGGCCGAGACCAGCGTGGTCGTCCACAGGACGAGCGCGACGCAGCGCCATGGCGCGCGCCGCATGAGCGGCGCGATCCCGATCAGCGCGAGCGGCAGCAACGCGTTGGCCGGTCCCAGGACCTCGGTCATCGTCCAGGCCAGCGGGTGCGGGCGGCCGACCATCGCGCCCCAGCCTCGCGAGACGTCGAGGTAGAAGACCGTCCACGAGGTCACGTTGGCGAGCCGGGGATTGAGGGCCTGATCGGCGAGGTAGAGCACGCCCGCGGTGGCCACGGCGCTGGCGACGAGGAGCGCGCCGGCGGCGGACAGCCGCGCGATGCTCAGGCGGCGGCCCGCGCGGAGCTCGGCGTCGGCGTGGAGCAGGAGCAGCGGAGGCCCGAGCACGACCAGAGAGGCGTGCGCGGCGCAGGCGAGGGCGTAGCCAGCCGTGACCGCGGCCAGCGCGCGGGCGCGCGTGGGCGCCGCCCACGCCGCCAGCGCGCCGGCCACCGACGCGAAGCCGCAGCCGAGGGCGCGCGTCTCGACGGCGCCGGCGTAGAAGCGCAGCACGGGCGCCAGCGCGAGGAGCGCGCCGGCCGCCAGTGCCGCGCGCAGGCCCGACCAGCTCGCGGCGCGGGCCGTGACGACGAACACCGCCAGCGCCGCGCCGACGCCCGAGACCAGGCTCACGGCCCGGTCGGGCACCGCCGGCGAGCCGGCCAGGCCGAGCGCCGCCGCCATGCGCGCGAGCGGGAGGAGCAGCGCGTGGCCGTGGATCACGATGCCTCGGCGCCACATCTCCATGAGCTCGGGCCCGTTCTCGAACAGGCCGCGGTGCGGCTGCGAGAGGTACAGCGCCAGCGCGGCGATCCCGACCGCGGCGGCCGGCAGCGCGACGGAGACGACCGTCAGCCGACGGGAGGCCAGCCGACCGGAGGCGGGACACGGCATCGCCGGCCCATCCTAGTGCAGCGAGAGCGGAGTGATCTCGCGGCCAGCCCCTGGGCAGCCCGGCGCAACCCGCTATGCTGGCCCGCGGCCTCGTTCCGCTCCCCCGATCCCCGCGCTCACGGCCGTTTGGGCGGCCGAAAGGATCACCGCCATGAAGCCACTGCTGCACGCGCTCGCCGTCTCCCTCGCGGCCGCCTCGCTCGCCGCCGACGCCCCCGCGCAGTACGTCCTGCCGGCCGCACCCGAGCCGCACCTCGTCTTCCAGGCCGCCGAGACGACGCCGCTCGGCACCGCGCACGACGCGGAACCCGCCGACGTGGACGGCGACGGACGCGCCGACCTGCTCGTGGCCACCGCGGCCGCCGTCACGTGGCGCCCCGGCCGCGGCGGCGGGGCGTTCGTCGCGCCCACGGCGATCCCCGACAGCGGTTGCCTCATGGTGCTCGAGCCCTGTGACCTCGACGGCGACGGCCACGTCGACCTCGTCGGCGCCCGCAGCAACGGCGAGGACGGCGCGCTCCACGTCGCGCTGGGCGACGGCGCCGGCGGCTTCGCCGCACCCGTCACCTACGGCTTCAGGTCGGAGAGCTTCTACTCCTACTCCCTCCTGCTCGTCGCGGCCGATGCCGATGGCGACCTCGACATCGATCTGACCCTGAGCGCCATTTCCGATTTCGTCCCCGGCACCGCCCACCTTGCCGTCTACGTCAACGACGGCACGGGCGCGCTCGCGCCCGAGGTCGTCGATCCGCTCGTCCCGGGGGTTCTCGCGCACGCCGCCGACTTCAACAACGACGGCATCGCGGATGTGCTCGTGAGTGGCTGGACGAACATCGGGGAGCCCAGCACGCACCGCATCCTC
>Ga0137428_1000824_pt1 | contig 12791 bp, 8 predicted proteins | sample EasRivERMZT718_2_FD_102305 | JGI IMG/M metagenome (GOLD analysis project Ga0137428, IMG submission 102305) | Soil microbial communities from meander-bound floodplain in the East River, Colorado, USA - East River MetaG ERMZT718_2 | ecosystem: Environmental > Terrestrial > Soil > Floodplain ...
CGGCCGCCGCCGCCGGAGCGAGCCGGGGCCCCAGGCGGAGCGCCGGCGCGAGATCGTGGATCACGATCGAGCCTCCCGGATAGTCGACCGTGATCGCAGCTCCGGTGGATGGGGCCCGGGATTGGGCGGGCTCGCCCCGCGCCGGACGGAAGCTGACCCAGGAGACCGCGAGCGCGAGCCCGATCCGGAGGACGGCCGTCCGTGCGCCGCGGCGAGCGGCTTTACGCGCGGCGGGCGCGCATGCGATAATCACGTGCGTCCCTCGAACCCCAATCTTCCGCACCGAGCATGATTCCCCGGTGATCCCTCCCGCGTTCCGCCTGCTGCGAGCGTACGGCAGCACCCTCCTCTTGGCCTGGGTCGCGCTTTCGACCGGGGTCCCGGCTGCCGCCGATCCCCTTCATGGACCGCTTCGGCTGGTGCGCATCCAGCTCGCACAGGAGTCCGACGGGCTCTGGGTGCGCGATCTCGGTCTCGATCTGCTCGGCCGGGAGCGGGGCGTGATCGAAGTGGCGGTGAGCGATCGCGAGATCGATCGCCTGCTCGACCTCGGGCTCGAGGTGGCGGTGGTCGAAGGGGATCTCGAAGCCGCTCAGCGCCGCCGGCTCGGTCCGGCCGCCGATCGCTACCACACGTTTGCCGAAGTCGAAGCCGAGCTCCAGACCCTCCATCGCACTCACCCCGAGCTCGTCGGGGAACCGATCGCGATCGGCGAGAGCTGGGAAGGCCGGCCGATCTGGGCGGTCAAGATCTCGGACCACCCCGAGCGGGACGAGGGCGAGCCGGCGGTGCTCTTCGACGCCCTCCACCACGCGCGCGAGCCGATGGGCATGGAATCGCTCCTCTATGCCATGCAGGAGCTGGTCCGGAGCTATCCGACCGACCCCGACCTGCGCGCCCTGATCGACGAGCGGGAGCTCTGGTTCGTGCCGGTCGTGAACCCCGACGGCTATGTCTTCGGGGGGATCGGCGGCATGTGGCGGAAGAATCGCCGGCCCAACCCCGACGGTTCGTTCGGCGTCGATTTGAATCGCAACTACTCCTACCGCTGGGGAGCCGACGACCTGGGCTCGAGCCCGCTCCCCGCGAGCCCAACCTATCGCGGGCCCGCCCCCTTCTCCGAGCCCGAATCGCAGGCGCTCAGGGATTTCATCCGCGCCCGGCGCTTCGCCGCCGGCATGACCTTGCATGCGTTCGCTGACGTGAACCTCCTCCCCACCGGTTTCGACCGCGCCCCGGAGATCCGGGATCTCTATGCGCGCCTGGCGCGGGACCTCGAGCGCCTGACCGGCTATCCGCACGGGCAGCCGCAGGAGATCCTCTATCCCTCGAACGGCCGGAGCCAGGATTGGCAGGCGCACGAGGCCGGGATGGTGGTGGTCGAGCCCGAGATCGGATCGGCGGCCGACGGCTTCTGGCCCCCGCCGGCGCGGATCGAGCCCTTGGCGCGCCGCCTGTTTCCGGCCCTGGTCCACGTCGCGCGCCTGGCGGGCCCGCACCTGGTCTTCCGCACCCTTTCGGTAGCGGATCCGGACGGCAATCAAAACGGCCATGCTGACCCGGGTGAGCATTGCGCCCTCATCCTCGAGCTCGCGAACGAGGGCCTCGCACCGAGCTCGGAAGCGGTCTTGCGCGTGACGCGCACGGCGCCTGGCCTCTTGGTCGGCGAGCGGCTGGACAGCCAGGGACGCGGGCGGCGGAGCGAGGATCTCGTTTTCCGCGTGCCCCCGCTCCGGAAGGGAGGATCCTGCCGGCTCACCGCCACTCCGCTCCCGATCGCGGTCCACGGCAAAACCGCGCCGGGACAGCCCCTCGCGGTCACCTTTGCGATCGCCGGCGGGAGTTTTGCGGCTGCCGAGCTCGTGGGCGAGGTGCGCCCCGGGACGCCGCGCTGCCTGACCGGGGAAGGTCCCGGCCTCGAGGCCGACGCCTGGGATTTCGGTCCGGGCTGGGGAGTGCGTAGAACACCGCGGGGCACGCCGAGCGGGCGGGGGGATTGGGTGGCCACCGCGAGCTCTCGCCCCGCGCCCGAGCGGGAGCACCGCGGTGCGCGGAGCACGTTCAGCGACAGTCCCAACGGATGCTATCCTCCGAGCTCGGACCGCGCGCTCACGCTCCGGCAACCGATCTCGCTCGCGGGCATCGAGCACGCGGAGCTCGTCTACCGCGAGCAGTTCCAGGTCGAGCCCTGGGAGGATCGCTGCCTGGTCGAGGCCCGCACGGCGCTCGGCGACTGGGAGCCTTTGCTCGTCGTCCCGGGCGGGGTGGAGACCGGCTACCGCGAGCGGCGTCTGTCGCTCGATCGCTACGCGGGGGCCGACCGAATGTGGCTCCGGTTCCGGCTGGTGGCCAATGCGACCGTGGAGCGCGAGGGTTGGACCGTCGGCCAGATCCAGGTCTGGGGATACAGCGGGCAGGCGATCCCGTCGGCGGTCGCGCGCCGGCCGGAGGTTCCTCTCCTTCCCGCACCCACCACCAGCACCCCGTCCTCCGCCGCCGAGTAGCTGCGGCCGGGCGAGTGGCCGGCTAGCTCCCGCGAAACGCGAATGTTTCCAGGCAAAAAAAAGACCCAGAAGCACTTGCGGCTTGCGCCGCCCCCGGCGGACCGTCCGGGGACTTCTGGGTCCGGTGTCCTGATTGGGATTTCGCAGACCGCCCGTCTGCGAGTCGCCTACGGGCTGCCTAGCGAGCAGGCACCTCGCTGGTCACGGATAAGGGACTATTCATCGTTTGGACCACCTCCTTTCGGCGTGCCGAAAGTAGACACGGAGGTGGGCCGGGAAGTCAAGGCGGAAGGTCTCCCCGCTCCGCGCTTCACTCCCCCTCGGGCATGAAGCGGTAGCCGATCTTGTGCACGGTGCGGATGAAGTGGCCCCGCCCATCGCCTTCGAGCTTCTTCCTGAGCTTGGCGATGTGGGTGTCGACGGTACGGGTGTTCGGGATCGCGTTCTCCGGGTAGCCCCAGACCTGATCCAGGAGCTCGTCGCGCGAGACGATCTGGCCCTGGCGCCGGACGAAGAAGCGCATGATCTCGAACTCTTTGTAGGAGAGGGCGAGCGCTTTCCCGCCGCGGGTCACGGTGCGGCGCTCGAAGTCGATCACCACGTCGCCGAAGGCGAAGTGCTTCGGCACCTCGGTCTCGGGGCGGCCGTTGGCCCGGCGGAGCACGGCGTCGATGCGAGCCAGGAGCTCCCGCACCGAGAACGGCTTGGTGACGTAATCGTCGGCGCCCATCTCGAGCCCTTGCACCTTGTCGTTCTCCTGGCCGCGGGCGGTCAGGATGACGACCGGGGTGCGCACGCCGTCCTGGCGCAGGCGCTTCACCACCTCGAGCCCCCCTAGGCCGGGCAGCATCAAGTCCAAGAGGATCAGGTCCGCTTTGGCGCCGCGGGCCGCTTCGAGGCCGGCATAGCCGTCGCCCGTCAGGACCACTTCGTGGCCCTCGAACTCGAGGTTGTAGCGGAGCCCCTCGCGCATATCGGGCTCGTCTTCGATGACCAGGATCTTCGCCATCACCTCTCCGCGCCGCGGTGGCTTCCGCGGCGCTCTGGATTGCCGGCTGGACCAGCGAGCGAGTCTACCCCGCGGCCGGGGCGAGCGGCAGCTCGAGGGTGAAGGTCGCCCCGGCGCCGGGGTGCGACCGCACGTTCACGCGCCCGCCATGAGCGGTCATGATGTGGCTCACGAGCGTGAGCCCGAGCCCCGAGCCCTTCACCCCGGCGACGCGGGGATCGCGCCCGCGATAGAAGAGCTCGAAGATCCGGCGCTCCTCCCCCGGCGGGATGCCGATCCCGTGATCCCTGACCGAGAGCAGCGCCTTGTGCCCCTGGCGGGCGAGGGTCACCTGGATCTCCTTCTGCGGGGCGCCGTCCGAGTACTTGATCGCGTTGTCGAGCAGGTTGATGAAGGCTTGGGTGATCGCCTCGGGGTCCACCTGCGCGACGAGCGGGCCGGGATCGATCGCCCGCTCCACCCGGAAACCCGCCCGATCCAGCTGATAGCGATAGGCTTCGAGCGTCTGGCGAACGATCAGGCTGAGGTCGCTCGCGGTCAAGCGATAGGTCTTCCGGCCGGCATCGATCTGCGAGACATCGAGCACGTTGTTGATGAGGTGGGTGAGGCGCTGGGTCTCGCGGGAGATGATTTCGAGGAATTCCTGCATCCGCGCCGGGTCCCGCACCCGACCCATCTCGAGCGTTTCGGCATAGAGGCGGATGAGGGCGATCGGCGTCTTGAGCTCGTGCGAGACGCTCGAGACCAGGTGCGACTTGAGGGCCGCGAGCTCGATCTCGCGGTTGATCCAGCGGATCAGGAACAGGCCCCCGAGCAGGACCACGAGCAGCATGCCGCTGATGAGCGCCAGGTGGGTCGTGCGCACGCGCTGCATCCAGGCCCGGAACTCCGCGTCTTCGAGCCGCACCGCGAGCCGATAGAAGCGCAGGACTCGGCGGAAGGGCAGACTCGCGATGAAGGGCGCCGTGCGCTCGGGGCCGCTCTCGTAGATCACGTTGCCGTCCCGATCGAGGAGGCAGAGCCCGGTGTAGTCGCGCAGGTATCCGGCGCGGAAGGTGGTCTTGCCTTCGGGCGGGCCATCGGCGAACAGGCGGGGCAGGACTTCGCGGTCGAGATGATCCAGGTTCCAGACGAGGACGACCGCCCCCAGGACTTCGTCCTGCCAGGAGCGGAGGGTGAAGAAGGTGACCTGGAAGGGATGACCCCGGTCCTCGCCGTCCAGGTGGTGGAGCGGAGCCGGACCCAACCGCTCGGTGGCGAGCGCCTCGGCCACCGGATCGAGCACCCGGAGGATCGGAGTCGAGGTGCGATCCTCCCACGGCACCGCGGTCGGAAACACGAGCGAGCGATCGGGCCTCACCCAGAACACCAGCCGATAGAAAGGATCGCCGACGAGGCGGGTCAGGAGGTCCGAGATCTCGTCCAGATCCCGCGGCGGATCGGCCCGGATCGAGACCATGAGCCGCTGCTCGTCGTCCCAGAGCTCCTGCTCGGCATGCGAGATCGAGAGCTCCGCCAGGTAATCGCCGTACTCGCTGAGGCTCCGCCGCCCCAGGCTCTCGAGCTGGCGGAGCAGACTGAATGCCAGCACGGAGAGCAGGATGGCGGGGACGATCAGCGCGCCGATGACCAGGAAGATGAGCGCGGGGCGGCTTGGAGATGGGGATCGCATGGCGAGCGGAACGCGGACCGAGCCGCTGATCAGGGTGCGGGCGGCCGCGACCGCCGAGCATTATCCCACATCCCGCGATGGCCGAACGGCGCACCAGGCGCACCAAAGGAACGGGGAGGAAGGGATCGCTCCCTTCCTCCCCCGTAGCCTGCGACGACGCCGCTGCCCGCCCGGTAACCACCGATCGCCCCCCTTGGATCGGCCGGACGGCACCCGGGCGCCGTCGCGCTGAGCGGGATCGCTAGGATCCCCGCACACCCTTGGACTGGGTCTCTTGCGACGCCAGCTTGTGCAGGACCCGGACGGCCTCCGGGTCGGTCGAGGTGATCAAGGTGAACACCCCGTGCACCGAGTTAGCGACCTCGAAGGTGGCTCTTTTCAGTTTGTCCCACAGCGCCCCACACTCCTCGCACAGACGCACATCGGCTGGGTTCGCCGAGAGCTCCCGGCGGATCTTTTGCTTCTCGAACCCGTAGCGCTGCAAGAGCACGATCGTTTCAGGATCATCGGCCCGGTAGAGGATGACGACTCCGTTCGGCAGCGCCCCCACTTCCCGAGTGGCATGCTTGAGTGCTTCGCCGTGCCGGGTGTACGAAGCGCAGAACAGGCATTCGAGCGATCCCGACTTACACCGCGGTTGCGGAGTCTTCTCCTCCGAACCTGCCTCCGGCCCAGCGGCGGCGGGCAAGATCCCGGCGGTGAAGAGGGCAACCGCGATTCCGAGCGCCCATCTGCGAGTCGTGCCTCGAGGCCCTCCTATCGCCCGGCGGTTCCGGGGAGCCTTGGCTTCCTCCCAGCCGCCGGGTGCCTTCCGATCGAACATCGTCCTCACGACGACACCCAATCTACCCGCCCTCGCGGCCGTAGGTTGTTTCTCACCCGTCAACCCCCTGTTAACTATTTGTAACTCTCGCGCCCGCGCTGCCCGGTGGCTGAGCCACCCGGCCCGCAGGGCCGGCAGATCGGGCGGAACGATCCCTGCTACGCACTGTACTACCGATGAACGATCGCCTTCGAGCGACGGTTTGACGCCGCCCGGCAGGCGAAATGCACGGTGGCACCATCGCCCTGCACGACCGAGCGATGATCGAGCGCTCTCGCCGCAGGGGCCGCCGACAAGGGGGTGATGTTTCCCATGCGCGTCAGGGTTCCCGACCAGCGGTCCTTCGAGAAGGCGCTCCGGCGATTCAAGCGCGAGTGCATCCGCGAAGGCATCATGGCCGACATGCGCAAGAGCGAGTTCTACGACAAGCCGAGCGTGGCCCGCCGCCGGAAGGCGAATCGGGCCCGCCGGCGCCGGATGCGCCAGCTCTCCGAGCTCGAGGGCAAGTCCTAGGTGACATCCTGGCCCCTGCCTCAGGGGGTGCGGTGAGCTGCGGACAAGCTCCGGAGCGCCGCACCCGCCCGCGGGTCGCCGGGGGCGACCACTTGCGCCCGCTCGAAGCGGGCCCGCGCCTCGGCTTCCCGCCCCGCCTTCATCGCCACCCGCCCGGCACATAAGAGCCATTCGAGATGCTCGTTCGCCCCGAGCTCCGCGGCGCGCGCGAGCTCGGTGGCGGAGGTTTCGAGGTCGCCTTCCGCTTCGGCGAGGAGCGCCAGATTCAAATGCGCCCCGGAATCCGCCGGGCGCAAGCGCAGGACGGCGGTGAAGCCGGCGCGGGCCTCCGCTCGGCGGCCCGCCCGCGCATCGGCGAGCGCCTGGGCGTAGAGCGCCCTGGCCGCATCGCGCCGAGCGAGAGATCCGATCGAATCGGCTCCCGCGGCCGCGGGAGCCGATTCGGCGACGGTTAGGACATCACTCCCCGGGATCGACCCGCCGCCGGCGACCGCCGACGCTTGAACGGCTCGGGCCCGCGCCGCCTGGATCCGCGGATCGGACGGAGCGAGCGCCTGCGCCCGCTCGAGGGCGCGTGCTGCCGCCTGGGCCTCCCCGCGCTCGAGCTCGGTGAGCGCGAGCCCGTAGAGCGTTTCGACCTGATCGGGCGCGAGCGCGAGCGCGCGCTCGTACTCGGCCGCCGCCTCCGCGTAGCGATGCTCCTTGAAGTAGAGATTGCCGAGGTTATGGGAGGCTTCGTAGATCTCGCCGGTGGCGGCGGCGGCGGCGAGCGCCTGGCGCGATCCCGCGACGTCACCGCGCTCGAGAAGCACCTCGGAGAGAATGAGCGACATGTGCCCGGGGCTGAATCGCGGGGCGGGCGGCAGGAAGGCGAGGAGGAGGGCGACCAGAGCCGCGGCTCCCATGCGTGCGAGCAGCGCTCGGTCGCGGGCGGCCCAAGCGGTGAGCGCCGAGTCGACGCCCAGGCCCGCCGCGAGCGCGAGATAGGGCCACACGAGCAGGCGATAGCGGTCGGTGATGAAGAAGAGCGCGAGGACGAGCCAATAGAGCCCGATCGAGGTCCAGAGCCAGGTTCGCACCCGGTCCCGCCGGCGCGCGAGGGCGACGAGCCCGGCGGCGGCAAGCGGTAGCAGGAGCCCGAACCGCATCGGCGAAAGCGCGAGCACCGGCGAGCGCGCGGCGAAATACTCGATGCTGTAGTGGTTCGGGAGCTCGCGATGGTGGAGCGCGAGGAGGAGCTTCTTCGCGAAGAGACCGAGCGCCGCCCCCGGATCGGATCCGATCCATTGCAGGGTGCGCTCGGTCCAGTAGCGCGACACCTCGGCCGGCGAGAGCGGACTCCGCCCGCGAGCCGCGGCCGCGGTCGCCGCCGCCGCGGGAAAGAGCCCGAGCCGGGTGTTCTCGAGTCCCGATCCCCGCGGCAAATCGAAGCCGCCCTCGGCACCGGCATGGTTTCCGATCGCGAGATTCACGCCCCCGCCGGCCGAGATCAGGACCCATTGCCCGCTCGCGAGGGCCTGGATTCCGCTCCCGAGCGCGAACACAAGCGCCGTCGCGCCGAGGAACGCGGCCACCTTCCGCCCTCGTCCCGGGGGCGCGAGCGCGACCACGAGTCCCCCGGGCAAGAGAGCGGCGACTTGCGGCTGGGCATGAGCGGCGGTGGCGAGGGCACTCCCGAGCAGAGCGAGACTCAGCGGGCCGCCCCCGGTGAGGCCACGGGCGGCCGAAAGGACGCCGAGCGCGACCAGCGCGAGCGCGGGCGAGGCCGCGAGGATCTCGCCGTCGAAGAAGATCGCGACTTGCGCCGCCGCGAGCACGATCCCGGCCACGATCCCGGCCCGGCGGCCGAAGAGCCGGCTCCCCGCGATCGCGACCGCCACCGTCGCCGCGGCGCCGAGGATGGCTTGCCCGATCCGGAGCCACCCGAAGGCTTCGCCGGCGACCCGGAAGAGCCCGGCGAGGAGCACGGGATAGAAGGGCGGCGTGAAGGCGTGGCCGGGATCGCGCACCCCCCCGAGCAGGGCCCGTGCCCGATCGGCGTACACGGCGCTATCGCCCACCACCGCCCAATAGAGCGGATCGCGGGCGGCGGCGACCAGATGGAGCGCGCGCACCGCGAGCGCCAGGAGGCCGAGGAGGAGGAGATCGCGAGCTCGGAGAGCGGTCGGCCCGGCGACCGTGGGCGCGCGCGGGGGGGCGCTGGCCGGTTTCGCCCCCGATCTCGCCGCCGTCCTTCGCGCCACCTTTAGCTCTCCGCCGCCCGGCGCGCTTCGCTGGCGAGCAGGATCAGTCCGCCGAGGAGCACGGCCCCATGCACCATCACCGAGCGCCGGTGCGCGCGGCCGAAGGCGGCCCGGCGCTCGGCGGCCGCCGTCTCCGAGAGTCCGGGCGCGTGCATCGCCACCCGGAGCTCATGCGCCTGGGGCGCGATCACTTCGCTCGCGTAGAGCGTGCAGACGATCATCCCGGCGAGGATCCCCGCCGCCCACCGCCGCCCGCGTCGCTCCGGATCCAGGCGCGCGAGCGCGATCGCCGAGAGGGCGCCGATCGCCCCACAGGCGACCCCGAGCCGCGCGTACCGATCGAGGATCGGGCGGACGAGGTTTCCGGCCGCGTCCGGCTCGAGGTTCCCGAACAGAGTGGGCGCCACGATGAAGGAGAAGAACGCGAGGCCTCCGATCCAGAGCGCGAGCGCGGCCCGGTTCACGAACTCGAACAGTGTGCGCATCCTGTCACTCCTTCGCCCTGAGGTGGCGCCGCCAGCAAGCCGGCTTGCGCGACCATACCGCGGCGCCTGGCGATCACCAAAGCCACCCGCCCAGCGGTGGCGCCCTGCGGCCCGGCGGCCTCCGTTCCGAGTGGCGCAGCGCGGGTTCGAAACGAGCGTGGAAAGTAGCTAACGGACCTCGGCGAGCGGCGCCAGCCATTCGACGTTGAGGCTCACCGCACCGTAGTGCGCTTCCGGGCGGCCGATCGCCACGAGCGGGCCCGCGTGCGCGAACGCTAGGCGGGCGCGCCCGCAGGCCGCCGGGAAGAGGGTCAGCTCGGCGGTGCCGGTGGGATCGTCGAGGGTGACGAACGCCATCGGTCTCCCGCTCTTGGTCGGCGTCCGGCGGCGCGCCGCCACGAGGCCGGCGACCGCCACGCGCTCGCCCAAGTGACCGGCGAGCCGAGCGGCGGCGATCGGACGGGCGCGCGGCGCGCCCCTCGGCCACTCCCCTCCCCGCTCGCCCCGGCGCGCGTTCCCACTCGCGCTCATGCGCTCGGTCCACGCGGGCGCGAGGATGGCGAGGGGATGGGCGCGGGGGGAGAGCGCAAGGCCGAGCCACTCGTCCGCGAGCTGCCGATCGAGCGCCAGCTCGCGGAGCGGGGGGCCCGGCTCGGCGATCGCATCGGGTGCGAAGAGGCTCGGGCCGGCCGCCTTGGCGAACGCCTTCCGCTCGCGGGTGGCGTAGAGCTCGAAGCGGAGCGCCGCGCGCGAAGCCCCGAGCCCGTCCAGAGCGCCGGTCGCGATCAGCGATTGGAGCTCCGTGGTCCCGATCGCCACTCGGCGCCGGAGGTCTCCGAGGTCGTGGAGCGGGCCATCCCGCTCGCGCGCGGCGAGGAGCTCGTCGATCGTCGCTTGCGAGAGTCCGCGCACCTGTCCGAGCCCGGTGCGCACACGCGGCCGGTCGCCTGCCGGCCGCTCGAGGGTGAACTCCGCGGCCGAGGCGTTCACCGACGGAAGCGCGATCTCGACCCCATGCCGGCGCGCATCCTCGACGTGCAGCCAGCGCGGATACATTCCCTGGTGATGGTTCAAGACCGCGCAGGCGAACTCGGCGGGATGGTGCACCTTGAGCCACGCGCTCTGGTAGGCGAGCACGCCATACCCGGCGGCGTGCGCGCGCGAGAAGCTGTAGGCCGCAAACCGCGCCATCTCCTGCCACACGGCGAGCGCCCGATCCGGATCCACGCCGGCTTGCACCGCCCGGGCGACGAAGCCGTTCTCGAGCGTGCGCCGCGCCGCGGGCTCGGTCGCGATCGCGATCGCGCGCCGGAGCGAGTCCGCCGCCGAGAGATCGATCCCGGCGACCGCCGCCGCCATCCCCATCACGTCCTCTTCGTAGAGCGGAATGCCGTGGGTGGTGGCGAGCACGGGCACGAGCGCCGGATGAGCGAACTCGGCGGGCTCGAGCCCGCGCGCACGACGGACGTAGCGCTCCTTCATTCCGGAGCTCGCCGGTCCCGGTCGGATCAACGCCAGCGCATCCACGACTCCTTGCCCGTTCTCCGGCCGGAGCATGCTCAGGAGATGGCGCATGCCCGGCGACTCGATCTGGAAGCAGCCGAGCGTATCGCCGGCGGCGAGGAGGTGGGACACGGCCGGATCCGCCCGGTCTCCGCGCGGCACGCTCTCGAGCCCGCCCGCGGTAACCGCGAGCCCCGCGGCCTCGGCCACGGTCGAGAGGGCGCGGTTCCCGAGCAGATCGATCTTCACCAGCCCGATCGCTGCGATGGCCTCCATCGCGTACTGGGTGACGACGATCCCCTTCGCCGCGCGCTCGAGCGGCACGAGCTCGGCGAGCGGGCGGTCGGCGATCACGATCCCCCCCGGATGGATCCCGAGATGTCGCGGCAGTCCGAGGAGCGCGGCCGTTCCGGCGAGGATCTCGCGCCACGGCGACTCGTGCCATGGGTGCTCGGCGAGCCCCGGCGTCTGGCGCACGCAGGCCGTGAGCTGCGCCGCGGCGTCCGGTCCCGCGGCGAGCGCCGAGGGCAGGCGGCGAACGAGCCGGTTCACGTCCGCGACCGGGATCCCGTGGGCGCGCGCCGCGTCGCGGAACGCCGAGCGCGGGTGGAAGGTGGCGTAGGTCGCGATCATCGCCACCCGCTCGGCGCCGTGCGTCCGATAGACGTGCTCGATCACCCGATCCCGTCCGCGCCAGTCGAGATCGATGTCCAGATCGGGCAGGTCGTCGCCGCGGGCCGCCGAGAGAAAGCGCTCGAAGTGGAGCCGGTGGGCGAGCGGGTCCACGTTCGTGATCCCGAGCGCGTAGGCGACGATCGAGCTCGCCCCCGATCCGCGCCCGACCACCGCCACGCGCGCGGCGCGGGCCGCCGCCACCAGATCGCCGACCACCAGGAAATAGGGCAGGAACCCGCGCTCGGCGATCACCTGGAGCTCCCGCATGAGCCGCGCCATCGGAGCGGGGGCGAGGGTGCGATAGCGCTCGCGGAGCCCCGTGAGGCAGCGCTCGAGGAGGAGCGCGAAGGGGTCCTCGCCCGGAGCGCAGGGCGGCGGCGGAAAGATGCGGGTGCCGCCGGGGAGCGCAGCTTCGCAATCGGCGGCGAGCTCGCGCCCGCAGGCCAGGACATCGGCGGCTTCCGCGCCGAGACGGCGGGCGATCGCGAGCGCCGGCGGCACGCCCGCGGGGTCCGTGGCCGGCGTGATCGCGGTCACCAGCCGACCCGTGCGCGACGCGGCGAGGAGGCGGGCGAGCTCGGGCTCGTGCGGGTCAACACCGCGGAGCGCGGGTGTCCCCGCCACCCGGATTCCGAGCTCTCGCCCGAGCCGGCGCCCGCTCCCGAGCCGCGCCCCATCCCGGGCTCGATCCCGCCCCGTGAGCTCGACCAGCACCGCCAGCCGTTCGCGGGGCAGCGCGCCCGCGAGTGCTTCGAGGAGCGCAGGATCGCGCCCGAGAACGAGGAGACCGGCCGAGCGGGCGGCGAGCGCTGGAACGAGCGCGAACGCGGGATCCAGCTGGCGGCCGGTCACGAGCCGCGCGAGGCTCCGGTAGCCGTCCTGATCGCGCGCGAGCACGATCGCTTTCTTCAGGCCGGTCGGCTCGTCCACCTCGGCGCCGAGGATCGGCCGGAGCCCCGCCGCGCGCGCCAGCGCGACGAACGGCACCGCGGCATAGAGGTTGTTGCGATCGGTGAGGGCGAGGCTCTCGTAGCCCGCGGCGCCGCCGCCGACACCAGGCGTTCCGGCGCGGTCGTGCCCCGGAGCAGCGAGTAGCTACTTCGTGAGCGAAGGAGTGCGCAGCACGAACCCATGGCGGTCGCGGGCGATGGTCGTGGCGAGCGGGAACGTCCGGCCGCCGATCAGAGCGGCATGCCCGAAGCGGTCGCGCACCTGATCGATGCCCGCGGCGAGCCGGCGGTCGCGCTCGTCCCCCTCGGCTCCGGCGAGGAGATCGAGCTGGACGGCGGCGCCGAGCACGAGCCCCGAGAGCTCGATCCCCAAACGGCGGAGCCCCACTCGGCGCTCGGCCGCGCGCGCGATCA
>Ga0137428_1000828_pt1 | contig 12749 bp, 16 predicted proteins | sample EasRivERMZT718_2_FD_102305 | JGI IMG/M metagenome (GOLD analysis project Ga0137428, IMG submission 102305) | Soil microbial communities from meander-bound floodplain in the East River, Colorado, USA - East River MetaG ERMZT718_2 | ecosystem: Environmental > Terrestrial > Soil > Floodplain ...
ATCATGGCCTACCTTGAGATCACCAATGAGAAGCCGAAGCCCTTCGTCTGGACCAAGAGTGCCGATGAGATTCTCGCCTCGATCGCTCGCTTTTGTCAGCGAATCTCTAACTCAGGACACTAGGATTGAATGCAACTGAATTGCATATGGGTGTCTCAGGCCGCGGTCCACCTATCGAGTTGGGTATCTCTGAACTTCAGCGGTCCGGGGGCCAAGCCCAATCGGACTATATAAGAGACTTCACGGGTCATGGTTGGGAATGCGACCGGGGATACTATAAGCATGGGACGGAGTGTCTTCCAGTCGTTGTGCCAGCGCATGCGTCGCTAGACCATTCCGGGCATGGGTGGACATGTGACCAAGGGTATCAGCGAGTTGGTAACGATTGTGTGATGGTGATCGTCCCACCAAATGCCTCATTGGACTACTCGGGTACCGCATGGGAATGCCACGATGGCTATGTTAGACGTGGCGAGCGGTGCATCGGTCTAGACGATGCGACAGACGATGAGGTTCGTGAACTCATGATAGCCGCATCGATCGCCGCATATCCAGGCAATTGCCCTTGCCCCTACAATACTGATCGAGCAGGGCGCCGATGTGGCGGTAGAAGTGCGTACAGCAGACCTGGTGGCCACTCGCCACTGTGTTACAAGAGCGACATATCCGATGAGATGGTGACGCGCTTTAGATCGCAATACCAACGGTAGGATTGCAACACCATTGGGATTTGCACAAAGGCATGGAGCGAGCCGCTGGCACATAGCCTCGTCGTTGATCCACTCCTTGGGATCGCTGCCAGTCGGGTAGCCCTATGCCGGGAAAGCCGACGCGCGTGTCGTATCCGCAGGGGGCCGGGTCACCATAAGCCTGAGTCTAACTGGAGGCAAGCAACGGCTAGGGCACGTTGAATGCGAACAGCTGGCACAGGCGCGAACCTGGATCGGAAATGCAGGCGCGATGGTACCGGCGGCCTTCGTACAGCAGCAGTCGGTTGAACCGATCGGCAACGTAGTCGGTCTGGATCCACGCGGAGAAATTGCCACCGTCGCGCCGGGTAGCCTCGTCGCCGAAGCGCGCCACCGGCAGGCGAGTTGCCGTGGCCCCCGTGTGCCTATGTCTGTAAAACGCGGTACCGTTATTGCCTGAGGGCGACGCGCTCAACCAGACGATTCCAGCCCGTTCAACCGAGCCTCCTGAGCACTCTCTGCGTCAACGGATATGAATGGGTGGACTTTCAGCTCGACGTGGATCTTCGAGGTCTGATACCGACGGACAAAATGGTGCGCTTCCGTTCTTCGGCACAGTCCGGAGAGTTCTACTACGTTAACCTTCGATCGGATCCGCCCAACGATCTGTGGCTTCATCGGTTTGTCCCATCCGATGGTAGCAGCATAACGTTCGCGACCGTTCCACTGCCACATCAGGCTGGTGAGTGGCATCATCTCACTATCAGGGCCGAAGGCGGGCACATCCGCGTCTGGGTTGATAGCGTGCTCAAGATCGATGCGACCGATCCGAACCCTTTGCCTCAGGGAACGATTTGCCTTGGTGCCTGGACCGGAGCCGCTTCCAAGTGCGGCATTCAATGGGACAACGTGTCTGGCTCGATCTCGTGGTGCCGACAGGATTTACCACATGGGGACAGATCAAGGCCCGTTGGGACTGAGGTCTGCTGAGGAAGGTAGCTCCAGACGAGCTGGAGTTGCGGCGGAAGACGGGTGTCATCGGCAAAAAGGAGGATGGGTGACTGCCTGGTGCTGAGCCTGTGGTGCCCCGCCCCGATCGCGTCCCAGAAGAAGCTCCCGGTGCTGGTCCGGATCTCACGGCGGCGGCTTTCTGACAGGGGCGCGTCCGTGCCTTTCAACGAAGGCAGCGCGTTCGCCCGCGAAGGCCTAGTCCTGGTGAGCTTCAACTATCGGCTGGGCCGGATGGGATTCTTCGGGCATCCGGCGCTCCCGCACCCGGAGCTCGACCGCTCGCGAACTACGCCTTCATGGACCAGCTAGCTGCGCTCCAGTGGGTGAAGCGGAACGTCGCTGCGTTCGGCGGCGACCCGGCCCCGATCCGACAAGGGACCCCTCCTCCCCTCCGCCGAGGACGCCGGCCTAGCCTTCGCCGATAGCATGGGCATCACCGACCGCGGCCCGGCTGGACTCGCCGCCCTGCGGGCACTCCCCGCCGCCCGGGTGAACGGCGACCTGAGCATGAGGCACTCCTGACTCAACCGCCCACCTACGCCGGGGGCCCGGTGAACGACGGCGACGTCGTGACGGCCGTGCCCGAGGAGAAGATCCGGAAGGGCGACTTCGCGCCGTGCCGCTCGTGATCGGCACCACGGGCACCGACCTCCCCGGGACTATCCCCCGGATCGGACGCGCCTTTTCGACTTCTTCGGACCCGACGCCGATCGCGCCCGCCAGCTCTACGACCCGGCCGGCAAGCTGGCGGCCGACAAGGGATGCCTCGCTGATCGCAATCGACCTCACCATGCACGAGCCGGCCCGGTTCCTCGCCCGGCACATGACGGCCCCCGGCCAGCCGGCCTGGATCTATCGCTTCGACTACGTCGCCGACTCCCTGCGATCGCAGATGCCGAGCGCCCCCCATGCGAGCGAGGTGGCCTACCTCTTCGACCAGCTGGGGGCGCGCTACGGCGAAGCCGTCACCCGCCGCGATCGCGCGCTGGCGAAGACCTTCCACGAGTACTTCGTCAACTTCGCGAAGCACGGCGATCCGAATGGCGGTGGCCATGGCGACGGCCATGGCGACGGTGCCACCCAACGGCCGGCGTGGTCCAAGTTCGATCCCGCCAGGTTCGACCTCATGATGTTCACGGGCGACGGCGAAGGGGCGATGCAGGCCGATCCGTGGCAGGAGCGCCTACGACTCGTCGAGCGGGCGCTGGAGCGGCGGGAAAACGAGAGCCGGTGAATCCGGCAGGTTGAACCCAACCTTTACGCGGCGCGGCTCCGCCGCGGGGTAGCGATGATTCGGCCAATTTCCCTTCGACTGACGCCGAGAGAGAGGAGGGATCGAACTAGCAGGTCGATCGATACCGAGGGATCCCCCGATTCCATCTTGGCGACCCGCGACTGACTGGAGTGAAGCGCTCTCGCCACCTCCGTCTGCGTCATCCGACTACGGACTCGGTGTGCCCGAAGACTACCCGCCAGCGCGAGTTTGAGCTCGACAAAGGCGGCTTCCTCCTTGGAGAGGCCAAGGAACTCGGCCGATCCTCCGACCTTCCATCCCGCCTTCTCGAGTCGTGCTTGTTGACTCTTTTTCATGAGTCCTCCGACATAGCCTCATCGTACCGCCGCAAGCGTTCTCGACAACCCTCGATCACCGACTTGGGAGTTGCCGGGGTCGTCTTGATGAACACGGCGAGGATCACAACAGCATCGGCGTCCAGACGGTACATGATCCGCCACCGGTGCCCCCAATCGCGAATGCGCAGCTCGTGGCAACGCGCCCCAATCGACGGCATCGGCCTCGAATGCGGCATCCCGAGGGTTTCGCCCTGCTGAAGCCGCCTCAAGAGGAGTCCGGCCTCGAGACGTGCCGTCCGAGAGAACGGCGGCGTTCTTACCCTCCCCTTTAGCCAGACCAGCGGGCGCTCCCCGCGGCTCTTGCCAGCCATGCTATATCGGATCTGACATACGAATCAAGGCTCAGTTGGGGGTTCTATTGGGCTACGAATCGGCCCTCCCCGCCGGCGGGACGTCCCATGAGTCCCGCGGAGCGAGCGGCAAGACGGATCCTCAAGCGCAACAAGCGTGCCGCCAATTACCTTGATGGCACACCTGGCTGTTGCAGCGAGGTGAGCACGAAGTAGGCGGATGTGACCACGCTGTTGGCACCGCCGATCCATAGGACGAGGCTAAGTCAGTATTAGCGTGATTCCGGTCGGTCTTTGGCGTGGGTACGATTGTTGCAATAGCCCTATCGATTCGGATCGCGGCCAGACGGCGGGATCGCCTGGGTGCATCTGAGAGGGGGAAGCTCTTGGATGTGACCAGGAAGCCTGGCGACCTAAAGCTCACCCGAACGAAGGCGACCGCGTTTCCACTGGAGGCCGGGGGACCACGTTTGCACCGGGGAACCAGGGCGACCGCGTTTGCAGTGGGAGGGGTAACGGTCCGTGGACAACGTTTGCGCATATCCGCCGAGAGCGGCCAGTCCAGGTGGAAGGGCAACCGCGTTTGCAACGGGGGCAGGGGCGACCGCGTTTGCAGCGGATCGGGCGACCGCGTTTACATCGGGAAGATCGGGCCAACCCAGGCTCGAGGACGAGGGGACCCGCCAAGGAGTGAGCGCTATCAAGTAGTCTCAGGTCAAGGCGCGTAACGGGACAATGCCAGACCTTGAAAGCCGGTAGACTGGCGCGCGATGGCAGTGCTCGTAGTCACGATCCTCGCGTGGATGATCGTCGCCGGCCAGATTTATATCCCCGGCCCCCGATCCCTGACGCGGGCAATCCTGAGCGAGTGGCTCGCCCCGCAGTTCTGGGGATCCCTCGCGGTCGCCGCCCTGATTTCGGTTCTCGTGGAGCTCGGCATCTTCCGCGCAATTCTCTTGCCCATGGCTTCGCCAGCGGATAGATCTCGGCCATTTGCTCGATCGCTCGTCTGGATCGGATTCAACGCCGCGATCGCCGTCTTGTGCGGCATCGGGCTCGTCTTTCTCCTGCGCTCCTCACTTCTCGACGGGATGCGCGCGTTGGCCGCCATGATCACGGCCGCCTTCGTCGAGCTCTTGGCGGTTGCGTTCATCGTGGGATTTGCCTGGCACAGGCGCACGACCGGAGGCCCGCTCACTCGCCATCGCCTGGCGCGCGCCGTCGGGTCCTTCGCACTCTTGAACGTAGCGTCGGCCGGGGCCTGTTTCATGCTAGCGGGTCTAGCGAACATGGGGGCCGACATGCTGTGGTTGAGGCGCAACTCAGCCCCCATCTCGGCTCAGCCCTTGGCCAGTGAGAGGCGACAGATGCCCTGCCCCGACGCGAGTGCCGTCGTGGTGGACGAGTTCCGGAAGTCGCTGCCCGTAGATCCTGACGCGCTCAACGAGTTCGTCTTCAATACGTTCGCCAACCAGCCCGCCGAGCGACAGTTCTCGAACTGTCCGGAGAAAGGATGGGAGGAGCATTACCACGAGTTCGCTGCCGCACTGGTCGAGCGGGCGCAAACGTCCGGGCTCGACGCAGCATCGCTCGAGCGTTGCCTGCGGGCGGTGCTACTTACCGCCGATGGCTTGGCGTACCTGCCGGTGGGCGCCTATCAGGGGGAGCAAAAGGGAACGACCGTATGGATCCTCATGATCAAGTGGGAAGGCACCTCCGGGGTCTTGGAGCGCCCCCAGTCGCCGGATTCTTCGCAGGCTTCGGTGGCCACACCCTCCCCGCTCCCGTCCTCGGGCCTAGCGCTCGGACATGTTCGCGTATTCGTCTTCGAGGCCGAGTCCGGGCGGCAGATCGGCTTTGCCACGTGCGGGTAGCACGATCCGTCACGTCGCACAGGATCAGCAAGCTTCCAACGTTCGCCGACGAACTCCAGCATCCGGGCTGCGGAGCACTCCTCATCCTCGGTAGAGGCGTTCATGCATATGGACAAAGTGTGCCCTATACTCGTATCACGCAACATGCTTATGCTTGCCTGATGCAAGCGACATGGAGGTTGACATGCGGAAGCTGATCGCTGGAATGAAGACTTCTCTCGATGGGAAGATCGAGGGGCCCGAGGGATACGCGGATTGGGTGGAAGCGTGGTCTGACGACTACGACGTGGTCCCGCAAGTAGACGCGTGCTTGCTTGGGGGCAATATGTACCCCGGCTACGAGCAGTATTGGACCGTGATACAGAATGAGCCGGACAAGCCCGGGACCACTGGCAAGGTAGCGACACCGGCTGAGGTCGAATACGCCCGCTTCACCGCGAAGACCCCGCACTATGTGCTATCGAAAACCAAGACTTCGGCTCTCTGGCCAAAGACGAGTTTCGTCCGGGGGCTCGAAGAAGTTGCTGCCCTCAAGCGGCAACCCGGCAAGGACATCTATCTCGTCGGGGGTGCACGAACTACGGCGAGCCTTATCGATGCCGGGCTGGTGGATGAGCTCCGGCTCATCGTTTATCCGCTGATCGCCGGTAAAGGGAAGGCGCTCTTTGCGGCGACGGAACGTCGTCGTGGGCTTGAACTTCGGAAATTCCAGCAGCTTCAGGATGGGCGTCTAAGCCTGATCTACGGCACCGCCTAAAAGCACCGCCTTCCGCCTAGCGCCAGCGTTGGGTCGGCAGCGGTCGGGCAGCGGTCGGACGGTTCAGCCCCCCCCAAAATAACTGTCCGGTGGGAGGCGGCTCGCACGTCATAGGATCGGGTATCCGAAGATCGGGTATCCGAACCCAAGGAGGTAGTGCCATGAACGAGTTTGTCTTCCTGTATCGCGGTGGAGAGAGGCCGAAATCGCCCGGAGAGTCGCAGCAGGTCATGCAGAAGTGGCTAGCATGGTTCAAGGAGCTGGCTGACCAGGGCCATGTCGTGGATCGGGGCCAGCCGCTCGAGCGCGACGGCGGCAAGGTCGTCGGACCGGGAAAGTCCGTCACCGACGGGCCGTTTGCCGAGGTCAAAGACCTCGTCGGCGGCTACACGCTGGTCAAGGCGAGCGACGTCTCGCAGGCGGCGGAATTCGCCAAGGGCTGTCCGATCTTGGAGCGGGGCGGCCTCGTGGAGATCCGCCCGGTGATGAGACTGGATATGTGATGGACCCAATCGAGCATCTCTTCCGGCGAGAGTCGGGACGGATGGTCGCCTCGGTGACGCGCATCTTCGGCGTGCACAATCTGGCGCTGGCAGAAGACGTCGTCCAAGACGCCTTCTGCCGCGCGCTCGAGGTGTGGAAGGTCCGTGGCGTGCCGGAGAACCCTTCTGCTTGGCTCATGGCCACCGCCAAGCATCGCGCTCTCGACGTCCTGCGCCGCGAGCGCACGGGCCGCACCTTTGCGCCCGAGCTCTCGAGGTTGATCGAATCCGAGTGGACGATCGCCTCCACCGTCAAGGAAGCCTTCAGCCCGGAAGCCATCAAGGACGACCAGCTCCGGATGATGTTCTCCTGCTGCCATCCGCGGCTGCGCGAGGAGGTGCAGGTCGCGCTCATTCTTCACATTCTTTGCGGTTTCAGCGTGGACGAGATCGCGAGCGCGTTCCTCAGCGGTCACGCGATGATCGAAAAGCGCGTCACGCGTGGAAAGAAGGTGCTTGCGAGTTCGAAGAAACTGTTCGACCTGGCCAGCGACGACTTCTCCGCTCGCCTGTCGGCCGTGCATCGGGCGCTCTATCTTCTCTTCAACGAGGGCTATCACGGCGCGTCGCCGGAGTCAGCGGTCCGGGGTGAGCTGTGCCAGGAGGCTATTCGGCTGACGAGAATGCTGCTCGAGCACCCCTTTGGAGCGACGCCCGCCTCGTATGCTCTGACGGCGCTCATGTGCCTTCACGCGGCACGGCTTCCCGCCCGCACCGACGCTGCCGGGGACTTGCTGTCGCTCTTCGACCAGGATCGCTCGCGGTGGGATCGAGGGCTCGCGGACGAGGGATGCTGCATGCTCGAGCTGGCCGCAACCGGTCCAGTGCTCTCGGACTACCACGTCGAAGCGATGATCGCGGCCATCCACACCAGAGCCCCGAACACGGAGGATACCGACTGGGCTGGCATCGTGCATCTCTATGACGTGCTCATGACCTTGCGGCCGTCCCCGGTCGTCGCCTTGAACCGCGCAATCGCCATCGCTCAGCTCGAGGGAGGGGAATCCGGCCTCAAAGCGATCGGCGCCATAGCCGACCCTCATCGTCTCGCCGCATACCCGTTCTACTGGGCGGCGCTAGGAGAACTGGCGCTTCGTCAGGGCGATCGCCAGAATGCGCGTGGCCACTTTCGAGCCGCTCTCGTTCGGGCCCGCAATCCGATGGAGCGGCGGTTTCTCGAACAGCGAATCGAGGCTTGCGAAAACGGGAGTGGCGCGCCTCGTGTAAGCTTCCCCCGATCGTAGACCAGGGGGCGCCCTCGTCTCGTTGCTTCCCGCCCCCGCGTCGCTCTCCATGCCTCGCGCTTCGCGTTTACGCGCCGCCTACTTCAATCGCACGACCTTTCGCGTCAGCGCGCGACCGTCCACCCGCACCACCGCGAGGAAGGTGCCCGAGCCCGCGTCGCGTCCCCTTGCATCGCGCCCGTCCCATTCCAGATGGTGCGTGCCCCCGCTGAGCGCCCCGAGGTCCGTCCCCGCGATGCGCCGGCCTCCGACATCGTAGATCTCGAGCTCGACCTCGGAGGCCGTCTGGAGATCGAGTGCCAGCTCGAGCGCGCCGCTGAACGGATTCGCCTTCGGGCTGAGCGCGGACTTGGCGGTGGCGACAGTCGCCGGCTCGACACTGGTCGTGCCGCTCACCGGGATCTTGGCCAGACGGACATTCGCCTGATTGCCGGCATGCCCAGTGCTCGGGTCGCGATTGTCGCCCCACGAGTAGTAGAAGAAGTTGTTGTCGGCCGCGCACTCGTCCCAGTCCCCCATGTAGGTCGAGAGAAGGGCTGGATCCACTCCGAAGACCGGCGGATACGACTGATCCGTGATCCGGAAGTCGGCCCCGAAGGTCACGGTCGCGCCGGACACGGTGCCGATGCGACCGAAGTTGTCGATCAGGTTATTCGCGGCATCCAGCCGCCGATCGTACCAGCCGACGAACACGCGGCTCCCGTCCGGTGTCACGGCCAAAGTCGGTTGCCACTGATCGCGGGTCGTGGCGTCGTCGTTGACGCGGACCGCCGCGCTCCACGTGGCGCCGCTGTCGGTCGATTGCCGGAAGAAAATGTCCGCACGGTCGGTTCCCGCCGGGTTGTTCGGGTAGATGATGTAGACGTTGCCGTTGACCGGATTGACCGCCGCCTGCGGGAAAACGTTGCTGCGGAAGCCACCGAGCCCCAGGTCCCAGGGGGCGATCGCGGGGGACACGGAGGTCACCGTGACCGTCGCCCCGAACGAGACCCCGAGATCGGTGGACCGGCGCACCGATAGCCGCGCGCCGTTCGAGATGTCGTACCAGAAGGCGTAGACATCGTGGTTCGGCGCCACGGCGAGGAATGCACCATTGTTGTTCAACGCGCTTACGATGGACACGCCGCCGGACGGCCCCCAGGTGATGCCGTCGTTCACTGACCGGAAGAATCGAATCACGCTGCCCGCGCCGAAGTCGGCACCCATCATGTAGACGTTACCACCGCCGGCGAAGTTATCGGCCGCCAGCACCAGCCGGTCGAAAACCGGGTTGGCGATGCCCGGGGTTGCGGGTACCGGGGCCGGAAACGTGAGTCCGCCATTGCTGGATCGAAACACCTGGACGCCGCCACTTCCGGCCAGGTTGGCAAGAAAGACCGTGCCCGTCAGGGCGCTCCGGGCGAGGAACGGAAAGCCGAAGTCACTTGGCGAGCTCGTCAAGGCGCCGAGGTCGGTGAAGGTGACGCCGCCGTCCGTGGACCGGCTCCAACCGGTGTAGCGATCGGCGCCGCTGGCCGACGAGCCCGAGTCGTTGAACGCGGTGAGCACCGTCGAGCCGAAGACGATGGTCGTCGTGCCGCTCTGCGTATCGCGCGCCGTGAGGTCTGTCGTGGGGTCGTTGACGAGCGTGTTCGTAAAGGCGAGGGCGGGGGCAGGTAGGGCGGCGAACAAGAAGGCGACGATGAAGGTGCGACGATCGTGCATGGGACGGCCTTTCGTTGGAGGTCCAGACGCCCGGCGCGCGCCGGGCCTGTCGCCATGAGAACATGATGATATCATGCAGGCCGGATCGGCGTCTGGGGCGGACACGGATCGTTCATGCCTATAGAAATCGGACATGTGGAGGCGATCTTCCGGTATCCCGTGAAGTCCATGGCCGGCGAACGACTGGAGTTCGCCAACCTGGGCTGGCACGGCCTCGATGGTGACCGGCGCCTAGCATTCCGGCGGATGGATGACCGCAGCGGGTTCCCGTGGCTATCGGCAAGCAAGCTTCCCGACCTGCTCCTGTTTACTCCCCACCGCCGTGAAGACGGTGCGCAGGGAGACCTTCCGACGCATGTTCGCACCCCGGATGGCGAAGAGATGCCGGTCTTCGGGGCGGACTTGGCGACGGAGGTCGGACGTCGGCTCGGGGCTCCCGTGCAGATGATGCAGTTGAATCATGGCATCTTCGATGAAGCGACCATCTCCGTGATCGCCTTCGATACGGTGCGCGAGATCGAGCGACTCGCCGGGCGGAACCCGGACGTGCGACGATTTCGCCCGAATGTCGTCGTTCGTCTACTGCGATCGGTTCCCTTCCAGGAAGACGAGTGGGTGGGCGGTGTCCTCTCATTCGGCGAGGGGGACGACGCCCCCGCCATCACCGTCACGATGCGCGACGTTCGCTGCTCGATGGTCAACCTTGATCCCGACTCGGCACGTCCAGCGCCAGAAGTGCTGAAGGCGGTCGTTCGTGCGAACCAGAACAACGCGGGAATCTACGGCACGGTCACTCGCATCGGTCGGCTGGCGGTCGGACAGACCATACTTTTTCGTGCGTCGGCCGCGTAGCCCAAGCGGAGAATGAGTACCATGAAGCTTCAGCCGCTCCTCGTTGCCCTCACGGCTGCCAACCTGGCCCTTCTCGTCCTTCTCCTCGCTCACGGCCATCCAGCTCTCGGGGGCGAGGATTCGTCCACCCTGCGAGGTCGCGCACTCGAGATCATCGATGAGCACGGGCAGGTGAGGGCGCGAATCAATGTCGAACCGGCCACCACCATGCCGGACGGCAAGACCTATCCAGAAGCGGTGGTCTTTCGACTGACGGATCCCAGCGGGCGAATTCGGGTGAAGCTCGCCGCCGATCAAGACGGGTCGGGGTTGCTCCTCGCAAACGATTCCCAGCAGCCCGGCGTGCACATGCTGGCCGACGGGAGCGGGGGCGAGCGGATCGACCATGGGTGAAGACTGCCTGGTGCTGAACGTGTGGTGCTCCGCCCCGATCGCGCCCGAGAAGAAGCTCCCGGTGATGGTCTGTCCACGGCGGCGGCTTTCTGAACGGAGCCGCGTCCGTGCCCTTCAACGAAGGCAGCGCGTTCCCCCGCGAAGGCGTCGTACTCGTGAGCTTCAACGATCGGCTGGGCCCGATGGGCTTCTTCGCGCATCCGGCGCTCACCGCACCCGGCGATCGACCGCTCGCGAACTACGCCTTCCTGGACCAGCTGGCTGCGCTCTAATGGGTGAAGCGGAATGTCGCTGCGTTCGGCGGCGACCCAGACCAGGTCACGATCGTCGGGGAATCGGCGGGCGGCATCTCGGTCGTGCATCTCCTCACCTGGCCCGCAGCGCGCGGACTCTTCCATCGCGCGGCGGTGCTCTCGGGAGGTGGGCGGAGCTACCTCGTCCAGCACCGGAAGCTCTCCGAGGCGACCCGGCCCCGATCCGACAGGCGACCCCTCCTCCCCTCCGCCGAGGACGCGGGCCTCGCCTTCGCCGATAGCATGGGCATCACCGACCGCGGCCCGGCCGGACTCGCCGCCCTGCGCGCGCTCCCCGCCGACCGGGTGAACGGCGACCTGAGCATGGAGGCACTCCTGACCCGGCCGTCCACCTACGCCGGGGGTCCGGTGAACGACGGCGACGTCGTGACGTCCGAGCCCGAGGCGAAGATCCGGAAGGGCGACTTAGCGCCTGTGCCGCTCGTGATCGGCACCACCGGCACCGACCTCCCGGGGACCTATCCCCCGGATCGGACGCGCCTTTTCGACTTCTTCGGCCCCGACGCCGATCGCGCCCGCCAGCTCTACGACCCGGCCCGCAAGCTACCCGCCGACAAGGGAAGCCTCGCTGATCGCAATCGACCTCACCATGCACGAGCCGGCACGTTTTTTCGCCCGGCAGATGACGGCTGCCGGCCAGTCGGCCGCCTGGATCTATCGCTTCGACTACGTCACTGACTCCCTGCGATCGCAGATGCCGAGCGCCCCCCACGCGAGTAAGGTGGCCTACCTCTTCGACCAGCTCGACCTGCGCTACGGCGAAGCCGTCACCAGCCGCGATCGCGCGCTGGCCAAGACCTTCCACGAGTACTTCGTCAACTTCGCGAAGCACGGCGATCCGAACGGCGGCGGCCATGGCGACGGCGCCACCCAACACCCGGCGTGGAGGAAGTTCGATTCCTCCACCGTCGACCTCATGATGTTCACGGGCGACGGCGAGGCGAAGATACAGGCCGATCCGTGGCAGGAGCGCCTGCGGCTGGTCGAGCGGGCGCTGGAACGGCGGGGACTCGAGGGTCGGTAAATGCGGGGTACTACGCCGAAGAAGCGCAGCTATCGGAATCGCCCAGAATATGGCTGCAGGCTTCTCACTTACCGAATCAGAACCGCGCGGCGTGTCTGAACAGCTCCCGGACCAACGAAGGAGATGAAGTACGTCCCCGAGCCCACTTGTCTCCCCGAACCATCGGTCCCGTCCCATCTCACAACCCCACTAGTCGACGCAATCGCAGTGATCATCCTCTCCCACACCTCGCGACCATGGATGTTGAACACTCGGACTGCATAATTTCCAGCGCTAGGCACGGCGTACGCGAGCGTCGTTTGTCCGTGAAACGGATTGGGAGTGGCCTCCCCTAGAAAGATGGGCCTGGCCGGCACGCGTGAGTCCACGGCAATCACGATGGGGTCCGTCCACTCGGTCAGAACCGCATCGAGGTCAAATCCC
>Ga0137428_1000834_pt1 | contig 12687 bp, 9 predicted proteins | sample EasRivERMZT718_2_FD_102305 | JGI IMG/M metagenome (GOLD analysis project Ga0137428, IMG submission 102305) | Soil microbial communities from meander-bound floodplain in the East River, Colorado, USA - East River MetaG ERMZT718_2 | ecosystem: Environmental > Terrestrial > Soil > Floodplain ...
AGGATTTTCCGCTCGGCGACCGCGCGGGCCCCGTCAATCTGGTGCGTCCCGGGCAAGAAGCGCTCGATGTAGCCATCGAATGGCGCCCGAGCACGATCCCGCCCATCCCCTTGAGCGGTGCCATGTTCTCGGCGACCCGCGGGCCCTGGACGGAGGGAGAGAAGAGCGGCGAGCGGATCCTCCTGACCGCCGAGCGGGCCGATGGTCTCCGCGTGACGCGCGAATATCGGTTCCAGAACGACAGTTACGTGGTTGGGCAATACGTGCGCGCCGAAGGCCTGTCGGCACCGGGAGGGGCTCCGGCTGTCGTCATCGGCTGGCGGTCGGGGATCCCCTTCACGGAGCTCTCGCACGAGGCGGATCAGCCCAATTTCACCGCCCAGATTCGGGTGGGCGACGAGATCCATGCATGGGCCCCGGGTAAGTTCAAAGATGGCCCACGAGTGGTCGAGGGAGCCGTGCGGTGGGCCGCGGTCGGAAACAAGTATTTCCTCGCCGCCATGCTCCCCGCCCCGAATGCCGCCACCGCTGCCGGCGCCGATGGCGACCCCAGCTCCTCCCGCAATGCCGCCTGGCTCTATATCCCGGCAGCTGCGTCAGATCGGGCCGAAGCCGACATCCGGCTCTACGCCGGACCCAAGGACATCGATCGACTTGCGGCCGTGGATCCAGGGCTCGTGGATGCCGGGAGCATGGGCTACCGATGGATGCAGCCCATCACCCGCATCATGGTCCGAGTGCTCAAGGCCACCTATCAGCTGGTGCCGAACTACGGCTGGGTCATCATCATCCTCTCCATCCTCGTGCGAGTGCTTCTCTTCCCGCTGAACCAGACCAGCATGCGCTCGATGAAGGCGATGCAGCGCCTGCAGCCCGAGATGGAGGCTATTCGGAAGAAGTACGCGGAAAAGCCGCAGGAGATGAACAAGCAGGTCATGTTGCTCTACCAGAAGCACAAGGTGAATCCCCTCGGGGGATGCCTGCCGATGGTGGTCCAGATGCCCGTGCTGTTCGCGCTCTACTTCTCGCTCATGTTCGCGATTGACTTGCGGATGGCGCCGTTCGTCGGTTGGATCAACGACCTCTCGGCGCCCGACACGGTGGGCAAGGTGGGAGGATTCTCGATCCATGTCCTCCCGCTCATCATGACCATCGTCTCGGTCCTACAAGCGCGTTCCACGCCGACCGATCCGCGGCAGGCTGCGCTGACCACCCTGATGCCGGTCGTGTTCCTGGTCTTCTTCTACAATATGCCGGCAGGGCTCGTGCTGTACTGGACCATGACCAACCTGGGGACCTGGCTCCAGCAGCGATGGGTGAATCGGATGGATGGTGCCAGTGCGGCGGCAACCGTAACTCAAGTCGAGAGCGTAGTTTCGAGTCCTGGGAGCGAAGCCGGGGAGCACCCGCGGGGCTCGAAAGCCGCCCCGCAGGGGCGCCTGCCCGCCATCGGAGGGAACGGCGAGCGGCGGAGCCGGAGGGAGACGGACCGGTCGTTGCCTAAACCACGAGGTAGAGCATGATGCACGAAGACCCAACGGAATCGACGGTTGCCGAGGGCAAGACGGTCGACGAGGCCATCCGGAAGGGGCTCATCGTCTCCGGCTGGTCGAAAGAGCAAGTGGCGGTGGAAGTGCTGGATACGGGGAGCCACGGGACCTGGGTCAACACGGCGGTGGCCAGAGTTCGGTTGAGCCGGCGGACCGCTGACCCGTACCAGCTGGCAAATGATGTCACGAAGGGGATCTTGCGGCAGGTCGGCCTGGATAGCCGGATCCGGGTCGAGCGCCGGCCCGACCATCTCCACGTCATGGTGGAGGGTGAAGGGCTCGAAGAGGCGCTGGTGAGCGGTGAGGGTGAGGGGCTCGACGCGCTGCAACACGTCGTCTCGCGTATCGTCTCCAAGCGGAGCGGCTTGCGACAACTGATCAGCATCGATCTCGGCGGATTCCGCGAGCGCCGGGAGCGGCAGCTGCGGGATCTGGCCTACCAGGTGGCCGACGAGGTGCGCCAGACCGGGCGGAAGGTGCTCACCGAGCCCATGGGAGCCGCCGAGCGGCGGGTGGTGCACCTCGCGTTGAACGAAGATCCGGACATCACGACATTTGCGATCGGAGACGGGCTCGTGAAGCCGATCGCCATCGCTCCGATCGATCAGGCTCCCCCGCCCGAAGAGCGGCGTCCGATGGACCGGCGTCCCGGTGGGTGGCGGCGGGACGGTAAGAGGAGAGAAGGTTCGGGCGAGGGCCGGGGGGGCGGCCGGTATCGCGGTGAAGGGGGCCGGGGACCAGGGGGACCCGGACGCATGGGTGGCCGAGGGCCAGGTGGCCCTGGTGGACGGCGGGAAGGCGGTGCTCGATCCGGGCCGGGTCGAGAGCGCTCCGGGGGCGGATTTGGATCGAGCCGCGGACCTGGCGGCGGACCTGGTGGCGGGCCTGGTGGCGGGCGGGAGCGGGGACGGTATCCGGACCGGGATCGAGACCGCGGCCCGATACGGGGTGGGGAGAGCCCCCGTCGCAGCCCGGGCTTTGAGGGCGATCGCAGGCCGATGGAGCGCAGCGAGCAGAGCCGCGAGCTCGACCCGCGGGAAGTGCGCGACTCGCGCCCAGGACTCGAGGCGCGCGACTCGGGCGCGCGCGAATGGCCGCGCGAGCCTCGGGACCCACGCGCTGCGCGTGACCCAGGTGCTCCTCGGGACCCACGCGCTGCGCGGGACTCAGGTGCTCCGCGGGACCCACGCGCTGCGCGGGACTCAGGTGCTCCGCGGGACCCACACGCTCCGCGGGACACCGCCGAGCCGAGGGCCGCACAACCTCAGCGCGGCGACTACGAAGGACGGGGCCAGCGCGAGGAGCCACGAGGCGAAGCCGCCCGCTTCCGCAATGACGACTCGTGGGATCCGATTGGTGACGGTGAGTTCGTCGACGATGATCTCCCCGTGGACGAGGAGATCTCGGACAAGGTCGAGCCGCCGGCGGCGGAGCCTGGACCGGCAGCGGAGCCGGGAAATGAGGCGCCGAGTGATCGCCGTCCGAGCCGTTTGTGGCGCGGGCGGGGCGGGCGTGAGGGGGGTCGCCGCCGCTGAGCGAGGCGTCTTCCTCCGGGCTCGAAGGTGACCAAGCTGGTGTCGAGGGTGCCAGCCAAGAAGCATCCGAGGTGCTGCGCGAGCTCGCGGCCGCCGGAGCGCCGGTCGACGAACGGGTGATGCTGCCGCTCTTCGCCGGCTACATCGCTCGGGTACATGCGGCGAGCGCCGGCATTAATCTGGTGTCGAGCGGGGATCGGGCCCGACTCGGGCGGCGGCATCTGCTCGAAAGCTTCAATGTCCTCGCCTGCCCTGGAGATTGGCCCACGGGCCCGCTGTGCGACGCGGGGAGTGGCGCCGGGTTCCCGGGTCTTCCGCTCGCCATGCTCTTCCCCGATCTCCCGGTGGTGCTGATCGAATCGGTGCGCAAGAAGGCGCGGTTCTTGATCGAGACCGTGGCGGCACTGGGGCTCGAGAAGCGCGTGACGGTGCTTACGGAACGGGTGGAAGACGCAGCAAAGCGTGCGCCGTGGAAGGGATCGTTTGCGATCGTTACGGCGCGCGGGCTCGGGCCTTTCGAGCGATCGCTCCCCTGGTGTGCCCCGCTCTTGCGAGCGAGCGGGTACCTCATTGCATTCAAGGGATCGCAGGTGGATCGCGAGTTGGCGGCGGCCGCCGAAGCGGCCCGGCGAGCGCAGCTCGAGCTGCGAGACTTGGTCCCGATGCGATGGGGCGAGGGCAACATGGTGGTCTTCCGGCGGCGGAGCGGAAAAGCTCATCGCGATGCCGCGCCGGCCGATGAATCGCGCGCTAGTGAGTCGCGCAGGGATGAGTCGTCCGCTGCGGAGTGATCAGAGCACGTGATACCCGCCGGAGGTCGCAGCATGCGTTACGCGGGGATCAGTGCGGATACGAAGCTCTACGGATTGCCGATCGCTGCGCTCGATTTCGAGACGACCGGACTCGCCGCGCAGCGCGGGGATCGGGTCTGTGAAGTCGGCATCGTGTCCGCGGAAGGCGAGAGCACGGAAATCCTGCTCTCCTCCTTCGTCAATCCTGGACGCCCGCTCTCGGAGCGCACGCGCGAACTGACCGGAATCGATGAGCGCGAGCTCCGGGATGCACCGGATGTCGCGAGTCTCGTACCGCAAATCCTCCGCTGCATCGGGGGCCGGGCGATCGTGATGCATAATGCGCCCTTCGACGCGCATTTCCTGCTGGATGCCGTGAAAGAGGCCGGCCTTGCGATGCCAGAGAACTTGGTGGTCGACACCCTTCTTATGGCGCGATTTCTCGATCGAAATCGCGAGGGCAATTCTTTGCGGCAAACCGCAGAACGTTACGGCATCCGGCGGGGGCGATCGCATCGTGCCGCGGACGACGCGTTGGCGACGGCCCGCGCCTTTCACGCGCTGGTCCCCTATTTGGAGCTGCGGGGAATGAAGACGGTGGGAGACTTGGTCGAAGGGCGGATGGCGGGGGCTCTCGACTGGTTCAGCGATCAACCTTCGAGCATGCTCCTGGATCTCGTCTCGCGAGCGACCGCGCTCGAGCAGCCGATCGAAATCCTGTATGCCTCCGAGCTCGGGAGGCCACCCCTACCCCATCGCGTGCGAGTCCTGCGGCTGGAGGAAGATCGCTATCTCATCGGGTGGAACCTGGACGTAGAAGCGGAGCGGACCTACCGCCTGGATCGCATCCTTGCCCTGGCCGCAGCCGACAGCGTCTATCTGGGTCCTTGGATCGTCTACGAGGAGCTCCCGCCCGCCTTCCAGCGCTAGAAGGGCTGGAGGGCACGTACTGAACGACCTGATTGCGGGGAGGTTTGGGCGAAGGACCTCGATCGCTTGGGACCAGGATCCGGAAATGTTCCACGTGGAACATTGTCCAGGGTAGCCGGCTGGGGATCGCAAAGATGATCTTCTCTGGAAACGATCCCGCCGGATCGTTTGGGGTCAGGGGGATGACGCACTCATGGGCTGTTGCCGGCAAACACCTCCCTGATTTCCCCGCGATCTTCCACATTGAACCTAGTTCAGTGGGTGGACCACCGGCAAGTGTTCCACGTGGAACATCGTCGAGGGGTAGCAAACTAGGATCAGGTCAACTTCGGGTATGCGATCCCGCGGAATCATCCTGGGCTCTAAGTGGTCCTGCCTGGCAATCGCCGAAGCCTTGTTGGTCTCTCCCAGATGCCATGTTCCACGTGGAACATGGGATTCGTCCGAAAAATGTTCCACGTGGAACATCCCAATCGAGGCTGGGCGAGGTCATATCGATGTTCATGAAAGGAACGATCGCCGGATCGTTCGGCCCCCATCCCCCCATCTCCAATCTGAAGGTCCATCGCGTCCGAGGCCCTAGTGTTCCACGTGGAACACTGAGTGCGGGGCGACTACCAGCAAATGTTCCACGTGGAACATCGCCTGTTGGGTTGGCTGGGGAGCGGGTCAACTTCCGGTAAGCAATCCTGCGGGGATCGGCTGTCCGGCTCTATCCCCCCTATCCCTGTCTATAAGGTCCTTCGCGGTCCGCGGCCCTGCGGCCCCTATGGTTCCACGTGGAACAAGATCAGTGGGCTAAGCACCGGCAGGTGTTCCACGTGGAACATCCCCTTGGTGGGTTGGCTGGAGAGCGGGTCAACTTCTGGGTAAGCGATCCTGCGGGATCGTCCTCTCTAGGCGGTGCGCACACCGGGCCAATCGCTAACCAAGCGTCTTCATGATCTCGCCTCACGAGGAAGCGATCCCGGAGATCTCGCAGCCCTATCTCCGCTATCCCTCCGATGTCCACCAGAGATCCGAGGCCCAATGTTCCACGTGGAACAATTCGTTTCCGGGGACTCTTGCAGTGTTCCACGTGGAACACCGTGGAAATGCCGGCGAGCGGCAAATGTTCCACGTGGAACATTGCCCTGGAGGGTAGGCGGGGGGACAGGCTCCCCTGCCCCTCGAGGGGGTTGCCCCGTTTGGGCTCGACGTTGACTCCCCCAGGAAACGATCCCGGGGGAATTGCTCTGGGTCTGAGCGAGCCCGCTTGGCTACTGCCGGCGAGCGTCATGCTGAATCTTGCGCGGATGTTCCACGTGGAACAATGGGCTTTGGTGGCCGCAAGTGTTCCACGTGGAACAATTCCCAGGCCGGGCTCGGCAGGTCAGGGGGATGACCTTGCGGGGAAATGATCCCGCGGGATCGTCCGTCCGCATCCCCACTATCGCAGTCGAAAGTCCGTTTTCAAAGACCAATGCTCCAGTGTTCCACGTGGAGCATTGAGCAGCAGCTTTCCCCTCAGCCTTCGCAGCGATACGGCCGCCAGCTCCGCCCCTTAGGAATACTCCGATCTCGACGCTCAAAGGCTGAATGAAAAATGAGAATGAGAATGAGAATGTTCCACGTGGAACAAGTTGGGATTAGGGGGTTCCCCTGGGAGCGAAATGTTCCACGTGGAACATGGCCCCGCCAAACGCTAACATATTGTGAACAAGGCAGTTATATTTCATGCTAGACCGACGTTGACGATTTTGGTTAAGGAGTGCCGGTGGTTAGGGTTGAGGGCCAGGGAAGGAACAGCCCCGTGGGTGCCCGGCTGGGCGTTGAATCCATAAAACTAGTGATAACAATAAGATATGCTAATTAATCTGTCCAAAATCGGGCGTGTGGTCGCCATCGCCAACCAGAAGGGCGGCGTAGGAAAAACCACTACGGCGGTCAACCTCGGGGCATCCTTGGCGATGGCCGGAAAGCGGGTCCTCCTCGTGGATCTCGACCCGCAGGGAAACGCTTCGAGCGGCATGGGGCTCAGTCCGGAGACGGAGCCCATCGGGATTTATGAGGTCCTGGTCGAGGGCAGCTCCCTGCGGGAAGCTCGGCGAGAGACTCAGGTCTCTAACCTGGAGGCCGTGGTCTCCGGCCAGCGGCTTGGGGGGGCCGAGGTCGAGCTCGTACCGGTCACGAAGCGAGAGTTCGTCTTGAGGAACGCCCTGGCCGAGATTCGGGAGGAGCACGATTACATCCTCCTCGATTGCCCGCCATCCCTCGGGTTGCTGACGGTGAACGGTCTGACCGCTGCGGACTCGGTGATGATCCCGCTCCAGTGCGAGTATTACGCGCTCGAGGGGCTCAGCCAGCTCCTCAACGCGATCCGGCTCGTCCAGCAGAACTTGAACCCGGAGCTGCGCATCGAGGGCGTGGTCCTGACTATGTATGACAGTCGGCTGAGTCTGTCCCAGCAGATCGTCGACGAGGCCCGGCGATTCTTCTCCGAGCGCGTCTACAAGACCCTGATCCCGCGCAACGTGCGTTTGAGCGAAGCCCCCAGTTTCGGGATGCCGGCGGTGATCTACGACCGCACATGCGCCGGGTCCGAGAGCTACATCAACCTGGCACAGGAAGTGATTGCAAATGGCTAGAAAGGCACTTGGCCGCGGCCTCGATGCGTTGATCCCCAATGCTCGCGACCTTCTGGATCCGGCGGCACGGCAGTCGGATGCTGAGGGGCAGGGTGAGGGCGTGGCGGGCGAATCCAATGTCCAGGAGTCGATCGAGAAGGCCTCCGCGCTCAGCAAGCCCGCGGAGCCGAGATCGATGGGAGTGGACGCACCTTCCCGGTCGATCGGGGTCGGACCCGGATCGGGTCTTGGCTCGGGTCATGGCTCGGGCCCTGGCTTGTCCGCGCTCGCCTCACAGCCTGCCCCGGCTCCGCCGCGCTTGGAGCCCGTTCCCTCCGCCGCCGGCCCCGCCGCCGGCGGGCGTCCCGTTGAAACGGGAATGGGGGAGGGGCGGCAGGCTCTCGCTTCCGGGCGCGCGATGCCGGTGATCGACATCGCGATCGATCGGATCAAGCCCAACCCCTTTCAGCCGCGCATGAACTTCGACGATACCGAGACCGAGGAGCTCGCCGCCTCGATTCGATCGAAGGGCATCCTGCAGCCGATTCTCGTGCGCCGGAAGGGCGCAGGTTATGAGCTCATCGCCGGTGAGCGCCGGCTGCGGGCGGCTCGTCGCGCCGGAATGCAAGCGATCCCGGCGCTCGTGCGCGAAGCCGGGGATCGGGAGCTGCTCGAGATCGCACTGATCGAGAACGAGCAACGGGTGGATCTGAACCCGATCGAATCGGCTCGGAGCTACGAGCGGATCATCAATGAGTTCGCGCTCACTCAAGCCGAGCTCGCCGATGTCCTCGGGCGGGACCGATCGACGATCGCCAATCTCATCCGCCTCCTGCGCTTGCCGGAGAAAGTCCAGAAGCTGGTCCAGGAGCGAGCCCTCAGCATGGGGCATGCGCGCGCCTTGGTCGCGGTGGAGGACGCCAAGCGTTGCCAGTCGCTTGCCGAGCGCACGGTGCGGGCAGGGATGCCGGTGCGCGCTCTCGAGCGCTTGGTACAGAGTGGCGGTCGCAAGCGCGTTACCCGGCGGGCGCTCCCAGCCGAGGATCCGGAGCTCGCTCCGTTCATCCAGCGGCTGCGGCACCGCTTTGCCACCAACGTGGCCATCCATCGGCAGAACGGGCGAGGAAAGATCGAGATCGAGTTCTACAACCAGGACGATCTCGAGCGCATTTTGGAGGTCCTGGCGGTTCTTCGGGAGGGCTGATCGTGACTGATCGTGGCGAGCGCCCTGCGCTCCGGCGCTGGGGGATGCACATCACGTTCATTCCCGGTCACCACGGGCGGACGGTCAACGTCATCCTTCCCGGTTGGGCGTTCAACCTGGTCCTCGGATCGGTCATCGCTGCGGCCGTGATGCTGGTCGGCGGCGTGCTGGTCACTGCCCGGATGGGACTCGAGCTCCGGGAGCTCCGTTCCCTGCGGATCGAGAACCAGCTCCTCAGAGCCGATCATCAGAAGGTCCGGCAACTAGAGGCGGAGCTTTCTCAGCTCGAAACGCTCCGGCAACGCGTCCTGGCCTTGACCCATCATGAAGAAGATGAAGAGCAGGGAGGACTCGGCGCAGGGCAGGATGCGCGCCTGCCTTCGGCCATCATCGCGGAAGCGGCCAGGGCCCAATACAAAGGTGGCGCGCGGGGAAGCCAGGCGGCCGCCAGTGAGAGCGCAGCCGCTGCGCTCGCCCTGGGTCCAGGCGCGGGGGATGACGCAAGCTTTCTCCTGAGCAAGGCCAAGGCGGCGGGGCGGACATCCGCCGGCCCCACTCCCGCGGCTTGGCGCTGGCCGGTCGATGGAGTGGTCTCGAAAGGGTTTCAGTCGTCCAAGGTGCCCGGCAAGGAGCATCATGGGCTCGACATCGCGGCCGCGCACGGCTCCCCAGTGGTCGCGGCCCGCGGTGGTCGCGTGTCATTCGCGGGACAGGACAGCGTCTTCGGCCGACTCGTGATCATCGATCATAGGAGTGGATTGGAGAGCCTCTATGGCCACAATTCCACTCTGCGGGTCGGTGCCGGCGACATGGTGGTGTCCGGACAGGAGATCGCCCGGGTGGGCTCGACGGGTGAAAGCTCGGCTCCCCATCTCCATTTCGAGATCCGGGAGCGCGGGCAGCCGGTGGATCCGCGCCGGCTTCTTCCCTAGCTCCACCTGGGGCTTGGGGCCGGCCAGTCGCCGAGATCTTGGGCAGGGGAACCACGCTGGGAGGTGAGGGGTGAAGGCCAGACGCGAGTGGGCCGTCGTGGATTAGTGGATAACCCGGAGAGACCATCCGGATTCCTGGTAAGCACTAAGCTAATAGGTAGTTACAAGAACTGGTCCGAACCTGGCCAGACAACTTGTGCACCGGGTGGAAGGAGAAAAGGGTGACGGCAACCGAGCTCCGGGAAGACGACGTCCAGGCCGTCGAGATCATGAAGCGGGCCCACGATCGGATCCGGGGGGAGATCCGGAAAGCGATCGTCGGGCAAGAAAAGGTGATCGAGGAGCTCTTGATTGCCCTCTTTGCCGGGGGGCACTGCCTCCTGATCGGGGTCCCCGGCCTCGCCAAGACCCTCCTCATCCATAGCCTGGCCGATGTCCTGGAGCTGCGATTCAATCGGATCCAGTTCACCCCCGATCTCATGCCGTCCGACATCACGGGCACCGACATCATCGAAGAGGACAAGACCACCGGGAAGCGCGCGTTCAAGTTCATCCGCGGTCCGGTCTTCTCCAACATCGTGCTGGCCGACGAGATCAACCGCACTCCGCCGAAGACGCAAGCGGCACTCCTCCAGGCGATGCAGGAGTACAAGGTGACCGCGGGCGGCGAGACCTATCTCCTGGAGCGGCCGTTCTTCGTCCTCGCCACTCAGAACCCGATCGAGCTCGAGGGAACGTATCCGTTGCCGGAGGCGCAGCTCGATCGCTTCATGTTCAACATTCATATCGATTATCCGAGTGAAGACGATGAGGTCGAGATCGTGAACGCGACCACGAGCGCCTATCAAGCGAGTCTCGAGCGCGTGCTGACTGGCCCCGACATCCTGCGCCTGCAGCAGCTCGTGCGCCGAGTGCCGGTCGGCGAGCACGTGGTGCGCTATGCCGTGCGGTTGGCGCGTCTCACCCGGCCGAAGGCGGAGAGCGCGCCGGATTTCGTTCGCGAGTACGTGGGATGGGGAGCCGGGCCGCGCGCCTCCCAATACCTCACCCTGGGCGCCAAGTGTCGAGCGGTGCTCCTGGGTCGATTCTCGCCCACGGTGGACGACGTGCGCGCGGTGGCGCCCGCGGTGTTGCGCCATCGGATCGTCACCAACTTCTCGGCCGAGTCCGAAGGCATCGGTGCGGGCGAGATCGTAGAAAAGCTGCTGGGCGCGGTCCCGGTGCCGGTGTGATCCGCTGATGGCCTCGGGAACACCTGCCCGCGACGTTCGTCGCTATTTGGATCCGACGATCATTTCGCGGCTCAAGAAGCTCGACCTCAAAGCGAAGCTGGTGGTCGAGGGATTCATGACCGGGTTGCATCGGAGCCCTTATCACGGCTTCTCGGTCGAGTTCGCCGAGCATCGGCCCTACATGCCGGGGGATTCGATCCGCAACATCGACTGGAAGGTCTATGCCAAATCGGACCGCTTCTATATCAAGCAGTACGAGGAGGAGACCAATCTAAGAAGCTACATCCTCTTGGATACCAGTCGCTCGATGACCTACGCGGGACCCGGAGCGATCTCCAAGCTGGAATACGCCAAACATCTGGCTGCGGCGCTTGCGTACATGATGATTCACCAGCAAGACGCGGTGGGACTCCTGCTCTTTTCGGACGTGATCCATCGCTTCGTGCCGCCGCGTTCAGCGGGCCGGCACTTGCAGCTCATCTTGCGCGAGCTCGAAGGGTTGGAGCCCGGCACCAACACCGACGTGGCAACTTGCTTGTCGACTCTCTCGGAGCGAATCCGCCGGCGCGGGCTCATCATCCTCATCTCCGACCTGATGGACGAGCCGGAGCGCGTCCTCCAGGGGCTCAAGCACTTTCGTTACAAGCAGCACGAAGTCATCGTCTTCCAGATCCTGGACGAGACCGAGTGGACGTTCCCCTTCCGCGACGAGCTCGGCTTCGTCGATCTCGAAACCGGCGAGGAGATCATCGCGCAATCGTGGATCCTGGCCGAGGAGTACCGGCGGCGCGTGGACGCGTGGCGCGAGGACTACCGCCGGGCTTGTGGTGAGCAACAGATCGATCTCGTCTCGCTCACCAATCAGACGCCGTTCGATCGGGCGCTGATGCGCTTTCTCGAGAAGCGAGCGCGCCTGCACTAGGCGATCGAGGCGAGGGGACGCATGCCAGGGCTGAGCTTTCTGAACATCGCCTTCCTCGCCGGCATTGCCGCCGCCGCGCTGCCGATTCTCATCCATCTGTTCAGTCGCCGCCGGGCCCCGCGTCTCGAGTGGGGCTCCACGCGCTTCCTCCGCGAGCTGAGTCGCCAGCGCATTCGGCGCGTGAAATTGCGTCAACTGCTCTTGCTCGCGCTGCGGGCGCTGGCCGTCATCCTGTTTGCGATTGCGATGGGCCGGCCGGCGATCACCGGTGGCTGGGGCGTCGGCGGCAAGGCACCGAGCACCGCGGTGATCCTGCTCGACACGAGCTACTCGATGAGTGCCGTGCGCGGTGAGCTGCCGACGTTCGAGCTCGCCCGGCGGCGGGCCGGCGAGATCCTCGATCTCCTTGGCGAAGGCGACGAGGCTTATCTGGTCACGGCGGGAGGGGAAGCCGAGAGCTTCACGCCCTACGCGGTGCAGGACCTCGGCCTGATTCGCGACTACGTGGGTAAGCTCGGGTCCAGCCATCGCGCGGGTGGGATGGGGGAGGGGCTCGCGCTGGCGTCGCGACTCCTCGCCGGCAGCAAGAACCTGAATCGCGAGCTGTACGTGCTCTCCGATCTCCAGCGCTCGGCGTGGACGGGGATCGCCGATTCGACCGCGGTGGACTTCGGGCTGCCGCCGGCGGCCGCGGTCTGCGTGTCGGGCTTGGGCAACGAAGCGGTGGACAACCTCTCGATCGATCAGGTGGAGGTGGAACGGAGCGCGCAGAGCGGTGGGAGCGCTCTCATCGTGACTCTCTCGAACCACACCGGCCGCGCGCAAAGCTCGGTGCCGGTACGGGCGGCGATCGGCGATCGCCCGGCCGGGGAAGTGTTCGCCGATCTCCCGGCGGGCGGGACCGGCCAGGTGCGGATCGAGATCGGGCCGGGTCCCTGGCCGAGCGCGAGTGGGCAGGTATCGATCCCCGAGGACGCGCTCGGAT
>Ga0137428_1000839_pt1 | contig 12662 bp, 5 predicted proteins | sample EasRivERMZT718_2_FD_102305 | JGI IMG/M metagenome (GOLD analysis project Ga0137428, IMG submission 102305) | Soil microbial communities from meander-bound floodplain in the East River, Colorado, USA - East River MetaG ERMZT718_2 | ecosystem: Environmental > Terrestrial > Soil > Floodplain ...
GATCTAACGCCGCTTGATGGCACGTCACCGCCCGGCCGAGCCAGTTGGGAGCACGTGCGCTACCGAGACAACGAGGGATTGGCGATGACCGAGCTCGAATTGCGCGAGCTGGCGACGTCGACGCACTTTGCGTCGATTGCAGTATGAGTGGCGCATAACGCAACAACGGGAATGAAAACGGCGACCGCGACATGCGGCGATACGATGCCGCTCGACTTTGAGCGGCACATGGTGTACGGCGGAGCTGTAGCGGCGGAGGGTTAAATGGCACTCGACATGGGACCGGTGATCAGCAAGAAGAGACCGAAGGAGCGATTGAGCCGTAGTCGCGGTGAATCGTTCCGAGCGTCGACCGCGTTAGACACGATATCGCCACGTACGACTATGGCCGAGCCAGCGCCGAAAACGGTCATGCTCGAGCGCGCGGGTAGCAGCGGCCGGGCGATGCGCTTTATGGACCGCCTGATCGAAATGCAGCTGCCGGTGATTGGCAGCAGACCGGTCAATTCGCAGGTGCAGATCCTGTTGGCCTTGCTCGTTACCTGCCTGCTGATCTTTGTTCTCCTGCTCTTCATCGATAACCGCGCGGCCGCCAACGGCGCGATGCAGATCGAGATCGTCGGCGACACGCTGATGCACACGCAGCGGCTGGCGAAAGCGGCGCCGAACGCGGTTGGAGGCAACCGTAGTGCATTTACCGAAGTCAAGGAAAGCCGCGACGCGATTGCCGGCAACCTGGAAGCATTGATGAAGGGCGACGAGAAGCGCGATCTGTCGGCCACGGGCAGCGACACCATCAAGCCTGAACTGGAAAAGTTGTTGGGTAACTGGCGCGCGAGCGAGTCAGCGGCGTCGGTCATCCTGGGCAATGAAAAAATACTGTTGGCGTTCGGCGACGTGATTAAGAAGATCAACGATGCGAGTCCGCGCCTGCAGCAGTTGACCGAAGAAATCATGGCGCTCAAGCTGCAGGTGGGCGCGCCTGCGCGCGAGATCGCCACCGCCGGCCAGTTGGTGACGCTGACGCAACGGCTCGGCAAGAGCGCCAATTCGCTGGTAGCGGGAAATGTGGCGAATGCTGAAGTTGCGCTAACGCTCGGCCGCGACATCAATCAGTTCCGTGATTTGACGCAGGCGCTGCTGTCCGGAAGTGATGCGCTTCGCGTCAGCGCGGCAACGGATACCGAGGCGCGCTCGCGCCTGCAAGAGCTGCTGAAGGTGTACGGCGAATTTCAAAAATCGATCGAAGGCGCTCTCGGCAGCCTGCAGGCGATCGTGCAAGCCAAGGAAGCCGAGCTCGGAATCCTGCGCGATTCTGAGATGTTGCGCGAGCAAGTAGGCCGGCTAAGCGGGCTTTACACGAACCAGCAACAAATGCGTTTACTGAATTTCATATTGATGGTGATTTTCGGCAGCGCCGTGCTGCTGACAGGTCTCGCGATTTTCAAAGTGCTACTGGAAGACACGCGGCAGCGTGCGTCGGAAGCCAACGTGCAACGGATGCAGGCCGAGCGGCTCGAACAGGATGCAAAGAAGACCAACGATGTAAATCAGGCCGCCATTTTGCGGCTGATGAACGAGCTGCAGGAAGTCGCCGACGGCAACCTGACGGTGCAGGCCACCGTGTCGGAAGACATCACCGGCGCCATCGCGGATTCGGTCAATTACACCGTCGAGGAATTGCGCGGGCTGGTAGGGCGGATCAACAACACCGCAGAGCAGGTCAACACGGCGTCGACGCAGGCGCGCGACATCGCGACTCAATTGCTGACGGCGTCTGAAGCGCAATCAAAGGAAATCAAGGACACCGGCGACAAGGTGCTAAAAATGGCGTCGCAAATCAACGACGTCTCGAAAAACGCGGGCGAATCGGCGAAGGTGGCGCGCGCATCGCTGGAAGCAGCCGAGCGCGGGCAGCGTGCGGTGTTCAACCAGATCAGCGGCATGAACGAGATTCGCGAGCAGATTCAGGAAACTGCGAAGCGCATCAAGCGGCTGGGTGAGTCGTCGCAGGAAATCGGCGAGATCGTCGAGCTGATCACCGACATTACCGAGCAGACGAACGTGCTGGCGTTGAATGCGGCGATTCAGGCGGCGTCGGCCGGTGAAGCAGGGCGCGGGTTTTCGGTGGTGGCCGAAGAGGTGCAGCGCTTGGCCGATCGCTCGGCCGAAGCGGCCAAGCAGATCGGCGCGCTGGTGCGCACGATTCAAACAGACACGCAGGACGCGGTCGCGGCCATGGAAAAGAGCACGCAGGGCGTGGTCGAAGGCGCCAAGCTGTCGGACGCCGCAGGTAATGCGCTGTCTGACATCGGGCGCGTCTCGCGCCAGTTGACCGATCAGGTCGAGAAGATTGCGTCGGCCACCAACGATCAGGCGCAATCGGCCGGCGGTGTGGCTCACTCGATCGAGCGCATCTTGACGGTGACTGAACAGACGTCGCAAGGCACGCGGCAGGCCGCGCAGTCGATCGGTCAGCTCGCGACGCTCGCCCGCGAGCTAAAGGCGTCGGTCGCTCGCTTCCGAGTCGGATAGACAAATGGCCGAAAAACACGATCCGAATCAGTTGGTGGGAGCTGCTCCCGACATCGCGCCGCTCGCCTGGGTGATCGACGAGATTCGGAATTCGTTGACCGACGCAGTCAACGGGCTGAAGGCGTTTGTTGCAAACAAGCAGGACGTCGACAGCGTGCGCAATGCGCGCAATCAGATTCATCAAGCCAACGGCGCACTGCAGTTGCTCGACCTGCGCGGCGTCGCGCTGGTCACCGAGGCCATTGAACACCTGACACGCCGTTTCGAAGCCGATCCAAAGGAATGTTCACCGGCGCCGATCCGCACGATCGAGACTGCGCTGTCTGCGGTGATCGCCTACCTTGAAGGCCTGTTGTCAGGTCGGCCGAATCAGCCGATCAAGCTATATCCGTACTACCGCGACGTACTGCAGTTGGATCAAGCAAACCGCGTTCATCCGGCTGATCTTGTGTTTCCTGACTTGTCGCGCCGGCCAGCTTTTCATCAAATCGAGGCGCGCAACTTTACGCCGCGCCAGTTGCGTGACCGCCGCGCGCGATTCGAGTTGGGACTGCTCGGCTTCCTGCGCAACTCGGACGACGCGGCGCCGCGCAAACGAATGCGCGAAGCGCTGTCGGATCTCGAACACATGCCGCAGCGCGGACTGGCGCGCAGTTTCTGGTGGATTGCGCGCGGGTTATTGGAGGCGCTCGAGGCCGGCGCCGTGGCGGTCGATGTTGACTTAAAGCGCGTACTGGCGCGACTGAATTTGCAGCTACGCCGGATGATCGAAGGCGGCGGCGCGGTGGCCGAACGTCTGATGGTCGACACGCTGTACTACGTTGGCCGCGCGGAGGGGACGCTGCCGCGGGTGGCCGAAGTCAAGCGGTTGTATGGACTCGATGCGCTGATTCCTGCGGACTTTGAGCGCGCGAGTTTGACGGCGCTCGATGCCGACGCGTTGCGCGCATTGAAAGAGGCGCTGGTACAGGCGAAGCAGCTTTGGGGGCAGATCGTCGCCGGCGCTGCAGATACTTCTAAATTCGAGCACGAAATCGCACTGGTGCGGGAAACGTCGCACAAGCTGCATGCGCGGCCGCTGGTCGCGACGATCGAGGCGATCCGGCGTGTAACGAGCGAGTTTGCCAAGCTGGCGCCGAACGTGCGCGAGGTCGTTGGACTCGAAGTCGCATCGGCGTTGCTGTTCATCGACCTGGGCGTCGATGAGCTGCCGCAAATCGAATCCGAATACGAGGGGCGTGCGCTGCAGGTAATCGACCGTCTCGCGAAAGCGTGCAACGGTCAGGTGTTGCCACAGGCCGGCCCGTGGATGTCCGAGCTGGCGCGGCGCGCGCAAGATCGGCTGACGATGGGCACCGTTGTGGCCGAAACGCAGGCCACATTGCGTGACATCGAGCAGCGGCTCGACCGCTTCTTCCGCAACCCGCTGGAGCGCGCGGATTTGCCGGGCACGACTGCGATGTTCGATCAAGTGTGCGGCGTGCTGTCATTGCTCGGCTATGACGAGCCAGTCGCAGCGTTGCGCAATGTGCAAACGTCGATCGCGCGCTTCGCAGATGCGACGGTCGCGCCAGAGCCCGACGAGTTCGGCCGCATTGCGCAGAATTTGGGTGCGATCGGTTTCTTTGTCGAAAGCGTGGGTCAGGATGCCGACCGTCCACGCGGTATGTTCCGCTACGACCCGACGACTGGAATTTTCAGCGCGGATCTGGGGCAGCTGCAGGGGGCCGATACGGTCACTGCGCCGGCGGACGACGATTTCATCGCACCGCGGACGGTTGACATCCGCTTGCCCGCCAGGCGTGGCGACAACGTCGAGTCGGCCGCACGCAAGACGCTGGAAGCGGCGCACGCGCAGGCGGAGCGGCTACTGCTGATCGCGGGCGACGCGCGCGCGATCGAAGACCTCGAACGCCTGCTGCCCAGGTTGGCCAACGAGGCCGATCTGCTCGACAACGATCTGCTGAAGCAAAACGCGGCACGCGCGACACAGTTATTGGAACAACTGAAAGAAACGCATCAACGCGAAGACGCGGTCGAGCTCGAACAATTGCTGGCGCCGATACGCGCGCCAGAAACACCGAAGCCCACCGCCCCAATGCCGGTGTCAGAGGCGGCGGCAGACAACGAACTACGCCAAATCTTTGTCGAGGAAGCGCGTGACGTGCTCGACAGCATCGTCGAGCAACTAGAGATGCTGCGTACTACGCGCGATGACCAGGCGACGCTCACGACCGTGCGGCGCGCATTTCACACGCTTAAAGGGTCGAGCCGCATGGTCGGCTTCAAGACCGTCGGCGAAGGCGCCTGGGCGGTTGAGCAGTGTTTCAATTTGTGGCTGGCGCAGGAGCGCGCAGCCAGCGACGATCTGCTCGATCTGGCCGAAGGTGCGCAGCGCGTGATACGCGACTGGATCAACCAGATCGCGCGCAACCCGGCGGCTGAACCGGATCCGATACCGTTGGTGCGCTCGGCGCAGACGGTGCGCGAAGGCGGTGCATTCGAGTATGCGCATGCATTGCCGGGGATGCCAACTGCCCCAAAGTCTGACGGCAGCGCGCCGGCAGTGGTCATTGACGCGCTGCCCGCGAAGACCGACGAAGGGACTATTGAAGCGGAGACCGTCGATGCAACTTTCGGCGATGTCTCGCCGCTTAACAAAGCAGCAGTTTCACACGAAGAATCGCCCGCTGCAGTCGCGGCGCCGGATTGGAAACTTGACCTTGGAGCACCCGCGGCGCCGCTTGAATTCGCAACCGCGGTCGCAGTGGAAGAGCCGGGCAGCGAGGACATCAAGCGCATCGGGCCGCTGGAGATTAGCCATGGGCTTTACTCGATCTTCCTTACCGAAGCCGACGAGTGCATTCGCGTGCTCGCCAACGATATCGCCGAGTGGCGCTATGAACCTGCGCGCGGGGTAACGCCGAACATCATGCGGCGCGCGCATTCGCTGTCGGGAATTTCGAAGACAGTCGGGCTGGCGCCGGTAGTCTCGATTGCCGAGCCGTTGGATGATTTGATGAGGACGCTGACGATGCACGGTCCACGGCATCTGGCGCTGACACCCGCACAATTCGACACGCTTGAAAGAGTGACCGATCGAGTGCGCGGCATGCTGCATCAGTTCGCGGCCGGTATTTATCCCGATGAAGCGCCGCTCGACGCGGGTGCGTTGCACGATCTGGTGTCGGTCGTGCGGGCGAGCAGTGCCTTGCATGACGATGCGCACGCCGGGTCCGCGCTGCACCTGGTTGAAGTCGATGCATCCCCCGAAGAGGATATGCCGGCGTCGGGCGAGTTGGAGGTTATCGAGCCCGCGGACGCCGCGCCCGGTGACATCGAGGCGGTTGCGCAAGCAAGTGTGACGCACGAAGACTTCGCCGCAGAACCCGCCGAGGAACCCGTCGCGGCGTTTACTGAGCGGAGGGCTGTAGAAAGAAAGCCTAAGGACGCAGACGTCAATGAGTCTGAAGTTCCCTCGGACGCCGAGCAACCCGCGGTTTCGCGTTTGCGCGACGAGCTGGATGCCGAGCTGCTCCAAGTGTTTCTGACCGAGGCAGCCGAGCTGCTGCCGTCAGTGGCGACGAACCTGCGCGGGCTCGCGAGCAATCCCAATGACGGCGAGCTCGCGCGCGATTTGATGCGCAAGCTGCACACGGTCAAAGGTAGCGCGCGGATGGCAGGCGCGATGCGCCTCGGTGAGGCGGTGCACGAGATGGAAACGCGGATGGAAGCTGCGATGCAGCTGGCCAATGTACCGCCGATCATCATCGACGATCTGCACTCGCAGTATGACCATGCAATGGCGCTGTACGACGAATTGCAGAATCCCGTGGCCGCGGTCGGTCCGGCGGTGGTTGACGAGCGACCGGCTACCGAAGAGCCCCCGCGGGCACCGGTAATCGATATCGCCGCGGCACGCACAGATGCTCGCGCTGAGTCCTCCAAGACAGGGAGTGTCGTTTCTCCGCTGGCCGTGATGGGTGGCGAAGTCAGCGCGACGTTGACTGCCGCTGCGCCTGGTGCGCAGCAGGCCGCAACGTTCATTCGCGTGCGCGCTGACGTGCTCGATAAGCTCGTCGATCAGGCAGGCGAGGTCTCGATCGCACGCTCGAAACTTGAGAACGAGGTCGGCACGATCAAGGGATCGTTGACCGATTTGACGGAAAACATTTCGCGGCTGCGCGCTCAGTTGCGCGAAGTCGAAATACAGGCCGATGCGCAGATCCAGGCGCGCGGCGACAAGCTATCACGCGAATCGGCCGACTTTGACCCGCTCGAGTTCGATCGCTATACGCGCTTGCAGGAACTGACGCGCATGTTGGCCGAATCGGTCGAAGACGTGGCGATGGTTCAGAGCAATATGCTGAAGGGACTGCAAAGCGCAGATACCGATCTGACCTCGCAATCGCGTTTGACGCGCGATCTGCAACAGCAACTGATGCGGGTGCGACTGGTGCCGTTTTCGAACGTGTCGGAGCGTTTGTATCGCGTCGCGCGGCAGGTTGCGAAGGAGCTCGACAAGCGTGTCAACCTCGACATTCGGGGCGCAGCGACCGAGTTGGATCGCGGTGTTCTCGAAAAGATGGTCGGGCCGTTCGAGCATTTGATTCGCAATGCGATCGTGCACGGATTGGAAGTGCCGGCCGAGCGCCGCGCCGCCGGCAAGAACGAAGTAGGCGAATTGACACTCGACGTGCGACAAGAGGGTAATGAAATTATCGTCATCATCAACGACGACGGCGGCGGATTGCATCTCGACCGAATCCAGGCGCGTGCGGTGGAACGTCAGTTGATTACGCCCGATCAGATCCTGAGCGATCGCGAACTCATGGAGCTGATTTTCCAGCCTGGCTTTACGACCGCGAGTGAAGTGACCGAGTTGGCGGGCCGCGGTGTTGGTATGGACGTCGTGCGTGCCGAACTGGCGTCCTTCGGTGGCCGCATTTCGATTTCCAGTGAAAGCGGGCGCGGTACACGCTTCACGCTATACCTGCCGATGACGTTGGCAATAGCGCAAGTCGTTCTGGTCGGCATCGGAGGGCGGCGTTATGCGATTCCGGCCGGCATGGTCGAACAAGTGCGTCGCTATCGTCCGTCGGTCCTGCTGGCAGCGCTCACTGACGGATTGATTGAAATTCCGCCGGTCGGCGCCGTTGTGCTGCGACCGCTGACGCAGTTGCTCGGCGAAGAAACGACCCCGCATCTGGCCCGGCAAACACCCGTCGTGCTGCTGCGCTCGGGTGACGATCGGCTTGCAATCGCGGTCGACGAGGTGTCGAGCAGTCAGGAGGTCGTGGTCAAAAGCGTCGGTGTGCAAGTCGCCCGGCTGGCCGGCATTCTTGGCGCAACGATTCTAGGTAACGGCGAAATCGTTTTGATCATCAATCCGGTGCAGTTGATTACGCGCGCGCCGGAGCCACCGGCGGTGTTCGATGTCGCGCCGGATGCGCGCGACGAGGCGAAGGCAGCGCAGAAGCGTATCGATCACGTGACCGAGCTGTCGACTTCGACCGTGCCGACCGTGATGGTGGTCGATGACTCGTTGACCGTGCGGAGGGTGACGCAGCGATTGCTGGAGCGGCAGGGGTATACGGTGCTACTGGCGAAAGACGGCGTAGATGCCTTGCGGCAGTTGCAGGACGTCAAGCCCGACATCATGCTGGTTGACATCGAGATGCCGCGCATGGACGGCTATGACCTGACGCGCAACATACGCGGTAACAAGAAGACGGCCGAGATTCCGATCATCATGATCACGTCGCGCACAGCGGAGAAGCATCGAAGCACCGCGTTTGAGCTTGGCGTTAACGAGTATCTCGGCAAGCCTTATCAGGAAGACGAGCTGCTGAAGTTCATTAAGCAGTATTTGGCGGAGCGTGTGACGGCGTAGGTGCTCGTCCGTGATCAAGCAGCAGCGGCTGACGCAGCTGCACCGCCTACTGCGTAGATCGTGATTGAGGTGGCAGCAGCGGCTGGCACAGCTGCACCGCCTAAGACGTCGGGCACTAAAGTGCCGACCACTGCGGTACTCGCAGCCGCCGCGGCGAAACCGGGCTAAAGCACGGTTTCGCCGACTGCCCGGCGCCTGCTCCGTTCCTCGGGCGACGCCTTAAAGGCGGCGCATCTGCGCCAGCCGCTGCTGTCGCGACATTGCCTCGCACGAGGTGTTTTTTCTTTTCTCCCATCAAGTGACGCTGTCTCACGCGCAAGCGTTGGGCGGAGCTGCGCTGCCTTTGGGACGTCGTCGAGGAGCGGAGCGCCGGCGGGTGTTTAAGGGCCTGCCTGTTTGAGCGCAGCGAGTTTGCGGGCCCGCCGCTGGCGCGAGTACCGCAGAGAAGGCACGAAGTGCCCGACGTCCAGGCAGCGCAGCTCCGCCCAACGCTTGCGCGAGGCGCGGCATGTGCAACTCGCCTGACGCCTTAGCGAACCATTTAACTCAAATTACTCGACCAGCCCGTTCTTGATCGCGTAGTGCGTCAGCTCCGCATTACTGCTCATCGCCATTTTTTCGAGAATGCGCGCGCGGTATACGCTGACCGTCTTCGGACTCAGAGCCAGTTCTTGGGCTATGTCGGACAAGCGCTTGCCCGACGCGATCAGCTTCAGCGTTTGGAATTCGCGGTCCGATAACTTTTCGTGCGGGGCGCCGTCAGCGTCGGGCGTGTTCAAATTTTCGACCAGTGCCTGCGCGATCTCCGGGGTGACGTATTTGCGACCGGACACTACTTGCGCCAATGCCTCCAACAACTTCTCAGGTGCACTTGCCTTGTTTAGATATCCGAACGCGCCGGCGCGAAACGCCCGCACGGCGTACTGGTCTTCCGGGTACATGCTGACGATCAGCACCTTCAGTTTCGGATGCTCATCGCGCAGCGCTTTAAGAATATCGATGCCGTTTTTTCCCGGGAGCCCGACGTCCATTACGAGCACATCGGGCTCGCCGTGCTTTTTCAATTCGTTTCGCAGCCCGGCGTAGTCAGACGCTTCCGCGACGATTTGCACTTCAGGGTGCTCGCAAAGAACCTGCACGATGCCGCGCCGGACGATCGCGTGGTCGTCGACCACAAAAAGTCTAATCGTCATCGCTCCTCCCTTGGGTCGATCCCAACTGCAACGGCGGAATCGAGAACATCACCGTCGTGCCACGGCTCCGTGATGACGATACTTCGGCCCAGCCTCCGAGCCCACGCGCGCGCTCGACGATGCCGCGTACGCCGAAGCCAGGCGTGACTTGCAGGCTTGCCGTATCGAATCCTTGGCCGTCATCCGCCACTTCAAGCACGATCTCGTCGGCAAGCGCAAACAGTTGCATATGAACGTGGCCCGCGCTTGCATACTTGCGAATGTTGGTCAGCGCCTCCTGTGCCACGCGATACAACGCGGCAGCGCGGTCCGGGGCGATCTCGAACTCTTCCCGGTTCGCATGAAAATCGACCTTGATTCCGCTGCGCTCGGTAAAGCCGCGCGCGAGCCATTCGAGAGCGGCGACCAGCCCAGCATCGAGCACGGCAGGCCGCAATGAATGCTGAATTCGATGGCTTGCGACGACGGCGGACTCGAGCAGCTGCGAAATTGCATCGAGCTGCGGCCGTGCGTCATCATCCGGGAGAGCGCGCGCCAAGCGCACCAGTTCGAATTTCAGCGCGGTCAAGGCGCCGCCGATATCGTCGTGAACCTCCTGCGCGATAGCACGCCGCTCCTCCTCTTTCGCGCGTTCAAGATGCTGCGTCAGTTCGCGCAGCCTGGCTTCGCTTTCAGCTAGTGCGGCGACTGCCGTGCGTGCCTCGCGCCGGGCGTTCGCCGCCTGCAGACTGTGCTGCAAGGCCGAAGCAATGCGAAACATGCGCGTCTTCAGCACGAAGTCGTCGGCGCCAGCGTGCAGTGTGGCCACCGCAAGGTCCTCGGACATTTCCCCCGACAGCACGATCACCGGAATATCGGCGTCGATACTCTTCGCGACCGTCAGCGATGCAAACGAATCGAAGCGCGGCAGATTGTGATCGGTGATCACCGCATCGACGTGACCTTTGGAAAATGCGTCGCGCATGCCCGACTCGTCTTCGACCCTCGTCGTGCGTGGTTTTAGTCCCTCGCGCGACAACATCGCCCGCAGCAATTCGTAGTCGAGCTCGGAGTCTTCGACAACGATCAGGTTCAATGGGGGACGATCTTTCATGTTGGCGCGCATTCTGGCGGATTTACGAACGGAGGGTGCGTAAAATTACGCCGCAAAGTCCGCTGGACGATCGCTGGCAGCAACTGCTGCGAGAGGTAACGTCCGGACTCCGCAGAGCAACGTAGCAGGTAACACCTGTCCACCGTGAGGTGAGGATCAGAGCAACAGAGACGAGTCGGCGAGTCGTTGGGACAAACAATGAGCGTCGGGTGAAACGGGCAATCTCTACGTGGAGCAACACCGAATAGGCGGCCGATGATCTTGCTCGGATAGGTCGCGGGTAGGTGGCTTGAGCCGGCGAGCGATTGCCGGCCTAGAGGAATGATCGTCACGGCGTTCGCAAGAGTGCCGCACAGAATCCGGCGTACAGGCGGACTTTGCCCTTTTTCCAGTTGACTCGATGAGCGTCGATCGCAAACCGGTGGTGGTCATCATTGGCGCCGGCTTTGGGGGACTCGCTGCCGCGCGCGGGTTGCGCGATGCGGAAGCGGAGGTGATCGTCGTCGATCGCGCCAATCACCATACCTTTCAGCCGCTGCTTTATCAGGTGGCTACAGCGGGATTGTCCGCACCGCAAATCGCTTCGCCGATTCGGCATATTCTGCGTAGACAGAAAAACGCTCGTGTGCTGCTTGGGGATGCTGTCGCGATTGACGCGGCAGCCAAGCGAGTGTTGCTGGCTGATGGCGAGCTCGGCTTCGACTTCCTGATCGTCGCGGCGGGTTTGACGCATTCCTACTTCGGACATAGCGCCTGGGCGCAGCATGCACCTGGACTGAAAACATTGGACGATGCGCTCGAAATCCGGCGTCGCATTTTGATTGCTTTCGAGCGCGCTGAACGTGAGCCAGACGCAGCAAAGCGCGCAGCGTGGTTGACGTTTGTCGTCATCGGTGGCGGCCCGACCGGTGTCGAGCTCGCCGGTACGCTCGCCGAGATCGCGCGACACACGCTAGCCGACGAGTTCCGCACGATCGATCCCTCCAAAGCCAGAGTGCTTTTACTCGAAGGTGGTCCGCGCATCCTGAATACGTATCCGGAGACGTTGTCCGCAAAGGCGGTGCGGCAATTGCAGCGGCTCGGCGTTGAAGTGCGGGTTGGCACGCATGTAAATGACGTCGACGATGCCGGTGTATCAGTTGATGTCAGCGGGCGGGAAAATGAGCGCATTGGTGCGCGTACGGTGTTGTGGGCCGCCGGCGTGCAAGCCACTGCACTCGCCCAAAGTCTGCCGGGGCCGCGCGACAAAGTGGGCCGCCTGCTCGTCACACCGACACTACAACTGGCTGACGCGGATTCAATATTCGTGATTGGTGATCTGGCGTCGATTGTGCAGGATGGCAAGCCCGTGCCGGGCGTCGCCTACGCCGCCAAACAAATGGGCGAGTACGTGGCGCACGTCGTTGCACAGCGCTTACGGCGTGACGGCGAGCGCACCCCGAGCATTGCTCCATTTCGTTATCGCGACCGCGGATCGCTTGCGACGATCGGCCGTAAAGCAGCGGTCGCAGTGTTCCCCAGTGGAATTCGTTTATCCGGCCTTCTCGCATGGTGGACATGGCTGTTTGTGCACATTTTTTTCTTGATAGGTTTTCGCAATCGCATCACGACGATGGTCGATTGGATGCTGGCGTACGTCACGTATCAACGTCACGCGCGTCTGATACTTGCGAATACGGCGACACGGGAGGATGCCCGTGGCCGTTCGTGAGAGTCCACTTGCAGAGCACGGGCTATCCCTTTCTTTTAACACGTAATTCACTCTTTCTTGCTTTAGCAAGAAGTGCCTCTAAGTCCTTGTGAACATTAAAAAATCCCCGCAATTCGCTTGACCGCTTGTTCGGCGACGCCGTACAGTCGCGCCGTGTCAAAAAGTGGGAGACAGTGGGCTAGTCAGTGTTCGCTTCGTGAACCGGCTGCCTACGGGGGACGCTGTGTTTCAGGGAGC
>Ga0137428_1000840_pt1 | contig 12657 bp, 12 predicted proteins | sample EasRivERMZT718_2_FD_102305 | JGI IMG/M metagenome (GOLD analysis project Ga0137428, IMG submission 102305) | Soil microbial communities from meander-bound floodplain in the East River, Colorado, USA - East River MetaG ERMZT718_2 | ecosystem: Environmental > Terrestrial > Soil > Floodplain ...
AGCAGCGCGAGGTGTCGTATCGGGGATCAAGGGGACCATACGACATTCGCCGGCGACTCTCTTCATCTGCATCTTGAGCGCAGCCGTTGTCAGCTCCACGAGAGGTGAGAACAGTTTTGGGCTCACGAAACCCGTGCGATTCGTCGCAGCCCATTCTTACTGGGACGGCGGCACGGTGAGCTTTGTCCTGGTTGACGCTCAGGGCGAGACTTTCCGGGGTGGATTCGACGGGCGAATACAGTTCGAGGATTCCCCGCCTCGCCGCTGCTATGTCGGCAACGATCATCCGACCGAGGCCGGCTCCCGCTTTCTCCAGTTATGGGGTCCCGAGGAGCGTGAACTAGTCGAACTGCTGACAACGGTGATCAGCGATACATTATCGGCCGATGAGTTGAAGTCTCTCCGTTCATCATCGGACTTAAGCCCCGCTGACTATGAGCTCCGGCGGTTGGCGGGAACGGTCGAACATCGGCGGCTGAAGCTGGAGGCCATCGACCAAGGATTTCTGGTAAGTCCTGATGAAACTTGTCGCTACTTCAAGGCAACAAGTCCACTCCATGCTGAGCGCTTGGTAGTTGACGGTGACGGTGCCACGAAGAGGTTCGTTATCACGATCCGTGACGCCCAGGAGAAAGAGTTTTGCGCTTCGTTTCCGGCATCGCTAGATAGCATCATGAGCCCGTCTTCTTTCACCAACTGGGGTTCACGGGCCGGAGTTGGTCAGCGGAAAGATCGATTACTCATGACTTTGGTGTTGATGGCCCTCGACGCCGATCCACGCTACGAAGTGGCTCAAGGAACCGCTCGCACGCCCCAATATCAGCAGGACCGAGCTTCTCTTTTAGGGCTCCTGAGAATCCGGCGGACCAGAATCCTTGAAGCAGACGCCAAGCTCTAGCCAGTCGCGTGGACGTCGAACCCGCACGAGCGCCGAAGTCCGACCAGAGCACAAGGGTTCCATGCTAAATCCAGGGAGAATCCGCAGCCTACTCATCGCCACGATCTTGGTGGCCTGTTCATGCCATAGGACGCACGAGGTAACGGTTCGAAGCGGAGACATAGTCTTTCAAACCTCGCAGTCGGCGCAGAGTCTTGCCATTCAAACGGCGACTCATTCACCGTATAGCCACATGGGACTGGTCCTCATTCGCGACGGTGAACCATTCGTTCTAGAGGCCGCCTCACAAGTCGAACTCACACCCTTTTCGACATGGATCGCTAGCGGTAAGGGAGGACGCTATATTGTGAAGCGATTGCGGAATTCCTCCCTGTTGGCGGATCCGGACAAACTATCGTCGCTCGAGCACGCGGCTCTGAGCTTCATGGGCAAGCCTTATGATCCTTACTTCGAATGGTCCGATGAGCGCATCTACTGTTCCGAGCTCGTTTGGAAAGCATTCGATCAGGGACTCGATGTGCAGGTAGGAACCCTCGTGCCCTTATCCTCATTCGACCTGGACAGCGAAGTCGTGAAGGCAAAGCTCGCGGAGCGGTACGGAGCGAAAGTGCCCATGAGTGAACAGGTGATTTCGCCTGCTGCCATGTTCGACTCACCCCTGCTGGAAACGGCGAAGTGACGCACTCCTCGCGATGGGAGCGTTCCTTGCGATGTCGCCGCTCCTTGGCCGTTGGGCCGCCTCTTTCATTACGGCCCAAGTCGCTGTTTTTGCAAGTGACGGTGTGGTCCCCCCCGCCTGGCTTTTCCGTCAGCGCCTTGAAGGAGCACCAGGCCTTCACGCGGGGACTATGCCCGTGATCTCTCGTGCATCGTCATGCAGGACGCAGACGCCGAGTCGTGGCTGGTCGCGGGGCTCCGGAAGTCCTCGCTTAGGCAAAGTACCTACACTTCGATCGCGACCGCTGGCAGGCACTCGGCAGCGGCCGAGCCCCCGACCCTTCCTGGACCGCAGTAATCACAGGAGCTATAATAAAGCTGCTTAATATCCTCACTGTCCTTGAGAGGAGACCCCCCTTGTTATCGCGCACGCTCCCTCTGATCCTCGGCCTTCTCGTAGCTATCCCCATTTCTGCCCGTTCCGCGACGATTCGCGTTCCCGCTGACCAGCCCACCATTCAGGCCGGGATCGACGGCGCCTCGATTGGAGATACGGTGCTCGTCGCACCGGCCACCTATACCGGTCCCAGCAACAAGAATCTCGATTTCCGAGCGAAGAACATCGTGCTGCGTTCGGAGTCCGGTCCGAATGCAACGAGCATCGATTGCGAGGGTGTAGGACGTGGATTCTTTCTCGCCGGAGGACTGACGAACGCAGCCGTTATCAGCGGGGTCACGGTCATCAACGGCAATTCAGGAGCGGGGAACGAGGGAGGAGGCGGAATGATCGTTCTCGGCTGCTCGCCCACGATTGTTGATTGCAACTTTGCGGACAATTGGGCCCGGAGTACTTCCAACAGTGGTGGAGGTGGGGGAATAGCCTTCTACTCCAGCTTTAGCGCAGTCAGTCGTTGTAGCTTTATGCGCAACGAGGCTCAAGGTGACCCCCTCCCCATCGGTGGCGCAGTAGCCGCGCAGAGCTCACAACTTGCGGTTACCGACTGCATTTTCTCCGATAACACGGTCATGGGTCCGGGAGGGGTGGGCGGTGCTCTGTGCGGAGTGTTTTTTTTCAAACATCACGGTAAGGGGCTGCGAGTTCACCGGCAATCAGGCCCCCACTTTTGGCGGTGCGATCGCTATGAGCACTGGAGGATTGATCGAGGAGAGTACGTTCCGAAGTAATCGAGCAGGAGGAGGCGGGGGAATCCAGGCTTATGGAGTCACGATTCAAGATTGTATCCTTGAAGATAACGTCGCCACGAGTTACGGCGGAGCGATGGTGCCTGCGGCCTGTGACGTTCGACGATGCACGATGTCGAGAAATACCGCAGTGAGAGGCGGAGCGCTCTATCTTACCAACGAGCCGGTCATCAGTCAGTGCGTGTTTGTCGCAAATTCAGCCGATCAAGGAGGTGCTATCTACGCGTTGCATCCCGGTCAGCTGATTGGATGCACCATTGCTTTCAATGTGGCGCCGTTTGGCGGAGGAGTGTGGACTGGACCACCTGTGTTCATCGAGCAGACGATCATTGCCTTTAATGGACCAGGCGAGGCTATTGCTTGTGAGACGGGTGGCATTCCAGAGCTTTCCTGCAGCGATGTGTACGGCAATGTTGGCGGTGATTGGGTGGGATGCATCTCATCTCAAGCGGGCACAAAAGGAAATATCGCCATCGACCCTCTCTTTTGTGATCAACTCGAAGAGAATCTTCATCTCTGCGATAACTCGCCTTGCGCGCCGGGGCAAACTGGCGGGTGTGGACTCATCGGAGCTCTCGAAGTCGATTGCCCGGCGTGCGGAACGACGGCGGTAGAGCCCACGACATGGGGGCGCATCAAAGCTAGATTGGGATCGCAGCGCGACCACTGACGGCGGAGCGAGCTTGGAGCGAAGTCCCGGATGCCTCACAATGGAATCGAGGGTCGGCAGGCCCGACCTGCGGACGACCGGCGTTCCCGTCCTTGCCGGCCGACTCCCTCGCGCCACCCCACTTCCAGCGGCGCTCGAACGGCAACACACGGGGCGGTGAGACTGCAGCGTGGGCCGCCCTTGCTGCGACTAACGAAATCTCCGGTGCGAATGATCCCTGGGTGTGGTGGGTCAAGGGCTACTTGTCAGGTACGGGGACGGAGAAAGTGGGGACGCCAAAGGGAGCAAAGTAGCAAAAGGACATTCCTAAAAGCCTGCCCGTCAAACCCGCGCACTTAAGCTCCACCTCGAGATCGGAGAGTGTGTCGGTAGACTCAACTCGTACAATCGGAGCACGGCTGCGGGCAGACGCAGTGCAGTAAATCTCGCAGTTCATTTGAGCAAGGGCCGACTTACTATCAACGAGGGGAAGCTTTAGTGCGGCGCTAAACACGCTTAAGCGGACGCCAACCGTATGCCCCGCCGCTGAATCAACCGGCGCGGTTAGTGCGATCCCGCGGGATATTATTCCAACGCGCTTCTTCTGCCGGGCCAAAAGCCCAACCGGCCACGCTGGGTTCCGGCGAAACCTGGATTCCCCCGTATTTTCCGCCACCCCATCCCCGTCCCCTGTAGAGTAAAGACCCCCTGTCCCGCCCTCCCGAGTTCCCCCAGGCCCGGTCCGCACTGGCAGGCTGCCTTTAACTTGTTTCAAATTCGAACGTTCCGGACGGGTGACGAGTCCCGGCTCGTCGGCCTGGCGAATCGCGCCTATACGGCCTTCGGGGGCCATGTGGTGCGGGACGTCGAGGGCTGGCGCTGGTCGATTCTTGACCGCCCCGGCGTGGACCCCGAGGACGTCATGGTCGTCGAGGCCGAGGACAACGCCATCGTCGGGTATGGGGTCCTCGGGCCCGGGGGGGTCGTGCTCGAGCTCTGCCTGGATCCCGATCTTGCCGGCCGGGAGCGGGCGGCCGTTGCCAAGCAGCTCGTGGGAGCCCTCGAGGAGCGGTGCCAGAGCCGGGGCTTCGAGGCGATCGCCTTCGAGCTGCCGATCTCCGATAGCGTCGTGGACCATCTCCTCGTCGGCGACGGATATCGCTCCGAGGAGACGCACTCGCTCACCGTGAACGTGATCGATCTGCCCGGGCTCCTCCAAAAGATTCTCGCCCATCATCGCGATTCGCTGCCGCCTGACTGGCGCGCGGACTTTCTCCTCGACATCGCCCCCGGCACTTATCCGAGTCATCGAGGCACGCGACTCCGAGTTCAGATCGACGACGGGAAGGATGTCCTGGTGAGCGAGGCCAGCAACGGATTTTCGGAGTCGGCGGAGGCACCGGGATCGACGGGATCGCCGCCCGAAGTACCGGCCCCGATCGAGATCGCAACCGATCTCTCGGCAATCACGGAGATCGTCTTCGGGCGATCGTCCTTCGATGCGGCGAAGGCGGCGGGTCGTATCCGGGTGGAACCTGGCGACTCCGAGCGCCGCGCACGCACGTTGTTCGAGCTGATGGCCATCAAGAGTCCCTGGTACACCCCGCCGGCCGATGGGAGGTAGTGGAATGCATCCCACATCGACTCGCCCCGGCACACCACCCACCGCCGGGCCCCAAGTCCACGTTCGTCGCATGCGACCGGACGACGTCCCGGCGATCGTCAAGGTGTTGAACGCTTGCCAGAAGGACGGCTGGGGCGACGAGGCCTTGTGGCGCTGGAAGCACCGCGATCGGCCGGGCTTCCATCCCGAGGACGTGTACGTTGCTTGCGTCGATGGGAAAGTGATCGGTTGCGCCCATTGGAGCGTCTTTCCCGTCGAGATCGAGGACGGGCTCATCGTCCCAATGAGCTTCGACGGTGATTTCGCGGTCCTGCCCGAATACCGTGGCCTCGACGCACCGTTCCGGGCCTACCTCGCGGGCGAGCCAAATCTCAGGGAGCGCGGGGCTCTCTTGCGGGGCGGGTTCACATCGCCAGCTCTGAACGAGAAGTTCTACCGGACGCGGTTCGGGTACGAGTTCGCCGCGAGCGTGACGAGCCAGTACCGGCGCTTTCTCGGGCCGGGCCCGCTCGCGGAACGGATCGCGGCGCTCGGAGATCGGCTCCTCGCCCGGCCGGGCGTACGCCGGGCGCTCGCGCAGCCACTGAGCGTCGAGCTCGCGATCGAGCGCTTTCCGGTCTGCTGGCTCGAGCTGAGCGCGGTGGGCTTCTGCCTGATGACCGGTTTCGCGCCTCGGGCCCAGCTCCACCTGCAGCTGCCGTATACCATCCTCACCCTGTTTGCGGGTGGAGGGTGGCCAGGCACCGGGACGCTCATGAGAGCCCTCCTTGGGTGCCGGATGCACGTTACCGAGCTCGTTCGCGAGGCCCCGCGGCTCCTGGCGCTCGTGAGCGGGGTGGTTCGGGGCTGAATCTTCTGCCTAGGCGCGACCTCTGTCGAAGGAGACCGTGCGCGAGGGAAAAGTGAGCCTCCCGAATCCACACTTCGACCTCAACGATGAGCCCCTGGCGGCTGGTCTCCTCCTCCACTTCCCGGATGGCCGCCGCGGCGGGCTCTTCGCGGCGCCGGATCCGACCTCCGGGCGTGACCCAGAGACGACCCGATGACGTCTCGACCTCCATGAGCAGGATCTCTCCGCTCGAGGTGAGAAGAATGCCGCGAGCGCTCTCTTGCATTGACGACCCGATCGATGAAGAGGATATGGCTCGGTGCCGAATGGTTTCCGAGCCTTGCCTTGGAACTTTGTCTCATAACGAGCGTTCGGGCTCAAGCTCGATGCCTTCGCATGCTTGGCATATTTGGCGAGCAGGGGTCGTGAGCCGCGGCGGGCGCGGTGTCTACGCTTAACGAATGGGTCGAGGTTGATCGAGGGCCTGTCGAGCGGTGTTGGGCAGAAGCGATTCCTGGATCCAAAGGTTCAGGCAGCCTGGGCTGATTTGACTCGAGTGTCTGCGGAATGTGGGTCGCGCCGTCTGAAGGGAGAGGTCACCGAGGAAGCTCTTTCTGACTACACCAGAACCTGGGAGAGCTTCCTGCTCGCCGCCAGGCAGTCGTTCGGTCCACTGCCCGAAAGCGATCCTCCTCGAGTGCGGGAGACTTCAGGTCTGGAGCGGGCGAAGAGCCGGGAATCCGAAGCCAGAGTGCCCAAGGTCCTGGTGGTGGACGATGATCCGGATCTTCTCGAGAGCTTGCTCGATCATCTCGGACAGCGAGGTTACGCGGCGGAAGGGGCAGCTTCCGTGCGAGGCGCAAGGTTCCACCTCGACCGTAACGACTTCGATGCCGCAATTTTCGATATCAATCTGCGGGGTGAGAGCGGTCTCGACCTGCTCGAGAACGTTCAGGCGGACAAGGAGCTGAGTGTCATCATCATGACGGGCATGCCGTCGACCGACACCGCCATCCGGGCCCTGCGCAACCGCGCCGAGGATTATCTGCAAAAGCCTTTCGAGCTCGAATCACTGGACGAATCGCTCGAAAGGATTCTAAAGCGGCGTGGACGGGAACTGAATCTCAGGGACTAGAGATCCCGCTGGCGGAACCGCCGATCCCGGAAGTGTGACAGGAAGACTGGGCGCCTTCGCACCTCCGCCCCAACACCCTCTGCTTGCGCGGGTCCCTCCAAACACCATACGCTAGGTGGTCTCGGCGATTGGTGAGCCCGGGACGGCGCGCGATGAGAGGACCGAGGCAGGATGAGCCCTGCAAGCCAATCGATCGAATACAGCATCTACACGGCATCCGACGCGAAGGAGATGATCCGGCTCCTGAGCCAGGTGTTCGCCGAGCGCGACCCGCCTGCGCTCGCCCTCGGACTCACGGAAGCCGATTTCGAGGTTCTCGTCAGGTTGATCTCTTCCAAGGCGGCGGCCGAGGGCCTGACGATCGTTGCCCGGTCGTCTAAGACCGGAGAGATGTGTGGCGCGTTGCTCGCCGAGGATTCGGCGTCCCCGGTGCCCGATGGGATCGAGCTCGTGAGCAGCAAGTTCGCCCCCATCTTCGACATTCTCACCGAGCTCGTTGCGGAGTATCGGGGTGATGAAGTCCCGCGCCCGGGGGAGTCGATCCACCTCTTCCTCCTGGGAGTCGCGCGGGACTTCGCCGGAAAGGGCGTGGCGAAGCAGCTGGTTGAGAGGTGCATTGCCAACGGTGCCCGGAAGGGGTATCGCCTGGCCGTCAGCGAAGCCACGAACAAGACATCGCAGAATGTCTTTCGACAGCAGGGATTCATCGAGCGAGCGCGGCGGTCGTACGGCGATCACCGGTTCAAGGGCCAGGCGGTCTTCGCGTCGATCGCCGACCAAGGGGGTCCGGTCCTGATGGAAAAGCGGCTGTCGAGCGCCGATTAGGCGACCACTTCGGAACGGGCGGTGAGCCGTGAGATGATCCGGAAGGTGATGGATTCCCTCCGGACATCTCATGGTGGACGTTCTTGGCGCGGGCTCGTCGTCGGCCTTCTTCTGGCCGTCGGCCGTGCTGCGTCCGCAGGCGAGCCCGTTGTCCTTTCCGCATCACCCACGTCATTGCAGAGCGTGAGCGAGCAGGTACGGGCGCTGTTCCGGTCGGCCTCGATCTCCTTCGCCGTCCCGTTCGATCGCCCGCCGATCTTTGTTGCCACCGACACGGCAGGAGTGACTCTCCTGCTCGGGGGAGAAGAGCCGGGGCGAATACTCCGGCTGAGTTCGACGGGAGAAGAGGCATGGCACCACGATGTGCCACGCACGTATCACGGTCCGTTTCCTCCGGAGTTCACCCCCGGAGAGAACGGATCGGTGATGTGCGCCTACATGGTGATCCACGAGGAGGGCCCGTCGCGGTACCTCGTGCTCGGGGCCGACGGCAGCGTCGCCATGGATGACACCCTGCAGGCGTGGACCAGGCTCTCACCTGACGGGCAATATTGCTTCAGCGTGTATCAGGAAGGAAACGAGGTCGTCCTCAGGCGACTGTCGGGCCAGAAGCGGCGGGTGCGGATTCCTCCAATGGACGACCCAGAAGCGGCCAAGATGGAACAACTCACGATTGGGTTTGCCGGCAACGATCGAATCATGGTTACCGGCATATCTGCCGGCAAGCGCCGGTCGGGGTTGCTCGATCTGAGCGCGAGCGGGGCGTTGTGGACCGAGTTGCAGTTTCCACCGTCCGCCCGCCCGGCATGCATCGATGGGTTCCAGGTTGGCTTTGGCCGTAGGGGCGAGTTCATCTATGTCGACTACCCGGACTCGTCGTATGTGGAAAGCAAGGTGTTCGCCTTCGATGCCGACGGCAATCTGATCTGGGACCGCACGCTGGGCGGCGAGTGGATCTGGACGCCCCCGCAATGGGTGGTCTGCTCGGTCGATCAGGAGTTGGCTGCGCTCATCACACATTGGGGGCTCGGCATCATCGAAACGCGAACGGGACGGCTTCTCGACGCGCACGGTATCGACGCCAATCTGGAGTGGGTCTTCGAGGGGGCGTTCGTCAACCACCGCTTGGCCTTCGTCGGCCAAGGCGGCACGAGCGGGAACGCTCCGTTCTTGATTCAAGCCGCGGTCGGGTCCGATGGAAAAATCGTGTCCTTGAAGGAGCGCCCAATCCTCATGCGAGGGCTCGCCGCTCCTGCTCTGTCATGCATCGTGACGCGCGCGGATAGCGCGGATTCTTGGATCGTCACCGGGTTCCGAAAGTGAAGGAGCGTGGTCTTGAATCACGCCGCGGGCCTTCCCTTGCGCACGGGGACTATGCGGAGTTCGAGTTGCGAGTGGAGTGCTGCGGCGATGCGATGCAGCATGGAAAGCGAGTGCCCTTCGTAGTCGGCGTCTTCGAGTCGCGCAATCACGGGCTGCTTGGTGCCGACGAGATCAGCGAGCTGCTTCTGAGTGAGCCCGGCTCGGGTGCGCGCCGCGTAAATCATCATGGCGACCTTGGCGCTCAAGACTTCGCGCTCGATGCGCTCCTGAAGCTTATGGTCTTTGTCAGTCACCCGGTCGAGGATCTCGACGGCGTTCCGGGTCTTACGAGTGCTCTTCTTCCGAGAGCTCTTCTTCGGCTGTGTGCGTTTCTGGATCATTCTCGACCGCCCTCTTGCGAGCGATTGCTCGCTCAATGTCGATGTCCGGCACTTCGGCTTCCTTCGTGAGAGCATGGGCGAGAATCGCCACATGTTTCCCGTAAAAGAAGTAAAGCAGCCGGTAGTTCACGCGCCGCTTCCGTGCCCTGAGCTCATAGATGCCGTCTCGCAGCGTGTCCGCAATTGGGCGTCTGAGCCGGTGGCCCAATTCCGCAAGAAGTTTCACCCTGGCCACGCACTTTGCGTAGCCTTCCGGGTCTTTCCTTCGAAGCTCGCGGAGCCAGTTGAGGACTGGCACTTCTCCGGTGGCCTCGCGGTAGAAAAGAACCCTGGTCTGCGGCACGCTACCCGCCTTAGTATCGCAATATTGGTATATGACGGCAAGGGTAATCGATCGACAATCTGGAGCACGTCCCGTGCCCGATTGCGACCTGGGAGCTCAAGCAGTTAGAAATTGCCCAAGCAGGAGGTAGAGTGAACGCTTCTTTAGGACAGGAAACACGATAGGATGGGCAACCGGGATGCCACGCCAGGCTGTGAGCCCTAGTCGTCTCCTCACCGATCGCACCCGGATCTTCGCCGCCGCCTGGCTCCGGGCCGCCGCGACCGGGCTCGTCGGTGTGCTCCTTGCTCTCTACCTGGCGGAGCTGGGCAATGGTCCGGGGGCGATCGGTCTCACGATCGGACTCGGGCTCGCGGGTGGGGCGCTGGGTACGCTCGCGACCGGTGTGCTTGCCGACCGGCTCGGCCGCCGCACCTTCCTGGTTGTGCTCTCTGCCCTCGCGGTGCTGGGCGGACTGGCGCTCACCGCCGGCTACCGCGGCCCATTCTTGATGGCCGCGATCTTCCTCGGGATGGTGAACGGGATGGGGCGGGATCGGGGGGCGGCATCGACCCTCGATCAGGTGATGCTGCCGGCGACCGCCGATGACCGCGAACGCACCACCCTCCTCTCCTGGTATCACCTGGTCGTGGACCTCGGACACGCCGCCGGGAGCCTCGCCGCCTTCCTCCCGGTCGCCTTCCGCGCCGCGTTCGGGTGCGATGGGCTCACCTCGTATCGATGGTCCTTCGGAGTCTATTCCGCAGTGGGAACATTGGTGGCACTGCTGTATTCGAGGTTGTCACCGGCGGTGGAAGTGCATGCGGGCGCTCGAGGCCAGCGGACTCCGAGCCCGATTCCCGCCGACCCCGCGGTCCGCCGGACCATCCGCCGATTCGCCGCGCTCTCCGGTATCGACAGCCTGGGGGGCGGCTTCTTGACGACGGCGCTCGTCGCTTACTATTTCTATCGCCGCTTCGGCGCCGACGAATCCGTGCTCGCGCCCTTCTTCTTCGCCGCCCGTCTCTTGAATGCCGCGTCCTATCTTCTCGCCGCCCGTCTCGCGCGCCGGATCGGGCTCGTGTTCACGATGGTGTTCACGCATCTCCCGTCGAGCCTCATCCTCCTCTTGGTCCCGTTGGCGCCGAGCCTCGGGATCGCGATGGGGCTCTTCCTCCTCCGCGAGCTCCTGGTCGAGATGGACGTGCCGACTCGCCAGTCGTATCTGCTCGCGGTCGTGCCGCCGGCAGAGCGCACGTTCGCTGTGAGCCTCACCGCGCTCGCGCGCAACACGGCCTGGGCGATCTCACCCGGGATCGCCGGCTGGGCGATGGGAGCGCTCGGTCTCTCGGCGGCGCTCGTGGCCGGGGCGGGACTCAAGGTGGGCTACGACCTGACGCTCTTCGGGCTCTTTCGCCGGCTCCGGCCGCCCGAGGAGCGCCCGTTCTCGACACCGGGCCCGGAAGCGGTCGCGCCTTCTGCGCCCACCGCACCCGCCCCGGATTAGCGCCACCCGGCGGAAACCCCGGGCGGGTGACCGTGGTATGATTCCCGCCCCCTGCGCCGGCCGGCCCTCTCGCGCCGTCCCAAGGCCCGGCGACAGAGAACTGTAACCTGTGAGGTTCACCACGATGCAGAGACAGGCTGGAATTCGCATGCTGGCCCTGGCCGCCGTCTTCGGGACGCTCGCGGCTCGCGCCTATGCCGATGACGCAACCCCCGCTGCGGACAAGTTGCCCGCCGCCGAGACCACCAAGGCCGCCGGCGCCGGCGAAGGCGCCGCCGCCACCACGGAGAAGGACAAAGCGATAATGATGATCGATGACATGATCGCCAAGGCCAAGGTGGACAAGTCGAACCCGACGTGGCGGACGACGCTCACCAAGCCGGAAGTGGCGACCTTCGATCCCGCGCATACCTACTATGCCCGCATGACCACCAACAAGGGCCCGGTCGTCATCAAGTTCATGCCCAAGGTGGCGCCCATGCACGTCACGAGCTTCGTCTACTTGACGCGCCTCGGTTACTACGACGGGCTCCTCTTCCATCGCGTGATCCCCGGCTTCATGGCGCAGGGCGGCTGTCCGCTCGGCTCGGGGACCGGCGGCCCGGGCTACAAGTTCGCGGGCGAGTTCGATCCCAAGGTAAAGCACGAGAAGGGCGGCCTGCTCTCGATGGCCAACGCTGGCGCCGGCACGGACGGCAGCCAGTTCTTCCTCACGTTCACCGCTACCCCGTGGCTCGATACCAAGCACACGATCTTCGGTGAAGTGACCGAGGGCATGGACACCTTGAAGGCGCTCGAGGCCTTGGGCTCGCAGAACGGGGCCACCAAAGAGAAGCTCTTCATGGAGAAGGTCACGATCGAGGTCAAGTAAGTCTCCGCCGGTCGGCGCTGTTGCGGTCCCCGGCCCGCATGGGCCGGGGACTTCTGCTTACGACCGCTGAGGATGTGAATCGGCCGCCCATGGCTCAAGAGATCGAACGCAAGTTCCTGGTCGTCGGGGCCGGCTGGAAGGGCGCGTGGCCGGTGACATCGATCCGCCAGGGATACCTGTCCACCGATCCGGATCGAGCGGTGCGGGTGCGAGTGGCGGGTGAGCAGGCCTTCGTGACCATCAAGGGACCTCCGAGCGCCGGAGCGCTCGCGCGCCCCGAGTTCGAGTACCCGATCCCGCGGGCCGACGCGGAGTGGCTCCTCGATCACCTGTGCCTCCAACCCCTCATCGAAAAATCGCGCCATCGAGTGACTTTCCACGGTGCGACGTGGGAAGTGGACGAGTTCGCCGGCGAGAACGCCGGGCTCGTGATG
>Ga0137428_1000841_pt1 | contig 12656 bp, 8 predicted proteins | sample EasRivERMZT718_2_FD_102305 | JGI IMG/M metagenome (GOLD analysis project Ga0137428, IMG submission 102305) | Soil microbial communities from meander-bound floodplain in the East River, Colorado, USA - East River MetaG ERMZT718_2 | ecosystem: Environmental > Terrestrial > Soil > Floodplain ...
AAAAGACCAAGCCGTTAATGGAGCGCGGAAAAGACTTCTTCCACCGCCGTCAGGGCCAACTCAATCTCGCGTGCACCCAGTGCCACGACGACAACTGGGGCAAGAAGCTCGCCGGCAACACCATCCCGCAGGCGCATCCGACCGGCTATCCGATCTACCGGCTGGAATGGCAGACCGTGGGCTCGCTCGCGCGGCGCTTCCGCAACTGCCTCACCGGCATGCGCGCCGAGCTCTACGCGCCCGGCTCGCCCGAATTCGTCGAGCTCGAGCTCTACCTCATGTGGCGCGCGCGCGGCATGAAACTAGAATCCCCGGCGGTGCGTCCATGAAGCGGCAAAAAACCATCACGCCGGTCGACGGCTCGGTCTACGTGGAGCGGGACCTGGCGTCGAACTCTGCGATCGAGCGCGCCCTCTTCATGGCGGAGAAGGCGCAGAAGGCCTGGAAGCAGGTGCCGGTCGGCGAGCGCGCGGCGCTCTGCCGCAGCATGGCCGAATGGTGCGTGTCCCGGGCAAACGAGCTCGCGACCGAGCTGAGCTGGCAGATGGGGCGGCCGGTCGCACAGACCCCGGGCGAGCTCCATCGCGGGTTCCGCGAGCGCGCGCTTTACATGTGCAGCATCGCAGAAAAGACCCTCGAGGATCTCAAGGCGGAGCCAAAGCCGGGCTTCCGGCGCTTCATCCGGCGCGAGCCGCTCGGCGTGGTGTTCGTGGTCGCGCCGTGGAACTACCCATGGCTCACCTCGGTGAACGCGGTGGTGCCGGCGCTGCTCGCGGGCAACAGCGTGATCCTGAAGATGGCGGCGCAGACGCCGCTCGTCGCCGAGCGCTATGCCGAGGCGTTCAAGGCCGCCGGCCTGCCGCAGGGCGTGTTCCAGTTCCTGCATCTCGATCACGCGCAGGTCGCCAAGGTGATCGCGGATCCGCGCATCGCCTACGTGGCGTTCACCGGCTCGGTGCCCGGCGGGCAGGCGGTGCAGCAGGCCGCCGCCGCGCGCTTCATCGGCACCGGCCTCGAGCTCGGCGGCAAGGACCCCGCGTATGTGCGCGCCGACGCGGACCTGAAGTTCGCGGTCGAGAACCTCGTCGACGGCGCGTACTTCAATTCCGGGCAATCCTGCTGCGGGATCGAGCGCATCTACGTGCAGAAGCCGCTGTTCAAGCCGTTCGTCGAGGGCTTCGTCGAGCTCGCGCGGCAATACAAGCTCGGCAATCCGCTGGAAAAGGAGACCAGCCTCGGACCGCTGGTGCGCACGCAGGCGGCGGACGCGGTGCGCGCGCAGATCCGCCAGGCGGTGAAGAAGGGCGCGCAGGCGCTCCTCCAGCTCAAGGACAACCCGCGCAGCCCCTACCTGCCGCCCGAGGTGCTGATCGACGTCGACCACGGCATGGACGTGATGGTCGAGGAGAGCTTCGGGCCGGTGGTCGGCATCCAGGCGGTGAAGGACGACGAGGAGGCGGTGAAGCTGATGAACGACAGCCGCTACGGCCTCACCGCCTCGATCTGGACGCCGGACGCCGACGCGGCGCTGCGCATCGGCGAGCGCGTCGAGACCGGCACCTGGTTCATGAACCGCTGCGACTACCTCGATCCGGCGCTCGCCTGGACCGGGGTGAAGGACTCCGGGCGCGGCTGCACGCTTTCGAAGCTCGGGCTGGAGACGTTCACGCGCCCGAAGTCGTTTCACTTGCGGCTAACCTGAGGAGGACGCCTTGGAGCTGCCCGACAAGCTCAAGTACACCGAATCGCACGAATGGATCGCCGACAACGGCGACGGCACCATCACCGTCGGCATCACCGCGGTGGCGACCGAGCAGCTCGGCGACCTCGTCTACGTCGAGCTGCCCCCGGTGGGCACGAGCGTCGCGCGCGGCGCGAACTGCGCGATCGTGGAGTCCACCAAGGCCGCCTCGGAGGTCTACGCGCCGGTCGCCGGCGAGGTGCTCGCCGCCAATGCAGACCTCGCCAAGCATCCCGAGCGCGTGAACCAGTCGCCTTATCAGGACGGGTGGCTGTTCAAGCTCAAGGTCAGCGATCGCGCGGAGCTCGACCGGCTGCTCGCACGCGACGCCTACGCGAAGTCCGCGGGCGTGCGATGACGCTGGAGGAGCTGCTCGACAAGGACGGCTTCGCCGCCCGCCACATCGGCCCACCCCCGGCGGCGCAGCGCGAGATGCTCGCGGCGCTCGGCGTGCCCTCGCTCGACGCGCTGGTGCGCGAGGTGGTGCCGCGCGACATCCTGCTCGAGCAGCCGCTCGCGCTCGGAGAAGCGAAGACCGAGAACCAAGCGCTCGCGGAGATCAGCGCGCACGCGGGGCGCAACGAGCTGTGGCGCAACTTCATCGGCATGGGGTACTACGGCACGCACACGCCGGCCGTGATCCAGCGCAACGTGCTCGAGAACCCCGGCTGGTACACCGCGTACACGCCCTACCAGGCCGAGATCTCGCAAGGCCGGCTCGAGGCGCTCCTCAATTTCCAGCAGATGGTGATCGACCTCACCGGGCTGCCGGTGGCGAACGCTTCGCTGCTCGACGAAGCGACCGCCGCGGCGGAGGCGATGGCGATGATCCGGCGCAGCGCGAAGAGCAAGGCGGGCGCGTTCTTCGTCGACTCGGCGGTGCATCCGCAGGTCCTCGGGGTCATGCGCACGCGCGCAAAGTGGCTCGGCATCGAGCTCGTCGTGGGCGGCGATGTCCAGCCGGAAAAAGTCTTCGGCGCGCACTTCCAGTACCCCGACACCTATGGCCGCATCCGCGACTATTCACAACAAGTAAAAGACATTCATTCTCATCAAGGCCTCGTGTCTATCGGCACCGACCTCCTCGCGCTCATGCTGCTGCGGCCGCCGGGCGCGATCGGCGCGGACATCGCGATCGGCTCGGCGCAGCGCTTCGGCGTGCCGATGGGCTACGGTGGCCCGCACGCCGCGTTCATGGCGTGCCGCGACGAGCACAAGCGCTCGATGCCCGGCAGGATCATCGGCGTCTCGGTCGATGCCGCGGGCCGGCCGGCGCTGCGCATGGCGCTGCAGACGCGCGAGCAGCACATCCGCCGCGACAAGGCGACGAGCAACATCTGCACCGCTCAGGCGCTGCTCGCGAACATGGCGGGGTTCTACGCCGCGTATCACGGACCGCGGGGATTGGCGCGCATCGCGCTGCGCACGAACACCATGGCTCGTCTGCTCGCTGCGTGCGTCAAGCCGGAGAGCAGCGAATTTTTCGACACTCTGGTTTTCGCCGTGCGCTCCGTCGAGGAAGTAAAGAGCCGCGCGGCTGCAAAGCGAATCAATCTGCGCTACCTAGACAGCGGGCGGGTGGGAGTGAGCTTCGATGAGCTCACCTCGCTCGACGACGTGGCGGACGCCGCGGAAGCGCTTTCAGGGACAAAACACAGCATCGAAGCCAAGGCGAAGGAATTGGCTGCAGAACCCGATTCCATCCCGGCGGCATTGCGCCGAACCGACGCCGTGCTCTCGCACCCGGTGTTCAACCGCTACCACACCGAGACCGAGATGATGCGCTACCTCAAGCGGCTGGAGAACCGCGACCTGTCGTTGGTGCACGCGATGATCCCGCTCGGCTCGTGCACCATGAAGCTCAACGCCGCGGCCGAGCTCACCCCGATCTCTTGGCCGCGCTTCGCGGCGATGCACCCCTTCGCCCCGCGGGAGCAGGCTCGCGGCTACGCCGGCATGCTGCGCGAGCTGGAGGCGATGCTCGCCGAGATCACCGGCTTCGCCGCGGTTTCGCTGCAGCCCAATTCCGGCGCGCAAGGCGAGTACGCGGGACTGCTCGCCATCCGCAGCTATCTCGCCGCGCAGGGACAAGGCGCGCGCGACGTCTGCCTCATCCCCGCCTCGGCGCACGGCACCAACCCCGCCACCGCCCAGATGATGGGGCTGCGCATCGTCGTCGTCGGCTGCGACGAGAACGGCAACGTCGACATCGCCGACCTCGAGCGCAAGATCGCCGGGCACGCGAGCCGCATCGCCGCCCTGATGATCACCTACCCCTCGACGCACGGCGTGTTCGAGGAGGCGATCGTGCGCATCTGCAGGCTGGTGCACGATGCCGGCGGCCAGGTGTACATGGACGGCGCCAACATGAACGCGCTCGCCGGGCTCGCCAAGCCCGCCCTGATCGGCGCCGACGTCTGCCACATCAACCTGCATAAGACCTTCTGCATCCCGCACGGCGGCGGCGGGCCCGGAATGGGGCCGATTGCCGTCGCATCGCACCTGAAAGCTTTCTTGCCCGACACGACCGGGCCGGTGTCGGCTGCTCCCTACGGCAGCGCCCTCATCCTGCCGATCTCGTGGATGTACATCCGCATGATGGGCGCGCAGGGAATACGCAAGGCGACCGAGGTCGCGATCCTGAACGCGAACTACATCGCCGCACGGCTCAAGCGCTACTTCCCGGTGCTCTATGCCGGCGAGCGCGGGCGCGTCGCGCACGAGTGCATCCTGGATCTGCGCAAGCTGAAGGAAACCTGCGGCGTGAGCGCCGAGGACGTCGCGAAGCGGCTGATGGACTACGGCTTCCACGCCCCGACGCTGTCGTTCCCCGTCGCGGACACTCTGATGGTCGAGCCGACCGAGAGCGAGTCGAAGGACGAGCTCGACCGCTTCTGCGACGCGATGATCTCGATCCACGGCGAGCTGGAGAAGATCCGCTCCGGCGCCTGGGACCGCGCCGGCAACCCGGTCAAGAACGCGCCGCACACCGCGCTCGAGCTCGCGGGCGACTGGAAGCACCGCTACAGCCGCGAAGAAGCGGCCTACCCCAAGCCGTGGCTGCGCGCCGCGAAGTACTGGCCGCCGGTGAAGCGCATCGACAACGTCGCGGGCGACCGCAACCTCGTCTGCACCTGCCCTCCCATGGAGGCATATGTCTGAGGCGGGCGGTGCACTTCTCCGTACCCCTCTTCATCAACTGCACACGGAGCTCGGCGCACGCTTCGTGGCCTTCGCCGGGTTCGACATGCCCATCCAGTACCGCGAGGGCCTGCGCGCGGAGCATCTGCACACGCGCAGCGCGGCGGGACTTTTCGACGTCTCCCATATGGGGCAGGTGCGCGTCACCGGTCCCGGGCTGCACGAATCGCTCGAGCGCGCGCTGCCGCTCGATTTCGACGGCTGGCCCGAGGGCGTGCAGCGCTACTCGCTGCTCCTCAACGAGCGCGGCGGGATCGAGGACGACCTCATGGTCACGCGCCTGCGCGACGAAGTGCGCATCGTGGTCAACGCGAGCGGCCGCGAGAAGGACGTCGCGCTGCTGCGCACGCTCTGCCCCACCCTGTCGTTCGAGCTCCTCGACCGCGCGCTGATCGCTCTCCAGGGCCCTGCGGCTGAGGACGCCCTTGCACCACTCAAGCCGCAGGTTCGCAAGCTCGGGTTCATGCAGGCCGACGCGTTCGACGGCTGGCTCGTCTCCCGTTCGGGCTACACGGGCGAGGACGGCTTTGAGATTTCCGTGCCGCCGGGAGACGCCGAGCCGATCGCCCGGCAGCTCCTGAAAGACTCCAGAGTGAAACCCATCGGCCTCGGCGCGCGCGACACGCTGCGCCTGGAAGCCGGGCTGCACCTCTATGGCCAGGACATGGACGCGGACACGAGCGTCCACGAGGCAAACCTGGGCTGGGCGATCGCGCGCTCGCGCCGCGCCGGCGGCGCCAGGCAAGGCGGCTTTCCCGGCGCCGAGCGCACCCTGCGTGAAGCGCGCGAAGGCACCGCGCGCCGGCTGGTGGGCCTGGCAGGCGAAGAGCCGACGCCGATCCGCCACGGCGCTCCGCTCTTTGCTTCCGAGGAGGAAGCGGGTGTGGTGACGAGCGGCACCCTATCGCCGTCGACCCAGCGCGCCATCATGCTGGGCTACGTCGGGACGAAATTTCTCGACCGGCCCCTTTCGGCCATGGTGCGCGATACGCGCCGCCCGGTGCGCATCGCCAAGCTCCCCTTCGTGCCGAAACACTACAAGAAATAACTATGCGCCGCGGCGGGTGACAATTTTCACGGATGCCGCTTCTCCTGAGGCCTAGAATCATTTGCGAGGGGCACCCGGGAGGGCGTCGATGCTGGACGTTCTGGATTGGGTCAAGAAGCGGATAGACGACACGGCCGCGCTGCAGAAGGGCAGGCCGGCGAGAACCGATGTGCCTTCCGATCTGCGCGGCGCCGATGCGCTCACCGGGCTCGCGGATCTGACCGGCCGGCTGAAGGCGGCCGGCGGCGCTGGTGGCGACCCCAAGGCGCGCAGCGCCGCTCTCGCGTCGATCCAGGACACGGCCGCCGTCACGGTAGGCGCGCTTCTCGCGCAGTACCTCGGCCTCGGCAGCGCCACGGCAACTCAGGCTGCGCGCGAAGCCACCTGGAAGTCGCTGGTCGGTTTCCAGTTGCGCCTGGCGCAGGCAATGTGCGCGGCGGCGGGCGCCGAGCTCACCGCAACAAGCGCGGTGCGCGCCCTGGCAGCCTGCCGCGTCCTCGCCAAGCTGCATCTCATGCATTACGCGAGCGTGCCGGGACGGCTGTGGCACGTGGCATACGCACTGCATGCGGCCGCCGAGAAAGCCGGCGTCGCGGGCACGCCGGTGCACGCGCAGGCCGATCCCCGGACCATGACCACCGTGGAGCAGGAGCTGCTGCGCCTGCTCATGCTGCACGTGAGCGCACCCGACATGCTGGCGCCGCAGGAGATCGAGTGCGCCGACCGCATCGTCGAGCGGGTGGGCGCCGAGTTCACGCTGCGCCAGCCCGGCGTCGCCGACAACCCGTTCTGCTACGAGCCCGCAGGCGAGTTCGGCCCACGGCGTGCCAAGGGGCGGCAGCCGGCTGCGACTACGCGTCACTTTGGCCCCGGCATCGGGTACGAGTCGCTCGAGCGCATCGCCAAGCAGCCGAGCGCGGCGAAGCCCGAAGACTTCAGGCCCTTCGGCAAGGACATCGCGCCGAGAGTGCAGCTAAGCACCGTGCAGCACCTGCTCATCTTCTGGCGCGTCGATTGCCCCTACGCACCGCCCGCGCACGAGCCGGCGTCGGGGACCATGCACGTCGTCCATGGCTACGACCGTATCTGGCAAGAGATCTCCAGGGCCCCGGGCGGCAAGCACGAGCTGTCGCTCGCCGCCACGTCGCCCAGCGTGGCACAGCTCGCGGAAACCTGGCAGCTCCGGGGCGTCGGCGGCGGCGAGCTTGCCGCGGAGGTACCGCCGGAGAGCCGCTCCTGGCTGAAGTGCGGCGAGGTGATCGGCCTGTCGGTGCACGACGGCGCCGAGCACTGGATGGGGATGGTCCGCCGCATCCATGCCCAGCCCGATGGGCGCCTGCAGGCGGACATCTCCCTGATGAGCCGCGCGCCCCAGGCGCACACGCTGCGCAAAGTGCTCGGGAAAGGCGACGACCGCGTGTTCACCGAGGCCTCGGCCAAGCAGTTCGGCGTGAGCTTGGTGCGCGCCCTGATCCTCGCCGACGGCGCCGAGCCCGGGCGCCCGGCGAATTTCATGCTGCCGCCGAGGAGCTGGGCGGAGCAATGCGTATTCGAGCTGCAGAGCGACGCCGGATCGCGCCACCTGCGCGGCCTGCAGGTCGTGCGCCGCTGGGACGACTACGTGCGCGCTACCTTCGAGTGGGTGGAAACGCCCGGCTGAGGCGCGCCGCTACTCGTAGCGGACGTCGAGGATCTCGTATTTCTTCACGCCGCCCGGGGTCTGCACGGTGGCGGTCTCGCCGGACTCCTTACCGATGAGGGCGCGCGCCATCGGCGAGACGACCGAGATGCGTCCCTTCTTGATGTCGGCCTCGTCCTCGCCGACGATCTGCCAGGTCGCCTTCTCGCCCGACTCGTCCTCGAGATCGACGGTCGAGCCGAATACGCAGCGCCCGTCGGCGTCGACCAGCTTGGGATCGATCACCTGAGCGTTGCCAAGCTTGGCCTCGAGCTCCGAGATGCGTCCTTCGATGAATCCGGCGCGCTCGCGCGCCGCGTGGTACTCGGCGTTCTCCGAAAGGTCGCCGTGCGCGCGCGCCTCGCCGATCGCCGCCGAGTTGGCGGGCCGCTCGATGGTCTTCAGGCGGTGCAGCTCTTCGCGCAGCAGCTCGGCGCCGCGTCTTGTCATGGGTGTCTTCATGAAGGGACCGGTTCCGGCGATGTTTGACGCAGCCTCGCATGCAGGTCCTGCAGGCGGTAGGGCTCGAGCTGCGCCAGGTGCTTCATGCCGGCGACCGCCGCCTTGGCGCCGGCCACTGTGGTGTAGTAGGTGACGCGCCGCGCCAGCGCCGTGGTGCGGATCGAGCGCGAGTCCGCCTGCGCGGCGCGCGTCGCCTCCTCGGTGTTGACGATGAAGCTGATCTCGCCGTTCTTGATCATGTCGACGATGTGCGGGCGACCTTCCGAGGCCCTGTTCACTTCGGTCAGCGCGATGCCATGGGACTTGAACACCGCCGCCGTGCCGCGCGTCGCGACCAGCTCGAAGCCGAGCGCGACGAGGTCGCGCGCGACCTGCACGGCAGCGAGCTTGTCCGAATCGCGCACGCTGACGAAGGCGCGCCCGTCCTTCGGCAGCCTCACCCCCGCGGCGAGCTGCGATTTCACGAACGCCTCGCCGAACGTGTCGCCCACGCCCATCACCTCGCCGGTGGACTTCATTTCCGGTCCGAGGATGGTGTCGACCCCAGGGAAGCGCGCGAACGGGAACACCGCTTCCTTCACCGAGAAGTACGGCGGCGTCACTTCCTCGGCGCCCTGCTCCGCAAGGGTCTTGCCGGCCATGCAGCGTGCGCCGATCATCGCCAACGGCTGACCGGTCGCCTTGGAGACGAAGGGCACGGTGCGCGAAGCGCGCGGGTTGACCTCGAGCACGTAGACCGTGCCGCCCTGGATCGCGTACTGCACGTTCATCAGGCCCTTCACCTTGAGCGCCTTGGCCATCTGCGCGGTCTGGCGGCGCAGCTCGCGCTCGACGTGGCTCGCCAGCGAGTGCGGCGGCAGGCAGCAGGCCGAGTCGCCCGAGTGCACTCCCGCTTCCTCGATGTGCTCCATGATGCCGGCGATCAGCACCTGCTTGCCGTCGGAGACACAGTCGACGTCGATCTCGGTCGCATCCGAGAGGTAGCGGTCGATCAGCACCGGCGAATCGTTGGAGACGAGCACCGCCCTTTCCATGTATTGAAGCAAATTGATTTTGTCGTGGACGATCTCCATCGCGCGCCCGCCGAGCACGTAACTTGGGCGCACGATCACCGGATAGCCGATCTCCTCGGCGAGCTTCGCCGCCTCCTCCGCCGAGCGCGCCGTGCGATTCGGCGGCTGGCGCAGCTTGAGCTTTTCCAGCAGCTGCTGAAAGCGCTCGCGGTCCTCGGCGACGTCGATCGAGTCGGCGCTGGTACCGATGATCGGCACGCCCGCCGCGGCCAGGTCGCGCGCGAGCTTGAGGGGCGTTTGCCCTCCGTACTGCACGATCACGCCCCAGGGCTTTTCCTTGTCGACGATCTCGAGCACGTCTTCGAGCGTCAGCGGCTCGAAGTACAGGCGGTCCGAGATGTCGTAGTCGGTCGACACGGTTTCCGGGTTGCAGTTGACCATGATGGTTTCGAAGCCGTCGGCGCGCAGCGCGAGCGCGGCGTGCACGCAGCAGTAGTCGAACTCGATGCCCTGGCCGATGCGGTTCGGCCCGCCGCCCAGCACCATGACCTTCTTGCGGCCGGAAGGCTGAGATTCACATTCTTCTTCATACGTCGAATACATATAGGCGGTCTTCGACGCGAACTCGGCGGCGCAGGTGTCGACGCGCTTGTAGACCGGGCGGATGCCGAGCTTGTGGCGCTTCTCCCGCACTTCCTTTTCATTGGTGTTGAAGAGGTAGGCAAGCCTGCGGTCCGAGAAACCCCTGCGCTTCAAGTCTCTCAGGGTTTCGGCGTCGATCTCGGACAGCTTCTGATCGTCCAACTTCATCTCCAGCTCGACGATCTGCTGGATCTGGTCGAGGAACCAGGGATCGATCTTCGTCAGGCGGTGCACTTCCTCCGCCGTGAAGCCGTTCTCGAACGCGTCGCCGACGTACCAGATGCGCTCCGGCCCGGGCTCGCCGAGCTCTTTCGCGAGCGTCTCGCGGTCGGTGGTGCGCTGGTTCAGGCCGTCCACTCCGACCTCCAGGCCGCGCAGCGCCTTCTGGAACGATTCCTGGAAGCTGCGGCCGATCGCCATCACCTCGCCCACCGACTTCATCTGCGTGGTGAGGCGGTCGTTCGCCTGCGGGAACTTCTCGAACGCGAAGCGCGGCACCTTGACCACCACATAATCGAGGGTCGGCTCGAACGAGGCCGGGGTCGCGCCGCCGGTCACCTCGTTGGCGACCTCGTCGAGCGTGTAGCCGACCGCGAGCTTGGCCGCCACCTTGGCGATCGGGAAGCCGGTGGCCTTGGAGGCCAGCGCCGAGGAGCGGGACACGCGCGGGTTCATCTCGATGATGACCATGCGGCCGTCGGCCGGGTTGATGGCGAACTGCACGTTCGAGCCGCCGGTGTCGACGCCGATTTCGCGCAGCACCGCGATCGAGGCGTCGCGCAAGATCTGGTATTCCTTGTCGGTGAGCGTCTGCGCCGGCGCCACCGTGATCGAGTCGCCGGTGTGCACGCCCATCGGGTCGAGGTTCTCGATCGAGCAAACGATGATGCAATTGTCCGCGCGGTCGCGCACCACCTCCATCTCGAACTCCTTCCAGCCGAGCAGCGACTCCTCGATCAGGAGCTCTTTGGTGGGCGAGGCCTCGAAGCCGCGCTCGCAGATGGCCTGGAACTCCTCGCTGTTGTAGGCGATGCCGCCGCCGGTGCCGCCGAGGGTGAACGACGGCCGGATCACGACCGGAAAGCCGATCCCCGCCTGCACCTGCAGCGCCTCCTGCATCGAATGCGCGAGCGAGGAGCGCGGCGACTCGAGGCCGATCTTCTTCATCGCCAGCTTGAACTTCTCGCGGTCCTCGGCCTTGTCGATCGCCTCGCGCGAAGCGCCGATCAGCTCGACGCCGAACTTCTGCAGCACGCCCTCGCGCGCGAGGTCGAGCGCGCAGTTGAGCGCGGTCTGCCCGCCCATCGTCGGCAGCAGCGCATCGGGCTTTTCCTTTTCGATGATTCGCGCCACCACCTGCCAGGTGATCGGCTCGATGTAGGTGGCGTCCGCCATCTCCGGGTCGGTCATGATGGTCGCCGGGTTGGAATTCACTAGCACCACCCGGTAGCCCTCGGCGCGCAGCGCCTTGCACGCCTGCGCCCCCGAGTAGTCGAACTCACACGCCTGGCCGATCACGATCGGCCCCGCGCCGATGATCAGGATGCTTTTCAGGTCGGTCCGCTTAGGCACGTTCTTCCATCATCTTGGCGAAGCGGTCGAATAGATACCCGATGTCGTGCGGACCCGGGCTCGCCTCCGGATGTCCCTGAAAACAAAAGGCTAGCCGATCAGTGCGCGTCAGCCCTTGGAGCGAGCCGTCGAACAGAGACACGTGGGTGGGTCTCAGATTCGCAGGAAGAGAGGAAGGATCGACGGCAAAGCCGTGGTTCTGGCTGGTGATCACGACGCGGCCGGAATCGAGGTCCTTCACCGGATGGTTCGCGCCGTGGTGGCCGAACTTCATCTTGAGCGTCTTCGCGCCCGAGGCGAGCCCCATGAGCTGGTGGCCGAGGCAGATGCCGAACACCGGGATCTTGGTCGCATCGAGGATCTCGCCGATCGCCTCGATCGCGTAGTCGCAGGGCTCGGGATCGCCCGGGCCGTTGGCGAGGAATACGCCGTCGGGCTTCATCCGCTGGACTTCCCGGGCCGGGAACTGGGCCGGGACCACGGTGACCCGTGCGCCGCGATCGGCGATCATGCGCAGGATGTTGCGCTTGATGCCGTAGTCGTACGCGACCACATGCGACCGCGGGTTCTCGGCATTGCGGTACCCCGAGCCACCGTCTTTCCCCCACCTCCAAGTTCCTTCGGTCCAGGTGTACGGCTCGTCGGTCGTCACCACCTTGGCGAGGTCCATCCCGGCCAGGCCCGGAAACCTTCTCGCCTCGTCGAGCGCTTTTGCCTCGTCCACGATGCCCCCCATCAAGCAGCCGTTTTGCGCGCCCTTCTCGCGGAGGATGCGCGTCAGCTTGCGGGTATCGATCTCGGCGATGCCGACCACGTTGTTCTTGTTCAGGTAGGAGCTCAAGTCGCCTTGCGAGCGCCAGCTCGAGGGGAGCCGGGGCAGGTCGCGCACCACCAGCCCCTCGGCATAGGTGCAGCGCGATTCCTGGTCTTCCTCGTTGACCCCGGTATTGCCGATGTGCGGATAGGTCAGCGTGACGATCTGCCGGCAATAGGAAGGGTCGGTGAGGATCTCCTGGTATCCCGTGATGGCGGTGTTGAACACCACCTCGCCCACCGCAGTGCCGCGCGCGCCGATCGAGCGCCCGCGAAAGGCCGTCCCGTCGGCAAGGACCAGCGCGGCAGGTTCGAAGTTAGCCATTTTTGAAGCGCATGCGAAAAGCGGGAAGCTTTAGGGCACAAAGCACTTTGTGCCGCGGGCTTCCCGCTTCATTGAAGACGGGATTATAGGCCTAAAACGTCGCTCATGGCGTACAGCGCGGGCGGCCGTCCCCTGAGCCATTTCGCCGCGCGCAGCGCGCC
>Ga0137428_1000849_pt1 | contig 12602 bp, 8 predicted proteins | sample EasRivERMZT718_2_FD_102305 | JGI IMG/M metagenome (GOLD analysis project Ga0137428, IMG submission 102305) | Soil microbial communities from meander-bound floodplain in the East River, Colorado, USA - East River MetaG ERMZT718_2 | ecosystem: Environmental > Terrestrial > Soil > Floodplain ...
GGGGCTCTTGACGCTGGTCTTGGGCGCCCAACTTCTCGGGGGGCATCCGGAGACCTCGCTCTACGTGAGCCTCGCGTCGGGGCTCTTCTTCCTCTTCGGGCTCGCCGGGCTCGGCGCCCCGCCCGCGTCCGACACGCGCGGGTCGGCGGGCGCGGTCGGGCTCCTCATCGCCGCGCACATCTTCTCGGCAGCGATCGCAGCGCCGCAGATCCTCCCCTCCCTCGAGTATCTGCGCGCGGGGGCGGTGCTCGAGCACCGGGGCGGCGTCCGCTTCTTCAATCCCCCGCTCTGCGCGGTGGGGCTCGTCGTTCCCGAGATCTTCGGCTCGCCCGAGCGTCCGAACACGTACTTCGGCCCGCGGAACTACCATGCCGTCGCCACCCAATACGCGGGGATGGCGACCCTCTTCCTGGCACTCTTCGCCGTCGTGACGGGTGCCCGCCGGCGCGGACTCACGGCCACGCTCGGGGCAACTCTCGTGCTCGCCCTCCTCCTCGTCTATCCGACGCCCATCTGGCGGCTCGCGGGCCACGTGCCGCTGTTCCGGGTCTCGGCGAACGTCACGGGTCTGACCCTCCTCGCCGCCTTCCTGATGGCGATCCTCGGGGCCTGCGGATTGGCGACCTGGACCGCGGGCGGCGAAGCCTCGACGGGACGCCGAGGAGGAAGCTGGCTCCCGATCCTCGCTGGACTCCTGGGCGCGGGAATGCTCGTCGCCTGGATCTGCCTGCCGCTCGCCGGCGAGCGTATCTTTGCGCTCGGAAGCGAAAAATTGCGCGCGCTCTACGAAGGCGTCACGCACGCGAAGCCGATCGAGTACTACCTCGGACGACTGCCGCTCGTCTTCGAAACGGTGCGCGGGACGCTATTCCGCACCGGTCTCATGGCCGCGATCCTGGCTTTCCTCCTGGCGACGGTTCGCCGCACGCGCGGCGCGAACGGGGGGGCCGGCGCGGCCGGCCTGGTCGCAATCGGGCTTCTCGGCCATCTCGCCCACGACCTGGGCTCATTCGGGCGGGGCTACGTGCCGGCGATCGAGCGCTCGGAAGTGTTTCCGGCGACCTCGGAGATCGACACCCTGGCCGCACTGCCGGGCCTCGTGCGCGTGCTGCCCACCGGACGCACGACTCCCCCCAATATGCTCACCGCCTTCGAAATCGAGGACTTCCGGGTGCACGATGCGATCGGCAGCGCCGCGCATCAACGGCTCGAGACAGCGATGTCCCAAGCCCCCTTCATGCGCCGGCCGCTGGCCTCCTACGATCGGGCGCTCTTGGATGTCGCCGGCGTAGACATCGTGTTGGACGATTCATTGGGCGCCCAACTGGACCACCCAATTGATGGGGCCGGAGACCCCGCCATCACTCCCACAATCCTTGCCCCTTGGGTACAGGGACGGATCACCCTCCTCCGGAACCCGAACGCCTGGCCCCGCGCCATGTTCTGCACCACAGCGCACGAAGCGGCGTCCGACTCGGCGGCCTTGGCCGCCGCTCACCAAGTTGCCACCGAGCATCCGGGAATCCCGCCCGACGCCGTAGCCATCACCGCTCCCCGTTCGGGAACCGCCGTCGCCCCAGACGCCCTCTGGGGGCTCGTCGAGCGACTCTGGCCGGGCGATGGAGCGAGTCTCGCGCGATTGGGCACCGTGGGGAGTCCTCCCGTGGGACCCATCGGCCAGCTCCGCCACGGCCAGCTCCGCCACGGCCCGCTCCGCGTCTTGGCCGAGATCGATGCGCCCAGAGCCGGATGGCTCGTCCTCCTCGACCAGGACTACCCGGGCTGGCGGGTCCTCGTGGACGGACAACCGGCGAGCGCGGCGCGCGCCTTCGGGCTTTACCGGGCGGTCGAGGTGCCCGCGGGGCGCCACACCATCGCCTGGGACTACCGGCCCGCGAGCTTTGCGATAGGTCTCGCGCTCGCGCTTCCGGCGCTTGCGATCTCGCTCCTGGCCGGGGCCCAATCGCTTGTCGGCCGACCCCGGCGTTAGCAACCGCCCCGCCGTTGCCGACCGCGACCGCCCCGCCCCTAACGCCCCTTCTCGCCCTCGACCACCACCCGCGAGAGATCCCAGGTACCGGTGAAGAGCTCGCGCACCTCGCCCAGAAGCGCAAGCCGGCGGTTCCGCACCGCCTCTTCGTCCACCATCACCATCACGTCGTCGAAGAAGCGGTCGATCGGTTTCCGGAGCGCCAGGAGCTCGGCGAGCGCCGCCCCGAAGCGCCGCCCCGCCCGATGCTCGCGGATCCGACCGGCGGCCGCCGCGGCTGCCGCGTGCAGCTCGCGCTCGGCCGGCTCGCTCAACCCCTGCGGATCGAGGGGCGGCACCCGGTCCACCCCCCGCAAGATATTCGCCACCCGCTTGTAGCCGATGACGAGCGGGGCGAAGTCCGGCGACGCCGAGTATTCGGCGAGCGCCTCGGCCCGCCGGCGGACGTCGGCGGGATCGTCCATCGAGCCGTGTACGGTGGCATCGGCGAGGTCGTAGCGGATGCCGCGGTCGGCGAGGAAGGCGTCGATCCGCTGCATGAAGAAATCCCGGAGCTCAACGCGCACCACCGCCGGATCTCGCTCGCCCCAGAACGGCCGGAAGAGCTCGAGCGCGCGCTCGATCAAGCGATCCAGGCTCACGTGGCGATCGGCCTCGACCAGGATTCGCAAGAGTCCGTTCGCCGCCCGCCTGACCGCGAACGGATCTTCGGAGCCGGTCGGAATCTTTCCGGCTACGAACGCGCCGACCACGTGATCGAGCTTGTCGGCGGTCGCGAGCGCCGAGCCCGCAAGCGTCGCCGGCAGCGCATCCTCGGCGCCGCGCGGCAAATACTGATCGGCGATCGCCGCGCACACCGCCGCGTCCTCCCCCGCGACCCGCGCGTACTCGGCGCCGATCCGCCCCTGGAGCCCCGTGAATTCCTTGCCGTCCCGCACCATTTCGGAGACCTGGTCCACCTTGGCGAGGCGCGCCGCGCGCTCGACGACCGGCGCGAGCGCGGGATCCCAGCCAGAAGCCGCCCCGTCCCCAGCGACGATGAGCCGCGCGAGCGCCGCCAAGCGCTCGGTCTTGTCGGCGAGGCTCCCGAGCCCCTCCTGCCACACGACTCCCGCGAGCTCCGGCTCCCGCCCCTCGACCCCCCGCGCCGAGTCCCGCTCCCAGTAGAAGCGCGCATCGGCGAGCCGCGCCCGCAGCACCCGCTCGTGCCCGCCGCGCACCCGCTCGGGATCGAGCCCGGCCGCTCCACCGAGCGGCCCGTTCACGACACACAAGAAGCGCGGCAGGAGCTTTCCGCCACCCGCCGTCCCGCCTGCGGTCGACTCGACCGCGAAGTAGCGCTGATGGGCCCGCATGGCGGTCGTCACCACATCGCGGGGCAAGGCGAGGAAATCGCCATCGATGGCGCCGCTCACGACCGAGGGCCAGGCCACCAGGTTCGCCACTTCGGCGAGCAGATCCGGATCCTCGACCAGCTTTCCGCCGGCCTTCCGCGCTTCGTCGGCGAGCCCGCTGGCGATCGCCTGCGCCCGTGCCGCCGGATCCAGCACCACGCCGTTTTCCGCGAGCACCCGCAAATATTCATCGGCATTCCGGACCGCGAACGGACCGGAGCGATGGAAGCGGATGCCGCGGGTCTCCCGGCCGGCGGCGATCCCGTCCATGGCGACCGGCAGCACTTCCTCCCCGAGGAGCGCCACGAGCCACCGGATCGGACGGGCGAAGCGCAGGTCCGACTTGGTCCAGCGCATGGTGCGGGGAAAGGGCATGGCACGGGTGGCCGCGGCCAGGATCGGCAGCACGACCTCCGCCGCCGGCCGCCCGATCTTCTGCACCCGGGCCTGGACGTAGATTCCCTTCTCGGTCTCGATCCGCTCGAGCGCTTCGACCGGCACGCCCTGCCCGCGGGCGAAGCCGCGCGCCGCCGGAGTCGGCTCTCCCCCCGCCCCGTAGGCCGCCGCCACCGCCGGTCCGAGCACCGCGCGCTCGATGTCGGGCTGGCGCGCCTCCACTCCCCGGACGATGAGCGTGAATCGTCGCGGAGTGGCGTAGCTTTCGACGGCTCCGTGCCCGAGCCGCTCCTCGGCGAGCCGGGTGACCACCGCCGAGCCAAGGGCCGTGAGCGCCGGCTCGATGTAGGAAGCCGGGATCTCCTCGACCCCGATCTCGTACAGGAGATTGGCCGGAGCCCCTCCGTCCTGCTTCCCGCCCGTCATGCCGACTCCTGCCGGCCGCCTGCCCCCGCGCCCGCGCCCGCACCCGCGGGGGCGGCCACACCGGCCGCCGCCTTCCCGGGCTTTTTCGCCGGCGGCTCGCTCTTCACCGCTCCCGCCCCGAGAAGCGGGAATCCGAGCTCCTTCCGCTGCTCCAAGTAGGCGCGCGCCGCTCGCCGGGCGAGCTTCCGCACCCGTCCGATGAACGCCACCCGCTCGGCCTGGCTCACGGCGCCCCGCGCATCCAACAGATTGAAGAGGTGCGAGCACTTGATGCAGTAGTCGTAACCGGGGAGGACAAGACCCGCGTCCAACAAACGCAACGCCTCGCTCTCGAAGCGGGCGAAGAGCTCGCGATTCAACTCGGCGTTCGATTGCTCGAAGTTGTAGGTCGACCACTCGCGCTCGAGCTCGACGTTCATGTCGCCCCAGCGCACCGTGTCCGACCAGCGCAGGTCGTGGAAGCTCTGCACGCCTTGCAGATACATGGCGATCCGCTCGAGCCCGTAGGTGATCTCGGCGGTGATCGGATCCAGGTCGAACCCGCCGCACTGCTGGAAATAGGTGAACTGGGTGATCTCCATCCCGTCGAGCCACACCTCCCAGCCGAGCCCCCAGGCGCCAAGCGTCGGCGACTCCCAGTCGTCTTCGACGAGCCGCACGTCGTGCTTCGCGAGATCGAGGCCGATCGCCGAGAGGGAGCCGAAATAGAGATCCAGGACATCGGCCGGCGACGGCTTCAGGACCACCTGATACTGATAGAACTGCTGGACGCGGTTCGGGTTCTCACCGTAGCGCCCGTCCTTCGGACGGCGCGAAGGCTCGACGTAGGCCGCCTTCCAGGGCTCCGGGCCGAGGGCGCGCAGGAAGGTGGCGGGGTTGAAGGTCCCGGCTCCCACTTCGCTCGGATACGGCTGGAGGAGCGTACAGCCCTGTCCCGCCCAGTAGCCCGCGAGCTTGAGGAGCATCTCCTGGAAGTTCATGACAACTCCGATGCTCTCTTTATCGTCTGTCAAGACTCGGGGACACCCAAGTCGCGACAGATCTTATGGGCCAAAAGCTCGTTGATCTCACGATGACGAGGGATGGTGGATACTCGTCGCGCGATTCGATTGACGTATACCGAGTGCTTTGCACCCTCGCGTAACAGCTCGCAGCCATTGCTCTCCAGGTGTCGCAGTAGGTCACGACGCTTCACGCTGCAGGAAGCCTGAGGGGCTCGCGGATGAGTTCACCGCCCTGCATTCCTTGTTTTGCCAGCGTGCGATTGGCTTCGATGATGAGTCGAGCCGCTTCCAAAAGATTCGCCCGGGCTTCATCGAGGGTCGCGCCTTGCGTGTTGGCTCCTGGGAGCTCCTCCACGAATCCGATATAGCCTTCGTTGACCTTCCTGAATACAGCTGTGAGTTGCAGGTCCAAGTGCTCCTCCACGATCTCTATCTTGCCACTCTTCCGCCGGAGTCGCGGGCGATGGATTCGAGTCTACCCCACCGCCGCCAACTCCCGCACCACCTTGAGCGATCGGAGCCCGCGATAGCGCGGCAGGTGCGCGCGCAGGAAGCCATCGAGAGTCCGGGCCAGCTCGTCGCCGAGCGGCCGCGGCAAGGCCGTGAGCAGGCCGCCGGCGAGGAGCTCGCCGAGCCCGGCCCGGCAATCGGCGCTCAGGGGAGTGGCGGTGGGCTCGGTCGCCGCACACCGCGCGCAGAGGAGCCCGCCGCGGAGCGCGCTCCATCCCAGTCCGTCACGCTCGTCCCCGTTCTCTCCTCGCGATCCGTTCGCTCCGTTCCGGCATCCCACGCAGTGTGCGACCTCCGGCCGGTAGCCGAGGATATCCAGAAGGCTCGCGATGTAGCCCATGAACGCCGCTCGGAGCGCCTCCTCGGGCACGGTCTCGAGCTTGGCCAACGAGGAATCGATGAGCGTGAAGAGCGGCCCCGGCGGCTCCTCGCCCGCGAGCGCCTGATCGAGCAGCTCGAGCACGGCACCCGCATAGGCGAAGCGCAGGATCGAGCTCGAGAGCACCGGCCGCCTCCCCAGAATCTCGGCCTGACTCAGGAACTGGAGCTCACGCCCGTGCTTGTAGTAGACGACCGCCCCGATGCGGGTAAAGGGCTCGAGGGCGGCGCCGAAGCGGCCCCGCGGCCCCCGCACGCCCTTGGCCAGCACGTGCACCCGGCCGCGCTCGACCGAGAAGAGATGGGCGATGCGGCTCGTTTCCCCGAAGGGAAAGGTGCGCATCACGATCGCCTCCATCTTCTCGATGCCCATGGCCGTCCATCGTAGGGGCGGCGAGGAGTGGGGTCAATCGGATCGGCTGCGACCGAGGGTGGGGTCAATCGGATCGGCTGCGACGGGCGGGTCGGATCAGCTCCGGCCGCCGGGCACCGGGCGCCGGAAACGGATCGATTGGATCCGGCGCGCGTCCGCCTCCAAGATCTCGAACTCGCCGCCCGCCACCCGCAGGCGCTCGCGCGGCAAGGGTATCCGGCCCAGCTGATCGAGGATGAAGCCGGCGATCGTGTGGTAGTCGCCCTCCGGCAGGGCGAGTCCCAGGATTTCGTTCACGCGCTCGAGGCGCGTGTGCGGGTTCAGGATCCAGGTATGGAGATCCAGCCGGCGGACCTCGAATTCGCCCGCATTGCCTCCGTTCGGCCCCGCTTCCGCCATCTCGCCGACCAGGATTCCGACCACGTCGTGCAGGTTCGCGAGCCCGCTCACGCTCCCGAACTCGTCGATCACCATCACCATCGAGTAGCCGCGGGTCCGCATCTCGAGCGCGAGCTCCGCCACGCGTTTCGATTCGGGCACGACGACCGCGTCCCGCCGATACTGGTCCACGGTCGCGTCGGGCGGGAGGGCGGTGAGCAGGTCGCTGACCGACACCTGGCCGACGATGTCGTCCAGGGTCGAGCGGTAGATCGGATAGGACCCGCGATGCGTGGTCGCGACCACCTGCACGAGATCCCGGAGGCTCGAGCCGCTCTCGATCGCCACGATCTCGTCCCGGGGCGTCATCACCTGGTGAACCGTGGCGCGAGCGAACCCGAGCACTTGCCGGAGCCCGCTCCCGCTCCTCGTGACCCCCGCCGCCGGGGCCGCGGTCCGTGCGGGTTCGGGGGGCGCCGGCGGCCCGCCGACCGGTCGGGCACCCGGGGCCGAGCGGTGGCGACCTTCCTCTCCGAGGAGCCGCTCAAAGGGCATGAGCAGGAGATCTCTCAGGATCACGATCGGGTGAAAGAGCCAGGCGAGGAGCAGGATCCCGGGCGCCGCGCGTCCGAGCACCGCCGAGACGCGCCCGGCCGCCAGCCGCTCCGGCAAGACGCCGAGCAAGGCGGGCATCAGCCCGAAGCTGAAGGCCAGCGACAAGCTCATCCCGAGCCAATGCGGGAATGCGCTCGCCGCCGACGCGGCTGCCATCGCCAGCGCGAGGAGCGCTCCCGCTTCGAGGTCGCCCGCGGCGCGCACGAAGCGCTCGAGGACATGCAGGATCCGCGGCTCGTCGGGGGTGAAGGCTTCGTCCTCGGCTCCACGCCCGCTCCGGGCCTCGGCCAGGGCGCGAGTCTGAGGATCCAGGCGCCGGATCGCGGTCGCCAGGAGCCGGAGCCCGATCGCCGCCCCGAGCGCGAGCAGGACGGCAGCAATTCGGACCGGCAAGAGAGTGGGATTCATGGCGCCACCCTTCGGGTCCGAATCGGGGCTGAGCTCATGGCGCCACCCTTCGGGTCCGAATCGGGGCTGAGCTCATGGCGCCACCTCGGCGGCGCTCGGTTGCGCCACCCTCGGCGGCGTGATCGGCTCGAGGAGCCAGTCGAACACATCGCTCAAGGTGACGAGCCCGACCACTCGCCCGTCCGCGTTGCGCACGATCGACATCCGCCCACCCTCGTGCGGCCACTCGGCCAGGAGCGCCGAGAGCGGCAGGTCCTCATCGACGAACGACGGCTGGCGCCCGATCACATCCACGTTCGGCGCGGACACCGCTCCGTGGAGCGCGAGAAAAACGTCCTTCCGATGCACGATGCTCACCACGTCGTCGAGATCGCGCCCGCAGACCGGAATGCGGCTGTGCCCCGAGAGGCGTATGAGCTCGGCGGCCGCAGCGGCCTGGGCGCGTTGCGCGATCCAGATGATCTCCGAGCGCGGGCGCATGAGCGACCGGACCGGCGTCTCCCGCATGTGGACCACTCGGCCGAGGAGCTGCCGCATGAGCTGGGTGGTGGGATCTTCGGCCGCATTGCTGGCGCTGGATGCATCGAACAGGCGCTCGATCAACTTCGCTTCATCGGCCGCCGGCTCCGGCAGCGGGGGGGCGGCCCGGCGGCGGCCGAGCCGCGCCGCCAGCGGGCGGAGCGGGGCGGCGGCGCGCAAGAGCGGACCGGCCAACTCCGCGACCCGCCGCGGTTGCCGCGCACCCAAGCGCAGTGGCAGATCCGAGCCGACGGCGAGCGCCATCACGGCTGCGAGCGCAAAGCCCGAGAACGGGCCGAAGGGCGAGGTGAAACCCTGAGTCGCGTGCGCAGCGAGGAGGAGCGCCGGGCTCAGGAGCCCGAGCCACATGACCTCGGCCGTGAGCGCTTGGGCCTGGTGCTCGGTCATGGCGGCCCGCGTCTCGATCGAGTCCTGCAATGGAGCATTCGCCGGCCCGCCGCGCGCCAGCACGCGATGGGCTCCCACCGCCGCCCGCGCCAGGGCCGCGAGCGCCGCGATCAGGATCGCCAAGGTGAACTCGAGGAGGAGGAGCGGAAGCGAGAGGTCGTTCATGCCACAGCCCCGGTCGAGACCCGGGTCGAGGAGTCGCCCGGCACTCAGGCCGGACGAATGCTCCCCGGTACGACGAGCGCCGGGGTCACCCGCGCGGCGTCGCCCAAGACCACCTGCTCCAGCGCTCGCATCCGGGCCCGCTCGGCCGGCAGTTGATGGTCGTGCCCGCGGAGATGGAGGATGCCGTGGACCAGGAGGCGCGCGAGCTCGCGCGCCGGCGTCGTGCGATAGCGCCGCGCCTGGGCCAGCACCCGATCGGTGGAGATGACGATCTCGCCGCTCCGCGGCTCTCCCGGGCTCCGGACCGCACGCAAATCGAACGAGAGGACGTCGGTCGTGCGATCGATGCGGCGATAGGTCCGGTTCAGCCGCCGCATCTCTAAGTCGGTCACGAGCGCGATCCCCACCTGATCGTAGCCACCGGTTCCATCCTCATGCCCGGCGAGCGCGATCGTCGCGACCTTCTTGAGCGCTGCCCTCGCCACCGCGAGCCGGTGCTGGCGGTCGGCCACTCGCACTTGCATCGCTCCCCTCCTCCCGATCCCGCCCGATCACGGCCTCGGTGCCATCGGCCAAGGGGATACCGCGGCGCGCCACCGGGCGCCCATCCCGCCGGGCCAAGACCTCCTCGCCTTGAACTCCGCCCCCCTCTTCGCTCTTCCGGGTGCGGAGCGCGGCTTCCGGATACTGGATCCGGCCATGGAAGAAGCGATCGAGCACGGTGGAGAACGTGTCCCGCACCTTGACCAGATCGGCGAAGGTCAGGCTCGAGTGGTCGAGCTGTCCTTCCTCCGCCCGCTTCTCGATGATTCGCTTGACGACCGTCCGAATCGAGCCGGGAGTGGGGTCGTCCAGCGAGCGCGCGGTCGCCTCCACCGAATCGGCGAGCATGACGATCGCCGTCTCCTTCCGCCCCGGGCGCGGGCCGGGATAGCGGAAATCCTGCTCTTCGGCGCCGTTATCGCGCTCTTGGGCTTTGTGATAGAAGTACGACATGAGGTTCGTGCCGTGGTGCTCGGGGATGAACGCCACGATCTCAGGCGGCAGGCCGGCTTCCCGCGCCATCTGGATTCCATCCCGCACGTGCGAACCGAGAATGAGGCAGCTCATGGTGGGCGTCAGGCTGTCGTGCCGGTTCTTGCCCGTCTGGTTCTCGATGAAGTACTCGGGCATCTGCATCTTGCCGATGTCGTGGTAGTAGGCACCGACCTGCGCCAAGAGCGGATTCCCGCCCACGGCCGCCACCGCCTCCCGCGCGAGCTCGGCGACCAGCATCGAGTGGTGGAAGGTACCCGGCGCCTCGTTCGCCATCCGCTTGAGGAGCGGGTGATTGCGATCCAGGAGCTCGATCAGGATGAAGTTGGTGGTGATCCGGAACACCTTCTCGAGGATCGGGAGCAGGAACATGGCCACCACTCCCACCAATCCCGCATTCAGGATGCCGGCCGCGGCGCGGCCCACCAGCACCGACCACGGCTCGCGCGCGGCGAGCCCGGTGACGAGCACGGTGAGCGTGTTGGCCACCATGATGAGGAGAACCGGCAGGTAGAGCTCGTGCCGGCGCTTCAGGTTCTCGGAGGCGAGCACGCCCGCCACTCCGGCGAGCGATCCCGCGACCAGGAAATCGGCACCGAAGCCCTTCAGACAGACGATGACGAGCGGCCCCAGGAAGGCGAGGAAGAGCGCCACTCCGCGCCCGATCAAGAGCGCGGCGAGGACCGGCATGCACGCGATCGGAATCAGGAGCTCGGTTTTGTCGGCGTAGTCGACCACGAGCCAGGTAGCGAAGAGGAGCGCGCCGCCGAGCGTCGCGAGGAGCGCGAGCCGCCGCAGGTCACCGTAGATCGCCCGATGCTGGAACCGGAGATAGAGCAGGAAGGCGACGATCAGGAGGAAGACCGACCCCAACCGCCCGAGCTGGGCGAGGATCCCGCCTCCCAGTCGGCCGCCGATCTCCATCTCCCGGCGATAGGACGCCATCGATTCGATCTGGCGCACGTGCTCGGCGGTGATCCGCTGGTGCGAGTCGAGGATCCGCTCGCCCTTCCGCACCATCCCCACCATCTCGGGCACTTTGTCGTAGGCGATGGCGGCGAGGCGCGCGGTCTCTTCGCGGTTGTAGACCGCGTTCAGCTTCACGAACGGGATCACGAGCTCGCGGAACGCTTCCCGGCCGGCTGAGCCCGCGGGCGCGGCGGCGTCGGCCGCTGCCTCGGCGGCGGCGACGGCCGATTTGAGCACGATGACATCGGTTGCCGGCCGGTAGAAATCGGTGGCTCCGCGCCGGACGTTCACCACGTCGTGTCCGGCGAGGCTCGCCGCCACGTCGGGGGTGACGATCGGGTGCGAGAGGAGATCGTCGAGGAACAAGGCGGCGCGATCGATCAGCGCTCGGCCCGCTGGCGAGGCCAGATACTGGAAGGCACTCGGCGAGAAGGTCATCCCGAGCGAGCGCTCGACCGCCCGCCGGAGCTCTTCGACCGGGAGCTGGTCCGAAGGCGGCCGATCGAGCTCTCGATCCAGACGGCGGAGGCGCTGGACCGCGTCCTCGGCCACGGTCTTGTCCAGATCCAGGACCGGCGGCACCGCGCGCGCGGCTTCCCCGCGGGCGCGCTCGAGCTCGGCCGGATCGCGGCGAATCGGGAAGCTGAAGGGAGCGATCACCTCGCGCTCGGAGATCTCGCCTTCCCGGACGGCGAGCGACGGCTCGTCCTCGGTCACCGGGAAGAGGAGATGGACGAGTACCAGGATCCCGGCGAGGAGCAGCACGCGCAGCCCGATCTCCACGGCGCGCGGGAGCGGTTTCTCCTCGAGCCGCCGCCGGAAGGCGCGCGGTTCGGTGTTGGACAAGCGAAAGAGCCACTTGAATAGGTCCACGGCGGTGAGCTTCCTACTTTCTATTTGCCATTCGGCGGCGGCCCGGACGAGCCGTCCTTCCCGGATCCTTCCGGCCGCTTGCCGGCTTCCTCTGCGGCGTGCTGTTCGAAGGCGAGGATGATGTCCCGCACCAACCGGTGGCGCACCACGTCCTCGCGGCCGAAGTAGACGAACTCCACGTCGGCCACCTCGGCCAGGATCGGCTGGATGCGCTTGAGCCCCGAATCCTCTGGATCGGAGAGGTCCACCTGGGTCACGTCGCCGGTGATGACCGCCTTCGATCCGGGCCCGAGGCGGGTCAGGAACATCTTCATCTGTCCGACGGTCGTGTTCTGTCCTTCATCGAGAATGACGAACGCGCGGTTCAACGTCCGGCCGCGCATGTAAGCGAGTGGCGCGATCTCGATCACTCCGAGCTCGATCAGCTTCCGCATGCGCTCGACCGGCATCAGCTCGCCGAGAGCGTCGTAGAGGGGCCGGAGATAAGGATCCACCTTCTCCCGGAAGTCGCCCGGGAGATAGCCGAGGCTTTCCCCCGCCTCGACCGCCGGGCGCACGAGGATGATCCGCTCCACGTCCCGATTGTGGAGGGCTTCCACCGCCATCGCGACCGCGAGGAAGGTCTTGCCGGTGCCGGCCGGGCCGATCGCGAACACGATGTCGTAGCGGCGGATGGCCTCGACGTAGCGGGTCTGCCCCGGAGTGCGCACCCGCACCGTGGTGGTGTCGAGCGCGATCGACTGCGGCGGATGGCCGTCCGA
>Ga0137428_1000851_pt1 | contig 12590 bp, 13 predicted proteins | sample EasRivERMZT718_2_FD_102305 | JGI IMG/M metagenome (GOLD analysis project Ga0137428, IMG submission 102305) | Soil microbial communities from meander-bound floodplain in the East River, Colorado, USA - East River MetaG ERMZT718_2 | ecosystem: Environmental > Terrestrial > Soil > Floodplain ...
ACATCGAAACCAGCATCCTTGAGTCGCACTTGGATCAGCTGGATCTCATCCGGGCCAAGGGTTCTATCAACTGAGCCACCCTGCTTCGCTGGTTGCATGCCGGCTGAACGTTCCAGAATATCTTTCAGGTTCACGCATGCCGATTGCAATCGGCGCAAAGCCGATACCGTTTTCGCCCCTAACACCCCATCCGAAGCGCCCGGATCAAAACCGGCCGCTTTGAGCTGGATCTGTAGGGATTTGATTTCTTGTTTGCTGAGAGATCTTTTAGCTGTGCTGCCAAGTTGATTGGATTCATTTCTCGCAGACTCTGCAGCGGCGTTGGATTCGAAGGGCTGGATTTCGTCAGTTGGAGCGGCGAGCGGTTGCGTCTCTATAACTTGAGATTGGTTGTCTTCAGTTATCGTTGCGCATGCAGATATGAAACACAAGAACAGCACAAGAGATAAGGTCCTGTTCATGAAAACCTCCTTGTTTACTTGCATCCGGCTACCGATAAGCAAGCGATATGCCGGACGCAGTCGACAAAAAAGGTTCCGATAAACGGTGGCTTAACTACCGCCTGCGATTCATCGCTTGTGCCAACGGAGACAGACTTGTCGGCGGCTGGCACCAATTTGTCTTAGCGGGGATCCAAAGCTCCGACGGCGCGCGTTTCGTAGATCAGCCTAGTCCCGTTAAATTTTTCAAATCGCGTGGGCTGACCAATTGTAGTCGCCCACCGCAGCTATTTTTGCATAGTCAACTAGCGTCTGAAGATTTGGTCGAGGCCCTTCCGGATAAGTTCTTCAGTAGCACCCTTCTTCTTTTCTTTCTTCTGATCCGAAGGCGACGCTTGAGGCGCGTTCTCGGCAGGAGACACCGATCGTTCTTTGCCGAAAAGCCTCTGTTGAAGCTCCTCTGCTCCTTTGCGCATGAAACCCCGCTGGACCATCTTGCCTAAGTAACCGGCGTCTGGTCTCGGCTTCACCTTAGGGAGAGTCCCCGTGAGGGAAAAAGGTAGTTCAAACTGATTTTGCGTATTGAACGCGTAAGTGACCTCACGAGCCGAGCGTCCCAAGTCGGCCGAGAGTTGCTGGGAAAGAAGCAGCACCGCTTGGAAGTTGACTCGCTTTTCAAAATCGACCCAACCGTTGCCTTGAACTGTATAGTCAGCCGCCGCGATGCGCAGATCCTTTACGTTCATTCGCGCATCGGCCAAATCAAACAGTCCTTTCAGTTCTTTGAATTTCGTATCCTTCGCCTCAAACGTCTCAGGATATTTCTTTCGCACCTGCGGATTGATCAATGACGTCAACCCCGGGATACCGGTAATACCGGACAGCACGCCGTCCGCGATGTTAAAATCAAGCAGGGCTCCTTCCAGAACCTCCGCTTGCCCTTGACCGCGCAGACTCGGTTTGATCTCGTCCCAATCTCTACCGGTCCCGAACACTTTCATGCCCCCGTTGAGCCGTCCCTGAATATCGCGGCTGCTCTTGGGATCCAAAGAACGATATAGCTCTCTAAGGTCGATTCCCTGTGCCTTCGATGCGAGGGAAAACCGCGGCGTGGGATTGTTAAACGCATACTCTCCGTCAGCCTGTACGGAGCCACTTAGCGCATTAACACGGAAATTCTGAATACTGGCGACTTGGTTTTCCAAGACCAGACTTGTCCCGAGGTTCTTGTAGTCGATCTTGTAGAGTGTCCCCTGGGCTGAGGCGAGATTCCCCCGAAACGTGAGCGCTCCGTTTTTTGCGCTGAGGGTCCCCTCGCTGCTCAGGTTTTTGATCACGTCGGCCTTTCTATCTTCGGCAAGAGAGGCTTGAAAGTCTGCCGGCCATATTTCCGGAGTCGAAAGTTTGTAGGAGAGCATGAGAGGAGCAAATCGCTCGATCTGCGCCGCCAACCGGAGCCGCGCGTTTCCCAGGCTGAGTGTTGTATCTTTGAGCTCGGCCTTGTCCCCGGTAAAATTGATTGTTGTATCTAGATCCTTAATCGGCTTGGGAAACTGAGGCGGTTTCGCGCTCACTTTCACGAGATTAGCCACTCCCTGGACTTGCGGCAGCGCGCCTTTACCGATTCTGCCCTGCAGGGTTGCACGGACATCCAGGTTTCCGGAAAGCTGGTAGTCTTGAATAAGCGGGATCATTTTCTCCCAACCGTCGAGCGCGAAACGATTTGAAGCGAGCGATAGATTAACCAGTGGAGCGTCTCCCAATTTTACCTCTCCCGCGCCGGCAAGCTCTAAAGTATTGAGTCTAACCTTGGTCTGACCCAGGCGGATCACGTTACCTGCAAATTGAGCATCCGTGGACACGACTAAAAGAATTCCCCGATCCTTTCGAAAGAATTTGCCGTAGTTCATGGCGGCGTCGGTAGCCTCAAGAGTTCCCTTCAAGGCAAGGTCTTTCAGGGTTCCCTTGAACTGCAGATTCTTGACCTTCAGTATGCCAGCGAGATCCGAATCCTTGGGTAGCGCCGCTCTAAAGGCGGGCACGGCAGATTTTACTTTACTAAAGTCCACTGAATCGATGTCAGCTTTGCCTTCAATGGCAACACTATTGATGTCTGCTTGCGGGCCGATGGGGCCTATCTGCATATTAAGTTTTAGATTTTGCTTTTCGGAAAACAAGGCGGCCAGGAGGTCCGCCGAGAAGGGGCGATTTAAATCGAAATCTTTGACCGTGAAATCAATTTGCTTGGCTTGGAAATCGGTTCCGTCCTTGTGGTCCACATAGTGAACGTCTCCGCCTGAGATGTTAATCACCGCAATCAATAACGGTGGAGGGGATTTTTGCTCCTTTTCCGCAGAATTTTTTTCCTTTGCCGCACCCTTCTGCTTCTCCCTGTCCTCACCGATGGTAGAAAAGTTGTACCTGCCCCCCTTATTGCGAATTATTTTGATAACCGGATTGTGAAGCACCAGCCGCTTAAGCTGAAAATCCTTTCGCAAAAGCGGCAGCAATTTTACATCGAGCTGAAGATCTTCAGCTCGAATGAAATTATCCGTTGAGAATGACGGATCGTCGGACATCGTAAAATTGCTAAGCCGTAGTCCAACACCACCCCATAATGTCACCGCGACATCTCCGACCGTCACCTTGCGTCCGAGGCCCCGCTCTGCTTGTTCAAGAAGATAGTCTTTATTTCTGTTGATCAGCGCGTTTAGATTCAGAAAAGCCACAGCCACAACCGCGCAGAGGGAAAACAGGACAACCCCAATAATAATCCATTTGCGCATGTGTTATATCGCTCCCATCGAAGGAAAATTTGTTTCGCCATTTCAGCTTGTAGGTAAACGAGTTGGCGATCGAACTGCACGATCGACAATGATCATTATATATTATTCTAGCAAAAGAGACCTGCTAGTTAAGAGGAGTAGCTCAATTGCCCAGATAATCTCTATGAACAAGCTTATAGTGGGGGTTACTTCGATACCGAAGCAGTAAGTTTCTGGTTACCGAATCGCCCTGGAACTATCCGAATGTTTCAGAAAGAGTGCGGCTTCGCTCACCAATTGGCGACCGGTGCGCGGGTTGACCACCGCAATCCAGCTCTGTTAGAAACGCGCTGTAGAGAATAACCAACCAGGAGCAATAGTATGCCGCAAGAATCTTTGCCGGAGTTCGGCATCAGCAAAAATATCAAGCGGATCGGCAGAACCGATCTGCCGGGCGGCGGATTGGTGACGGTCGAAAACGGCTATGCCTACGTCGGTCACATCGATCCACCTTGTGGAACCTCGATCGTCGATGTGCGGGATGCCAAAAACCCGAAGCTCGTCTCTCAGCTCGAAGTACCGGAAGGAGTGCATTCACATAAGGTCAGAGTCAGCGGCGACGTAATGTTGGTTAATTACGAACGCTTCAAAGCCAAGAAAGAGCCTCAGACCGGTCTGAAGGTCTTCGATATCTCGAACAAGTCCACCCCTCGCGAGATCGCTTTCTTTCAGACACCGGGCAAAGGTGTGCATCGTTTTACCTTCGACGGCAGATACGCTTATCTATCGCCCACTCTGGACGGGTACGTGGGCAATATCGTGATGATCCTCGATCTCAAAGATCCAACGCGGCCGGAAGAAGTCGGCCGCTGGTGGATGCCTGGACAGTGGATCGGCGGGGGCGAGGAACCGTGCTGGGAGGGTGACGCGCATCGATGCCATCATCCGATCCGGCGGGGAGATCGCCTGTACGTCAGTTATTGGCACGGTGGGTTCCTGATTCTGGACATATCCGAGATGAGCCGCCCCAAGCTTGTCAGCGGGCTGAGCTGGAATCCGCCCTATCCCGCACCGACTCATACCGCGTTGCCGATTCCGTGGAAGATCATGGATCGGGATATTCTTGTGGTGACGGATGAGGACGCACAGAAGCGCGCGCCGTTGCCGCCGGCTTTTCTCTGGATCGTTGATATTACCGACGAAACTCATCCGGTGCCGACCTAACTTACGTTCTTCCCCCGAGCCCGAGCTCAGACCCAGAGTTTAAAGTCGGCGCTCATCAGCCGGCGGAACAGCTTTATGACAACATTCTCTATGTGACTTGGTTTAGCGGTGGTTTGCGCGTTCTCGACATCACCAACCCGTACAGCCCAAGAGAAGTCGGTTACTACGTCCCACAGCCGGGAAAGGGCCAGAAAACAGTGAAGAGCAACGATGTTTTCCGCAGTGACAACGGATTGCTTTGTTTGACCGACCGTTACGACGGACTTGAGATCCTAGAAAGTCAACTGTGAAATCTAACGGCCAAAGCTACAGCACCCCTGGATACCTGTAAAGTGTTCATCGCCTTCAAAGAATGACTAGCTATCTGAACTCAGTGTTGGCGACCCGATCAGGGAGGCAATAAAGTGTCCCTGGCCTCCGCCCCTGATAACATCTTGCTTCGCAATGAGTAATACGAAAATCACTGTGCTAAGCGCGGGCGCCGTGGAGCCTGGACTGGCGAAAATCATCGATCCGTTCCGGCGCGAAACCGGTCATGACGTAAAGATCGCTTTCGCCACCGCGCCTGCAATACTTGAACGTCTCGCTGGTGCCAACATCTCGGATGTCGTGATTGCACCCCTGGGCGTCCTGCGCGAGTGGGAAAAAACACGAAAGCCAGCGTCAGGTGACCAGGTCACAGTCGGCCGGATCGGAGTTGGGATCGTGGTTCGAGACGGCGCGCTCCTACCAAAGATCGCTACAGTAAGTGAGTTCAAACAATCTCTGCTGAGCTCCGAATGGTTGGTTTACAACCAGGCCTCAACCGGGATCTATTTGGAGGGATTGTTTGAACGCCTGGGAATCGCCGCGCAACTCAAAAGCAAGACGACACGTTACCCCGATGCCGGGGCCGTGCTTAACCACGTCAGCAAAGGCAACGGAAACGAAATCGGCCTCGCTGCCCTCACCGTTATAATCGAGAGCGAACGCAATGGACTCAAGCTGGTCGGACCGCTGCCCCCAGAGATTCAGAACTATACGAGTTATGCAGCGGTCGTTTCGAGGGACAGTCGCGTTTTTGATGCGGCGCAGGAGTTCGTCCGTTATCTCGCCAGCCCTGAGGCCAAAAAAGCGCTTTCGGCAGCAGGGATTGAATAAAAGGAGAGAAAGATGTCGATTTGTTTCTTAACTCCAGGTAGCTTCATTTCGACAACTCTCGCCGCGTTGCGTTTCTATGGGTCAGTTGGAACCGTCCTCGCGCAGACGGATTAGGAAAAGAAATGGGATCGAACTCTGCAAGAGAAAAAATGATGGGGAAATCGGCGCGTGATTCCCGCGCGAGTAGAGCTGAGAAAACAGTTGAAAACGGTATCGATATGGAGCTTCTGAAGGCTAGCAGTCCACAAAACGCAGGCCGGATTGCCACGGAGTAGGAAGCCGGAGTCGAATCCTTCGACGTCTTCGTTGGTGGATCGAGCACTTTCGAGTCTTCGGCAGACTCAGGCATCGTCGAACCGTGGGACGCCAATTTGATTCTACCGGAGGTCAAAGTGTTTAAATCGTTTCAGCCGTTCAAACGGTTCAAGCCATGGGAGAAGCAGGAGTCAAGCGCTTGAGCCCTTGCCATTTTTAACCTTTAAAGATTCGGCATTTCGCAAAGGACTCCCTGCTTTTTCATCTCGTTTTCGTAGTGTTTCCGGATATGCGGATCTTCGTCAGGGTACTCGATCAACGTACCACCGCGCTTAACGTCGATGTAGACCCCGTCTTCGCTGCGCTTGTCCGCGATTTTAAAGCCAATCGGGTGAATCCGGCTACCGTAGCGGATCGCCAGATGACGCGCCCCTTGCGGCCCGGTATTGAAGTGTTGGTGGAACCAACCTCCGGGCGGACAATAGACACTCCCCTCTTTCCATTTCACCTCCACCACCTCCTCGCCCCAGCCACTTTGGTAAGGTTGAGTTCCCAACTCCTTCGACCACAGCAGCACATAGCCCGATGATTGCAATCCCAATAGAATCGCGCCCGGACCATGATAGTGGGCTTTGTGATAGCGTCCGGCCGGCCATTGTGCCAGGTGGCCGATCAATCCATTGCCGGCCAGTTCAAATTGGGTGATGCGAACCCCCGCTCCTTTGACGTCTCTTTGATCCAAAGCGGCGGACTGAATATCCATGATAAAGTTGGTTTCCCAGATGTGTTGCATCCCCGACTCGTAGCGCTTTTGGCCCATGTTGAAAAATCCCTCGGCACCCGAGTAGCGATCTGAAAAAACATAGGGGCAATTAAAGACGAAGTCCTCATTGTGAAACACGTCCATGACAAGAGGCGCGTTGGTGACGGCCAAAAATTTCACCGGCTGCCGCCCGCCGTTGATCAGCCGATGCCAAGCGTTGAGCGGCGGCGCGAAGAGACTCCACGGCCCCCATTCGAACATCTGCTTGCGGCTTGATTCCTGCCATACTTCGGTAGCCCCTTGCCCGCTCAGAATGCAGATTACCTTTTCGTAAAAATGCTTCTCCGGCTCGAGCGCTCCACCGGCTGGGATCTCCGCCACATACATTCCTGTCACACCCTCCATCCCGTACAGATTGATGAAAGCCGCCTCGCCTCCGAGCCGGGACCAATGCGCCATCCCGATTTCGCGAACGTCTTCCACGCCATAACCCTCGATAACGGGTATCCCTTGACGCGCCATCCACTGGAAGTAAGCCGTCTTCCCAAATGCCGCCATCAGGTCTCTAATCCGCTCATCTTGTGACATACCGACGTCCCTCCCTATGCTAGAGAAAAACCATGCCGCACATTTTCGGCACAGCAGACTTTGACCTGCGTTCTTATCTTCAAACTGGTTATCCGATAACCCAGTCTTACGTCAAATTGAGTGGCAACCTGAATGCCGCCGGCGGATGCTCACTTCTTAAGCCTAACGTTCAACCTTGACGGGGCTCTCACTTCTCTTGCTGTTCCGTACGACTAGGAATAAAGTGAGAGGCAGGTCAGAGTCAATGAAAACGCCTGTAATATACGCCCGAGTGCTGCCAGTCTTTGCTCCTGTGCTTGCGTGCCTTCTCTTGCCGAATCCTCAGGAAGCCAGCGGCCAAGTGATACGACCCGTGCCTGCCTTTCGGGCTCCGTCGCGTCATGAAACTCTGCCGCGAGCTACCGCCCCCCTGCCGCGAGCTGTCAGCCAAGTACCATCCGCCACCGCACCTCTTCCACGTGCCGTCGCACCCTTACCGTCGGCAGCTAGTTCATTGCCACCGGCGGTGACTCCCTTGCCATCGGCCACGGCACCACTAGCGTCCGGCGCGGCTGCATTGCCACCGGCTGTCAGCGAGCTGCCGCCGCCGACTGCTCCTTTGCCGCCAGCCGTCGAAGAGCTGCCACCGGCAACCGCGCCGTTACCACAGGCTACGAGCCCGCTACCGCCTGCTACCGCGCCATCATCGTTGCTCCGCGAGAAGCATAGGCGTATCAATCCCCCCAGACCCCGGCCAGCAGGACGATGGTTTAATTTTTAGCTGCTGTGAACGCGCCCCTGCGAGTGAGACGAGTCACTTCTCAAAAGGATTTAGCGGTGGCTTTTGCCATTCGCACACGTGTCTTCGTTAGAGAACAGGGCGTGCCGGAACAGATCGAGATCGATCGCGCCGACAAGCATGCAACCCATCTCCTGGCTTTCGCCGCGGGAAAAGCGGTGGGAACGGCACGGGTGGTGATGCGCCAGGGGAGCGCGAAGATCGGGCGTATGGCCGTGCTAAAAAGCCACCGCGGGAAAGGCGTCGGAACCAAACTGTTGAGCCGAGCCATTGGAACAGCGCGGAGACGTGGTGCCCAAAAGATTTGTCTCCATGCTCAAGTCCCGGTGATCGGTTTTTATCAAGCCATGGGGTTCAGCTGTACCGGTCCGGTGTTTCAGGAAGCCGGCATTCCGCATCGGAAAATGATCCTGAAGATGCTATGACCCGATCCGAAACGGAATAGTTCCTTTCAGGCGACTGGCTAAACTTTCCAACCCAGCGACAGATCGACTCGGGTGCCTACCGGATCAAGAACGAAGGTTTCGGCAAAACGCCCGTCTTTGGGAAGCTCGGCCTTGCCGCCGCTGGCGCCGGCGGCGAGTGCGGTTTGCACCGCTCCGCTTACGTCTTCCACCTCTATGCCAAAATGATAAATCCCTTCGCGTCGGTTTCTCGCTGGCAATATGGCGAGATTGATATGACCGTCGGAGAGATAGATAGCTTCGCCACCCTCTCCGCTGCGTGCGACCTCGTTGAGCCCGAAAGAAGCCTGGTAAAACTCAGCCAGCTTGGCTGTGTCTTTTGTAAGAATGGCAATGTGTCGGATGCGAGCCATGGTTGATCTCCTTTCTTGGTTGCATCGCTAACTGTCAAAAGCCGATCCATTAAAGTCGAAAAGTTGAATGGGCGCCTTCGCGCGGCGATTTCTCGCGTACCTTACCTGATGCCTTGTAAAATATTCACTCACCTAGTGTCAAGCTTTGGATCGTGACATGCTTTGGATCGTGACAATTCGGGGTTCCTCGATCAGAGCCGGCATTCGCCTTTCTGGCTTCTCTTTAGCCTTGACCCACCGAATGAATTTTCGTAGTGTCCGGGCAGTCGCCGCGTTTAAGCGGATCAATAATCCGAAACCTATCCTTTTCCAGGAGCGAATGCGATGTCCTATGGCAAATCGCTTTATCGGACTAGCCTAGACCGCTGCTGCCAGTCGTCATCGGCACAATCATGCTGTGCGTTTTTCACAATCCCGCCTCGGGCGCGGATAAAATAAGAGTTGCTTTCTCGGCGGTTGCACCGACTCAAGGGGTGTTGTGGGTCGCGGACGTAGGCGGGCTTTTTAACAAAAACGATCTCAGCGCAGAGATTATCTATACGCGCGCGGCGATTGAAACGCTGGTGGCGGGAGAAGTTGACTTCGCGCAGATGACAGGAGCGCTCATGTCCTCTGCCAGGCTGCAAGGAGCCGACCCTGTGATGATTGCCGGTGTCCAGGATACTCTGGAGGATCGGCTGATCGTCCGGCCAAACATCAAATCCATGGAGGAACTCAAAGGAAAACGCATTGGTGTCTTTCGCTTTGGAGCGGCCTCACACTTGCGCTTTCTCTACGTGCTGGGGCGATACGGCTTGAGCGACCGGGACGTCACATTACTCCAGGTCGGCGATACTCCGGAACGGCTGATCGCGCTGTCGGGCGGTTCGATTGACGCCACTCTACTTTCTCCGCCGGACCACTTTGAGGCGCAGCGTCTAGGCATGAAGACCTTGCTCAATCTGCGCGACTTCAAGGTAGCTTTCCAAGGAACCGGCTTGGTAACGACCCAGCGCCTGCTCGCCAAGAGGCGTGACGTCGCAAGACGCTTTCTCAAGCCCTACGTCGAGGCGATCCACGTGGTGAAGACCAATCCCGAGGTGTCCAAAAAGGTCTTCGCCAAGTATCGGCAAACCAAAGACGAAAAGCGGCTGGAAGACGCCTACCAGACTCTCCGCGAGATCGTCAAACCCAAGCCTTACCCTTCTATCGAGGGCTTTAAAACGATCATCAAAGGCAAGCGATAGGATTCCCGCGGTAAAGACCGCGAATCCCAGGGATTTCATCGACATTAGTTTGCTCGAAGAGTTGGACCGCTCAGGGTATTATATAGATGCACTCTACCGTTAATAGGACACCGCTGAAAAAAACTCATATGGTTCGTTGCGCATCAATCGCCTCGCTCCACGTAAGGAAACTGGAGTGCTTGAGTCATGGAGTAATGTACAAAGCATTTAAACCCCCAATACTCCAGTATTCCAACACTCCATCCGTTTTGCTTGGGAGCACCATGGTCGAGTGGAGCGATGGCACGGACCGGGTTTCGGATGATGCCGACGACTCCATCGCCCCCTCTAAAATTCCGCACAGCGGGTTTCCCCCGGGACGGCTTCAAGGCCAGCATGTCAGATAGAGCCTTCCTACAAGATTGCAACCTTAAGCTTGCTCCTGGCATACGCTTGCCACCCCGCAGTTTGCTTCTACCCTTCGCCCGCTTCCACCACAAAGGAAATCCTGGCTCTGTGTCCAAGACTATCGTTGTCTCCGCGCGCTGCTGTTCGGGAGAGCTCCCTCCCTACCCCAGGTTGCGACCTGATGAGTCATATGGACTTCACCGCGCCTTCTGAGGTACCTTGTCACTCCCGCTTCTAGCGTCCTCCGTCACCGGATGACGCTGGGAGTCAAGCTAGATGGGCGAACGGGAAATCTCCCATCGTTGGGACTTTCACCCAACAAGTCACGGCAGCTAATGAGGCTGCACAATAATTCCGGCAAGAGATCCTACTTTGCTCGCGTTGTGGAGCAGTTCTTATGTCATGCGTGGTTTTCATGGAAAGCAACTTCGAAGATCGGAGCCGAGGCCCGCCAGGCCTGAGCTATCAGCATTCTGCAATCAGCCATCAGCAAAGAAAGCCGAATGCTGACCGCTGATGGCTAAAGGCCCATAACTGCGTTTAAAGAGGAGGGATTTTCGATGAAGACACTTTATTCAATTCTGATTGTTATCGTTGCTTTGTTTTTGTTTGCCTCATTAGCGATTGCAAACCCTCCGTTTTGGGACAATCAAATCAACAACTCAACACGGTTTAAGGTGCTAAACGATTTCAACAACGCCGCCGTGTATGACAAAGAGACCGGGCTTGTCTGGGAGCAGTCGCCGCTGCACCCGGCCGGGGAAGAAACGGGAGTTCGAACCTGGGTCGTGGCTCAAGCAGATTGCAACGTTAAGATTGTGGGTAATCGTAGAGGGTGGAGGCTCCCGACAGTTCAGGAGTTAGCGAGTCTGCTGGACCCCAGCAACCCTAACGGAAACCCAGATTTACCCGTTGGCCATCCCTTTAGCAATGTGCAGTCGTCCACCTACTGGTCGGCTACTACCAACGTCGAGCTTACGAGCTCCGCGTGGGCCGTGGACTTCAGCGATGCCGACAATCCCAGTGGCGGCGTGGGAGGCATCACTAAGAACGTGTCTCTCTCCGTCTGGTGCGTGCGCGGTGGACAGGGTGTTGATCTTCAGTGATTTGGTTATTTGAGTTATTTGGTAATTTGGGAGGTGCAGGGGGCTTGTACCCCCCTGCACGTGTTTTTCCCAACGAGTTTGTAGTTGCCTCAAGACAAATCCCGCCTCATGTCGATATGGCAAGTCTTTCGTGGTTTCTTTTTGATTGGATCGGAGTCTACCATTGGAATTTAGCAGATAGGGTTGAGACTCTTTGGGTTGGCAGGGCAGTTGTTTTAAAGCCAAGAGAATCTAACGTTGACGCGTTCCCGAAAGATAAGAGATCAATGTCCGATGTGTGCGGCGTCGCGGACGCTGTGTCCGTGTGACGCGGTGCCGAGAAGCGGTGAGGTATTCCCTGCTCTCATGTCACGTCCGCTGCGCATTGAATACTCTGGGGGCTACCTTTAGAGATTGAGCTGATTGGGAGAGAAAGGGAAGGAGAGAAAAGGGGATAAGTCCAATTACCGGCGGCAGACCCTACTTTCTTGACAATCTTTGTTCGTAACGAACCTGATCTCTCTAGAAGGATTGTGTCTTACGGGAGGGCAGATGAAAAGAAGCACAAACCGAATTTTAACCACCCATGATCTCGAGCAAATCCATGGGCCGCGCCAAGCTGCCGGCACGCCATGAGCATGAGTGGCATGTCCTCGATCTAGCTCCGGCGATAGGAGATAAGTCGGGTCGACGTGAGGCGTGGGGAGATAAAGCAAACACCAAAAAGAAAGGAATCGACATGGCAACGCTAATCACGGGCTTGGGTTTGGTCGGTACGTCCTATGCGCAGCTCGCGCTCAAGCGTGGCGAGAGCATTGTTTTCTACGATTTCGCGCCACGTAAAGACTTTTTAGCTTACAAACTTGGAGCCGCCAACGTCACGGTCGTCCAACGAGATGTCCGAGACCTCCCGGCTCTGATCGAAACCATGCAAAAACACAAAGTGGACATTGTCATCCATACCGCCGGTCTCATTGGCGGCAAAGTGGCTCAACCCATCTACACTGGCATGCAGATCAACGTCATGGGGACGATCAACGTAGCGGAAGCCGTTCGACTCACGGGAGTCAAGCGCTTGGTTCAGATCAGCACTTTCGGCATCTATGACCGGCGTGGTGGAGA
>Ga0137428_1000855_pt1 | contig 12522 bp, 10 predicted proteins | sample EasRivERMZT718_2_FD_102305 | JGI IMG/M metagenome (GOLD analysis project Ga0137428, IMG submission 102305) | Soil microbial communities from meander-bound floodplain in the East River, Colorado, USA - East River MetaG ERMZT718_2 | ecosystem: Environmental > Terrestrial > Soil > Floodplain ...
CGCGTCGTTGACGCCGTCGCTTGCCATCGCGACGACGCGCCCCTGCGAACGCAGTGCGCGCACGACGGCCGTTTTCTTGTCGGGTTTCGTCTCCGCGAGCACCTCGTCGATGCCGACCTTGCGTGCGACCGCCTCCGCCGTCGCACGGTGGTCGCCGGTGAGCATGACCACGCGGATCCCGGCGGCGCGGAGGCCGCGGATCGCATCGGGCGTCGACGCCTTGATCGGATCGGCGATGCCGAGAAGGCCGGCAGCCCGCCCGTCGATCGCGACGTACACGACGGTCTGGCCCTCGGCGCGCAGCGCCGCCGCCGCCGCGTCGAGCGAATCGGCCGCGACGCCCGCCTCGTCGAGGTGCTCGCGATTCCCGAGCAGCGCGCGCTTGCCGGCGACGACCCCGGCGACGCCGCGGCCCGTCGTGGCGCGGAACTCCTCCGGCTCGAGCAGCTCGAGCCCGCGCTCCGCCGCGCCGCGCACCACGGCCGCGGCGAGCGGGTGCTCGCTCGCGCGCTCGAGGCTCGCGGCGACGCGGACGAGCTCCGTCTCGGTCGTGCCCGGCGCCGCAGCGACGCGGACCAGCCGCGGCCGTCCCTCGGTGAGCGTGCCGGTCTTGTCGACGACCAGAGTGTCGGCGCGCTCGAGGAGCTCGAGCGCCTCGGCGTCGCGCACGAGGATCCCCGCCGTCGCGCCGCGCCCGATCCCAACCATGATCGACATCGGCGTCGCGAGTCCGAGCGCGCACGGGCAGGCGATGATGAGCACCGCGACCGCGTTGACGAACGCGTGCGCGAGCCGCGGCTCGGGTCCGGCAGTCGCCCAGACCGCGAACGTCGCGGCCGCGACGACGAGCACGGCCGGCACGAACCACGCGGACACGGCATCCGCGACCTTCTGGATCGGTGCGCGGCTGCGCTGGGCGTCCGCGACCGTCGCGACGATGCGCGCGAGGAGCGTCTCGCTCCCGACATGCTCGGCGCGCAGGACGAAGCTGCCGCTGCCGTTGATCGTGCCGCCGGTGACGGGCGAGCCGTCGCGCTTCTCGACCGGGATCGGCTCGCCGGTCACGAGCGATTCGTCGACCGCGCTCTCGCCATCGACGACGACGCCATCGACGGGGACGCGCTCGCCCGGCCGTACGCGCAGTCGATCGCCGCGCCGAACGTCGGCGAGCGCGACCTCCTCGTCGGAACCGTCCTCGCTCACGCGGTGCGCCGACGCCGGCGCGAGGTCGAGCAGCGCCCGGAGCGCGCTCGACGTCCGGCTGCGCGCCCGCAGTTCGAGGACCTGGCCGAGCAGCGCCAGCGTCGTGATGACCGCCGCGGCCTCGAAGTAGACCGGCACGGCGCCGCCGTGGCCGCGGAACGCCGCAGGGATCGCTGCGGGGAAGAGCGTCGCGAAGGCGCTGAAGAGCCAGGCCGCGCCCGTGCCGAGCGCGATCAGCGTGAACATGTCGAGCGAGCGGCGCGCGACCGACGCGACGCCGCGCCGCAGGAGCGGCAGGCCGGACCCGAAGACGACCGGCGTCGCGAAGAGGAGCTGCAGTCCGACGCTCCAGCCCTCTCCGAGCGCGTGCTGCAGCGGCTGGCCCGGGATCATCTCCGACATCGCGAGCACCACGACCGGCAGCGTGAGGAGCGCCGCGAGCCGGAAGCGCCGGCTCATGTCGCGGAGCTCGGGCGACGTCGTCTCGGCGGCCGACGGCATCCGCGGCTCGAGCGCCATGCCGCACTTGGGGCAGGTGCCCGGTCCGTCGTGCACGACCTCGGGGTGCATCGGGCAGGTGTAGGTCGTGGCCGAATGCGCAGACGGAGCGGCGGGCGGGGTCGGGCGCACGAGGGTCGGCTCCGGTCGGACGTGAACGGCGCGGTCGTCGGCTGCGGCGGGCCCGCAGCAAGCTGGATGGGCGGCATGAGCGTGCTTCATGGAGCACCTCCTTTCACCGCCGCTGACGCAGGTGGCGCGCGTTCATTACAGTCCCCGCGCCGGCCGCCCGGTCCGGCCCGGCGAAAGGAGATCGGCGTGGGTTCGGATTCCCCGGGTGCACCGGCGTCCGGAGTCGTGAAGCTCCTGGTCGAAAACCACCGCGCGTTCCTCCGCTTCCTCGAGCGTCGCGTGGGGAGTCGCGAGACGGCCGAGGATCTCCTTCAGGACGCCTTCGCGAAGTCGCTCGCGCGCGGCGCGGCGCTCCGGAAGTCGGAGTCGGCCGTCGCGTGGTTCTTCCGGCTGCTGCGCAACGCCGCGACCGACCACGCGCGGCGGCGCGGGGCGGCCGCGCGCGCGACCGCCGCCTTCGCGCGGCAACTCGCCGACCCCGAACGTGCGTCCGCCGATCGACGCGAGATCTGCGCCTGCGTGTCGCGACTCGCGCGCACACTCAAGCCCGAGTACGCCGACGTCCTCCGCCAGGTCGAGGTCGACGGAGTGCCGCTCCAGGAGTTCGCCGCGCGCGAAGGCATTACGCCCGGCAACGCCGCCGTCCGCGCCCACCGCGCGCGAGCGGCGCTGCACAAGCAGGTCATCCGCTCGTGCGGCACGTGCGCGGAGCACGGGTGCGAGGACTGCAGCTGCGGAGCGACGAACGCGCGGCGCGACTAGGTTCACTCGCAGCCCGAGGCGCGGTCACGCGCGAGGCCGACGCTCCTCGTCACCGCCGCCCGCGTCCGTCGCGACGCGCCGGATCGATCGAGTCGCTGGCCGGGATCCTCAGTTCCACGTCGCGTGATCCGGCCTGCACCGATGTCCGGAGCGTGGGGATCTCCCGACCTCCGCGCGTGGACGACATCCACCGTGCCGTGAGGTCGACGATCGCGCCGACCGGGACGTAGAGCGTGAATCGTCCGTCGTCTTCGACCATGGCGCCGCCGACGAATGTCCCGTCGGCTCCGTTCGCGAGGACCCACGCGTGGTTGGCGGCCTTCCCGTCCTCGTCGAGGAGGCGGCCGCTGATCGGATGACCGACCCGCAGCACGATCCGGAGGTCCGTCGCATCCGAGGCAACGCCGTCGAGGTCGACGGGAAGGAGGTGGGCCAGCGCGTCGGTGCGATCGGGGAAGTAGGGGTACGCGTTCAAGCGATAGCGCCCCTCCGAAAGTCCGCGCAATTCGAAGCGCCCGTCCGCTTCGCTCTGGGTCGAGACGCGAGCTTCTCTCCCGATCATCGATTCGACCGCGACCCGGACTCCGGCGATCCCCTCTCCCGTTTCGAGCACGACACGGCCCGCGATCCGGGCCCCTGTCGGGATCGTGATCACGACGCCGCTCTTCACCTCCCCCGCGGCGATCGCGATCTTCGTCAGCGCCGTCTCCTTCGTTCCGGCCGGTGACGCCTTCAGCGTGAACTCCCCTTCCGGCAGGTCCGCGAACGAGAAGCGCCCGCGATCGTCGGAGCGGACCGTGCGCGACTCGACGTTTCGGAGATTGCTGTTCGGCGGGCTCTCGTTCGGCCGCAGCAGCCGGCCGGAGTCCCGATTGCGTCCGGACAGGGTCACGTCGACGTTCGCGACCCCCTTTCCCTCCGCGTCGACGACCCGGCCGAGCAGGAGCGCCGGCGCCGCGAGCGTGATCGCGCCGACGTCGAGCGACGGACCGTCGAGCTCCGCCGCGGGCAGGTCGAAGACGACTGTCGCCGTGCCGCACTTCTGCACGAGGAGCGTGTGGCGGATCTCCGCCGTCAGGTCCGCGATCTCGAAGCGGCCATCCGCGCCCGTCGACGTCGAAGGCCAGTCCGTCAGGTCTTGGCGCAACCCGAACGCCTTCCCGACGGCGGCGATGTACGCCCCGGCGACGGGGGCGTTCGACGCGTCGACCACTCGACCGGTGACGGAGCGCGCCGGCGTCAACGCGAAGTCGACCGCGACCGCTCCCTCGACCGCCGCGGGGATCTCGCTCTGGACCTTCCGCCCGTAGCCCGCGGCGCGAACGTTCAGCTCGGACATGCTGCTGCCGGCGAAGCCGCGCAGCTCGAAGGCGCCGCTCGCGTCCGACAGTACGGTTCGATTGAACGTCCAGTTCTCCGCAATCTCGGCGCCCGCGATCGGCTTCCCGCTCTTCGCGTCGGTCACGTGGCCGCGCGCGACGAAGCCGCGGGCGAGTGCGGCGTCCTTGACCAGCGTCCCGTCGGGCGCGAACTCGAGGCGGATCCAGTCGGGGCAGCAGTCTCGTTGCGGAAGGATCTCGAGGACCATCTGCTCGGACGGCAGCCCGTCGAAGCGGTAGCGCCCGTCGACGTCGCTCTTCGTCCAGAACACGAACGTGCCGGTGCCCGCGTACCGGAACACGCGCAGCCGCGCATCTGCGACCGCAGAGCCGTCGTCCTGGTGCGTCAACCGTCCCGACAGCGTGCAGCCCCGATCGAGCACGACGACGACCCGCTCGCCCGCGAACCGATTCACGACGCCGCGGCGCGCGAATCCGGCCGCGGAGACGTCGAGGTCGATGGGTCGGCCGCGTTCGAGCCGGAAAGAGAATCGCCCTTGCTGGTCGGAGCGCAGCTCGGCGAGGCGGTCGGTGCGATACCGGTATTCGAGGTCGAGCATGTTGAAGCTGCGGCCCGGAGGGAGCAGCACGACGATCGTCGCGTCGGCGATCGGCCTTCCGCTGGCGTCCTGCACGATCCCGACGAGCGCCGCCTCGCGCGTCGTCGCGTCGTCCGCGTCTTCGCGGTCGTCCGGCGGCGCCGCCGCGGGCGTCGTGGCCACGTTGCGCGTGGGATCGAGCGCGGCAGGGGTCGCGGCGGCCGCGTCCATCGCCGGCCTCGACGAATCGATCGGCGACGACGACTCGGGGCGGCGCGCTCCACCGTCGTCGCCCTCGTGCACGAGTCGAATCAGCGCGGCGACGCCGGCCAGCGCGACGACGAGAACCACCACCCCACCGATGCTCGCGCGCCGGCTCATGAGGACGAATCCCCTCGTGCGTCGACCTTCAAACTGCGCATCGGCCGCCGATCAGTGTTTGCCCGGCGCCGGCGCGTCCGGTGGCATCGTCGCCTTCAGCACCACACCGTCCGCGCCCGCCTTGACCCCCGACGCGGCGACGCCGGTGTCGCGCATGAACTGCCCCGGATGGGGCAGCTGCACCGAGAGGTTCACGACGGCGCCGTCGGGCACGAGCACGGAGAAGCGCCCCTCGCCGTCGGTGTCGTCGGTCCAGGTCGGCTTCTGTCCGTCGATCTGCGCCTGGACCCAGGCGCGCGCGATGCGATGGCCGTCCGCGTCCGTGACGACGCCGCGGATCGGCGCGCCGACCGTCATCACGACGTCGAGGTCGACGGTCCCGGCCTCGACGGAGTCGAGCTCGGCCGGCAGCAACTTGCACCGCTCGTCGGTCGGATCGCCGGACGAATAGATCGCCCGCACGCGATAACGGCCGAGGTCGAGCCCGCGAGTGTCGAAGCGGCCGTCCGCTCCGCTCAGGGTCGAGACGCGCGTGGTCCCGCCGTCGGCCGATTCGACGGAAACGCGGACGGAGGCGACGCCGACCCCCGCGGCCGTGACGACGCGACCCGCGATCGACGCCCCGTTCGCGAGGGTGACGACGACGCCGCGCTTCACCTCGCCCGCCGCGATCTCGACCGGAACCGGCTTCGGCTCCTTCCGCTGCGACGGACGCACCAAGACCTTGAAGGAGCCCGCCGGGAGGTCGGCGAAGGAGAAGCGGCCGCGCGCGTCGGTGCGCGTCCGGCGTTCCTCGACGTAGCGGCCGAGCGTCTGCGGCCGTGGTTCGCGCGGATCGAGGAGGCGGTAGCGATCGTCGTTTGCCCCGGCGAGCGCCGTGTCGACGTTCGGCAGGCCGACGCCCTTGTCGTCGACGACGCGACCGATCAGCAGCGCCGGCGGCGACAGGACGACGTCGCCGACGTCGAGGGAGTGCGTGCCGTATTCGGCCGCGGAGAGCTCGTACACGACCGTCGCCGCGCCGCGCTTCTGCACGAAGAGCGTGTGGTGGAACTCCGGATTGAGGCTCGCGATCTCGAAGCGGCCGTCCGCGCCGGTGCGCGTCGACGGCCATTCGGCGAAGTGGCCCCGGTTCAGCATCGCGCTCGCGACCGCCGCCACGTAGGCGCCGTCGACGGCGGCGTGCGACGCGTCGACCACGCGCCCCGTCACCGCGCGCGCCGGCGTCAACGCGAAGTCGAGCGCGATCGTGCCGTCGACCGGTTCGGGCAGGTCCCTGCGGCCCTGCTTGCCGTAGCCCGGCGCGCGCGCGTGCACCTCGTAGGATCCGGGGCTGCCGAAGCCGTGGAGCTCGTAGGCGCCTTCCGCGTCGGCGCGTGCGACCTTCGTGAAGACCCAGCTCTCCCCCACCTCCGCGCCCGGGATCGGCGCGCCGCTCTTCGCGTCGGTGACGCGGCCGCGCACGACCAGCTCGCGCTCGAGCGCGAAGTCCTTGACCAGCGCGTGGTCGGCGCCGAATTCGAGGCGCACCCAGCCGGGACTGCGTCCGCGCGCCGGCGTCACCTGGAGCATCATGTCGTCGGCGGGGAGCCCGGCGAACCGATAGCGGCCGTCGGCGTCGCTCGTCGTCGTGTACGAGACCGTCGACGGTCCGCCGTACCGGAACACCTTCAGCTTCACGTCCTCGACCGGCGTGCCGTCGTCGGCGCGCGTCAGCCGTCCGCTCAACGTGCAGCCCGCGTCGAGCACGACGACGAGCCGCTCGCCCGCGTACCGGCTCGGGATCCAGCGGCTCGCGAAGCCGTCCGCCGAGACCTTGAGGTCGACCGGCCGCCCGCGCTCGAGCTGGAGCGCGAAGCGTCCCGCCCGATCGCTCTTGAGCTCGGCCCACGGATCGAGCTGCGCGTTGCGTTCGAGGTCGAGCACGGAGAACTCGCGCGACGGCGGAAGAAGGACCTCGATCGTCGCGCCGACGATCGGGCGTTCGGAGCCGTCCTGCACGACCCCGGCGAGCTGCGCCTCGCGTCCCGGTTCCGTGTCGTCGTCGACCGGCTCGATGACGACGTCGGGGAGCTCGGGCTTCGGGACCGCGTCGCGCGTCGCAGCGAGCGCGGCATCGGCCGCGGTGGCGGATTCGGGAGGAGTCGTGGGCGGCGGCGCGGAGGCGGGCGTCGAATCTGCAGCGCGCGAGGCGTCCTCGCGATCGAACAGGAATGCGCGGACGGCCCAGGCTGCGCAGGCAACGAAGACGAGCGCGGGGATGGCGATCCGGAGGCGGCGGCTCATGGACGGAGTCCCCCGTCACATGCGGTCGAACGATCCGACGCGAATGGGGATGGTAGTGCGGCGCAACGGGCGCGACCAGGAATCGTCGCGGCGCCCTTCCAGCATCACGTGCGACGGCCACGCGCCGTGATCGCGTGGGCGTCCTGCAGCAGCGCGTCGATCGACTTCCAGTCGGCGCGCGCGTCGATCCGGATCCCGATCCAGCCCTTGCTGCCGAGGTAGGGTGGCACGAAGTACCGCCCCTCGTCCGAGCGCACGAGATCGTCCTGCAATCCGTCGGCGCACTTCATCCACACGCCCGCGCACTCCGCGCCGTGATGATCGTCGACGACCATCGCGAACTGCCGCCCGCCGACGCAGAAGACCGGCGTGTCGCGCGAGACCTTCTCTTCCACACCCTGCAGCGCGCGCACGCTCTTCCTCACGCGCGCGCGGACGCGCAGCGGGGACGTCGGCGCGCGCGTCTTCGAGCGCTTCACGACGTCGGCGCCGGTTTCGACGCGGCGAGGCGCAGCGCGACGTACCCCGCGAGACCCGACGCGAACGACCCGACCAGGATGCCGACGCGCTCGAGTCGCAGCTCCGCCACCTCGCCCTGCTCGAAGGCGAGCGAGGCGATGAAGAGGCTCATCGTGAAGCCGATGCCGCAGAGCAGCGCCATGCCGTAGAGCTGCCGCCAGCCGACCCCTTCCGGCAGCGCCGCGAGGCGCAGCTTCGTCGCGATCCAGCACGGCGCGAGCACGCCGATCTGCTTGCCGAAGAAGAGCGCCGCGGCGATGCCGAGCGGGACGGGATGGAAGGCATTGGGCATCGAGAGGCCGAGCAGCGGCACGCCGGCATTCGCGAGCGCGAAGATCGGCAGGATCCCGAACGCGACCCACGGATGGAGCGCGTGCTCGAGGCGGCGCAACAAAGGCTCGGCCTCGACCGGTCCGGCGCCGGCGCCGGCGCCCGCGGCGGTGCGAGACCGCAACGGAATGAACATCGCGACGACGACGCCCGCGAGCGTCGCGTGCACGCCCGACTTCAGGATCGTCACCCACAAGAGGACGCCGGTCACGAGGTACGCGGGGAGGCTGCGGACGCCGGCGCGGTTCAGGGCGGCGAGGACCGCGACGAGGACGGCCGGGACGACGAGCGTGACGATCGAGAATTCCGACGTGTGGAACACCGCGATGATGATGATCGCGCCGAGGTCGTCGAAGATCGCGACGCTCAGCAGCAGCGCCTTGATCGCGACCGGCACGCGCCGGCCGAGCAGCGACAGCACGCCGAGCGCGAACGCGATGTCGGTCGCGGCCGGGATCGCCCAGCCGCGCAGCGCCTCCGCGTCGTGCCGGTTGAAGGCCGCGTAGATCGCAGCCGGCACCGCCATCCCGCCGACCGCGGCGAACGCCGGCAGGACCGCGCGGCGCACGCTCGAGAGGTGCCCCTCCACGATCTCGCGCTTGAGCTCGAGCCCGACGTGCAGGAAGAAGACCGCCATCAGCCCGTCGTTGATCCAGAGCAGCAGCGGCTTGTCGACGCCGAACTTCCCGATCTTCACGACCATCGGCAGGTCGAGCAGCGCGGTCTGGATCACGGCGAGCGGCGAGTTCGCGACGAGCAGCGCGAACGCCGTCGCCGCCATCAGGACCAGCCCGCCCGCCGACTCCGAACGGAAGAACGCGCGGACGCGCTCAACGAGTCGCGTCATCGCTCTCGCCGAAGCTCCGCAGCACGTCGAGGTCGAACCTCCCGTCGCGCACGCCGTCGACGTCGTCGAGCTCCGCCATCTTCTTCTTCAGGTCGGCCTTCGTGACGGCGCCCTTCTTGTCGAGCAGCTCGAGGACGCCGCCGAGCACGAGCGCGAGGTACCCCACGTCGGCCTCGAGCCGCGCCGTCCGCGTCGCCGTGTCCCGGCTCCTCTTCGCCGCCCACTTGCTCCGGACCGACCCCATCTCGTCGACGCGCCGCACGTCGCGCATCTGCGCGTAACGCGAATCGGCGAGGATCCACTCAGAGAGTCCCATCGCGGTCTCCCTTCGTGCGGCACGGACGCGTGCGGCCGCGTCGTGCCAGTCTGTCGAATGCACGACGCCGCGACTACTCCTCGTACACGTACCAGCCGTCGCCGAGGTCTTCGACGGCGAGGACGTCGACCCAGCGCGCGTCCGCATGTGCCAGGACTTCCGGGTCGACGTAGAGCAGACCCTTCTCCTGGATCGGCGTGCGGTCGTGCTCCCCCTCGTAGAAGATGAACTTGATCCACGATCCGTCGTCCGCCACGGCCACGTATTCGGCTCCCCACTCGCGGATCCGGCCGAGGTCGACGTAGTGGAAATCGAAAGGGCCGGGCCGGCGATGGGGTTCGGACTTCTGGGTTGGAACCGCCGCCGCAGCTTTCTCGTCACGGAGCAATCGGTCGCGCTCCGCCAGCCATTCACTGCGCCGCTCGTGGAATCGTCGCGCGTACACGCCGTCGCGCGGCGGCCAATGGCCGAGCCCGAGTCCCTTGAATGTCCGATCGAGTCCGAGCATCGCGGCGGCCGTCGCCAACAGGAGCACCACGGCCTCGGCGAACGAGCGACCCGCCTCCCTCCACGAACTCCGGATCCCCGCGACGAGCGTCGTGACGCTGACCAGTGCCACGAACGCGATGACCCACGCGAAAGCGTAGGGAATCCGGTCGAAGAAGGAGATCGAGGCGTACTGCTCTCTCGCGCACATGGCGAGCGAAGCCGTCGACCAGATCGCGAAGAGCCAGCGCCGGACCCTTCGTCCCTTCCAGCGATCGACCGGGTCTGCCATGGGAGCTCGCCGTCGTCTTCCGACCGTGGAAACCGCGACTTCGACTATTCCCACCCGAACTTCAGCAGCGGCCGCCCGCACTTCGGACAGGGCGTTCGCAGCCGGGCGGGACTCACGTTGGCGACGTGGCAGATCGGACAGTGGACGCCGTCGCGCGGAAGGTTGAACTTCTCCCGCATCTTCGAAAGCCCGTCCGCGACGCGATACACCACGTCGTCCGCAGCTCCGATCGGCGGCAGACCCGACGATTCCGAATCGGGCATTCCGGCGTCCACCTGCGTGAACAGGATCCGCTTGCCCATCGGGCGGCCCTCCGAAGTTTCGCGCCCGGTCGCCTGCCGTCGAGACCCACTGCACGCCGGTCCCGACAACGAGACACCGCCGCCGAGCAGGGCTGCGGCGACGATCACTGCGCTGCGCACGGCTGCGACGCCGAACAGCGCCCGCAGCTGCGGCAGGTGGATCCGCATGTCAGGAGTCACCGTGAACATTCTTGCCGCTCGTCGCCAGGCCCTGGAGGATCGCCTCCACGTTCTCGAGATTCTTGCCGTAGTCGACCACCGTCACGAAGATCAAGGGCCGACTGCTCACGTCGACCTGCACCGTCCCGTCCTGGAGAACCTGAAGCGCGATCCCGATCTTCTCCCCGAACGACCAGAACGTCATCGGCATGTGCGCGACCAAGGTCGGTGTTTCACCGTGGACGACTCCGATCCTTCTCGCATGGATGCGCTCGAGGGTGGACCGCATCTGCTCCAGGACCTTGTTCACGGGTCCGGGGACGATCGCACGACTTGACTGGGTCACGCGTACTGCGCCACTTCGCCCCGGCCGACGGCCACGGATCAAGTGCATCGAACCAAGAAGCGTCGTCATGACGACGCCGAAGAACGCTCCGCAAAGCAACCAGATTCCGACATGTCCATGGGTGAAGCTGATCAAGTAGCCCAAGACACCGGTCATGAGCGAGAACAGGCCACCGAACAAGACGAACAGCTTGATCAGGAACCAAGCTGTGCTCTCTCTCGTCGCGATCCTGGCGTCTACCACGCGCGTGTCCTCCGGACGACCTCGGACCTGCCGCGAGGGCGCGTCGAGCACCGACCGGATCCCGACAACCGTCCCCGCGATTTCATCAGCCGCATCCGCATGTTGGTCGCCGCCTCGACGCTACTTCGCCCCACCGCCCTCCACCTCGGCGAGATGCACCAAGTCCCGAGCTTTTCCGAGCATCTTGCTCTTCACGAAATCCGCGAACTCCTGGCTCTCCTCGGGTTCCTGCCATGTGAGCGTCGCGAACGCGGCGAATGGCGTCAGGAGCATCGATGGCCAGCCAAAGACCAGAACGGTGTCGTATCGACAGTCGAATTCCATCATCTGCGGCGCATTGGGAAGCGACGAGAGCCGGATCACGAATCCAGCCCGGTAGCTGAACCACTGAGGCAGCACGCCGAACGTCATCGCGGGGAAGATCGGGATGATTCCAGCCGCCGGAGCATTGTCGACGACCGTTGCTGCGAGTTGCACGTTCCAGTCAGTCGGTGATTCGACGACCTCCCCGAAGATGCCCGTCCTTCTCAAGCACGTCGCCAACACCTCGCGCGAACTCTCGTTTTCCGCCGATCGCACGACGACACGGATCTTGCGAAGCGACGCCATCGCGGCGGGATCCACCTCGACACTGGCCTTCTCGGCGTTCGGGCAGCGAAACGCCCCCCATCCGACGCAGCCGACGGTCGCGAAGGCGGCGAGAATTGGCGCGCCCTTTCGAGCGATGCGCATGCAAAGGGCTCCTGTGCGAACCGTGATTCAGGCGTCGAACGGCCGAGGATCTGCCGCGGCGGCGCGGAAGTCATCAGTTCCGCGGGCCAATACGATTCCCTCACCTGCAAACCGCAGTGCAGTCTACCGTACGGTCTACTCACGGGGTGCCCGGCGTCTTGGCAGGTGCAACCGCTTGTTAGGCGCCAAGTCACTTTTGCCGAAGGAGGGTCAAGTAGTCCCTCAAGACCGACGCCTCACCGCATCCAGAATAGACACCGATACCGGCTTCAAAGCCGATGATTAGCGTGAAACTGCCGTTGGGCAGTTTCCAGATCCAACTAGTTACGTGTCCACCCTGCGGAGTGCGAACGCTACCGTCGTGTTCAATCTGCAGCGATGGGTCACCGAATTCCAAGGCGGCGTCACCTTGCGTCATGCCCTTTAGTCGCGTGGTAACCTTGGCACCATCTCTGTCAAATTCACGTTGCCATTTTGAGAGATTATCCAGATTCAATTGCCCGCTGTGCCGCACAGCGTCTCCGAGCCCTAGACTGGCTTCTTGTATCTGTCCTTCAATTCGATTCAGTCGAGTCTCGAGGTAACTGCGCAGGTCGACGTCATCCTGCCGTGCCGCATCTTGCTGTTCCGGTCCTTGACCTCGTCGCACTTCCGACAGATTCTTTATCGACTCTTCGAGAACCGCCAATCTTCGAAGAACATCATCAAGTCGCGAAACGACTTCACGATGTTCAGTGACGAACTTCGGCGAGTCACACTGTTGCCCGGTC
>Ga0137428_1000856_pt1 | contig 12522 bp, 12 predicted proteins | sample EasRivERMZT718_2_FD_102305 | JGI IMG/M metagenome (GOLD analysis project Ga0137428, IMG submission 102305) | Soil microbial communities from meander-bound floodplain in the East River, Colorado, USA - East River MetaG ERMZT718_2 | ecosystem: Environmental > Terrestrial > Soil > Floodplain ...
CGGGCCATCTATAGAGCTCAGGCGTTGCCAGGTGATTTGTGTGTCAGCGCGTAGCGAGCAGTTTCTCGATCTGCGAAGTAACCTGAGGGTCCTGGGGGTCGACGGCACTTTCGAACACGGCTACTGGCTGCCCCGTTCGGTCAAGGAGGTACTTGTGGAAGTTCCAGCGCGGCGGCTTCCCCGTCCGCGCGGCGAGCGCGCGATAGAGCGAGTTTGCGTTCGTGCCTACGACCGAAGTCTTCGCGAACATCGGGAACGTCACGCCGTAGTTGAGCTGGCAAAACTGCGCGATCTCTTTGTTCGACCCCGGCTCCTGGCCGCCGAAGTCGTTCGCCGGAAAGCCGAGGACCACGAATCCTTTGTCGCGATAGCGGCGGTATAACTTTTCCAAGCTCTCGTATTGAGGCGTGTAACCGCATTCGCTCGCTGTGTTGACCACCAGCAGCACTTTGCCGCGGAACTGACAGAGTGAGACCGGCTGATCCTGCAAATTTACGAGTTTGTGATCAAGGAAAGACGGGCAAGGAGACTCGGCCGCGCTGCTTGGGGTTGCCGAAACCAATGCTACCAGCGCGGCGACAATAAGTGCGTAGATCGATCGGGCGAGCATATTGTTCCTCCTTTGGGAGAATAAAAGGGAGACAGGCGACCTTCGCAGTCTTGAATGCCCACTGTCGCGATTTGCACGCTAGCGCTTGGACCAGACGATGCTTGCGCCGGAAGTCGCCAACCTAATCACACTTGAAACTAATCCTTTGGTGCTTTACCGCCCGCCTTGATTTCTTGGCCTTCGGATCCGAAGCGAGAATTCTCATACGTCTCCGCCCTGCTTCCTAGGAAAACATAGCCCGTGTGGTTTGGAGCTTCTTGTTGGTAATATTGACCCTTTGGGATTACGACCAACACGCCTGGAGTAATTGATTGCCTTGTCCCATCGGGGAAATTTATGAAGCACTCCCCTTGAAGACCATAGAAGGCCTGATCTGCCGTATGCCTGTGCATCGGGCCCTTGTCTCCCGGTACGCTATGGTGAATCCAGACATGATAGTTGTCCGAATTGAAGAGCAGTCTCTCATGCTTGCCGGCTCCTGCTCCTTTTAACGCTGGGTGCTCGTTAACATCAATACGCTTAGCGGGCATAGATACCTCCGTTGCTATAATTTCGATAAGACGACGCAACAAAAGTGTTGATCTTGTCCTTTGCCTTAGTCACATCGCGAGAGTCTGTTTTCGCCGCCGTCAACGTGGGGCGCTCGTGCCTCACCGATACTCCAAAGTCAAAACCGGTGTCAACCAGGGAAGCAAAGGCGGTGTGGAAGAAGGTCAAGTCCCCCTGCGACTGTCATTCTAACTAACTCCAAATTGGAGATCCCTCGAGGCGTTGGTTCTGACATCTTGAATAGCTATTCGCTGATTGCCAAGGCTTTCCGGTGATAGGCAAGATCTATATACTTCTCCACCGGCGGAATCGGACGCCGCAAATAACCCATCGCGGCTCGTACTTCGAGAGCGGCGTTAATTCCCGGCGTATTGAGGGCAGCTTTTGGATAAAGGCCATGCTCCGGATCCAGCAGGGCGGCCAAAGTCTTCTCCGCTACGGGCCCGTCAATTCCGTTGTGTCGAGCGAGAATGTTTAGGCAAACTGGGCGATTTTGGCGCTTGAAACACCACTGAGTTGCTTCCACATACGCTCTAATGTAGCGGATCAAACGGTCCGGGTGTTGTTGTGCCCAACGCCGAGTGGTCGCCCCGCAGGTGCCCTGATAAACCGGTATCATGTCGGCGTCTCTAGCAAGCAAGTGACAGCCCGCCCCCAGCGCATTCTCCACGAAAGGTTCGGTCAACAGAGTCGCGGCGATTTTTCCTTCCAATAACGCAAGGTAGCGGTGCTCCCAGCCACCGATTTCGATCAGGTGGTAATCCTGTCTGCTAAAACCTCTGGAGTGAAGCAGGTTTTCCACCACGAGGGCGAAGCCGCTTGTCTTTGCATCAACGCCGATAGTTTTGCCAAACAACGAGTCAATGGACGCGAAATCCGGAGAGCCCACCAGGCTGAACAGTCCGCTATGTAGCCCCATAAAGAGAAAAAGATCGGAGCTGTCATCCGTTTCGACAGCGGCGATGACGTCATCGGCACCGGTGTGGCCGATATCAAACCGGCCCTCTTTGAGGGCTTGGCTAATGTACAAGGAGCCGGGTGTGTAAGCCGTTTCAACACTAAGATCGTGCCGGGCAAAAATCCCTGTCTCTATCCCTGCGTGAACGGGCAAGTTGTAGGCGGCTCGAAACTGAATCAGTTTGAGTGTTTCTGAAAAGCTCATAGCGATGCGTTCTCGCAATGCTCCCCTATCACTCCGTGCAGGAAAGTTAAACCACCAGCGCTTTCGTCCTCTACGGGCGACTCTCGGGTGATCGAAGCGCGACCATTTTTAACACTGCAACTTGACAATTTGCTGTGTTTTCATCTACAGCTCGCCTAAAGATTGGCCCGATTGAGCGTGATGAAATAGAGTTGTTCCAAACTTCTTTGAAAAATGGGAGGTGAAATTATGCCAGTGAAGGTTATGCGCATAGAGGACGCGCCGGTAAGGGTTATGCGATGGGATCGCGGTAAGGCGCTCCGTCTAGTGGATGAGGCCGATGGCGCAAAGAACGTCGATGTGCACATCAATCTGATCAACGTCGATTCCGGACCGGGTCCGACGCACTACCATGCTAAAGCTGAGAATATTTACGTCGTCCTGGAGGGGACCGTTGAGGCCATCGTGGCGGGGAAAAAGTATCGCCTGGGCCCGGGAGAAGTTGCCTTTATCCCTCCCGGAGTGCGACACGCAGCCGGCAACTGCGGCGATAAGGTGGCGCGCGTTCTTGAGATTTACGCTCCCGCGGGCGAGGATTTTCACATTGTTGATGATGCGGAGAACAAATAGCGGTCTCGGTTTCCGAGCTTGGCAAGAAAAGATCAGGGCGAGAAGGGTCCGCGAATAAGCCCAAAGCTCAAGGAGCGAGAACGATGTCGAAAATGCAGTTTGGCGTTTTGTTACCCCACTTTGGCAAGGAAGCCTCACCGTCCCGGATTATCGACGGCTCGAAAATGTGCGAAGAGCTGGGATTTCATTCCGTATGGGTGAGAGATCATCTGCTATGGCATCCGCATGGCATGGAAAAATCGGGCCTCAAATTCGTCGAACCCTTTGTCACGCTTTCGGCGGTTGCGGCGGTGACAAAAAAAATCCTTTTGGGCATCGCAGTGCTCGTTCCAGTGCGTTGGCCGCTCAAAGTCAGCCAGGATCTCGCTAGTCTTTCCTATATCGCGGGTGGCCGAGTGATCGCTGGGATGGGGTTGGGATTCAATCCAGCCGAACTCGCGACCGTCGGCTTGCGGGTCGAGGATCGCATCGAAATACTACGCGAGACCGTCGCGATTGCGCGGCTGATATGGAAAGAGAACAACGCGTCCTATAGGGGCAAGATATTCTCATTCGAAAACGTGACCATCGAGCCCAAGCCCGTGGAACCGATTCCGATCTTCTGCGGTGGCAGTACCCGTGCCGCTATAAGACGGGCAGCCGAATACTGCGACGGATGGATTCCCGGTCGGGTTCCAATGGCGACTTTCGACGACCGGATAAAATATTTGCGACAGCTGACCGACAGGAGAATTACCTTGGGCAACATCCCGATCACACGCATCGATAAGGACCGCAAGAAAGCTCGGGCGGATGTCGACGTCGAGTCTCTTGCGGGGAGTTCGGATGGAAGCAGCCACTGGATAAAGCCGCCTTCCGGAAAGTTTCAGACCATCGAGGACCTGGAAGGTCTCTTGATCGTAGGGAACCCCGATGACTGCGCGGCGGAGATCGAAAAGTTTCGCGCGAGAGGGGTCGAACACTTGGTATTTGATTTGAGACTTCAATACGACCGCTACGAAGAAAGCTTGGAACTGATCGGTAAGGAGCTGCTTCCCAGGTTCCAGTGATGCATGATGGGTTGTGCTTATTGGGGAATGAGCGTGTCGGTGATGAGATCGGAGCACCCGGAGGATGTAAGACGCTGGCCTAGATCCCTCCTTGACAAGGGTTTGAGGGATCGGCTAGTGCTAAACTGAAGTCAATTTACAACAGAAATCTAAGCAGGCGGAGTTGTTTTGGCTGCTATCATGTTTGATGATGCGAGAACCGGGAGGTGAGATCATGAAACCACAGGAATGGCGACACGAACTTGGGGATTGCGTGCGGGATTTGTTTCTTTCGCCGGAAATGCAGCATTTTTATTCAATCGAGATGACTATGGAACGGGCGCGAATTTATCTTTTGCAGTTGGGTATTTACGTCCGGCAGAGGAGGAACTTTTGGCCTCAGGTGGCAGCGAATTGTCCGGAGTTCGACGTCAAGCAGCGCATCCTGGAGCACGAGCACGAGGAATTGGTCGAGGACGAGCACTCCAAGGCCGGCCATCTGGATCTCATCTTTCGCCAGGGGAAAGAGTTGGGACTGAGCGTGGATGAAGTCCTCAAAGCTGAGGCGCTGCCGACCACCAAGGCGGCGATCTACGGTTGGTTCTGGATCGCGCGCCATCGGCCTTGGCAAGAAGCCATTGCAGCATCGACTATTGCGGAGTGGACCAACGACGATCGTCTCCTGGGGGATATCGGGGGCGGCAACTGCACCCGGCTCTACAAGATCTGGAAGCGCGACCTCAACTTCAACGATGGGCAGATGCCTAACTTCACGGCGCACAGCAAGGCCGATGTGAAGCACTCAGACATGTTCATCGACGTGCTGGAAAAGTATGTCGCTCCCGGCCGAGAGCAAGATGTGATCGACACCGCCAAAGAGTCAATGGATCTCCACCGCGCCTATTTCGGCGGGATGGCGCACGCGATGTCGAAAGTGTCCTGACCGACAGTCGAGGAGGAAGCCGATGAAACTTGCCGAGCTTGACAGCGAATTGGAGAAAAACCAGCTTTCCGGTTTTTGGAAGACGCGGGTGCCGTCGCATGCTTCCGAAGCCCCTTATCTCTGGAAATGGAACCCCCTCCTTGACGGCTTATTGAAGGCGAGCGAGACCATCGGTATCGAGCAGGCGGAACGGCGCGCTATTCGGCTTGTCAGTCCCCATCTCCCCTTCAAGTCGACGTCACATACCCTTCAATTCACCTTCTCCATCGTGAACCCCGGCGAGGTGGCGCGGGCGCACCGGCATAACATGGCGGCGATCCGTTTTGTCGTCCAGGGGCAAGGGGCGTATACGGCGGTGGACGGTGAAAGGTTTCCCATGCAAGAGGGCGACCTCATTCTCACGCCCAACTGGACCTGGCATGAGCATCACAATGAATCCCAAGACCCCATAATCTGGTTAGATGGACTGGATGGTCCCCTGATCCAGTCTTTGAACGTTCTATTCTTTGAAGATTACGAAAAGGATGAGCAGCCGATCACCCGTCAGACCGGTGAGTCGCTGAGCCGTTTGGGCTTTGCGCGCTCTCCTAGAATAGACCAGGATCACCTGCGCGGCGTTCCTTTCCGCTACGCCTGGAAGGAGACTTACAAGACGCTCAAGACCATGGGCGATAGCGACCGCGATCCTTACGAAGGCGCACTACTGCGTTATGTCAATCCGGTCACCGCCGGATTCACTTACCCGACCATGTCCTGTGAGATTCAGCTTTTTAAAGGCAAAGAGAAAACCAAAACCCATCGCCACACCAGCACGGCCCTCTACCACGTTTTCAAGGGACAGGGCCGAACCACGGTGGGAGAGGGTTACCTCGAATGGAAGAAGGGAGATTCTTTCGTCATACCGCTTTGGCAGTGGCATGCGCATGAGAATCTCGCCGATGAAGAGGCGATTCTTTTTTCCATCAACGATCGACCTGTCATGGAGGCGCTCCAGCTCTATCGGGAAGAGCCGAAAAACTAATCCCGCGTCCGCCCGCACCTAGCGGGCCGCCGTAAAGTCGTTGGCGAAAAAGTAAAACCCAATTGATGGCTCCTCCGGTAAAGATCAAGTTCGCTAGCCGTCCCTATGACGGGCTACTCCCGATCCTGCGCGGCCAGATGCGGATACCGGGATTCGATCTTGACACCATCGAGACTGAAGATGTTCCGGGAATGTTCGCGGGGATGTTCAAGGGAGCATATGACGTCTCGGAGATGTCGCTGGGTGAATTGGTCTATTACACGTCGAGAGATCGGGCCGAGTTCGTCGCCATACCGGTTTTTCCATCGCGGATGTTCCGGCATGGATTCATCTTTTGCCGCAAGGCTTTGGCTATCAAAAGCCCAACGGAGTTGAACGGGAAAAAGATTGGCTTTCTGCGCTGGGCGCAGACGGCGGCGATCTGGATGCGCGGCATGCTGGTGGACGAATATGGTGTTTCAGCAAGGGATACCCAATGGTACGTCAGTTCCATGCATCACTGGGACGACGCCGATCCCGGTGCTACGGTGATACCCCGCGACGGTTCGGCGATTCAATGGATTCAAAGCCAGGGGAAAAATATTTCGGAGCGTGCCTGTCGAGCTTTGTTGGATGGCGAAGTCGACGCGCTCGGTGTAACGGAATCTCAGCTTGACATGCTGCTCGTGAACACTGAAGTCAAAAGATTGTTCGAGAATTGCCGGGAGGTCGAGGCAGACTATTTTCGCAAAACAAAAATCCTGCCGATCATGCACGTCTTGGCGCTACAAAGGAACCTAGCGGAAAGATATCCGGAGTTGCCGGCCGCGTTATTTCGTCTCTTCTCGGAGTCCAAACGCTGGGCGCAACGATGGCGCCGTGCGATTCCAAGCCTGGTGGAGGCTTGGCCCAACCAATGGCTCGAGGAAGAGGCAAAAGTTTTTGAAACCGACCCCTGGGCTTACGGGCTGGACGCGAATCGACACGTGCTCGACAAGTTTTTTTTGTATTGCCACGCTCAAGGAATCAGCGCGAGAAACCTCGCACCGGAAGAACTATTTCATCACAGCACCAGCGATCTTAAGGAATAGGTTCGGGAAATTAGGGAGGTCCAAATGGCGAAACCTGAAATGAAAACAATCGAAACTACAAATCCGTGTGACCTTAGGGATTGGCTCGACAATGTTGAAGCCCTGGGACAATTGGAACACATCTCCGGTGCGCATTGGGATCTGGAGATCGGCGCGTTGACGGAGATCATCCTGGAGCGGCTGTCTTTCCCACCGGCGGTCATGTTTGAAGACGTTCCGGGCTACGCCCCCAAGCGCCGCGTGCTTGCCAATATGTTGGAGACTTTGGAACGTACTGCGTTGACACTCAATTTACCGACAAATCTCAAGACGATTCCCTTGATAGATGCTTTGCGGGCGAAGTTACGGGCCCTTCAACCGATCAAACCAACCATCGTTGCAACCGGTCCTGTAATGGAAAATGTCGAGCGGGGTGATCAAATCGATCTGCTCAAATTCCCGGTGCCACGTTGGCACGAAGGCGACGGCGGCCGTTACCTCGGAACCGCCCATCTCGTGATCACGCGTGACCCCGAGACCGGTGTGGAAAATGTTGGCTGTTACCGGGTGATGCTCCAGGACAAGGACAAGGTAGGGCTTTACATTTCTCCGGGCAAGCACGGCAAAATGCATTACGAGAAGGCGATGCGAGCCGGCAAGCCCTTCCCGGTAGCTATGGTGTTTGGCCAGCATCCGCTGCTGTTCATTGCATCCTCCCAGGCCGTTCCCTTCGGAGTTAACGAGTACGAGTGGACTGGGGGACTGCTCGGCCAGCCCATCGAAGTTATGGAGGGGCCTCTAACCGGGCTGCGTATTCCGGCTACGGCGGAAATCGCCATCGAAGGAGAAATCATCCCTGGGGAATCGTTGCCCGAAGGGCCCTTTGGCGAGTGGCCCGGCTACTATGCCAGCGCCCAGCGCGCCGAACCGTTTGTGCGAGTGAAGGCCCTGTACTATCGCAACGATCCCATCATTTGCGGCGCGGCTCCGTTCAAGCCGACGATTCACGGAATGTATCGGTCCTGTTTGCGCGCAGCCACAGTTTGGAACGGCATGGAGCAAGCCGGCGTTCCGGACATCCGCGGTGTATATCTGCCTCCGCCTGCGCAACGATTCATGATTGTAGTAGCGATAAAACAGCGTTACCCAGGTCACGCCAAACAGGCTGCTCTGATTGCTTGCCAGTGCCATGCGGGTGCCTACCTGGGCCGTTACGTGGTTGTTGTGGACGAAGACATCGACATCACCGATCTGAACGAAGTCGTCTGGGCGATATGCACTCGCTCTGATCCTGCTACTTCGGTAGATATTCTGCGTCGCACCTGGAGCGGGCCCCTCGACCCCATCATTCCTCCCGGCCAAAAGGGCCATAACTCACGAATGATCATAGAAGCAACTCGGCCCTATGAATGGCGTGATCGGTTTCCCGATGTTAGTCAGATAAGCAACGATACCCGAAAGCGGTTTTCCGCCAAGTGGGAAAAACAACTTGCCGCGGTGCAAGCACGACACGCCCGAGCGAATGCAAGGGAAGATTAGCACGCCGATAGGCCGTTCGTGTCGTTCTAGTCCGGGTTACAACGGGAAGTGCGATCCTGCCTAACAGACTATCAACCCTATCAACTGGCCGAAAACCGTAATGATTGGCCAATTTTGTCCATGTCAGGCGGTTCGCTGCGCTTCCTTGAGCTTACCTAGAGTTCTCCACCCCGCTACGGAATTCTTTGGAAATATGGCGTCTTAGATGCCAAGGGAGCCCGCTTTGGGCTAATTGGCACAGGTTGTGCTGATAAGTGGGTTCGATAGCAAAGTGCGCAACATAAATTGCTGGAAGGAGAAAAAACGGATGGAAGAGATAATGACACCGTCCGAGGTGGCAGCCCTGCTTAAGATCCATCTCAAGACTGTTTATAAGCTCGCCGAGAGGGGTGTCATCCCCGGTAATCGAATCGGTCGGAGCTGGAGATTCAGCAGGAACGACGTTATGGAACTGGTTTCGAGCAAAACAATGGGTTTATCAGATAACGGTGATAGTGAACCGAAAGAGAGAGCTGTGGCCGGCAAATAGGCTAGTATCGGTATCGTTCGTTGGGCCCCATTTCGATGCTGTTTCCCAGCGGCTATCTGGCTCACAGGGCTCAGCGGGCAAAGGTGGTGGACAAAATTACCAACCTCCAAACTGCACTGGACTACACTAGCCGCAGTAATTCTTATCAATGGTTCAGAGAGACTATATGCAGAACGGCCCTCTTGCGGAGAATCTAATGGAGGAGGAGCAGCAGACCTACCAAAGACTATTACGGACGCTTCATGATATGCAGGCGCAAATCGAAGAACGCCTACGCCCGGTAGCTGAACAAGCTGTGCAAGCGGAAATCGAGCGGCTGCAAAGCTTGTCAGAGCAGCAAAGATCGATTCTGACGGATTGCCTGGCGCATATAGACCGAAGCATTCTGAATTGCCAAAACCAAATAGATGAATACCGCCAGACCCGCTCGGACCTAGCCTCGCTTAACGAGCGTCTCGCCATGCTTGGCGCCGAACCCGTTAGGGTACCGGATTATTTTCCCACGGAAAATCTCGGCGATCTGATCTTGGCACGGGTTCAAGGATTGCGCGCGGAAGGAAAGATCTGATGCCGGGCGCCACAGATTCTGATTCAATTCTTGCTATGCCATGATTGTGTAGTTCGCATCCTGGGTCTGCGACAGCTTAACTAGTTGATTACGAACTCACCGATGGCTCCACTGTCAGCAATGCGAATTCTTGCATCGATGATACGACAGCCTTCCCCCGGCGGAAACGCAAAGATCGGGTTCAGATCAATTTCGGAAATCTCCGGGACTTCTTCGACAAGGCGCGAGAGACGCAAGAGCAATGCTTCGATGGCGGGAATGTCCGCTGGCGGATGTCCACGATACCCTTCCAATAGAAGATAGCCTCGGATGCTCCGAACCATCTCCCTGGCGTCGCGGTTTGTCAGCGGAGTGATGCGGAAGCAAACATCCTTCAGAACCTCGACGTGAACGCCTCCGAGCCCGAATGCTACGACGGGACCGAATAGCGGGTCTCCGGTGACTCCCGCCATTAGTTCCACCCCTGCAGCGATCATGGGTTGAACGATGACACCGTCCATAGCCGAGAGTTTATTTTCCTGCGCCAACCGTGCCTGAATGTCGGCAAAGGCTTGCCGTACTGCGGATTCGTTTTGTAGATTTAGGCGAACACCGCCAACTTCCGTCTTATGTACGAGCTCGCGCGAGGACAGTTTGACCGCCACCGGAAATCCGATATTACCGGCCAATCCCGCAGCCTCATCCGCCGTACGGCAAACTCCGCCTGCAGGAAGAGGCAGTCCGAGGGCTGCCAGGACTTTGCGTATAGCGTCGGCCGACAGCCACCCCGGACCGCTTTGCTGAAGGGTGCTTTGGCATATCGTCCGTGCCGCGTGCGGATCGATGTCGTCAAAATCGGGGATCAAATCTTCAGGCTGGTTTCTCCATTCGGCATAAACGGTGATCTTGCCAAGCGCTCGCGCGGCGCTTTCGGGAAAAGCGTAATTGGGCACGCGCTCGCCGTCCGTGTGGATGGGTTTGGCGTTGTCGGCACTTGCCATCACGCAAGCCAAAACGGGCTTCTCCGCGCCCCCGTGTTGTCGTCCGGCAACAACTCCGGTGGCAATGGCCCCGGCGAGATCGGCAGGTTGACTTAGGGCGACGTCGATGTAAAGAACGATGAGCGCATCGGTCTCGTCGGTAGAGAGCAGAATCTCTACGGCCTTGCGAAATTCATCCGCACCCGCAGAGGCGATCATGTCCACCGGATTGGTGACGCTAGCCGTGGAAGGCAGGAATTGCCGCAGGCGGTTCTTTGTCAGCTCGCTGAGTTCCGGTACTTGGAGTTTGCTTGCCTCGCACGTATCCGTGCACAGAATGCCCAAGCCACCGGCATTGGTGAGAACGGCTACGCGGCGTCCGCGAGGCAAGGGCTGATTGCTAAGAAGCGCTGCCAAGTCAAACATCTCGTCCAAGGTGTCCGCGCGAATCACACCGGTTTGGCGGAACAGGGCCTCCACCGCCACATCGCTTGCCGCCAACGCGGCAGTATGAGATCCGGCGGCGCGCCGTCCGGCCCTAGTTCTGCCGGCTTTCACGGCGACGATCGGTTTCTGGCGGCTAACTCGCCTGGCAATCCGTGCAAAACGCCGCGGATTGCCGAAGGATTCGAGATAGAGCAGAATGACTCCGATTTGCTTCTCCTCCTCCCAATACTGCAGCAGATCGTTACCCGATACGTCCGCTTTATTACCGACACTCACAAAGTGGGAAATTCCCAGATCCCGTTGCTGAGCGAGAGATAGGACGGCCAGGCCCAGAGCACCGCTCTGTGATGAAAACGCGACCCCGCCGGGAGCTGGAAAAATGGGAGAAAATGACGCGTTCAATCGCACCGCCGGGTCGGCATTGATTAGTCCGAGACAATTGGGGCCGACCATACGCATGCCGTAGCCGCGTACTTTCTCAACCAGGTGCCGCTGCAAGTCCCGTCCGTCGGTGCCGATTTCAGCAAACCCGGCGGTAATGACGACGACGGACCGGACGCCGCGTGCCGCGCAGTCATCGATCACTTTTAATACCGCATCGCGAGGCACGGCGATGACTGCGAGTTCAGGGGCCTCCGGCAATTCCCTGACGGATGCGTAGGCTATCAGCGAGGCAATCGACGAGGCATTTGGATTAACGGGATAGATTACTCCCCTATAACCGGCGCTAATGATAGAGTTCAGAATACGTGAGCCGATGTTGGCAGGATTGCGCGAAGCCCCGACGACAGCCACTGAGTGTGGTTGAAAGAATGGGCGGAGCGAGGCGGTTGTCGCCACTCGGTCGCGCAGCTCACTTCTGGCTACGCTCGCCGCGCTCGGATTGACAGCGAGATTTACTTCAACGAACTGGCCTTCCGGCTTGGTGCGACACTCAAAACCTGAATCGCGAAAAACATTCAACATCTGGCTATTCTCGGCGCTCGTGATTGCCCAAAAGCGTAGAAACCCGTTATTGACCGCCAACAGCGCCAACCTCTCAAGCAGCAATGTGCCGAGTCCTTTTCCTTGACACTCGTCGTCCACCGCCAAGGCGATTTCCGCGGTGGTCTCGTCGTGAGCGACATAGCTGCCCGAGGCGATGATGCGGGGACTTTGGTCCATATGCCGGATAACGACAAGACTGAGCTGTTTCCGCGGGTTCGACGAATCACAAAAAAATTCGATGAGTTTATCGTTTGGTCCCGCGAAACTAAAAAAACGGTGAAGCTTTGAAACGCCGGAAAGCGCACTGAAAAATTTCGCAAGGGCTGGTTTGTCTTCGGGGGTGGTGAGACGGATTGTTGCCGTGGTACCGTCGCGCAGAATAAGCCGACCGAATTCCGGGGAGTCCTGGGACGGTATCGGCAGATAGCGGGGACGAACAGACGTCATGAGTCTTCTTATGATGTTTCTTGAACTATTTCGACCCTGGGTTGTCTAACAGGAATGTTTTCAAAGAGCGCGGAA
>Ga0137428_1000861_pt1 | contig 12479 bp, 10 predicted proteins | sample EasRivERMZT718_2_FD_102305 | JGI IMG/M metagenome (GOLD analysis project Ga0137428, IMG submission 102305) | Soil microbial communities from meander-bound floodplain in the East River, Colorado, USA - East River MetaG ERMZT718_2 | ecosystem: Environmental > Terrestrial > Soil > Floodplain ...
CATTTTCCACAAGTCGCAGCCGTTCCTTCGTGCCGTCGTTGCCAAGATAGTTCCGCAGGTTCGGGTTGGTGCGCAGACCGGAGCGATGGGTGAGCAGTTGAATCACCGTGATGCGTGACGCCTCGGCATGGAAAGCGGGCGCCAATTCGGGAAAGACTTCGCTCACGGTCGTGTCCCATTTCAACTGGCCTTGCTCCACCAATCGGGCAACCAACACCGCCGTCATAGCTTTTCCGTCCGAGCCCAAATGCCACTTGTCGTCCAGAGTCACGGGGATAGCCGTTCCGTTCTTGCGCACTCCAGCCACTCCCACGGCTGCCAATCCCTCGCTGGTGACCAGCGCGGCGGCAATGGCGGGGACGCGATGCTTTTGCTGAACGCGCGCCAGAACGTTGGTGACCGCCGCATCGCCCGCCGCCGGACAAATCTCTTCGTTGAAAGCGCCTCCCTCCAGTCGTTCTGCCACTTGCACAACGACGGCAGCAAGCACCGCTACTGCGCAAAGAAGAATCATAACCCACAACCAAACGCGTGATGTGGATTTCCTGGGTTCGTCCTGGATTGGTTGATCCGGAGCGGTGTTGTCCAGACTTGCCAGCAATGATTTGAGTTCTCGCCGGCGCGGCTCCAGTTCTTTGCGCACACAATGTTGGTTCAGAATGTAGATACCCCAAAACACCAATGCGCTGACGGTAACAGCGCCAGCAGTAGTCGCTATGGCGCTCTCCCCACCCTGTTCTCTCTGCCACGCGCTGTGGCCAAAAAAGATGACAATGGGGACCCCCGGTGGCAGCAAATACCACCAGAGCACATTTCGCAGCAGCCAAATCTGGTGTTCGACCTGCGCCAGCGAATTCTTGATCTGCGCCCGCACTGGGTCACCAGGAACAGCTTCCCGGCGGCGCTGCCGTTTCCGATCCACAAGCAGGAACCCGGCTATCCACAGCAACGCCGGCACGGTCAGATACCATGTCCACGGTGACGTCCAATAGATTCCCAAGAAAATCCAAACCGGGATCAGGACAAGGGCGACGCCAATCTCGCGCACGTCGCGGCAGAAAATAGTTGCCGCGAATGAGCGGTGGTTGCGCTGGATTTCCTTCAGCAATTGGTCGGCATCCACCGTCAAGCGAGCCTGCGCGCCTTCCGACTGCCAGGCTTTTTGCATCTCATCAAAGTTCATGCTCTACTCCTTTCAGCAACCTGCCCAACTGTTCTTTGGCCCGGTTAAGTTTTACCCCCACGTGATTTTCGGAAATGCCCAGCACCTCGGCCATTTCCCTGTAACTCAGCCCATCCAGCGACATCATCACGATGCACGCGTCAATCCTGGGCAATTGGCGGATAGCTTCATAAAGCGAGTCCACCAACTCGCGCCGCTCGATGGTGAGCGCATCCGGGTCTGCCGCGACCGTCTCGATGTCCAACAGCGGGACCTGGGGCACTCGCCGGTGGACCTCCTTCCGTCGCCAAGCCAGGGCTGTGTTCATGGCCACGCGATAAACCCAGGTGGAACTCTTCGCTTTGCCTTCAAAACGCGGCAGGGAGTGCCACAATTGCAGCAGGATTTCCTGGATGAGGTCCTGCCGATCGGCGTGGGTGGGGGCGAACGCGCGCGCCACCTTCAACATCAGGCCGGAGCAATCATGCAGCCAGCGCTTGAACAGCTCCTGCCGGTCTCGCTCGAGCGTGTGGTCACCAATCATCTCGCCTTAATAGTGACCGGCTGCAGCCTTTTATTACAGCCAATCTGCGGGGCGAAGCCTAAATGCAAAACCAGGACGTGCTCACCGAAGAAGAGACGCAACAGCTATTGCAACCCGGCGCCGCCTTTGCCGATTCACCGAAACGATTCTTCCGCCTCATTCTCGCGGAATGAATTATCGGTTGAAACGGGGTCCGATTGCGCCCCGGCATCTGGAAAGCGGCAAGCCGACCCGCGAGCACATCCATACGGTCATCCGAACGCCCAACGGGAACGACTACGACAAGAACTCCAGCATTACGAGAGAGCACCCGCATCCGCACGAGCACTGAGCGGGGAAACGCCTCGCGCTGCTCTTCCGCCACGACCTAAAAACAAGGCTCGAACTCCACGCACACTGTGGCGGGGGCGCTTTGGTTTCCAGACGTGTCCACTGCGACGATATCGAAGACGTTCACCTGCCAGTCGCCGAAGGCGATGGTGGAGTCAACGCCCACGACGGAGTGATCGAGCATGCCGTTGACGTAAATGTCGTAGCGGATGAGCGATTGGTCATCGAAATCGTCTGTCGATTGGGTCCAGGATAACCAGACTTCGCCGCAGCCCTGGTCGATACCCTCCAAATTCCCGGGCCTGGTCGGCGGGGTGGTGTCCACCGAATTAGGCGCGGCGGTCGTAAGCGTCACCGGATCGCTAAACGGCGACAGGTTGTTCCCGTCATCCCTTGCCTGCACCGCGAATGTGTAGGTCGTTTCCGGCGTCAGTTGATCAATCGTGATGTGCCGGTCCGTGCCCGTGGATGCAAAAGGTTGGCCGTTAATCCACACGTCGTAATACAGGTACGGGCCGTTGTCCTGCGCCGCAGTCCACCTCATCGTAACATATGTCGAATTAACGTGTTCCACCGTGATTACCGGCGCGACCGACGGCGCAATCGTGTCCGGAGGCGTGGTGACCGTCACCGTCACCTGTGGGGAAGCGTTCCCAGCGTCATCCACGGCGTGCAATCGGAATGTATAAGAAGTCGCAGGATGAATAGCGAGGGTCCAGGTATAACTCGTGGCCGTTTTCGGCAACACCCTTGTAATACCCGCGCCGGTCAACCCAGCCGATGACCACAGCCGATACGTAAATCTGCCCGAATTGTCCTTCGCTGGACTCCACGCCAGCGAAACACTGAACGGCGTCACCCCCGTCACCCGAAAATTCCCGGGTGCGGTCGGCTTGATCTTGTCACCCCACCCAAACGCCGGAAAAACAATCACCAGCACCAAAACCGTTCCCGCTAAACTCGCATTTACGCGTAAGAGGCCCGGAAGCTTGCATCTACTTGTCATAACAAACCCTTTCGGAAACCGACATTTGTTGGTGGGCAAAGTAAACCCATATCAAGTTCAAGATGCACGAACCTCACGATTGGTTCCCGACAGTCCGTGAAGCAGCGGTGAGAGCCGGATTGCAATAGAAGCTATTTCATCAAAGGGTAGGGCGGAGCTGCTGCTCCGCTGCAGCTTCGCAATCATGACCTCGGCTTATCCGAGCAGGAATCTCACGGGGCACTTGCGGACTAGGGATTTCCCCCGGTTGGCAAAGCGGTCCGGAGGGGAGAGTAGTGCTGGATGATGGTGGTCCTCCGTCACGCTGTTTTGATCTCCGGCGCACGTCTCAGTTCGTTTTCTGTTCCATTCCTGTTCTTCGTCGCGATGGCGCCGGCGGTCGCCGATATCAACAGTTGGACCAAACCAACCAGCGGCCACTGGGAAGAGCAGGCTTATTGGCCACTCGGGCTTCTGCCGGACGCGACGCAGTCCGTGGTGTTCACCAACGCGGGTTGGAAGGCACTGGCAATCGGGTCCCAAACCGCGCAGAATTTTCCGCAGTCCATGCGCGTGCAATCGCTGCGCGTGGGTGCGCCCGTTGATTCCTACAACACGCTATTGATGAACTTCTCAGGGTTTGACCGCGGGGATCTTCGACAAGCACCATTAGATCACCAAGCTTTACGAACCGCATCACGCGGCCTTCACAGTCGCTGGATGGCGTCCTCGGCGGCGGCGAGATAAACGGGATCAGGATTCAATTCGTGTTCGGCCAACATGACTTCGGTGAACTTGATGGCGTGTTCATCGCTATTGTCGAGGGCGCGGGCGATGAGTTCCGTGCGCCCCAGCTTCGCCTCGGGTTCGTGCGTCTGCTCGTTCGGGCGCGCGTAAACCGAGTAGATCGCGGCGGCCGCTTGCCACGCGTAGGGCAGGGCCGCACGGACGGTCTCCGGTTTGATGTGCGGGGCCAGACGGCGCAGCGAGCAAGGTCCGGTGACGGCGTGGACGAAGGCGATGGCGTCACGCTTCGTTCCATGCCGGAAATAAACGCGGGAGAACGTGGCGGTGAGGGCCGAGAGCGCAGCGGACAGGTCCGCGGGTTGGGCGATCAGATCGCGCACGTCGGCAAAGCGATCCAGTTCGCGCACGCCTCGGAGCACTTCGACAATGATGCTCCCATCGGGACGGCGTCCAAACGCTTCCCAATACAGCGGCACTTCGGCGAGCGCCCGGGCGAAGGTCTGAAACTGCGGACCGGTGCGCTGTCGCGCGGGGAGTTCCTCGTAGGAGGATGCCCAGTAGGCCAGGCCGCGGGCCAGTTCGGCGCGGCGCAGTGGGTTTTCCCGGGCGGCCAGGGCTCGGACCGCGTGGGCGGTGCGGATGACCCCGTGCGTGGCGGCACCGGACATGCCGGGAGCCAGTCGCGCCACCCACACATCGAGCACATCCCGCCAAGGACGTTCGGACAATTCGGCCAGGAAAAATTCCCGCCAGTCGCCCCAGCGCGAATGCATTGCCTCCCACCCGGTCGCCCCGGCCGTGGGCCCAAGCGCTGCGCGCCACTGGGCGGGATCAATCCGGGCTGACGGCCGCGGGAGTGGGCGGAGCGGGGCGCGGTGGTCTTCTACCCAGCGCACAGCGCGTTCGCATTGACCGAGCGCGCACAACGCCTCGATGACCATCGGGGCATGCGTGGCCAGTCCCCGCCTGCTGCGTGGTTCGTCCCCTTCCAGGAGTCGATACGCTTCATCCAGCGCGTCGGCACTGGTGTCGCTGGTTTTTGGCTGAGCGTCTTTCGGTTTGGCCGCGGCGCCATATATCCGCGCGCATCCCGCCGCCCCGGCCAAGCCCATCAACCGCAGGGCCTCACGGCGGGTGCGGAGAATCACGTTCGCATGGACCAGGCCCAAGTCTCCTGCGACTCGCGGTGTTCGGCCAGCTGACTCCGAGGCTGCAAGGCGGGCCATGGGTTCAGGTTTTGAGGAGTCCGTGGAAGGATTCGATTTCATAACCAATCGATCTGAGAGATGCCAATCCGATCCCGATCATGCCCGAGGCTGCTCCTCTGGTCACAGTCTGGCAAGTGTGATTCTCAAGCGCTTAAAGGCACCGCCGCGCGGAGTTACATGGAAAGCCAAGGAAATGGGGGAATGAGGAATTCCCGAAAGGAAAAGGGGGCAGTCAATTGGTATTGACACATTTGTGTGCGAAGCATCTGAACACATTTTGCTCAACCACTGCCAACCAGCCCAGGGTGCTAGAAATGCGAACATGACAATACCCATTGACCACCCATTGAAGGATGCCGCTCCTGACGGAGCTTTCCGAATCCCTTTTTGTGTGGGTTCTACAAAGATGTCGCCCCTACGGGGCTGCCGGTTCGCTGCACCCAGCGCCATCGGCGCGGCATCGCTGTAGAATGACAGGAAAAACATTGTCAGCCCCGTAAGGGCGGCATATTCCGAATCAGTCGTCAACGCTTTTGAAAATGTACCTCCGATCGTACTCGACGCCGAACTTTTCCAACAACGCAATGTATTCCTCGTGAAATGATTTCCTCGCGTGGTGTGTTTGCTGGTTATTGATGTAACGAATTACCGTGCCGAGCTGCGAACGTGAATACGAGAACGCACCGAATCCTTCCTGCCACGCAAAGCGGCCCATGACCCACCGCTTCTGGTTGATGAAACGGGAGGAGTTTGCCTTGATGTCGCGCACCAGGTCGGAGAGCGAGGCATCGGGGCGCAGACCAACGAGCAGATGCAAATGATCCGGCATGTTGTTGATGGCGATCAACTTGTGTTTTTGAGCAGAGACGATTCCCGTGATGTATTTCTGGAGTTCATCATTGTGTTGCGCCGGGATAAGATTCTGCCGGCCTTCAACGGCAAACACGATGTGGATGTAAATTTGCGTGTAGGTGTTTGCCATGGGCGGAGGATGCCGCTCCTGACGGAGCTTTTCCGAATCCTTTTTTGTGTGGGTTCTACAACGATGTCGCCCCTACGGGGCTGCCGGTTCGCTGCACGCCAGCGCCGTAGGCGCGGCATCTGCAACGATGTCGCCCCTACGCTGTCGCGAATGTGATCTGTGTCTGTGAATCTGTTGTAACATATCTGCCGCGGCTTCATAAGTACATGGGTGAGATGAACGAGAACGCTGGAAGCTCCAAAGGCTCGGAAGCGGGCGTGTGGGACCGCATCTTGTCCCAAAAGCTGGCTCGTTCCCATTTTAATGCTACAAACCTGAATCGCACCTTATTATGAATGCTCGCGTCTGGTTTTGCCTTGCGCTGGCGGTTTCGCAACTCACGCACGCTCACGCCCAGGTGCAGGAAGTCTGGGCCCGCTACATAGGTCGGAACGATCGCCCCTCGAGCGTGCAAGTGGACAACGCCGGCAACGTCTATGTTACTGGCTCAGCTCGGCGGACGAGCCTGTCCGACTTCATCACCCATAAATATGCTACGGACGGCACGGGGCTGTGGGAGACCCTCTATAACGGCGCCGCAACGAACTCGCTGGATTTCGGTCACGCTCTCGCCATCGATGAATCGGGGAGCGTGTATGTGCTGGGCGCATCCGATAACGGCCAGGGCCCGATGCACCTCACTCTGCTAAAGTATGACCCGGGCGGAAATCAAATTTGGGTCAGCCGCTACACGGTGGCCGGGAACACCGAACCGATCGCCTTGCTGGTGCGTTCGAATGAGATTTATGTGGCCGGCAGCAGTTATTCCACCAACACCGGCTGGGACTATGTCACGCTCAAGTACGATTCCAACGGCAACGAACTCTGGGCGGCGCGCTACACCGAAACCGGCACATCCCAGGAAACCATCTCAGGAATCGCATTCGATAACGCGGGCAATGTCGTGGCGACAGGATTTGCCTACGCCCCCGGCGGTGGCAAAATCGTGACGGTGAAGTATGCCCCTGACGGCACTGCGGCATGGACAAACGTCACCTCGCCCGGCGCTTTTTATTCCGCGAGAGAAATCGCGGTGGACGCGTCCGGCAACATCTACGTTGCGGGGAACCTTGGCGCGGATCTCGGCATCATCAAGCTCGACGCCAATGGTCAGCAGCTTTGGTTGGCAAGTTACGGCGGCCCAAATCTCGCCAGCGATACGTTAATCTCAATGTCTCTGGACCCTTCGGGCAATGTATTGCTCACCGGTTTCTCCTATACGGCCTTTACGCACCAGGATTACCTGACCGTCAAATTTGACTCGAACGGCAATCGTCTTTGGACAGCTCGCTTTTCCGGCAACGGCGATTTCGGCCAGGACACGCCCAGCGCGATCTCAGTGGATAACAACGGCAACGCCTACGTCACCGGCTATTCACCGCGCGGCGCCAACTTCTCCGAATTCGCAACCGTCAAATACGATCCTGATGGCAATCAGCTCTGGGTTGCCCGTTATAATCTGGGTGGTGATTATGATGCGGCTATCGACCTTGCGTTGGATGCGGCGGGCAATGTTTACGTCACCGGCCTCTCTTTCGACGGGAGCACCGAACTGAACATCGTTACCCTCAAGTATCGGCAGGTCGCCGTGGCGGGACTTCCTCAGATCACCAGTCCGCCGCAGGGCCTGGTAGTGATTGCCGGTACCAACGCCACCTTCGAAGTGACCGCCACTGGCAATACGACGTTGGGCTATCAATGGCGTTTCATGGGCGCTCCGCTCGCAGGGCAAACCAGTCGCACGTTCGTCATCAGCAATGTCACTCCATCGCAAGCGGGCGATTACTCGGTGATCGTGAGCAACTCCATCGGCGTGACCGTTAGCCCCGAGGCGCGGCTGATGGTTTTCCAGCCGCCGGATATTCCAGTGGCATGGACGAACCTTCTCGTCACCGAAGGCGGCCACGTTTACCTGCCCGCTTATGCGACAGGCGACCCGCCGCTCTTTTATCAATGGCAATTCAATGGAATGGATATGCCGGGCGAGACCAACAGCAGCCTGCTCCTGTTCAATCTCGGCACGAACCAGGCGGGAAATTATACGCTCGTGGCGACGAATTCGCATGGGCGCGCCGAGAAAATCCTCGCGACTATTGTCGTGCGCCCGCGGGATTCGTTGGACCGCTGGTACTGGCGTCACCCTTTGCCCCAGGGAAACGATTTTCGCGACGTCACGTACGGCGATGGCCGTTTCGTCGCCGTTGGCGAGCAAGGAACCATTCTCGTTTCCACCGATGGCCTCACCTGGACGAATCGAACGATGGATTGGTTTGACCTGGTTGCGGTCGCTCATGGGAATGGCACGTTCGTCGCCGTGGGACCCTTTGGCGGTCTGCTGACTTCAACGGATGGCGAGCACTGGACGAAGCGGTCCATTCCCGGGGCCTCTTATCCGGGAGAACTTTCCGACGTGACGTTCGGGAACGGCAGATTTGTGGCGGTCGGAAACCGCAGCGTCATTTCCTCGATCGATGGCGTGGAATGGCAAGCCTGGCCGGGGGCGGTGAACCATGATCTTGCCACAGTAGGATTCGGCAACGGAAAGTTTGTGGCCTACCGCAACGGCGTTCCCGCAGGCATCATCTCAAGCGACGGCGTGAATTGGTCATCATTCGCCCTGCAACCTGCTTTGGCGTTCGGCATCCGGAGCGTCGCTTTCGGCAACGGCTTGTTCGTTGGAGTTACGGCCAGCCAGATCCGCACTTCGCCCGACGGGACGAACTGGACAGCCCAGACCGACCTGTCTTTCCACAGCGTGACTTTTGCCAACGGCACTTTCCTGGCGGTCGGCGAGCGAATCGCCCGTTCCGTCGATGGCACGAACTGGGACCTGGTTCTTCCTCCACAAACCAACTTCCTTGCCGCAGCCACTTTTGGCGACGGAAAATTCGTCGTCGTTGGAGAGCGCGGAATGCTTCTCACTTCGAGTGACGGCATCGATTGGACAATTCGTGGTGGCGGCACTCCGAATAACCTGCGGGGCATCACTCGGGCGCCGAGTGGTTTCGTTGCGGTCGGAAATGAAGGCACGGTCTGGTCTTCCGCCAACGGATTTGGTTGGACGAATCGCGGTTCCATTACCGCGCACAATCTTCGCGCGATTGCTTATGGCAATGAAACTCTGGTCGCCGCAGGGGAGGGCAATCCCATTTTCACGTCGCGGGACGGACTGGTCTGGACATCGCAAAGCGCGCCTCCAGGCGATTGTTATGGCCTGCACTATGGCAACGGTAACTTTGTCGCCCTGGGAGACGCCGGAGTGATTCGCGTTTCGAGCAATGGCGTGAACTGGGTTGCGGCAAGTTCCAGCACAACGTGGCGCTTGCAAGGCGTCACCTTCGGCAAAGGGTTATACGTGGCTACGGGCCGCAACGGCACGATTCTCACCTCCAGCAACGCATTGGCATGGACTCCGCGGGCATCGCCCACGTCCGTCTATCTCGAGTCGGTCGCCGCCAGCAGCAACCTTTTCGTCGCGGTGGGACAGGACGGCGTCATCGTGGTCTCGCTGGATGGAATCACGTGGACACGGCGCGACATCGGTGTTTTGTGGGACATCGAGAGTGTCGTTTATGGTGACGGGTCATTTGTGGCGGTTGGTGACAACGGCAGAGTGCTGACATCGGACAACGGCGGTGATTGGCTTAGCCGCTTTACCGGATGCCGGAACACGCTGCGAAAGGTTGTCTACGCCGACGGCGCGTTTTGGTGCGCCGGGAACAACGACACCATTTTGAAATCAGGCCAAATCCGGCCGCACCTTCTCGCGTCCGGACACGAGGGCGGTGAATTCAAGCTGTGGATCGAAGCGGAACTCGGCGTGCCGCACCGCCTGCAAGTTTCTTCGAACCTGGTGGACTGGATCGATCGAATCAATTTCACGCCTGCGGACGAGGCGACGCTTTACAGCGAACCGCAAAGCGATGACGCGCGGGGCTTCTACCGCGTTGTCTCACCGTAATCGTTCGCGGAACGGGCCAGGGGCGGTCATTTGTCGGGTAACAGCGACGCTTAGGCCACCGGGGATCTACTCGTCCTCAACGCCAATCCTCTCGACCACATCCGCAACAGCACCCGAATTGAAGCCGTTGTCATCAACGACCGCGCTTACGATCGCGCCGAACTGGATGCCATTCTGGCCTACTGTGAAGCGGCGGTGAAAGGACTCACGATAGGCTTCAACGTGCTGCCATGGGATGGCGGTGTCGCTCCATGGAACGCTGATTTCAGGCGCGTCGGTCGAAGGGGTCAGGACATATGAGTCGCTCATTCGGGATTCGCAGACCGCTATTTAAGCCAATGCGCGAGGGCGCAATTGTTAATAGGTTAAAAGCGACCCCAATCACGCTCTTTGAGTTATTGCCAGACAGAACCGGTTTCGCGGTAAACGTCCGGCTCAGAAATGATGCATCCGCAATGAACTTAGTGCTCGACAGCAACACGGTTTTGTGGATACGGTCATGCTATTCCATACCGCTTGACATCGGCGCGAGAGTTCTTAGTCTCTGGCCCCGGTGTGGGCCTAAGTGCCGTTCAAGGATTGGTGGCGGTTGGGCGGAAAAACAGATGAGGTTTTTGCGTTTAACTAGCGCTGGCAGATACGGCGAATGGCCGCTGAGAGTCGAGGGGCAAAACCCTCGAAAGGATTTTCTTATCATGTGGGATGGGCTTAAGCGCTTTGTTCAATCTTTGTGGCCGGCAATGGTCGCGGCGGCGCGGGGATTATACAACGGCCTGGTGTGGCTGTGCAGGAGTTTTTTTAGCGGGGTGCTTGCGACGGCCAGAGCAGCGTGGGGCTGCCTGATATGGCTCTGCGACGTTTTCTGGTCGGCGACTGTCGCCATTGGGAACGGATTGTGGGGTGGCGTGAAATGGCTCGGCAGGCTTGCGTGGCAGGTCGTCATCGCAATTAGGAACTTTCTCATGCTGTTCTGCACGTTTTCGTTTGCGGAGATTCTCATTCCGGTCTTGCCCTGGGGCATGGATTATGGGCTGAAGTTGTTTTTCTCTCCGCCGTTGCCGGAGCCGGCTTTTCTGAACCAGAAGCTGGCGGTGTCGGCAATGATGTACCCGCTGGCGGCATGGATCCGCGTGGATTCAACTTTGAAAGCCAATCCAGCCTCGTTGTCGCCAGATCTGTCCAGATTTTTGGGCGGGACGAGAAATTTGTTCGTGGTGGGGGCGGTGTGCGGCGGGGTCTTGTACGCTAGCTCGATTATTTGGCCTGCGACTTACCCAAAACACGAGAGGACTTGTTATGTGGCCTGCGTATGTGCCCTTGCGGCAGTCATCGTGCTAAGCTTCATTAACTTCATGAGAATAAGGTTGAATAAATGAGCCAGTGGCAGGGCTGATTATGGTCTTGGAAACCGCGCTTTATGTTCTTTTGTGGACGGCAGCGATCATTTACATCGTGGCCTGCGGCCTGGGGTTCGCGGGGCTGATTGCGTCCAACACGCCCGGTTTCGAACAGCTCAAGCTGCCGTTACTGTTTCGCAGTTATGACCGCTGGAATGCCCGCCGCAGACCCAACGAGCCCTCCTCCGTGGAAATGATCAGGCAAGAGTTGCCCAACGAGGGGCCGCTGCTAAGCAAGCCGGAAGGATACCTGGAAAATCCGGAACTGGTCGAGGAGTTTCGCAACGAGCAATCCAAAAACGGCAAGTGGATGATTCTGACGGGACCTGGTGGCGTCGGCAAAACAACCTTTGCCAAAGAACTTTACTGGAAGAAAAAAGACGCGCCGAAAAACGACCGTGAGCGTTCCCAAATCTCGGTCTATGTCTCGCTTATGGAAGCCAGACCCGATTTCACCAAAAGAGCGATGGAGGATCTCATCTGCCGATCGATGAGCCCCGCCGGGTTCCCCCGTCGAGGGCTGCGCAAACTTTTAAGTGGCGAGCACCTGCTGCTCTTCATGGATGAACTCGATAAACTCACCGCCGCGCAACGCCGGGTGGTGCAGAACTTCGCTTGCGGGCATGAGAAAACCTCGTTCGTGTTCGTCGTCGCCGAAGCCGATGCTTGGCGCAAGGAACTGCCCGACGGCCATCCCTTTCCCGTGAGCCCGTGGAAACGAGAGCGGGCAATCCAATATCTGGAGGGGCGCCTCAAAGATCCGGAGAAAGTAAAAAAACTTTTGGCGGACCTGGGGCCTTGGCTCAAGGACGAAGAACCGCCATTGGTCTGGCACTCCGTGGCACGCATCGCCACGCACGAACATGCCGACGATTGGTTTGCCGCCCGCGTCGCAGACGCCGCCAAAGTTGTGGCCGATCCGATCCTTCACGCGTATGTCGCGATTATTATTGAGAAGGACCAGGATGCTTTTCAGAAGCTGGGCACTGTCGCGTTGCAGTTGTTGACGGAGAACCGGACCACCTTCTCAGCCGCAGGAAGCGGCTTTGCGCCCGCCCAATTGGATAAATGGGTGGGCAGGCTGCTCATCAAAAAGGGCGACCTCTACGAATTTCTGCACATCA
>Ga0137428_1000863_pt1 | contig 12446 bp, 6 predicted proteins | sample EasRivERMZT718_2_FD_102305 | JGI IMG/M metagenome (GOLD analysis project Ga0137428, IMG submission 102305) | Soil microbial communities from meander-bound floodplain in the East River, Colorado, USA - East River MetaG ERMZT718_2 | ecosystem: Environmental > Terrestrial > Soil > Floodplain ...
ACCACCCCGCGCCCACCGCAGCGCTCGCACGCCCCCACCGGCGAGTTGAACGAGAACGCGCGCGGATCCGCTTCGTCGCGGCCGAGCCCGCACTCGGGGCAAGCGAGCCGTTCGGAGAGCGTGAGCTCCGGGCCGCGAGACGGCACGATCCGCACCACCCCGCGGCCGAGATCGAGCCCGAGCTCGATGGCCGCGCGGAGCGCCGCCCGCTGGGAGACGGCCACCTGTCCGGCCACCGCTTCGATCCGATGCTCGCGATAGCGGTCGAGACGCGGGAGCGGGGTCAAGTTCTGCCGCTCGCCGTCGATTCGCGCCGCGGTGACCCCGAGCTTCTTCAAGCGCTCGAGCAGCTCGCGGTGGATCCCCTTTCGATCACGCACCACCGGGGCCAGCACCGTGATCCGCCGGCCGGCGCAGCGGCGCTCGATCTCGGCCAGGATCTCGCTCCGAGTTTGGGAGACGATCTCCACCCGGCAGTCGGGGCAATGCGGAGTTCCGGCCCGCGCATAGAGCAATCGCAGGAACGGATGGATCTCGGTCGCGGTGGCGACGGTCGACTTCCGGCCGCCGCGCGAGACCCGCTGCTCGATGGCCACGGTGGGCGGGAGACCGCGGGTCGAGTCCACATCGGGCCGTGGCATCTGGGTCACGAACTGGCGCGCGTACGCCGACAGGCTCTCCATGTAGCGGCGCTGGCCTTCGGCGAACAGGATGTCGTAGGCGAGGGTCGATTTGCCCGAGCCGCTCGGACCCGTGATCACCACCAGCCGGTTGTGCGGGATCACGAGATCGAAGTTCTGGAGGTTGTTCTCGCGCGCCCCCTGCACTTCGATCGCCGGCCGTCCTCGCCGCCCGTTCACCCGCGCCGGCGTCACGGGCTCGGCCACCAGGGACGGCATGCCGCGCCGCATGAGGGCCGCGAGATGCTGTCCGGTGGCGGAGCGCGGCGCCGCCGCCACCGCTTCCGGCGTACCGGCCGCGACCAGGCGGCCGCCGGCGCTCCCGCCTTCGGGACCGAGATCGATCACCCAGTCGGCGGCGGCGATCACTTCCAGGTGGTGCTCGATCACGATCACCGAATGTCCGAGATCCACCAGCCGCTGGAGGGCGCGCAGGAGCACGTCCACATCGGCCAGGTGGAGCCCGGTCGTGGGCTCGTCGAAGAGGAAGAGGCTGCCGCGGAAGTGCGCCGCCCGGAGATGCGCGGCGAGCTTCAAGCGCTGCGCTTCCCCGCCGGAGAGGGTCGAGAGGGGCTGCCCGAGCCGGAGATAACCCAATCCGACTTCCGAGATCGGCCGGAGCCGATCGGTGACGGATTCGTGCGCCGAGAACACCGCCAACGCCTCGTCCACCGTGAGCCCGAGCACGTCCAGGATCGAGCGCCCGTCGAGCTTCACCGCCAGCACTTCGGACTGGTAGCGCTGGCCCCCGCACGCGGCGCAGGGGAGGAAGACGTCCGAGAGGAACTGCATCTCGATCCGCTCGTAGCCGTCCCCGGCGCAGGTCTCGCAGCGTCCGCCCGCGACGTTGAAGGAGAAGGTGGCGGCATCGTAGCCCCGCACCTGGGCGGCTTCGGTGGCAGCGAAGAGCGCCCGGATGCCGTCGTAGGCCTTGACGTAGGTGGCGGCATTGGCGCGCGGCGAGCGCCCGATCGGCGATTGGTCGACCAGGATCACTTCCGACACTTGCTGCACGCCGCGAACCGCCTTCACCGGCCCCGGCCGCTCCGAGCGATCGCCGAGCTGCCGGCGGAGGCTCCGGAAGAGCACGTCCTCGACCAGGGTCGACTTGCCCGAGCCCGACACCCCGGTCACGCACACGAAGCGCTCGAGCGGCAGGGTGACCGAGAGATGCTGCAGGTTGTGCGCGGTCGCATCCTCGACGTGGATCATCGGTCCCTGGCGCAGGTCCACCGGCCGGCGGACCGCGCGCCGCTCGATTCGGCGCCGGCCCGAGAGATAGTCGCCGGTGAGGGAGCGGCGGGCGCTCCCGATCGCCGAGGCGGGTCCGGCGTAGAGGAGCTCGCCCCCGCGCTCACCGGCTCCCGGCCCCAAGTCCACGATCCGGTCGGCGGCCCGGATGAGATCGGGGTCGTGCTCGACCACGACCAGCGTGTTCCCGAGATCCCGGAGCCCGTACAGGATCCCCACCAGGCGGGCCGTGTCGCGCGGATGGAGCCCGATCGACGGCTCGTCCAGGACATAGAGCGTGTTCACGAGGTGCGCCCCGAGGGCGGTCGTCAAGTTCACCCGCTGCACCTCGCCACCCGAGAGCGTGCGCGATTGCCGGTCGAGGGTCAGGTAGCCGAGGCCCACTTCATTCAGGTAGCCGAGCCGGTTCTGCATCTCCTCCCGGATGGCGGCGGTGGCCTCGCTCGCGAACGCGCCCAGCTCCAGCTCGCGCACATGGCGATGGGCGTCGGCGATCGAGAGGGCATAAAACTCCCCGATCGTGCGGCCGCCCACTCGATAGAGGAGCGCTTCGGGCTGGAGGCGGGTGCCACCGCAGTCCTGGCATGGGATGTAATCCCGGAAGCGGGACAGCATGACCCGGATGTGCATCTTGTAGGACTTGGTCTTCAGCCAGTCGAAGAAGCCATCGATGCCGTAGAACTCTTCGCCCGCGCCGTGCATGACGAGGTCCTGCGCCGCGCGCGGGAGCTCGGCCCAGGGGCGGTCGATCGGGATCTTGCGCGCGGCCGAGAAGGCCAAGAGCTCGCGCTGGCACTCCGCATAGGCGGGATAGGTCCACGGCTTCACCGCTCCTGCCTTGAGCGATTGCCGCGGATCGGGGATCACCAAGTCGTAATCGATCGCGATCGTGCGCCCGAATCCATGGCAGGTGGGGCAGGCGCCAATCGGGCTGTTGAACGAAAACAGGTTCGGGACCGGCTCCCGGTACTCGCGGTCGCAGCGGGCGCAATGCCGGCGGGAGGAAAAGGCGAGCCGCTCGCGGTCCGCCGATTCCCCGAGCGGATGGGCGTGGATGACGCCGGCGCCGAAGCGGAGCGCGAGCTCGATCGAGTCCACGAGCCGGGCGCGGGTCGTCTGCCCGGTGATGACGCGATCGGCCACCACTTCCGCCCGCCCCCCGGCCAGGAGCTCGATCGGGGCTTCGGCGAGCTCGATCGCACCCTGCCCGTCCCACAAGCGGGTGAAGCCATTCCGCCCGAGCACGAGGCGCAGCTCCTCGGGGCCCAGCGTGTTGCGGGCATCGATCGGGAAGGCGAGGATGAGGCGGGTGCCCGGCGGGAGGGCGGTCAGCCGGGAGGCGATCTCGGCCGGGGAGTCCCGGGTCACCGGCGCTCCGCACTCCTGGCAGTGGAGGACCCCGGCGCGCGCATACAAGAGCTTCGCGTAGTCGGTGAGCTCGGTCATGGTGCCGACCGTCGAGCGCGAGCTCTTCACCGGATTCGACTGATCGATCGCGACCGCCGGCGGGATGCCCTCGACGTGATCCACCGCCGGGCGGTCCATGCGCTCCAGGAACTGACGCGCGTAGGTGGAGAAGCTCTCGACGTAACGCCGCTGGCCCTCGGCGTAGAGGGTGTCGAACGCGAGCGAGGACTTTCCGGAGCCCGAGACGCCGGTGACGACCACCAGCTCGCCATCGGGGAGCTCCAAGTCGAAGCCGCGCAAGTTGTGCTGGCGGGCGCCCAGGATGCGAATCATGGTGGCCGGACGTTGGGGCATGGCGGGGAGTGTATACTGCGCTCGGCGTGCGCGTGATCCTCGTCAACACGATCGCGGGCTGGGGCGGCGGCGAATCCTGGACCGGTCAGACGGCCCTCGCCCTCCGGGCCCGCTGTCACGATGTGGCGGTCCTCGCCCGGGCGGGCGGACCGCTCCTCGCGGAGGTTCAAGCGCACGAGATCCCCGCCCGGGCGGTGCCGGTTGGCCCATTGGCCCAGCTCTGGGCGGTGCGCGGCGGCCTCGGGGAGTGGACCCGGCGCTTTGCTCCCGAAGTGGTCCTCGCTATTTCAGGCCCCGACCTCCGGCTCCTGCATCTGATTGCCGGCCCGCGCGCCGGAAGGGTCTTTCGACGGGGGCTCGATCGCCCGCTCGGGCGCGACCCCTATCATCGTTGGCTCGCCCGCCGATTGGACGCAATCGTCGCCAACTCGGAAGCCACCCGCCGCACCGTGCTCGTGAGCTGGCCCAAATTTCCCGCGGAGCGCGTGCACACGGTCCCGAATCCGGTGGACTCCGATCGGCTCCGGCCGCCGCCCGGGCGCGACGTGCGGCGAGAGCTCGGGATCTCGGCCGACACCTTCGTGGTGGCTGCCATCGCGCGACTCGTACCCCAGAAGGGTCATAGGGTCCTGATCGCCGCTTTCGATCAGCTCCGCTCGGTCCACCCGGACTCGGCGCTCCTCCTGGTGGGCGGGGGTCCGCTCGCGGCGGAGCTCGCCGCCGATAGCGAGCGCCGCGGGCTCGGAGCTCGTTGCCACTTCGTGGGGCAGCGGGGAGGGGAGGAGGTGCCGGCCTACTACGCGGCGGCGGACGTGGTCGCCGTGCCCTCGCTCTTCGAGGGGTTCTGCTACGCCGCGGTCGAGAGCGCGCTCATGGGAAAGCCGGTGGTCGCGGCGCGGGTGTCGAGCCTGCCGGAAGTGGTCCGAGACGGCGAGACGGGCTTCCTCGTTCCGGGTGAGGACCCCGCGGCCCTCGCCGGCCGGCTCCTCCTCCTCGCGCGCGATCCCGCGCTCGCCCGGCGGCTCGGCGCGCGCGGGCGCGAATGGGCGGGCGAGCGATTTGCGCCCGCCGCGATCTACCCCCGGCTCGAGGCGGTGCTGGAAGCAGCGGCGCGCGCGCGACAGGCGGAGCGGTGAGCGCGGGACTGACCGTGTGCCTGCTCGTGAGCCCGGATCCCGGTCGCGATGGCGTGCGCACCCAGGCGCGGGCGAGTGTCGCCTTCGCCGGCGAAGTGCTCGAGGTCGAGAGCGGGGGCTCCGCCCCCGAGCGGGCCGCACGCCTCAGCGCCGCGATCGCGCGCGCCCGCCATCGGTTCGTCTTCGTCTTCGCCGAGGACGAAGCGTTGTCCCAGGCGCTCGCGAAGGAACTCCAGGCGGTCCTCGCCCGTGGCCCCGGGGCCCAGAGCTATCGCGTGCCCCGGCGCGGGCGCTATCTCGGCCGATCGATCCTCTGCCCCGAGTGGCAAGGGATGGGCCCGGTCCGGCTGATCGATCGCCAGGCGACGTTCACGATCGATCCGGAGCGGGGCGCGATCGCGGTCCTGGGGGTCGAGGGTGAGCTCGCGGGCGAGCTCCACGGCGGGAGCCCGCTCTCCCTCGCGGGCATGATCCGGGACATCACCCTCGCCACCCGCGGAGCGACCGGTCCGCCGCCCGCGCCGCGCCGCCTCTTCACCGCGCCGATGATTGAGCTCTGGCGCAGTTTTCTACGGAGGGGAGGAGTGGGCGGGGGGCGAGCCGCGCTCTTCCTCGCGACCATGGATAGCTTCTACGTGCTCGTGACCCTGGCCCGCCAGTGGGCGGCGCAGCCGCCGGTTCAGGCGCCGTCCGGCGCCTCCCAGCGCTGAGCGTACTTGAGCCAGACGCTGTAGGCGGTGAGGAGACAGAGCACGAGCCCCGCCACCCCGTCCCGGTATCCGCGCTGCAGAACATACATGCGAAGGAAGCGCGCCGGAGGCCGGACGAGGAGCGTGAGGAGAGTGGTCCGCTGGCCGCGTGCGCGGAGATCGGCGGCGCCGCGCGCGGTGTAATCTTGCATCTTGGCGAGATAGTCGTCGAGCGTGCGATACGTGTAATGGAGGAGCGGCGCCTGGAGCTCCCCGCGCGCGCCCGTTAACTTGAGGCTCTCGTGGACGAGCGCGTCATCGTAGCGGCCGCGCGCCCTTCGGAAGAGCCGGAGCACGCGATCGCGGCCCCACCCCGAATACCGGATCGGGGTCCCGAGGAAGAAGCTCCGCCGATGGAGCGTGTAGCCATCGGCCGGACCATCGGAGAGCACGCGCGCCTGGATCTCCAAGGCGAGCTCGGGCGTCACCCGCTCGTCGGCATCCAGGACCAGGCACCAGTCGTGGCGGAGGAGCGGCAGCGCCCAGTTCCGCTGGCGGGCGGCGCTCTCGAAGGGATGCTCGACCACGCGCGCGCCGAAGCTCCGCGCGAGCTCCCGGGTTTGGTCCTGGCTCCCGGAGTCGACGACCAGGATCTCAGCGGCGAAGGACACGCTCGCGAGGCAATCGGCGATGTTGTGCGCTTCGTTCTTGGTGATGACGAGCACGCTCAGCGGAAGCGGCTCGCTCACACCGCGTAGAGCTCCGGCTTCCAAGCGATCCCGAGCTCGCTCGGCGGCCCCATGTATCCGAGGAGGGCCGAGGCCGCCACCACCGCCGGGCTTGCGAGATAGCCTTCCCCGCCGAGGCCCATCCGATTCTGCCAGTTGCGATTGAACGAGGTGATCGCGCGCTGCCCGCGCACGAGCGCATCGGGCCCCTGCCCGAAGCACGGCCCGCACCAGGACTGCCGGATGAGACCGCCGGCCGCGCGCAGTACGTCGGCGATCGAGCGTCCGTCGAGCCGCGGATCCGGCTTCTCGATCGCTTTCGCCACGCCGCCCGAGCCCGGGAAGATCACGAACTCTTTGGCCGCCCGCCCGGAGTGCCCGGCGATGCGGGCCGCTTGGATCACGAGCGCGGCCGTGAGGAGATCGTCGTAGCTGCCGTTCGTGCACGAACCGATGAACGCCTTGTCGAATGCCAATCGCTCACGGGCGACGTCCTCGGCGGGGGCGGCGTTGGCCGGGCTGAACGGCTTGGCGATCATGGGGACCACGCTGGCGAGATCGAGCTCTTCGTCCAGCTCATAGACCGCGTCGCGCCCGGGCTGGAGGGCGGCGATCGGATACGGGAGCTCGGTGAACCCTCGCTCCCGGTACCAGGCGAGCGTGACCTCGTCCGGCGCGAAGATGCCGTTCTGGGCTTCCGCCTCCGCCATCATGTTGGCGATCGTGTTGCGATAGGCGATCGGGAGCTGCCGCTCCGCGTCCACGAACTCGACCGACATCCCCTGGGACTGCTTGTTGCCCCAGCGCTCGAGGAGCCTCAGCACCACGTCCTTGCCGCTCACCCAGGGCTGGAGCTCGCCCCGGAAGGTCACCCGCCGGGGGCGGGCGAGCGTGAAGTAGATGGAGCCCGTGGCCCAGCCGAAACCCAGAGTCGTCGAGCCGACGCCGATCCCGATCGCGCCGTAGGCGCCGTAGGCGCGGCTGTGCGAATCGGCGCCGGGCACGAACTGGCCGGGATAGATGAGCCCCTGCTCCGGGAAGTAGAAATGGAAGATCCCGTCGCCCGGGGTCGCGTAGTAGGGCTTTCCGATTCCGAAGCGCGCAGCGAACTCGCGCGAGATGGCGGTCTGCCGATCGTCCGCTTCCTTGCCGGTGAAGGTGAAGTGGTCGTTGGCGATCGCGGCTTGCCGCGGATGAATGGTGTTGCCGCCCGTGATCTGGTTGAAGGTGTGGATGGCGAAAGGACCCGTGCCGTCGGAGGCGGGCAAGAGATCGGCGTGCACCCGCAAGGTGGTCCCGGGCCGGACCTGGGCTTCTTTGTCCACCCGATGGGCCCACACGATTTGTTCGGTGGTGGTGAGTCTCCGGGCGATCTCCGGATCGGGCCATTCGATGCGCGGCGGCTCGGCCGCCGACCGATAGAGCTCCCGCCGGCCGATGGCGAAGATGCCGCCCGAGCTGCGGATCTCGTTCTCTTGGGTCGTGATGGGACGCGGCGGGTAAGTTTTCCCGCGCGTCTCGTTGGCCAGGGAGCGGGTGGCGGGATCGTAGGTGAAGACGTCCCCGTCCTCGGCGTCGGCCACCGCTTCCGGGCTCTGGACCACTTCCAGACCCAAGTTGAGCGCGTTCCGCCGGAAGATGTCGCCCATGTTCTCGCCGCAGATGATGACGAGTTCGAGCCCGACCTCTGCGGCGACTCCCTTGAGCCCTGCCGGGCTCATCTCGCGCGAGGAGCCGATGGCGAACCGGTCGCCGGCCACGACGAAGGTCTCGCCGCGATGGACTCGAGCCCGAAAGTCGGGCATCAGATAGCGGAAGGCACCCGCTTTCCAGCGCTCTTCGAGCGTGTCCAGGCTTTCCGAGACGCAGTCGCTCGCCGGCGTGATCTGATCGGTGTCGATCGCGTCGAGCTTGGCACCGGGCCGCTTGGGATCCCAGAAGATGAGCGCGAGGCCGCGGATCGGCCGCGATCCGGACGCAGCGGCCGCGGGTTCCGCGGTGCGAGCGAGGTCAGCGAGGGTGACGCCAGGGAGGAATCGGGCTCCCGGGAGCGAGCTCTGACTCATAGCGGCACGAGCGAAGCACATTCGCCCCGCGGGCGGCAAGAGGCGAGCGCCGGCGATCAGCTCGAGCGGGGCTCGAGATAGTTGATCGGCCGGCGATGCGGCGGCTGCGGCTCCGCGGGCGGCTCGTCCGGGACCAAATCGGCCATGCGCTCGGGAGCCCGCCGCTCCACCCCCGGCGAATCGGGGATCAGTTGGCAGAGCCCCGAGAGCACTCGCCACAAGACATGCGGCGGAACCTGCCGCGGGGCCTCGGCCAGCTCCGCGGCATCGAAGAAGATCACCAGCACCCCGCGGCCGCTGGGATCGATCACCCCGATCCACGGCGCGGGGCCGCAAGGGGCGGACGGGTCGATGCGGTCGGCGAGCACGCCCTGGGCGCCGTCACCCTTGCGCTTGAGCCACGCCGCGAGTCCGGGAGCGTGGGCCACGGCCCAGGCTCGGATCCGGCCGCCCTCGGACGTCGTGGGGATCGACACCTCGGGCGGGGCCCCCCCGTCCGGGATCCAGATCGCCACCTCGGCGGCCACGAGCTCGATAGCCAGCTCGAGCAGCGCGGTCGTGCGCTCCACCAGGGGCAAGAGATCGATCTGCTCCTTGCGATCCGCCATGCGCATGCTGAGCTCGGAGATGAACTCCTGCACCACCATCCCTTGCTCGATGTTGATCATCTCTTCGAGGAGCGCCACCATGTCTTGCAGGAGCGCGAGCACGAGGTCAGGGCTGCCGGCCGGAGTGGGCACCTCCTCGAGGAGGATCAAGCAGCGGGCGTGCTCGGCTTGGATGGGGAAGCCGATCGTGGAGGTGGCCTCCTTGCCGGGTGACCCGGGCGGCGCCTCGGTCCGGTAGGCGAGCGGTTCCCCGCGCAGCATCACCTCGCGCAGGAAAGCGTAATTGGAGTGGGCCGCGACCGGGTTGGCGATCGCCCAGCCCTGATGGGAAGCGATTTCCACCAGCCGCCCTTCCATCGAATCCAGGATGAAGATGCGGATCGCTTCCGCGCCGATCACGCGGCGGAGAGCGGCGGCGAACGCGCTCAAGCGCCCCGGCAGCGCCTCGTCGAGCGACATCAGCCGGTCGATCAGGAGCTGCAGCGCCTCGCGTTGCTGCGGGAGGGGGAGATCGCTCAAGTCCACGGCGCCGATCAGCGCCGCAGGCATCGCGTGCGCCAGGCGATCCATGCGCGCGATCACCTCTTCGTCGCGGAGATGACTGGCGGACACGAACTTCACGGTCACCACCCCGATCGACTGCTGCGAGACGGTGATCGGGACGCTCGCGAGCACCCGCCACCGCGGGCGGCCGTCGGACTCGCCGAGATCGAACGCTTGGCTGCGGCTCAAGGCGGGCTTCCGGTCCTGGAAGGCCTGTCCCGGCGGCCCGACGCCGATGTGCGGCCTGAGGAGCGACGTCACTTCGGCGCCCAGGCCGGAGGCGGCGACCACCCGCAGGTGCTCGCCGTCGGGCTCGACGAGCATCAGATTGACCGCGGTCGCATCGGCCAGCTGCCGGGCCTCGTCGATCAAACGCTGGATGCGCCCGTCCTGGAAGTCGAGCCGGATGCTCGTGTGCGGATCGTGGATGCGGGCTCCCAAGAACGTGCGAGCGTCGAACCGGAGCGGCGGAGGAGCCGGCATCAGGCGCGCTGCCGGGGGGGCCGGGAAGGGCTCGGACTCGGGCTTCGGCGATGGGAGTGACTCGTCCTTCGCCGCCGGCGGCGGCGGCGGTGGAAGCGGGGACATCGCCGCCGGCGGTGGAGGCGGCAAGATCGGGGGCTCCAAGATCGGGGCCTCCAAGATCGGGGGCCGCAAGATCGGGGCCTCCAAGATCGGGGCCTCGGAGATGAGCCCGACCAGCGGCGGCGCGGGCGGCTCGGGCACCGCCGACTTGGCTGCCACGAGCGGTGTCGACGGTGATTTGCCGCGCGGCGTCAACGGGAGCGCCGGCGGCCGGGTGCGCGGCGGCGGCGGCGGCGACTGGTCGCGCGGCGCCTGGGGAGCGGGCGGCGCCTGGGGAGCGGGCGGAGGCCCCGGCGGGCCGGCGACCGGGACCGTGGATGGCGCGGTCGGCGGAACCGGCGGCGGCTCCAACGTCGATGCGGCTCCCGGGGCCGCCGGAGTGCGCTGCCGGAGATCGGGTGGGCGAAGGGTCCGCGGGCGGCGGCTCTTCAGCTCGACCGGCGCGGCCGGCAGCGACTCGAGCTGGATCTCCTCTTCATCGAAGATCGGCTCCGGCTCGCTCGCCGGCGTCTCGGCCGTCTCCACGATCGCCGCCTTGGGCTCCGGCTCGGTCGACCGCTGCTCCTCGCGCGCCATCAGCTCCGGGAGGAACTCGTCGATGTTGATCACCTTCCCGGGCTTGTCCCGTAAGAGCTGGCGCAGCGACAGAAAGGTGTGGAACGGCACCTGACCCACGATCACCCGATCGCAGTCCGCGAGCAGCTCGGGATCCGGCTCGGGCCGCACGGGGATGCCCCGCGAGCTGGCCACTCGCACGGCCTGCGAGTCGGCCGCGGTCGCCACCAACAGCGTGACGTCCCACATGTCGGAGCGAGCACATCGATCGAGGATGAACACCGCCCGCTCGGGAGGCTCGATGAAGGCGATCTTGGGCTTGGCTGCAGGCGTCTTCGCGCTCAATGCGTTGGACAAGCTCACCTCCGCCGGGAGCGCGCCCGGCATGGTGAGTCCGGGCGGCATGGGTCCGCTCCTGTTGTCGGTCGTTCGCCCGCGGCCATTGACTTGGACCTGGTCCGGGCGGCGCCGCCCTACCGGGGAGGGTGGCGAGTGGACCGAAGCGGGACGCTCGGCGCCTTTCCAGGGGATGGGCGCGGGCCCGAGCGAAGGGCGGGGGGGGCGGGGTTACTCGGCCTTGAGGAGCTTCTGGGTGCGCCGAGCGGTGCCGGTGTTCAGCCGGCCGAAGTAGATTCCGCTGCCGAGGGCCCGGCCCAGGTCGTCGCGGCCGTCCCAGCGGGTGGTGTGGTAGCCGGCGGGAAAGTCCTCGGCCACGAGGATCCGCACCCGCCGCCCGTCGGCCGAGAAGACCGTCACCTCGGCTCGCCCGGGCAGGGCCTGGGACCAGCGGAGCGTGGTCTCACCGGCGAACGGGTTCGGGAATGCAGGATGCAAGATCGTGGCGGTGGGCACCGCTTCCGCGGGGTCGTCCGTGCTGGTCGACATCGCCGACAGATTGATGTCGAAGGTGCCATGGAAGCCGCTCGCATCCTGAACCAGCGGAATGATCCGATTGGCGGCGCCGGGCTGCGAGGCGAAGGGATCGCTGGGAATGCGCGGATCGCCGGCGAAGTAGAGCTGTGTCACGAGCACCGGACCGCTGGTGGGGGCGATGCGATAGTGAATGTGGAGACAGCGGCCCGGATAGTAGCCGGGCATGACCGACTCGAAGCTGTAGGCCCCGCCCGCCTCCGCCAGGAACTGACCCCGAAGGTTGAACGGATCCTCGTCCGGACAGTTCTCGAGCACGCTATAGCAGCCCGCCTGCGAGGATTGCCAGACATCGATGATGGTTCCGGGAAGCGGAGCGACGCAGTCGTTGGCGAACACTCGACCTTGGATGAAGAGGCGAGGACCCGGCTCGTCCGGGGAGGCAATGACGTTGCACCGGAGCATTGGCCACGAAGTACGGGCCGAGGGCGTCGGCGGTGGTGAGGTCGCAGGCCCGGCTCAGCCGGGAGAGGCCGGCGGCCGCCGCCGCAGCCAGGAGGCCGGTTCCGAAGAACTGGCGCCTTCCGAGCCGGCGATCGAAGAGCGGAGAGAAGCGTGGATCCTGCATCGCCGTCCATCTCCCAAGCGAAAGGCGGGGACATTGCGGCTGTTCGACGTGGCCCAGATTACCATGGCGCCGAGCCGCATGCTATCCTTGGGCAGCGCGGCGGCCCGAAATCGCCGCGGCCACCGTCCCCGCGGAGCCTGCCATGACACACCCTGCCCCGGTCCAGCGCGTGGTTCCCGTGCGCCTGGCCCCCGCCATTCGCCTGATGCTCGCCGCGAGCCTGAAGGCCGGCTTGCTCTTGTGCTCGAGCGTCCTGACGGTGGCTGCCGGGACCGGTTGGACCACGTTGCCCAACGCGCCGTTCATCGACGGACGGCATGATGATGTCTTCTTCGTGAATCCCGAT
>Ga0137428_1000865_pt1 | contig 12426 bp, 16 predicted proteins | sample EasRivERMZT718_2_FD_102305 | JGI IMG/M metagenome (GOLD analysis project Ga0137428, IMG submission 102305) | Soil microbial communities from meander-bound floodplain in the East River, Colorado, USA - East River MetaG ERMZT718_2 | ecosystem: Environmental > Terrestrial > Soil > Floodplain ...
ACCTCCAGAGTGGTGGAGAGTAAAGTTGCAACGGTTGATGATGGTACCAGGACCTGAAATGCTTTACTCTCAGCTATGTCAAGCTATGCCTCAGTGTGATACTCTCGAAGAGCTCGAGGATCACGAGACGCACTTTGTCACGCTCATCGTGATGGCTGTAGGCGCTACGGTGTTCAGACTCGCGCAGGTGATGTTGTGAAAATTGGCTACGGCAAGCTCGGAAGATCAATCCCTGTTCGTTACTTCAAGTCGAGCAGCCTTGGTGGTGATCAAGCCGTTGTGCGCCTGTTCGACTATCTCCGGCGTGATCATGAGGTTCACCTGGTGAGTCCCAACCAGGGTGTTGATGATGCACGGATCTATGGATACGTTCCCGAGAATACGGTGAACCATTGGATGCCCGGTGAAGCCTTTGGCGATGTTCCCACTGTTCCCGATGAAGAACGCCGGCCCGACTCACCCAGCTATCAAACATTCATCCGTCAACTTTGCGAAGGTCTCAAACGTCTACCCAAGCTTGATGCGTGGGTCATTTGGCTCGGGCAACATAGCTCGGTGTCGAGCTTCTTGCCGCCCGAGCGTGACCTCGAAAAGGCACACGTTACTCCACTCATGAGCCAAATCAACTATGTGTATCCGATCTTGCACATGCTCAATCACCTCAAGATCAAGCCGATCTGGCTGCATCCTGATGCGCGCAACATCCTCAAGTCTCGTGACCTGTGGGACAACGAGCAGCGACCGATCCTCTCACAATATGATCGCGAGCATGAGATCAAGTCATACCTTCCAGGCCTGGGCGTGCGTCCAAGCAAGCTGTCATACTACTATGCCGGCCTCGAGCTCCTCGTCATGCCCGAGACGGGCTACACGCGTCACGATCTAGATCATATCATGATCCATGGTCGTGATCGTCTCCCTTTCGGTGTGCTGACCAACGAGGGCCTCGAGAAGAAACACAACTCGCGCCTGGCCAACGTGCGTGATTGGTGCACGCCCATTCAAGATCTGGATGGGTGGGAGCTCGTCGGACATTTTTCAACTGCGAGCCAGCTTGCGCTTGGCCGCAAGGTCACCCCTGTACCCAACACACAGGTGCGTGATACACTATGCCGGTGGAAAAGTACGATCACGTTCCCACCCACCGCCGATGCCCATTCAACAAAGTGGGTATCAGCCAAGCCGTGGGAGTGTTTTGCCGCTGGGACCATCTGCTTCAAGCACCCACTCTATGATACCCAGGGACACATATATGGTGTGCGAATGCCACAAGAGCTGAGGGAGTTTCTCTGTGTTAGCTCGCCTCGCGAACTTCGTGATCGAGTGGAACTGGTTGCAACACGCCCAGGCCTCTGGAACTCATTCGCACGTCTTCAATTTGATTATGTCAGCTCGACCATGCGAGACTGGCAAGGTGGGCAACGAGCTGTCAACGAAGCCATACAGGAGGTTGCAAATGAACGACATACCTAACGGCGTCATCGATCAAACGTATGCTTTCTACATGGAGGACATGAGGGCTTTCCATGAGCGGTTCAGCCTGCTGCCCGAGCCCGACACCTACCTCGAGAAGCATGCGACCTTCAGGCAGAACTTTTTGCTTGAAGAGCTCAATGAGCTCAGCACTGCTTTCGCCAAGGGTGACCTCGTGTCGTACCTCGATGCGCTTGTCGACCTCGATTACGTGGCCCTCGGCACGGCGTTTCTGATGGGTCAGTATCCAGTGTTCGTGATGAGCGACCCGACGCAGGTCTTCATGAACCACCTGCAGAAGGATCGCTTCAGAGGGCATGCGCTCGCTGCACCACAGCCACCCATCGCTAGTCAATACGTGTTCTTCCTTGGGAGCATCTACACGCAGCTAGGTAGCGCCTTTCACTCTGTCATGATGGCACGCCGAGGAGGATCCAAGCAAGAACTCTTTACGCGCGCCAGTCTCTCATTGCGAGACATGCACCGCACCATCATTGACCACTCATTCCTGTGCGGGCTCGACTTTGTGGAGGCTTGGGAGCGTGTGCATCGCGCGAACATGTCGAAGGTTCGAGCCGAGAAGACTGGCGACTCCAAGCGAGGATCCACGTTTGACGTGGTGAAGCCCTCGGGTTGGACCGCACCTGACCTAACCGACCTGGTGGGCGATCCGGCCCATGACCTGCCACCATTCTTGTTGGAGCGTTCACCAAGTGTGTAGGGAGTGTGCGTATGATCATAGTGATCGAGGGCGCCGACGGCGCCGGCAAGACGACTCTAGCTCGTGCATTAATGCGACACAGTACCGGTCACGCTCAGTATATTCACGCGACCCGTCCCGAGAAGCAATGGCCCTATGCGACCGACCTTCTGCATCAAGCGGTAGACAACGAGCTGCGTGGTTGTCATACGATCCTTGATCGGCACTGGGTCAGCGACAACATCTACTACACGATCGACCCCAACGAGGAAGCACGATCGGGCATCCACGTGCGCCGCCAGGACTCAGTGCTAGGTCGGTTCGGCGCCTACTATATCCTCTGCGCCCCTGATGCAATGTTGCTCATGAACGAGTATACCAAGCTCGAGCAACAGCGTCCCGAGATGTGGGGAAAGAAATACGAGGGTATGTTCCGAGTGATGCAGAAGTATCGCTTCCTTTGGTTTGGCTTGCCCGGTGAGCCTGGCAATCAGTACACCGATCAAATGATCTCACACGATCCTTGGACGAAGAGACCTCTCACTATGCTCTACGATCGTTTCAATGTCAATGACATCGAGCAGTGGGCTCGGTCGGCGTGGCAACGTATGAGCTTTGAGACCCAGCCTTTCATCGATGCCGATCCGGTACGTAACCTTATCGCTGATGACGAGGTGCTCAACCTTAGTGGGTCGCTGCTGACGTGCCAGGCACTCCTGGTGGGCGAGCGTGCTGGTAGGATCAAGGCGCCGATGCACTGGCCGTTCTATTCTAATAAGGGGTCCTCGGCGTATCTCACAAGCTCGTTACACGAGGCCAACATTTGGGAGCGAGATGTTGCCCTCGTGAACGCCTACTCAACGGTCAACATGAGCACGAAGCCACTCGAGGTCTGCCTCAGGTGGCTCAAGGCGCACCGTCCCGAGGTCAAGGTGATCGCCTTGGGCAAGGAAGCCACCTACGCGCTCGATGCCCTGGGTCACACCAGCTACGTTATGATCCCACACCCGCAGTGGGCGCGACGGTTCAATCACAACGGCAACTACCACATGATGCTTAGGAGTGTTATCTATGGTGGTCGACCAGGAGTTGAAATTCAGGGACGTGATGTTTCGCCTGTGGGCGTACGGCAAGGAGGTGAGACCTCGGGGTCTCCTGATCAAAGAGCTTGAGAACTTCAGCTACACGTTCCCGCCCTACTGCCGGTGGATGAATTTCGAGGCTCGCAAGCTCAGCCTCAAGTACATCAAGGCTGAGTTGCGCTGGTACCTGCATGGGGATCCAACGGACCTGAGCATCGCAAGGTATGCTAAGTTGTGGGAGACCATCGCCGATCACAGTGGTAAGGTCAATAGCAACTATGGTCACTACATCTTCCGTCGCGCACAATTTGAATGGATCATCAGCGAGCTTAGAAGTGATCCCGACTCACGACGAGCCAGCATGGTGATCTTGCAGCCTGAACACTTGGTGCCAAACAATAAAGACGTGCCCTGTACCTACGGCATGAACCTGCGGATACGTGAAGGCAAGCTCAACTGCTCAGTGCACATGCGCTCACAAGATGCAATCTGGGGCTTGGGTAATGACCTACCGTTCTTCAGCGTGGTACAAGAGCTGGCGGCCACGTTGCTCTTGGTGCCCATGGGCAACTTGCATCTTGCGGTCGACTCGTTTCACGTATATGAAAAGCACTTCGACATGGTTGATCAGATCGTATCGCATGGCTCGAGATGGTCACCCATTGAGTGTCCACGGATCTTCTCAATACTCGAAGCCAACAGATTGATCTGTGAGAACCCAGACATGAAGTGCCCGTTCACCAAGTGGCTCTATGGAGACAAGGTCCGTGACGACGCATCAACGACCCGACCAGCATGAGACGTGGCTCCTTGTCGCCAACACCATCGCTGCACGTGGGACGTGCAAGCGGCGTCGAGTGGGGTGTGTGCTCACCGATGACCAGGGATACGTGCTCAGTACAGGCTTCAACGGGGTGGGTCCCGATCAGCCACATTGTATCGATCAGCCCTGCGCGGGTTCAGTCTACCCTACGGGCCAAGGCTTGGGTGAGTGCGAGGCGATCCATGCGGAGCAGAACGCGCTGATCACCTGCGCTGACGTGCGCAAGGTCGCCTTCATCTACACGACGGTCGCACCCTGCAAACATTGCACCAAGATGTTGCTGCGTACATCGGCCCAGTCGCTCTACTTCATCGACGACTACGAGCAGTCGGGACGTGAGCTGTGGGAACGAGCTGGTCGCAACTGGATCAAGCACACCACCGCGATGCTCGGCGTGTCGAGGTTCTTCGCTCAAGGCGTGCTCACACCGGTGGATCCCATACAAGCCAGCATCCTGGCGAGTTCACTCACGAGGATCGGGTGAGCGGCAAGCGTCGATACAACAACCCCAACCAATTACCCCTGGGTTTGAGTGATCTCGACTCGTCGTGGGTATCACAGGGTCTTCCCGAATTGCATGGTCCCCAGGTCTGGGACCTCGAGACCTGGGATCCTTTCCTCAAGAAGCTGGGACCAGGGTGGGCCTTCAAAGACCGTAAGACGTATGGCCACGTCGCCGGCTTCGCGGTCGCAGCTGACAACATACCCAAGGGTCTTTACGCTCCGATCAGGCACGAAGGTGGCGACAACCTTGCGTATGACTCGGTGTTGCGTTGGGCCCGAGTTCAACTTGCCAAGCCAGTCCCCAAGATTTTTGCACACGCAACCTATGACATCGGCTGGTTGCGCACCGAGGGTCTCGACGTCAAGCCTGAGCACGTTGAGGACATTCAGATCCAGGGACCGCTTCTCGACGAATATCGTTGGGGTTACTCTCTCGATGCACTTGCCAACGAGCACCTGCACGAGGGCAAGGACGAGACGAAGCTTGAGAAGGCACTCATCGCCTTTGGCTACATCGACAAGGGGAAGCCCGACAAGGGTGGCATCTCCAAGCTACCGGCGCGATACGTGGGTACCTATGCTGAAGCTGATGCGAGATTGACTCGTGGCGTGTGGAACATTCAAAAGGAATTGATCGAAGCTGAGAACCTGACACAAATCAACAAGCTTGAGAACTCGATGGTGCACGTGCTCATCTCAATGCGTGAACGTGGCGTGCGCATCAATCAAGATCGCGTCGAGCAGCTCATCAAACAATGGAAAGCTGAGATGCAGGAGATGATCCTGCGCGTCTATCAATGGACCGACGTGCACGTCCGTGCCTGGGATAGCAAGAGCATCACCGAGGCGTTGCGGTTCTGCGGCATCGACGCGTTGAAAACATCGAAGGGTAAAGACAGCATCGTTGCTGATTGGTTGGAGGGATTTAGTAATCACCCAGACGAAAAAGTCAGAGTGATTACTAAAGCCATCGGGCGACTTCGCAAGTTGGACAAGGCCGTTAACACCTTCCTCAAGAATTTCTACCTCGGTCATCTCGTCGACGGTCGCGTGCATGTGCAATTCAACGCTCTCCGATCTGACGAGGGCGGCACGATCAGTGGACGGTTCAGCTCCTCGGACTTCAATATGCAACAACTGCCGATCAGAGATGAAGAGATCGGACCCGCCGTACGATCGTGTGTCGAGCCTGAGGAAGGCAAGCAGTGGCTTGCCGCCGACTACGCCAGTCAGGAACCCAGGCTCACGGTTCACTGGGCGGTTAAGGCTGGTTTCCACAGCGCGATAGGCGCAGCGAAGAAGTATCGCGAGGATCCTGAGACCGACTACCATCAGTGGATCGCTGATATTTGCAACATTCCTCGGCGTCCCGCGAAGACCATCAACCTTGGGGTGGCCTACGGGATGGGTGGACCCAAGCTCTGTCGGTCCCTGGACTTGCCCACCACATGGATCATGAAGACGTTGCGGGATGGGACGACACGTGAGATCGAGATCGCCGGTCCCGAGGGCCAGGCGATCCTCGACAAGTACAATCGTGGTGCGCCGTTCATCATGAAGCTCTACCGTATGGCTAAGGAGCGTGGCACTCAGAAGGGCTTCATCCGCACGCTGTTCGGTCGCAAGTGTCGCTTCCGCAAAGGACCGATGGGTTGGGAAGATGCTCGCGTAGGTTTGAACAAGCTCATCCAAGGCAGTGCTGCCGACCAGATGAAAGAGACGATGCGGATCTTGTTCTATGAGCATGGGATCACGCCGATGGTCACCGTGCACGACGAGCTGGGCTTCAGCGTCCAAGATGTTCACGAGGCGCGTCGCATCGTAGAGATCATGGAGGGCGCCGTTCAGCTCGAGGTCCCCACCGTGGTGGATCTCAAGATCGGTCCAGATTGGGGCTCAGTGGAGAAGCTGCCCCGGCATAAAGCTTGTCAGCACATCGTCCAAGCGATTGGACTGTTAAGGGATCGGAAATCAGTGTATGATAGCGTAGCTCAACCAGGAGCACGCCGTGCCAAGAAGACTCAGCCCAAAGCAAGCCGAGGCCGTCCGCCAAAAGCTGGCCAGGTCCGCGCTCGGAAAGCCCGCGCATCTCAGCGAGCGTGACGTTGAGGTAATCCAATCCCCGGATTACTTTCGCATCCTCGTGTATGACACGCGACTGCCCGATGGTCGGTGGGACGTGACGGTCGACACGGGTCAGGAGGCGCATCACGTCCTCCAACTCATGGTGCCCAGTGCACGCGATCGTGCCCTCGTGTACGCCGTCAAGGGCGATCGCCAGGCATTAGTTCCCAAGAGCCGATATGAGTTCTTGTTTCTCCAGCCGTTAACCAGTCCTTAACTCTTTTGGCCTAAAATTGTACGGTGCGGTTCTACGCACTCAACAAGGAGACTGACACATGAACACGTTCATTGGGAATGATCCCAACGACTATACGATCCCAGCGCTCTTGGGGATGCTCAACGAGCACCTCGAGGCCCAGGGCAAGAAGCCACGCAAAGGGTGGTGGGCATCCAAGATCAAGCTCTTTGAGCTTGTGAACAAGACGTTGCAGGATGCGGCCGAAGGCACGCACCCTGCAGCAGCCCCACCGATCGAGCAGGTGGAGGTCAACGGTCATAAGGTTCCAGTGACCAACGGTCACGCAACCGAGGGCCTGCGTCACCATCTCAACTATGCCGAGGCGATCCGCTTCATCCGCAAGCATCGCCGCCGTCGTCACATCTATGTGCGCATCGAGACGACAGTGATCGCTGAGGGAGGGTCGCCCTATCAGATGGTAGGCTACCTGCGAGCGAGTGCACGACATGCACGCGAATACGCACTCGCGATGATCGGCGATGAGCATCGCAAGAAGATGGGTCACACCATCGAGTTCAGGGTTGAGCCCAGTGATCTCGTCACCAAGGGCAAGACCGGCATCATGTTCGTCGGCTGAGGGAGGACCCTATGAGCAGCAAGACCGTCACGATCAACACACCCACCCTCCAACTCGTTCACGAGTTGGAGACCGCGTACAAGTACTTCAATCGGTTCCTGTTCGACAACAAGCTCAAGCCGTGCCTGATCCTCATGCACCGTAAGCGTAGCGCCCTGGGCTACTTCTGGGCAAAGCGTTGGCAGCAAGGCGAGGGCGAGGAGGCTCCGGTCTTTCACGAGCTGGCGTTGAACCCGGATCACCTGAAGGGCCGTCCCATCAAGGATACCCTCTCGACCTTGGTTCACGAACAGGTCCACCTCTGGCAGGAGGACTTCGGGAAGCCGCCGAAGGGTCCGGGACACAACAGGGAGTGGGGCGACAAGATGGAGTCCCTGGGCCTCATGCCATCTCGTACCGGACAGCCTGATGGCAAGCGGACCGGTCGCCGCGTGACACACTACATCATCACCGGTGGCAAGTTTGAGGAGGTCTGTGATGACCTCCTCGAGACCGGCTTCACCCTGTCGTGCGTATCCTGGCCACAGTTGAAAGCAGCTAAGGTCAAGGTCCGCAAGGTGACCTACGAGTGCACTGGATGCGAGGCCAAGGTCCGTGGCAAGGCTGGACTGAAACTCATCTGTGGCGACTGCTCCACCGATGACGAGCAGGTAGAGTTCAATTGAGCCTAAGGAGGGTCGCTTCGACAAAAGCGACCCTCCTTTTGTTGTTTACCACAGGCGACCTTCGTGATAATATCTGAAGGTCGCCTGTGGATTGTCAGTCTCCAGGTGATCCTCCCGCCGCGGCACTTCCCGGGCGCTTTCGTCGAGCAGCCCTGCGGCGGGAGGCCGCTTCATCCAGGAACAAGCCGGTGACCGTTTACGTCGACAACATGCACAAGCATCCCATGGGTCGGTACCGACGCATGAAGATGAGTCACATGATCGCCGACACCGAGGACGAGCTTCACCGCATGGCCGACCAGATCGGTGTCGCACGACGTTGGTATCAGGGCGACCACTATGACATCTGCATGAGCAAACGCAAACTCGCTGTCACTCATGGTGCGGTCGAGATCACATTGCGAGAGCTCAGTCGTATGTATGTCAACAGGAGAAAAGGATGTCCAACGTCAAGCTCGTCTGGGTCACCCCCAACGCCGACGACCTCGTCACCCGAATTGCCCGGGTTAGTAATCCCAAGGGTCAAAGTGAGAACCAATCTCCGGAGAGATTGATTTCTCACTTTCTCGAGTCTGATCCACCACACTGGTCGCCATTTGATATGGTCTGTGCGTGCCTCGAGGTTACCACGACACGGGACATCGCACACCAGGCGATCCGTCACTGGAGCTTTCGGTTTCAAGAGTTCTCACAACGGTACGCGACCACGGACCGTCTTCCGGTAGCACCCACACGTGAAGCTCGCCTGCAGGACAAAACCAATCGGCAACACAGCACTGAGCTTCCGGCCCATCTTCATCACCTGCAACAGGAGTGGAAAGGCCGTCAACTGTTGGTAGCGACTGAGGCCACGTTACAATATAAGTGGGCGCTCGATCAAGGCATCGCCAGGGAATGTGCTCGTGTCGTGTTGCCTGAGGGTCTCACCGCCACGCGCTTCTACATGCAAGGTACCCTCCGCTCCTGGCTGACCTACTGCCAGGTTCGCACTCACATGAGCACGCAGAAAGAGCATCGTGCCATCGCCGAGGAAGCATCACTCGTTCTACGCTTGGCGGTGCCTATCATCTGGGAAGCTGCGGTGCTTGGAGGAATGAACCTATGAACACCATCGTAAAGACCGGCATCGTGTTGACACTAGACGGCCTTCATACCAACGAGATCGAGCACCTCGTGCGCAACCAGTATGTGTCTGCTTTCAGAAGAGATGACGGGACCTATGGCCTTCACGGCGACATGCACATTGTGGGTCTATGCGCCATCATCTATATGCCCCGGGAACAAGCAGACATCTGGCCCAAAGTACATGGCACCTTGAGTGTGATGGGCAAGTTCTTCTTTCGCAAAGGCGAACCCTTCAACGTGCTCGTCGTCGAGTCACAACGCATCGCCGTTGAGAGAAACTCCCTTCACGAGCTCGACCTCGAGGTCTTTGTCCGTGCCGGTGGTCGGGTACGTGTTTGATGAAGCCTACTGCTAAAACTAAAGATGTCTCTCATCTGAGCTTTGGCGATCTAATCAACATGCTTGTTGACATCGATAAGCTCAATGAGATCGACCTACGTTGGCGAATGATGCTTATTCAACGCGAGATAGGTGGAGAGCTCAAGGTAGGTTTTCGTGTCTAGAGCCGAGACCATCGTCGAGCTCTTTCCCACCCACGGCGTGATCCGTGGTCGGTTGGATCCACTCATCTTCAAGCTGGCAACTCAACTACCTGACCGTAAAGAATGGAGCCGAGGCCAGCTCAAGTTCGAACTCTCTGAGGGCAACCTCACCTTGCTGCGCGACAAGCTCGAGAACGCCACGTGGAAGACACACACGAAGGCGCCTGCGAAGCGTGTGGTTCCCGACAAGAAGCTCCCGCCTGATTTGATGAAGTTCAGCCGCCCGCCACGTGAGGGTCAGGCCGAAGCCTTCGAGAAGCTGCGTCATCTCGATGGCGCGGCGATCTTCATGGACATGGGCACCGGCAAGTCCTACGTCGCCATCCACCTTGCTGCGTGGTGGTGGGCCTCTGGTCTCATCAACCGTGTGCTGCTCATTGCACCCAGCGAGGTCGAGCGCCAGTGGTACATTGAGCAGTTGCCTAACAACGCGCCTCCCTGGCTTAAGTGGCACGGTATCGCTTCCAAAAAGAAGAGGCTGGTAGAAAAATGGATGCGAGGTCCTTTGGTCGATCGACCACACGACCTCGCATGGTGGTTCCTGAACTTTGAGAAGATACAGCGCAAGGCTGGGTATGAACGGTGCAAGGCATTTGTTGAAGGTGGTCAAACGTTGATCCTCGTTGATGAGTCCACCGGCATCAAGACGCCCAAGGCCAAACAGACGAAGTACGTGACGCACCTCAGAGATGCCTCGCACAAACGACTCATCCTCTCAGGCCGGCCTACAACCAAGGGCCTCGAGGATCTCTTCTCACAGTTCCGCTTCCTCGACAAAGATATCCTGGGCATCACCTCCTACACTGCCTTCAAGCGACGCTATTGTCAGATGGGCGGCTGGGAGGGAAAACAGATCGTGGGCTACCAGGACGTGGAGGACCTGCTCGCAAAGATTGAGCCCTACACATTCACGATGCAAAAGACCAGTTCCTACCCACCCGTGCATGTGTCACGCTATCATACGTTGAACCCCGAGCAGAAGCGCATCTACAAAGAGCTCAAAGCTGATCTCTTCGCCTGGGTGGGCGAGGCCAAGGTCGCCCTGATCCAAGAGGACCGCGAAAACTATAACGTGTACTGCGCCAACGCTGCCGTCGCGTTAGTGCGCATGCAACAAGTGACCTGCGGATACATCCAGGACCGAGATGATGAGGGCGATCGGCGGGTCACGATCCTCAGTACCGTTAGACCAGAGTTGGCTGCTGATCTCGTTGAGGAGGCTGGCGACCAGAAGGTCATCATCTATTGTGCATATCATCCTTGCATCGACCTAGTCTGCGAGGCACTCAACAAGAGGGACATCAGATACATTGAGGTCTCTGGTCGCACGCGGAAGTCACGCAGCGAAGACGTCGATCTCTTCAAGGCTGGTAAGGTACCGGTGATGGTAGGCACGGCAGCCTCCGGTGGCATCGGCTTGGATCTCTCGGTTGCCTCGGTCACCATCTACTTCTCGAACACCAACTCGAGTGAGGACCGTGAGCAGTCCAAGGCGAGGACCGATCGCATTGGACAAACGCGAGGCGTCACCTACGTGGACATCATCGGCTCGCCTGTGGACAAGAAGATCATCGAGTCCAACGATGTGAAGAAGACCATTGGCGACCTCGTGATGAGCCTCAACCCTAAGGACCTCGATCTTGAAACACTCGATTAACCTGGACGTGTTACCCTCAGAGGAGCAACAGGAGGGTACCCGCGTGAAGATCTACGACGCGCTCGCTGAGCGTTATGGCATCGATCGTGACACGATCAAACAAGCAGTCCACATGTTCAACTACCTGGGCAACGTGCCCTACACCGAACGTGTACGCCGAGTTCGGGTATTCATCCAAGAACAAGGCTACACCTCGTTCCGCTACAACGATATCGTCGACAACCTCTTCGGTCATCGAGATCCATGAGCCGAGAACTCGACATCGCCTACCCACGCATCAAACGCCAGTGGCCTGGGTTGGTCATCCGTCAGCACCAACCTCGGATCAAGGGCTGGCCTGACTTCATCCTCATCGATGGTGAGGTCATCTTCGCTGAGGTGAAGTGGATCAAGAACGTAGGGCAACGTCCCGTTCTTGATCCAACCCAGGCACACTGGCTTGAGGAAATTTCACGTCACGGTGGAAACTCATACCTGCTCGTAGGTCATCCCAGTGGCTGGTTCGCCTGGTGTGAGCACTTTCATCGCTTTACTAAGGAGTTCAACAACACCGACTTGCCAAACCCTGAGTGGTCTGGTATAAACTTGTCGATGTTTCGCCATCGGTATGAGGGATGATGTTAAAGCCCTGTCTCCAAGTACGCAACGATGCTGATCCTAACTGGGGCATCATCGCCTCGGGCTACATGCACTCGATCAATGACCTTCATCGGCTCCGTGACCGCTGGATGGCGTCAGAATACTTCGAGCCAGGTGCCAGCTTCCGGATCGTAGATTGGGACGTAGTATCCAACCGTATGGCGACCTTGGTCGTGGAGCCCTACGTCGCCCAGGACGGCCGGAAGCCGTACCGGCAGGGGGTTTATACCCGGGTAGGCTAGCGCGGCTCCTGGGCCTTCCTAGACGCCTGCAAAAC
>Ga0137428_1000868_pt1 | contig 12399 bp, 13 predicted proteins | sample EasRivERMZT718_2_FD_102305 | JGI IMG/M metagenome (GOLD analysis project Ga0137428, IMG submission 102305) | Soil microbial communities from meander-bound floodplain in the East River, Colorado, USA - East River MetaG ERMZT718_2 | ecosystem: Environmental > Terrestrial > Soil > Floodplain ...
ATCTTCCAGCTCCGGACCAAATACTCCGAGGCGATGAAGGCCACGTTCCTCGGCGAGGACGGAACCGCAAGACCGTTCGAAATGGGCTGCTACGGCATCGGCGTGACGCGCATCGTCGCCGCGGCGATCGAGCAGAACCACGACGCGCGCGGCATCGTGTTCCCCGCGCCGATGGCGCCGTTCCAGGCCTGCCTGGTGCCGATCGGCTACCACAAGAGCGCCCAGGTCCGCGAGGCCGCCGAGCGGCTGTACGGCCAGCTTCTGGCCGCAGGCATCGATGTGCTGATGGACGACCGCGACGAGCGCCCCGGCGTGCTGTTCGCCGACATGGAGCTCATCGGCATCCCGCACCGCGTGGTGCTTTCCGAGCGCGGCCTCGGCGCCGGCAACGCCGAGTACAAGGGCCGGCGCGACGAAAAGCCGCAGGACCTGCCGCTGCAGGACATCGTCGCTTTCCTGAAAGACCGCCTGGGATGATCGGACGTGCCGCGATTGTCGCGATATTTCTGTGCCCGGCGTCAGGCCTTGCCGGAGAACAGAAATACGAGCCGCTCGCCGACAGCGTGCGCCAGCGGCTCTCGCACATGGTGGCGGACCGGGCGCCGGCGGGGATGCACTTCCGCGAGCCCTCGGACGGCCAGCGCTGGCTGTCCGAGATGGACCGGCGCCTCGAGAAGCGCATCCCGGACCGGCAGCAGCGGCTCGAGCTTCTGCGCACGGTGCAGTACGAGGCGACGCGCGCGCGCCTCGATCCGCAGCTCGTGCTCGGCGTGATCGAGGTCGAGAGCGGCTTTCGCAAGTACGCGGTGTCGCGCGCCGGGGCGCGCGGCTACATGCAGGTGATGCCGTTCTGGGTCAAGCTGATCGGCCAGCCGAGCCATAATCTGTTCCACCTGCGCACCAACCTCGGCTACGGCTGCGTCATCCTGCGCCACTATCTCGACCTCGAGAAAGGCGACTACTGGCGCGCGCTCGGGCGGTACAACGGCAGCCTCGGCAAGCCGGAATATCCGAACCAGGTGCTCGCGGCCTGGCGCGGCCGATGGAAATACGACGGTCCCACGGCGTGATCGGCCGGCTTCTCGAGCGCAACCCGCGCATCGCCAACTGGCTCTACGGCTTCACGCCGCCCGAGCGCGGCGTGGTCGAGCTCGTGCACCGGCGCGTGTACATCGTGCCGGCGCGGCTCGGCTGGTACTTCGGCGGCACGCTGCTCGTGCTGCTCGTCGGCGCGATCAACTACGCGCTGTCGCTCGGCTTCGCCCTCACCTTCCTGCTCGCGGGCCTCGGCCTGGTCGGAATGGTGCACACCGCGCGCAACCTCGCCCGCATCGCGGCGAGCGCGGGGCGCGCGGAGCCGGTGTTCGCGGGCGAATCGGCGCAGTTCCGCCTCTATCTCGACGGCCGCGCCGCGTTCGACCGGCCGGCGATCCTGGCGCGCCATCTCGCGTCGGGCTCGCAGCTGGTGGTGGACATTGCGCCCCGCGGCGTGAGCGAGGTGGTACTGGCGGTGCCGGCGCCGCGCCGCGGCTGGCTGCCGTTCGGGCGGGTGATGCTCGAGACGCGCTTCCCGCTGGGCCTCTTCCGCGCCTGGAGCTACATCGAGCCCGATGCGCGCTGCCTCGTCTATCCGCGGCCGGAGCGCTCGCCGCTGCCGCCGTACAGCGGCGAGGCCGTGGCAGGAGCGCTGCGCGCGCCGACTCCGGGCAGCGACGATTTCGCCGGCCTGCGCGGCTACCAGCGCTCGGACTCGCCGCGCCACATCGCGTGGAAAGCGGTGGCGCGAAGCGAGGAGCTGCTCACCAAGCAGTTCGCCGGCGACGCCGCGGCCGAGCTGTGGCTCGATGCGCGGTTTCTTCCCAGTGGCTTGACCTTGGAACAAACCCTATCCCGGCTCGCCGGCTGGGTGCTCGCCGCCGACCGCGGCGGCGCGCATTACGGCCTGCGCCTGCCCGGCGTGGAGATCGCCCCGGCGCGCGGCGACGTGCACCGCGCCGCATGCCTCCAGGCTCTCGCCTTGTATCCATGAACCATCCTCTTGCTCCGGAGCAGCGATCCGTCGGGGCGCGCGATCTCGCCTGGCTGATCGCCTCGCTGGTGCTGGTCATCGCGCCGCATGCGCTGCGCGCGCCGTGGTGGCTGACGCTGCTCACGCTGTGCCTGTTCGGCTGGCGCCTGTACTTCGCGCTCAACCGCGCGCCGCTGCCTTCGCGCTGGCTGGTCCTCGGCGTGGCCGCGGTCGCGATGCTCGGCGTGTGGATCGAGTTCCGCACACTGTTCGGCCGCCAGTCGGGGATCCTGCTCCTCATGCTGTTCGCCGGGTTGAAGCTGCTCGAGACGCGCACCCTGCGCGACGCCGCGATCGCCGTGTTCCTCGGCTACTTCCTGGTGATCACGAATTTCCTCTATACCCAGACCATCCCGACCGCGGTCGCGATGGGCGCGGCGCTGTTCCTGCTCACCGCCACGCTGATCGGGTTCGCGGCGCCGCAGCGCGCGCTGCGCGCGAACCTGAGAACCGCGGGCCTGCTGCTCGCGCATGCCGCGCCGGCGGCGCTGGCGCTGTTCCTGCTCTTCCCCCGGGTGCAAGGCCCGCTGTGGGGATTGCCGCAGGACGCCTACACCGCGATGACCGGGCTGTCCGAGACGATGAGCCCTGGAACCCTGTCGGGCCTCGCGCTTTCGGATTCGATCGCGTTTCGCGCCGAGTTCCAGGGCGCGCCCCCGCCGCAGCCGGTGCGCTACTGGCGCGGTCCGGTGCTCTGGGACTTCGACGGCCGCACCTGGAGCATCGGGCCGGGCTTCCTGGTCGATTTCGCCCCGCCCCGCGGCGGGCGCGGCAGCTACCGCTACGAAGTGGTGCTCGAGCCGCACAACCGGCACTGGCTGTTCGCACTCGAGACCGCGGCCAGCCTGCCCGAGCGCGCGCGCATGAGCTTCGACGGCCAGATCGTGTCGGGCTCGCCGGTGCGCGCGCGCATGCGCTACGACGTCGCCTCGGTGCTCGCGCCCGAGCCGCAGGCGAAGGAGACCGCCGGGACGCTGCGCCGGGCGCTGCGCCTGCCGCAGGGCTTCAACCCGCGCGCGAGCGCGCTCGCCGCGCAGTGGCGCGCGGACTCCGACGACGACGCCGAAGTGCTCGGGCGAGCGATCGCCTTCCTGCGGCGGGGCCAATACGTGTACACGCTCGAGCCACCGCTCCTGGGCGAAGACACGGTCGACGACTTCCTGTTCTCGACCAAGGCGGGGTTCTGCGAGCACTTTTCCTCCGCGTTCGTGTTCCTCATGCGCGCCGCCGGAGTTCCGTCCCGCGTCGTGACCGGCTACCAGGGCGGCGAAGCGAATCCGGTCGACAGCATCATCACCGTGCGCCAGTCCGACGCCCACGCCTGGGCGGAAGTGTTCCTTCCCGCGCGCGGCTGGGTGCGCGTCGATCCGACCGCGGCCGCGGTGCCGGGACGCATCGAGTCGGGCATGGCGCGCGCCGTTCCCCAGGCGAGCGAGCTGCCGCTCCTGATGCGCCCGCAGCTCGAGTGGCTGCGCGGCGTGCGCGACCGGTGGGAAGCGGTGGCGCACAAGTGGAACGTCTGGGTGCTCGGCTACAACCCGGAGCGCCAGCGCGACCTCATGAGCAGCATCGGCATGCGCGACGCCGACTGGCGCACGCTCACCGCGGCGCTCTTCACTTTCCTCGGCGCGATGACGCTCGTGCTGCTCGCCTGGTCGCTCCGGCGGCTGGCGCGCCCCGACCCGGTGCAGAAGGCGTGGCGCCGCTTCTGCCGCAAGCTCGCCGCGCGCGGCGTCGAGCGCGCTCCCGCGGAGGGCCCGCGCGACTTCGCTGCGCGCGCGGCGCGCGCCCTGCCCGCCGCGCGGCGCAGCATCCTGCGCATCGGCGCGCTCTACATCGCGCTGCGCTACGGCGCGCACGCCACGCAGCCGGGGGTCGCGCGGCTGCGCCGATGGGTGCGGGCATTTTGATCCGCCTCCTGGCCGCGCTGCTGCTCTGCGCCCCCGCGCTCGCGCACGCCTCGTACGCCGCGCGCCCGGAAGTCCAGGCATTCGTGGACGACCTCGCGCAGCGCCACGGCTTCGTCAAGACCGATCTCAAGCGCGTGTTCTCCAAGGCGCAGCGCCTCGACCCGGTGCTGGAGGCGATCGCCCGGCCGGCGGAGCGCGTGCGCACCTGGGAGGAATACCGCGCCCTCCTGATCACCGAGCGGCGCATCGCCGAGGGCGTGGAATTCTGGAGGAAGTACCCGCGCACGCTCGAGCGCGCCGAGCGCAAGTACGGCGTGCCGCCCGAGTACGTGGTGGCGATTATCGGCGTCGAGACCTTCTATGGCCGCAACACCGGCAACTGGCGCGTGGTGGATGCGCTGACTACGCTCGCCTTCGACTATCCGCCGCGCGCCGGCTTCTTCCGCAGCGAGCTTGAAAGCTACCTCCTGATGGCGCGCGAGATGGGTCTCGATGTGTTCTCGGTGCGCGGCTCGTACGCGGGCGCGATCGGCATCCCGCAGTTCATGCCGTCGAGCGCCCGGCGCTACGCGGTGGATTTCGACAGCAACGGCAAGATCGACCTGCAGAAGAGCCGCTCGGATGCCATCGGCAGCGTCGCCAATTTCCTCAAGGTCCACGGCTGGCAGCGCGATGCCGACGTGCTGGTCGGCGCCCGCGTGACGGGCGAGGCCTGGCGCGCCTACGCCGACGGGCGCTTCGAGCCGAAGCACTCCATGACGGAGCTGCGCGAGGCCGGGGTCGAGTTCGATTCGCCCGAGCCCGCGGGCGCGCACGTCGCGCTCATCGAGCTCGCGAGCGCCGAGAAGCCGAGCGACTGGCGTGTCGGGTTGCGAAACTTCTACGTCATTACGCGCTACAACCGCAGCGCGTTCTACGCCGCGGCCGTCGCCGACCTCGCCCGGGAGCTGAAGAAGGCCTACGACTTGGGAAGGTAGAGCAGCGGGTCGACGGCCGCCGCGCCCTTGCGGATCTGGAAGTGCAGCTTCTCTCCCAGCTCGGCGATCTTCTGGCCGCGCGTCACGTTCTGCTGCTCCTTCACCAGGATGTCCTTGTTGTGCGCGTATACCGTGATGTAGCCCTGGTCGTGCTTGAGCACGATGAGCTTGCCCAGGCCGGGGATGCCGCTGCCGACGTAGGTCACGCGCCCCGCCGCCGAGGCGATCACCGGGTCGCCGCTCCTCCCCTCGATGTCGATGCCCTTTTGCCGCGGCTCGGCGAAACCGGCAACCACCTTGCCCTTCACCGGCCAGGCGAAGCTCAGCGGATGCGCGTCGAGCTTGGGTTCTTCCTTCGGAAGCGTCGATGCCACGGCAGGGACAGGTTTCTGTCCCTCAAGGGGCCTTGATTCAATACGGCTGCCGGGACGTCCCGTGCCCACGACCACGGCCGGCTGCGCCGGCGGCTTCACGCGCAGCAACTGGCCAACGTTCAGCTTCGTTGGGTCGTCGAGCGAATTCCATTGCGCCACTTCCCGATAGTCGTGGCCGTGGTCAAGCGCGATGCTGTACAGGGTGTCGCCCTTCTTCACCGCGTAGAAGCCTTCAGGAACTGAAGCAGGTGCCTGGACAGGAGCAGGAGCCGCCGCCGGAGCCTTCGGCGCCGGCGCACGCGCCGGGGGCCGGCGGTCCTCCACCGGAGCACCGCGGCGCTGCGGCGCGCAACCGGCGATCAGCGCCAGCGCAATGACCACGGCTAAAGCCTTCACGCCTTGCCCGCCTCCATCGGCACGAACCGCACCGCGTCGAGCTCCGACTCGAGGAAGCCGCGTCCGTTGCGCTCGACGAGCACCAGCCGCTGGCCGCCGCCCGCCTTGCCGACCTGCGCCAGCGGCAGCACCATTCTGCCACCGGGCGCGAGCTGGCGTAGCAGCGCCTCGGGCATGCGCTGCGCCGCGGCGGCGACGATGATCGACTGGAACGGCGCCGCGCCTTCCAGCCCGGCGTAGCCGTCGCCGTGCGCCAGGCGAAGATTCTTCAGGCGCAGCGCGAGCAGATTGCCGCGCGCGCGCTCGAGCAGGCCCTTGATGCGCTCGAGCGAGTACACCTCCGGAAACACGTGCGCCAGGACCGCGGCCTGGTAGCCGCAGCCCGTGCCCACTTCGAGCAGCTTTTTTGGACTCTGATTTTCGATCAGGACTTCCGTCATTCGGGCAACCACGTAAGGCTGCGAGATGGTCTGGCCGAACCCGATCGGCAGCGCCGTGTCCTCGTAGGCACGGCTGGCGAGCGCTTCCTCGACGAAAAGGTGCCGCGGCACCGCCGCCATCGCGGCGAGCACGCGCTCGTCGCGGATGCCCTGGTCGCGCAGGCGCTCGACCATGCGCTTGCGCGTGCGCTCCGAGGTCATGCCGACGCCCGCGGCGTTCTTTTTCACGCCGCCATCCAGTCCTTGGCGAGGGTGAGCTGTGCGTTGTGCGTGAGGTCCATGCGCAGCGGCGTGACCGACACGCGTTGCGCCTCCACCGCATGGAAGTCCGTGCCCGGCCCGGCGTCGGCGGCGCCGCCCGCCGGCCCGATCCAGTAAGCGGTCTCGCCCCGCGGCGTCTGCAGCTTGACCACCGGCTCGGCCTTGTGCCGCCGACCGAGCCGCGTGACCTCGATGCCGCGCAGGCTCTCCGGCGGAACGTCGGGCACGTTGACGTTGAGGAGCACCGGCTCGGCGAACGGGCGGCGCTTGAACCGCTCGACGAGCTGCACCGCGACCCCGATCGCGCTCTGGAAATGCTCGCCGGTCTTGCTGGTGAGGGAGACCGCGACCGACGGGATGCCGAGCAGGTAGCCCTCGGCGGCGGCGGCGACGGTGCCGGAATAGATCGTGTCGTCCCCCATGTTGGCGCCGAGGTTGACGCCGGAGACCACGATGTCGGGGCGGAAATCGAGCAGGCCGGTGACCGCGATATGCACGCAGTCGGTCGGCGTGCCGTTGACCGAGAAGTAGCCGTTCGGCGCGCGCCGCACCGTGAGCGGCCGGTCGAGCGTCAGCGAGTTCGAGGCCCCCGAGCGGTCGCGCTCCGGCGCAACCACCGTCACGTCCCCGAGCTGGCCGAGCGCCTCGGCGAGCAGCGTGATGCCCGGAGCGAAGTAGCCGTCGTCGTTCGAAACCAGGATTTTCACGCGGACGATTCTAGTTGAACCGTCGCGCGCCGGGTCCGGCCTGTACTAACGCTGTTCCTGGGATTGAGCCGTGAGCCAGTCGAGCGCGCGCGATTCCTCGCGGAAGGCGCGCACGCTCGCGCCCTGCTGGCCGGCGAGCACCTCCACGAACTGCAGCGTGTCCTCGAGCGTCTGACGGCCGAACAGCTCGGCCCGCAGATGATCTTGCGTCAGTTGGAAATTGAAATGCATCCCCGTCTTCTTACGGGGATTCTTGCACGCTCGGCTATAGCGCCCGCTTGTGAAATTCGGGTAGCGGAATGAACTACCGCCTCACTGCTTCTTCAGCAGCGAGCGCAGCATCCAGGCGTTCTTCTCGTGCACCTGCATGCGCTGCGTGAGCAGATCAAGCGTCGGCTGGTCGTCGGCTTTCTCCGCAAGCGGGAGCACTTCGCGCGCGGTCTTCACCACCGCCTCCTGCCCGTCGATGAGGAGCTTCACCATCTGCACGGCTTTGGGCACGCCCGGCGTTTCCTTGACGCGCGCGAGGTCCAGGTACTCGCGGTACGTGCCGGGCGCGTAATGGCCGAGCGAGCGGATGCGCTCGGCGACCAGGTCGATCGCGTTCCACGCCTCGGTGTACTGCTCCATGAACATCTGGTGCAGGGTCTGGAACATCGGGCCTTCGACGTTCCAGTGGAAGTTATGCGTCTTCAGGTAGACGACGTAGGTATCGGCGAGCAGGCGCGACAGGCCCTTGGCGATCGCCGCGCGGTCATTGGTCGAGATTCCGGTGTCCATGGGGAGGAGATTAGCGAGCGCCCAAGCGCCGGAGCAAATGGTATTTCGCCATGGCGCGAGTTGATAAAAGCTATGACGCGGCGCTGGAGAAAACTGGTCGGGGCGGTGAGATTTGAACTCACGACCACCGGCACCCCATGCCGGTACGCTACCAGACTGCGCTACGCCCCGAGAAAGCGGATTTTACCCCTGCAGCTGGTCGAGGACGGCGCGCAATTCACGCTTGATCGCAGCGACGTCGACCCCGGCGCCGGGAACGACGCGCAGCTCGCGCGGCGCCGGCGGCTCCGATTTTTCTTCGGCATCGATCCGCGCGCTTTCCAGGCGCGCATTGTCCAGACGATTGCGCGCGCCGCTGATGGTGAAGCCTTCCTCGTACAGGAGCTGGCGGATGCGGCGGATGAGCAGCACCTCGTGGTGCTGGTAGTAGCGGCGGTTGCCGCGCCGCTTGACGGGCTTGAGCTGGGTGAATTCCTGCTCCCAGTAGCGCAGCACGTGCGGCTTGACACCGCAAAGCTCGCTCACCTCACCGATGGTGAAGTAGCGCTTCGCCGGGATCGGCGGGAGCTCAGCTTTCCTGCGGCTTGGCTCCATGGCGCGCCTTTTCGACCATCGCCTTCAGCTTCTGGCTGGCATGGAAGGTGACGACCCGGCGGGCGCTTATTGGTATTTCCTCGCCGGTCTTGGGGTTGCGCCCGGGGCGTTGCGGCTTGTCGCGCAGCTGGAAGTTGCCGAAGCCGGAAAGCTTGACGCTCTCCCCGCGCTCCAGCGCGCCACGGATTTCCTCGAAAAACGCCTCGACCATGTCTTTGGCCTCGCGCTTGTTCAGCCCGACCTTCTCGAACAAGAGGTCGGCCAGCTCGGCCTTTGTCAAAGTCATCAACGCGCTCCCCTGATTTCCCTTTTATGTTCGGAGACTTGCGGCAAATTTGCGGCCCAGCAGAGCGACCAGCGCGTCGCGGGCAGCGTCTGCCTCCGCATCCGTAAGGGTTCGTTCAGTATGTTGCATAACTACCCGGAAAGCAAGGCTTTTCCGGTCAGCCGGAACCCCCTGGCCGCGGAACAAGCTGAGCAGGCGCACGGACCGCACAATCGCGGGTTTTTCGGCCTGAATGGCATCAAAAACGGCCTGTACGGGGGTTTCCAGGGCGAAAAGCATGGAGATGTCGCGCACCACGGCCGGAAGGTCGGAGGGGATGCCGGGGCCGGGTAGCGGCACGACCTGCAGGGGGGCGGCATCCACCTCGAACAGAACCGGGGCCTGGGGCAGCTCGTACTTCTGCTGCCACTTGGGGTGCAACTCGCCGATCCAGCCGACCGGCTTGCCCTCGACCAGTATCCGGGCGGAGCGCCCGGGGTGGAACGCCGGGTGCTCTGCCGGTTCGAAGCGGGGGGCAAGCGGCGCGAGCACGTTCTCCAGGTCCGACTTCGCGTCGAACAAGTCAACCGCGCGCGCCGGCGTATCCCACTGCTCGCTCAGGGCCGGGCCGTACGCCGCGGCGCCGATGCGGATCGGCTGGCGCAGGCCGGCGACCGAGAGCGGGCCGTCCTTGGCGGCGGCGTCGCGCAGGAACACCCGGCCGACCTCGAAGACGCGGATGCGGGGGACTTTTCTCGAGTGATTCTTCCTTACCACCTCGATCAGAGAGCCGATCAGGCTCGTGCGCATGACCGACTGCTGGCTGATGATGGGATTCAGCAGGCGAATCGGGTTCGCCTCGCCGGCGAAATCGGCCTCCCAGCCAGGCTCGACAAAGCTGAAATTGATCACTTCGAGGTAGTCGGCAGCGGCGAGCCGTTCGCGGAGAAAGTGCAGGCTCCTCTCCGCCTCCGGGATCTTCAGCATGCTCGCCGCGACGCGCGGCGGCTGCGCGGCGATGCGCTCGAAGCCGTAGAGCCGCGCCACCTCCTCGATCAGGTCCTCCTCGATCGCGAGGTCGAAGCGATAGGACGGCGTCTTGACCGTGAAGGAGTTTTTCTTGCGAGAACTCTCGAACCCGAGACGCGAAAACACCGAAGCCATCTCCTTCGCGGGCACCGGAACGCCGATCACTTTCTGCGCCCGCGCCACGCGCATCGCCACGGGCTTGCGCCTGGGCAGCCGCGCCACCGTGTCGACGGTGGGGCCGGGCTCGCCGCCGCAAATATCCATGATCAGCTTCGTCGCGCGCTCGATGCCGTCGACATTGTTCTCAAAATCGACGCCGCGCTCGAAGCGATGCGAGGCGTCGCTGCCGACGTTGTAGCGGCGCGCGCGCCCGGCGATGGCGTCGGGATAGAAGAACGCCGACTCGAGGAACACGTTCTTGGTGTTCTCGTCGGCCTTGGTGCTCTCGCCGCCCATGATGCCGCCCAGGCCGATGACGCCCGAGTCGTCGGTGATGCACAGCACCTCCTCGTCGACCTCGACCTCCTGCTCGTTCAGGAGCAGCACTTTCTCGCCCTTGCGGCCCCAGCGCACCACGATCGGCCCGCGCAGCTTGTCGAGGTCGTAGACGTGGAGCGGCCGGCCGAGCTCGAGCATCACGTAGTTGGTGACGTCGACCAGCGCCGAGATCGAGCGCTGCCCGGCGCGCTCCAGGCGCTCGCGCATCCAGGTCGGAGTGCTCGCGGAGGCATCGACGCCGCGAACGACGCGGCCGGCAAACCGACCGCAGCCCTCGGGGTTCGCGAGCTTCACCGCGTGTTTTGCCTTGCTCTTCGCGGGCACCGCCTTGATCTCGACCGGCTTCAGCTTGCTCCTGGTCACCGCCGCGACTTCGCGCGCGACGCCGAGCACCGAAAGGCAGTCGGCCCGGTTCGGCGTGAGTTTCAAGGTGAGGATGTGATCGTCCAGGCCCAGCGCAACGCGCGCGTCGCTCCCGGTCTTGCCTTCTATTTCCAAAAGTCCGGAGTGATCGTCGGAGAGGCCAAGCTCGCGCGCCGAGCACAGCATGCCTTGGCTTTCCACCCCCCTGAGAGACGTGGCCTTGATTTCGAGCCCCGGAAGCTTCGCCCCGACCTTGGCGAGGGGCGCTTTCATCCCGGCGCGCACGTTCGGTGCGCCGCAGACGACCTGCAGCGTGTCCTTGCCCGCCTTCACCTTGCAGACGGTGAGCTTGTCGGCATTCGGATGCTTCTCCACCGCAAGCACCTGCGCGACCACGACCCCGCTGAATTGCGGGCCAAGGGGCTCGTAGGCCTCGACCTCGACCCCGGCCATGGTCAGCTTGTCCGCGAGCTCGCGCCCCGGAAGCGCGGGATCGCAGAAGCTGCGCAGCCAGCTCTCGGGGATGTTCATGAAAATTGCTCGAGAAAGCGCAGGTCGCCATCGAAAAACAGGCGCAGGTCGTCGATGCCGTACCGGAGCATGGTGAGGCGCTCGAGACCGGAGCCGAAGGCGAAGCCGATGTAGCGCTCGGGGTCGAGCCCGAAGTTGCGCACCACCCCTGGATGCACCTGGCCGGAGCCCGAGATCTCGAGCCACTTGCCTTTCAACTTCATGTCGATTTCGGCCGATGGCTCGGTAAAGGGAAAGAACGACGGCCGGAAGCGGACCTCCAGTTCGTCATTCTCGAAGAAGCGTCGCAGGAACTCCGTGTAGACGCCCTTCAGGTCGGCGAAGCTGATGTGCTCGTCGATCCACAATCCCTCGACCTGGTGGAACATCGGCGAATGCGTCGCGTCCGAATCGACGCGATAGGTGCGGCCGGGCGCGATCACCTTGATCGGCGGCTTGTGCGTGCGCGCGTAGCGCACCTGCATCGGGCTGGTATGCGTGCGCAGCACCAGCGGCAGCCCATTGGCGTCCTTCAGGTCGACGTAGAAAGTGTCCTGCATCGAGCGCGAGGGGTGGTTTTCCGGGCTGTTCAGCGCGGTAAAGTTGAACCAGTCGGTCTCGATTTCCGGGCCGTCGGCGACCTCGAAGCCGATCGAGCGCCAGATCTCCTCGATGCGCTGCCAGGTGCGGATCACGGGATGCACGCCGCCGCGGCCGCGGCCCCGTCCCGGCAGCGTGACGTCGAGCGACTGCTCGGTGAGCCGCGCCGTGAGCTTCGCTTCGGCGAGCGCGGCGCGGCGCGCCTCGAGCCCGGCCTCGATCTTCTGCTTCGCGTCGTTGAACTTCGCGCCGAGCTCCCGCCGCTGCTCCGGAGGAGCCGACTTGAGCGTCGACTGAAGCGCAGTCAGCTCGCCGGCCTTGCCGAGATAGCGCGCCTTGGCGTTCTCGAGCGAAGCCGGGTCCGATGCGGCGGCGAAATCGCCGAGCGCCCGTGAGACGATGACCCCGAGTTGCTCCATCTACGTCTTGCAACGTCAGTGAGCGATGCTTGCCTTCACCTGCGCTGCGATCTTGTCGAACGCGGGCTTGTCCATGACCGCGAGGTCGGCCAGCACCTTGCGGTCGATCTCGATGTTGGCGCGCTTGAGCCCCGCCATGAACACGCTGTAGCTCATGCCGAGCTCGCGCACCGCGGCGTTGATGCGCGCGATCCAGAGCGCGCGGAAC
>Ga0137428_1000869_pt1 | contig 12397 bp, 13 predicted proteins | sample EasRivERMZT718_2_FD_102305 | JGI IMG/M metagenome (GOLD analysis project Ga0137428, IMG submission 102305) | Soil microbial communities from meander-bound floodplain in the East River, Colorado, USA - East River MetaG ERMZT718_2 | ecosystem: Environmental > Terrestrial > Soil > Floodplain ...
CGAGCGCGGCATCGACAAGCAGAAGACCAAGGTCCTCGGCTCGGGCGAAGCCACCGCCGAGGCGGCGCTCAAGGCGATGGGCGATAACGCCCTCGACATCATCACGGCCTGGCACTACGACTACAAGCTCGACAACAAGCTGAACGCGGCGTTCGTGAAGGAGTTCAACGCCATGCACGGCCGCAACCCCGACTTCTTCTCGATCGGCGGCTACGACGGCATGCACGCGATCTACGAAACGCTGAAGAAGACCAAGGGCAAGACCGACGGCGAGACGATGATCGCGGCCGCCAAGGGCCTGAAGTGGGAGAGCCCCCGCGGGCCGATGTCGATCGATCCGGAGACGCGCGACGTGGTGCAGACGGTGTACATCCGCCGCGTGCAGAAGGTCGGCGGCGAGCTGGTCAACGTGCCGTTCGACCGCGTCAACGAAGTCAAGGACCCTGACGGCGAGCGCCGGAAGAAGAAGTAGTCTCTAGAAATGCTGTCCTCGCTGGCGACCGTGCTGTTCGACGGTTTCGCCTACGGCATGCTGTTGTTCCTGCTGTCGGTAGGGCTGTCGGTGACGCTCGGGATGATGAACTTCGTCAACCTGGCGCACTGCAGCTTCGCCATGGTGGGCGGCTACGCCACGGTCACGCTGGTCAACAGCTTCGGCTGGCCTTTCCTCGCCACGCTGCCGATGGCTTTTCTCGCGGGAGGGTTCATTTCCATCCTGCTGGAGCGGACCCTGTACCGGCACCTCTACCGCTCCTCCGACCTCGACCAGTGCCTGCTCACGATCGGCATCGTGTTCGTCTCGGTGGCGGCGTTCGCCTGGCTCTACACCAGCGAGCAGCAGTCGGCGCGCCCGCCGGAGTGGCTGCGCGGCCGCATTGAGCTGTTCGGCGTCAACTTCGCGACGTACCGCCTGTTCCTCATCGTCTTCGGCCTCGCCGTCACCGCGATGCTGGTCCTTCTCCTGGAAAGAACGCGCTTTGGCGCGAAGGTCCGAGCCGCCGTCGACAACCAGCGCATGGCGCGCGGCCTCGGGATCGACGTCGACCGCGCCTTCATGCTCACCTTCGCCCTCGGCGGCGGCCTCGCCGGGCTCGGCGGCGCGCTCGCGATCGAGGTGGTGGGGCTCGACCCGACGTTCGCCCTCGCCTACCTCGTGTACGTGCTGATCGTCGTCGCGGTCGGCGGCCTCGGCTCGATCGGCGGCTCCTTCGCCGCCGCGGTAGTGCTCGGCATCAGCGACATGGCCGGGAAGTACTACTTTCCCTGGCTCGGCGCCTTTCTGATCTATCTGGTCATGGTCGCCCTTCTCATGTGGCGCCCCGCGGGGTTGTTTGGAAAGCGCTAACCGGCACTTCAGCGAGAAGGTGCGCTGGCGCTGGCTGGAGGTCGCCTTCTGGCTGTGCACGCTGCTGCCGTTCGTCGTCACGCCGAGCTATCTTTCGCTCGCCAGCCAGATCGCGATCACGGCGCTGTTCGCGCTGTCGCTGGATCTCATCCTCGGCTACGCCGGCATCGTCTCGCTCGGCCACGCCGCCTTTTTCGGCGTCGGCGCGTACAGCGCCGGGCTGCTCGCCAAGCACTACTGGGGCGAGCCCCTGGCCGGCCTCGTCGTCGCCGCGGTGGCGGCCGGAATCGCGGGCTACGCCATGAGCCACATCGTCGTGCGCTTCCGGCACCTCGCGCTCATCATGCTCACCCTGGGCCTCGGCCTGCTGCTGCACGAGGCGGCCAACAGCGCGAGCGGCCTCACCGGTGGCGCCGACGGGCTGCAGGGCGTGCGGGTCGGGACGCTGTTCGGCTTCAAGTTCGACATGTTCGGCCGTACCGCCTACGCGTATTCGCTCGCGGTTCTGTTCGTCTGCTTCTTGGTTTCCAGAAGAATCATCCATTCCCCGTTCGGCCTGGCGTTGAGGGGCATCCGCGAGAACGCGACCCGCATGCCGGCGATCGGCGCGCCGAGCCGCGCGCACCTGCGCAAGGCGTACACCATCGCGGCGGTGATCGCCGGGATCGCCGGCGCGCTCCTCACCCACACCACCTCCACGGTGTCGCTCGAGGTGCTGTCGTTCCAGCGCTCCGCGGACGTGCTGGTGATCCTGATCCTCGGCGGCGCCGGGCGGCTCTACGGCGGCATCATCGGCGCCGTCATCTACATGGTGGCGCGCGACCAGTTCTCCGGCATCAACCCGCAGTTCTGGTACTTCTGGATCGGGTTGCTGCTGGTCATGGTGGTGATGTTCCTGCCGAACGGAATCCTCGGGGGGCTGTCCCGATTCTTTCCACCAAAAACCTGAACAAGAGCTTCGGCTCGCTCGTGGTGGCGCAGGACATCGCGCTCGAGCTGCCGCAGGGCGTTCGGTTCGCCCTGATCGGACCGAACGGCGCGGGCAAGACCACGCTCATGAACCTGATGACCGGGATGCTCGCCCCCGACTCGGGCCAGATCTTCCTCGGCGGGGAGGAAATTACCGCCCTCAGGCCCCACCATCGCGTGAAGAAGGGCCTCGCGCGCACCTTCCAGATCAACACGCTGTTCCCGCAGCTCTCCGCGCTCGAGTCGGTGACGCTCGCGGTGCTGGAGCGCGACGGGCACGCGCACAACTGGTGGCGCGGCTTGCCGCGCTTCGGCGCCGCGATCGACGAGGCCCAGGGTATTCTGGATTCACTCAAGGTTCCAGGTACCCGGGTAACGCGTGAATTGCCCTACGGGCAGCAGCGCCTGCTCGAGATCGCGCTCGCGCTCGCCACGCGCCCGCGCGTGCTGCTGCTCGACGAGCCCGCAGCCGGCGTGCCCAAGGACGAGAGCGCGGCGCTGTTCGACGCGATCGCAGGCCTCTCGCGCGAGCTCACGATCCTCTTCATCGAGCACGACATGGACGTCGTGTTCCGATTCGCGTCCAAGATCATCGTGATGGTGGGCGGCCGGATCCTGGTGCAGGGTGCCCCGGACGAGATCGCCCGCGACGAGCGCGTGCGCGAGGTGTACCTGGGGAAGACCCATGCTTGAGCCGCTTCTCGAGCTTCGTGGCATTCGCGCCGGCTACGGCGACGCCGTGGTGCTGGACGACATTTCGCTGGTCGTGGCGCACAACGGCAGCCTCGCGGTGCTCGGCCGCAACGGCGTGGGCAAGTCCACGCTGCTCCTGACCATCATGGGCTACACGCGTCTCCAGACGGGAACCATCCTGTTCGACGGCAAGGACATCACCAGCCTGCCGCCCCATCGCCGCGCCCAACTCGGCATCGGCTGGGTGGCGCAGGAGCGCGAGATCTTTCCCTCGCTTTCGCTGGAGGAGAACCTGACGGTGGCGGCGCGCCCGGGCCGCTGGGATCTCGCGGCGGTTTATGCGCTGTTTCCGCGCCTGGGCGAAAGACGCGCCAACATGGGAAATCAGCTCTCGGGCGGCGAGCAGCAGATGCTCGCGATCGCGCGCGCGCTGATGACCAACCCGTCGGTCCTGCTGCTCGACGAGCCGCTCGAGGGCCTTGCCCCGATCATCATCGAAGAGCTCGCCGCTTCGCTGAGAAATCTCGACGGGATCGCGATGGTGCTGGTCGAGCAGCACACCGAGATCGCGCTCTCGCTCGCGCAGGACGCGCTGCTGATCGAGCGCGGCCGCATCGCGCACCGGGCGCGCTCGGCCGAGCTTGCGCGCGACGCGGCGACGCTCGAGCGCCTGGTCGGGCTGAAGGTGGATTGACCGTCCGGTCAGCCTAGAAGGTCACGCGGCACGTTGCCGCCATTGGCAGCGATGCGCGCGAGCACAGTCTTATGCAGCCACATGTTCATCTGCGCCGAATCCTTCATCAGCTCCGCCGGGCAGCCTAGCTCCGTGGCCAGCTCCTTGCGTGCGGCGAGGCTGCTGTCGATCTCGAGGAGCTTCAGCAGGTCGACGATAGAGGTCCGCCAATTCAGCTTCTGCGGGTTCGCCTTCGCACGCTGCTCAAGTTGCGCGACGACATCCACGACAGCGATCGGCCTGGGCGGTGCTTCAACCGGCGAGCCGCCTGCGCCCGCGGGCGAGTTCGCCGAAGACGTGTCAGGGGTGGAGGCCTCATCGCCGAGGCCAAGTTTGTCGAGGATCTTGCGGAAGAATCCCATAGTGTTCTCCTGGTGGATCGTGTGGGGGGCGAGTCAGCCAGGAATTACAAGCAAGTTGCGGACCGCCAGCTACAGCAGAAGCCTCGGCAGGACCAGCACGACCCAGGGGACGTAGGCGATCACGAGCAGCGTGGCGACCAGGATCGCGATGTAGGGCAGCATCGGCAGCGTGACCGCGCCGAGGCTCACGCGCCCGATCTGGGCCACGACCACGAGCAGCAGGCCCACCGGCGGTACCACCAGCCCGATGCCGAGCGCGGCGACCGCGAGCAGGCCGAAGTGCAGCGGGTCGATGCCGTACTTGGCCACCGTCACCGACAGGATCGGGTAGAAGATGATCAGCGCCGGCAGCCCGTCGAGCAGGCTGGCGAACACGATCAGGGTGAGCGTGACGAGCGCGAGCAGGATGAACGGCGACGAGGTGACCTGCTGCAGCGCGCCGGCGATCATCTGCGGCACGCCGGTGGTGGCGAACGTCCAGGACATGCCGGTCGCGAAGCCCGCCAGGACCGACACCGCGGCGGTGGTGATGCCGGTCTGCACCAGCATGCGGCCCAGGTCCTTGCGCGTGATCTCGCGGTAGATCACGAGGTCGAGCACCAGCGCGTAGATCACGGCGAGCACCGCGGCTTCGGTCGCGGTGGTCACGCCGCCGAGGATGCCGCCGAACAGCACCACGGGCATGCCGAGCGGCAGGATCGCCTCGCGCAGCGCATGGCGCAGCGCGGCCCACGAGAACGCGCCGCGCGCGCCGGGCAATATGCCGCGGCGCGCCTGGATATGGATCACGATCGAAAGCGTGAGCGCCATCAGGATCCCGGGCAGGAAGCCGGCGATGAACAGCGCCGAGATCGAAAGGCCCGACATCGCGCCCAGGATCACCATCACCAGGCAGGGCGGAATCAGGATTCCCATGCCCGAGGCGGCGGCGACGATCGCGGCCGCGCGCTCGGGCGGATAGCCCGCCTTCACCAGCGAAGGAATGAGGATCGAGCCGATGGCGGAAGCGTCCGCCACCGAGGAGCCCGAGATGCCCGAGAACAGCACCTCCGATGCGACCACCACGATGCCCAGGCCGCCGCGGATATGGCCGACGATCGCCGAGGCGAGCGCCACCAGGCGGCGCGAGATGCCGCTCGTCTCCATCAGCGCGCCCGCCAGCACGAACAGCGGGATCGCGACGAACGGGAACGGCTCGATGCCCGACATCATCTTCTGCGCCACGGTCTCGAGCGGGATCCCCAGGGCGAGAAAACCGGCGATCGTCGCGAGCGCCATGCTGAACGCCACCGGCATGCCGAGCACCAGCAGCGCGACGAAAACGATGACCAGGAGGATCATGCCCTGCGCCGCTCCAGGAGCACGGGCCAATCCATGAGCAGGAAGAGCACGCCCGAGATGGGAAGCACCAGGTAGCCCGTGCCCACGGAGAACGGCAGCGTCGGGTACATCTGCAGCGCGGAGCTCTCGACGATGCGCCAGCCGTACACCACCATGAAGACCGCCAGCGCCCAGATCACAGCGTGCTCCAGCCACTCGAGCGAGCGCTTCCAGCGCGGCCCGAGGAAGCGGACGAAGAGATCGACGCCATAGTGCGCGCGGTAGCGCACCGCAAGCGCGGCGCCGAGGTAGGACAGCCACTGGTAGCAGAGGGTAGTGAACTCCTCCGACCAGACGATCGGCTGCTGCACCGCGTAGCGGAACACCACCTGCCCGGCGACCATCACCACGATGGTCAGCACCAGCGCCGCGACTACGGCGCGCAGCGCCTGCTCGAGCGCGCGGAAAGCCAACGCCTTACGGGATTCCGGCTTCCTTCAGCGCCTTGTCCACCAGCGGGGATTTCACCCGGTTCTTGAACGCCTGCACCACCGGCATCGTCGCCTTGCGGAACGAGGCGATGTCCGGCTCGGTGACCGTCACCCCCGCGTTCGCCATGAAGCCGACCACCCGGTCGTTGGCGGTGTTCGGGTTGGTGGTGAAGTACTCGGAGTCGGTCTTGAAGAACGCCTTCGAGCCCTCCTCGAGCGCCTTCTTCTGGTCGGCGTTGAGCGAATTCCACTTCTTCAGGTTCATCAGCACCACGCCCGAGGCGCGGCCGTGGTTGGTGAACGAGAGGTGCTTCGCCACCTCGTGGTTCTTCAGCGCCCACAGGAGTTGCGGGCCGGTGGCGTTGCCGTCGATCTGGCCCTGCTGGATGGCGCTGTAGACCTCGGGCGTGCCCATCGGCACCGGGATCGCGCCCATCGCCTTGATCATGTCGACCTGCATCGGGTCCTGCATCACGCGCAGCTTCAGGCCCTTCATGTCCTCGGGCGTGCGCACCGCGCGCTTGCTGTTCAGGACCGCGAGCGCGCCGCCGTCGGCGAACACCAGCACCTTGAGGCCGTGCGGCTCCATCTTCTTGCCGAGCTCGGCGACGATCGGCCCCTGCAGGAACTTGATCCAGTCGTCGTACTTCACCCACACGAAGGGCAGCCCGAAGATGCCGTGCTCCGGCACGAGCTGCTGGCTCACCTGCGAAGCCACCACGGAGATGTCGACCGCGCCGACCTTGGTCGCTTCCATCAGCGCTTTCTGGTCGCCCAGCACGCCCGCCGGGAACAGCTCCACCTTCAGCTTGCCGCTCTTGTCCACGACCGCCTTGAAGGCTTCCATCGCAGGGTAGTAGGCGAAGGTCTTCGGCAGCGCATCGGCGAACTTGAGCTCGGTCTGCGCGACGGCGCTGCTCGCGGCGAATAGCGCCGCGATTGCTACGAATGCGGTTTTCCTCATGGAATCCTCCTCCGGCCGAGAATACTACGAACCGCCGCCGCCGCGGTGCGCCGATTCGAACGACTCGATGCTGCGCTCCAGGTCGGCGAGCAGCGGAAGCGCTTTTGCGTCGGAGCCGCGCTCGCGGCCCATCGACGTCAGCAGCTCGGTAACCGACCGCGCCTGGACGTTGTGCCGGCCGCGCAGAAACGCGAGGATGTCCTGCTCGTAGTCCTGCACCCGCACGCTGGTCGCTGCTGCGCCGCAAGAGCAGCCGGCAGCGAACACCACGTGGCCGCCGGAAACACGCTGCCACACGCCCAGCAAACGAATGGCCTCCACCGCCGGCTGTTTCGCTTTCATCCTCGTCACGCCGTAATACTATCGGGCGCTTGACCGCCCGCACCCGCCTGGCCGCCGACATCGGCGGCACCTTCACCGATGTCGCCGCGTTCGACGAAGCGAGCGGCCAGTTGCTGCTCGGCAAGACGCTCTCGACCCCGAGCCGCCTGGTCGACGGCATCTCGCACGGCGTGGACAAGGCCGGCGCGCGCTTCGCCGACGCGGGCCTGTTCCTGCACGGCTCGACCATCGCCATCAACACCATGCTCGAGCGCACCGGCGCCAGGACCGCGCTGCTCATCACCGAAGGCTTCCGCGACACCTACGAGATCGGGCGCATCAACCGGCCGGACTCGTACAACCTCTTTTTCCGCAAGCACGTGCCGCTGGTCGAGCGCGCGCTGCGCTTCGAGGTGCGCGAGCGCATGACGGCGGCCGGCGAGGTCCTGGTCCCGCTGGACGAGGCGCAGGTCAACGGGCTGTGCGACCGGCTGGAGGCGGCGAACGTCGATGCCGTCGCGATCCTGCTCCTGCACTGCTACGTAAATCCCGCGCACGAGGAGCGCGTCAAGCGCATCGTGCAGCAGCGGCTGCCGCGCGCTTTCGTCAGCGCTTCGCACGAGCTGTCGCAGGAGTACCGCGAGTTCGAGCGCTGCTCGACCACGGTGGCGAACGCCTACATCGGGCCGCGCGTCAGCCGCTACGTGGCCGAGATCGACAGCCACATCAAGAAAGAACGGTTCGAGGGCGCCTTCCTGCTGGTGCAATCGACCGGCGGCCTGTACCAGTCGCGCCAGGCGCAGACCGAGTGCGTGCGCATGCTCGAATCGGGACCGGCGGCGGGCGTGGTGGGCGCGCAGGCGCTATGCAGGGAGCTGAGATTGAAAGACGCCGTGGCCTTCGACATGGGGGGCACCACCGCCAAGGCGGGCGTGATCTACGGCGGCGAAGTGCTGACCGCCTCGACTGCGCTGGTCGGCGGCTACAACGAGGCGCTGCCGATCCAGATCCCCATGGTCCACATCTCGGAGGTCGGTACCGGCGGCGGCAGCATCGCCGCGGTCGACGCCGCCGGTGCGCTGCGCGTAGGGCCGCAGAGCGCCGGCGCCGATCCCGGCCCGGCGTGCTACGGGCTCGGCGGCACGCGCCCGACGGTCACCGACGCCAACCTGGTGCTGGGCCGGCTCGCGGCCGACCGCTTCCTCGGCGGCGAGATGAAGCTGGACGAAGCCGCCGCGCGCCGCGCCATCACCGAGCACATCGCCAAGCCCCTGGGCCTGGGCCTGGCCGACGCCGCCAACGGCATCCTGCGCATCGCCGTCTCCTCCATGTCTTATGCGGTCAAGGGCGTGTCGACCGAGCGCGGCCTCGACGCCGCCGCGTTTTGCCTGATCGCCTACGGCGGCGCGGGCCCGCTGCACGCGTCGCAGATCGCGCGCGAGATCGGCATGTCGCGCATCATCGTGCCGCGCGCACCCGGCCACTTCTGCGCCTTCGGCATGCTGCACTCGGACCTGCGCTACGACTTCGTGCGCACCTGGTTCACGCGCCTCGAGGACGCGCCCTTCGGCGAGATCGAGCGCATCTACCAGGGCCTGATCGCGCAGGGCAGGAAAGCGCTCGCCGAGAGCAGCGTGCGCTTCTCGCGCACCACCGTCGCCTATGCCGCCGACATGCGCTACGTCGGCCAGGAACATCCCGTGACGGTGGATCTCTCGCCCGCGGTGTTCAAGAAACGCGACCGCGACGCGATCAAGCACCACTTCGACGAGGTGCACCAGGTGCGCTACGGCACCAGCGCTCCCGAGGAGCGCGCCGAGATCGTCAGCCTGCGCGCCACCGTGACCGGCCTCATGAAGAAGCCGCCCCTCGAGAAGGTTTCCCGGGGCAGCGCGACTCCGCCAACGGACGCGAAGCGCGGCTCCCGCATGGTCTTTTTCTCCGAAAAGACTCTGAAAACGCCTGCCTACGCCCGCGCCGCCTTGAAGGCCGGCAACCGAATCTCCGGGCCCGCTCTGATCGAAGAGCATGCCTCGACGGCGGTGCTGCTGCCGGGCGACCGGATGCAGGTCGACAGCTACGGCAATCTCGTCATCGAGGTCGGAAGGAAAAGATGAAACGGAAAAAGGCCAAAGCAGATCCCGTCCTGACCGAGATCGTGCGCAACGGCGTGCTCGCCGTGACCGAGGAGATGAAGTCGAACCTCATGCGCACCGCCTACAACATGATCATCTACGAGGCGCTCGACTTCACGGTGGGCCTGTTCACCGCCGACGGGCGCACGGTGTCGATCGGCATGGGGCTGCCGAGCTTCATCCGCGGCATGGCGAACGTGGTGAAGGCCGAGCTCGACCATTTCGGGCCCGAGGGCATCGAGCCCGGCGACATCCTGGTCACCAACGACGCCTACACGACCGGCAGCCACCTCAACCACTTCACCTTCAGCATGCCGATCTTCGAGCGCGGCAAGCTGTGCGGCTGGGCGGCGTGCATGGCGCACTGGCCCGACGTCGGCGGCACCCTCGGCGGCGTCACCACCGACATCTACTCCGAGGGCATCCAGATCCCGCTCATGAAGTACCAGAAGGCCGGCGTGGTGAACAGGGAGCTGGTCGAGATCATCGGCATGAACGTGCGCATCCCCGAGCGCGCGATGGGCGACCTGCGCGCGCAGGTGACCGCGGTGAAGACCGGCGAGCGGCGCTTCCTCGAGCTGGTGCGCCGCTATGGCCGAGGAGAGGTCGCGGCCTCCATCGAAAACATCATGGACAACTCCGAGGCCGCGGCGCGGGCGAGGACGAGAACCATTCCCGACGGTACCTACGAGGCCGAGTCGTTCATGGACGACGACGGCTACACCGTGGGCCAGCGCGTGCCGATCAAGGTGCGCGTGGTCAAGAAAGGCGACGAGATGACGATCGACCTTTCCGAGATCAGCCCGCAGGTGCAGGGCTTCTTCAATTCCGGGCCGAGCACCGGGCAGTCCTGCGCCCAGGTCGCCTACAAGTGCCTCACCTCGCCCACCGACTACCCGGTGAACGACGGCAGCTTCCGCTCGCTCAAGGTGATCGTGCCGAAAGGCACGGTGGTGAGCGCCATCAAGCCGGCCGCCATGCGCTGGTGGATGACGTTCCCGATGACCGTGGTCGACACGGTGATCAAAGCGGTCTCAAAGGCAATCCCGGAGCGCACCGCCGCCGCGCACCACGCCGACCTTGTGTTCGCCCTGATCCACGGCATCTCGCCGCGCGACGGGCGCTTCTACATCGCGGCCTGCGGCCCCGCCGGCGGCGGCTGGGGCGCGAGGTTCAACGGCGACGGCATGAGCGGCGTGGTGTGCTCCAACGACGGCGACACCCACAACAGCCCCTGCGAGCAGCTCGAGGCCAAGTACCCGATCCTGTTCGAGCGCTTCTGCCTGCGCGCCGACTCGGGCGGGCCGGGCCGGTTCCGCGGCGGCCTCGGCACCGAGCAGGTCGTGCGGGCGCTCGCGCCGATCACCGTCGACGTGCAGGCCGAGCGCATGCATTGCGCGCCGTGGGGCATCCACGGCGGCATGGAGGGCAAGGGCAACCACGTCACGACGCGCATCGACGGAAAAGAAGACATGGACCGCGCCAACGCCAAGCTGCGCAACCAGCGCCTCAAGGCGGGCGACGCCCTCATCCTGCGCACCGGCGGCGGCGGCGGCTTCGGCTCGCCGCACGAGCGCCCCGCCGAGGTGGTGGCGAACGACGTGCGCCAGGGCTACGTCAGCGCCGAGGTCGCACGCAGCGCCTACGGGGTCGCACTGAACGCGGACGGCGGCCTCGATATGAAGGCTACTCAGACGCTGAGGAAGAGTAAGCCCGCCGCAGGATCCACATGAGCAGCGCGATCAGCGTGCCGCCCGGGAGCAGCAACTCCACCAGCAGGTAGGGACTGGCGCCGCGGGCGCCGGTGATCAGTTTCTTCATGCGCGCCATGGTGCGCGGCGCGCCTTACCCCCGCGTTGCTCTGTCCACTCCTCTCGTTACAGCTGTGACGTCCACATCTCAGATCGCGCGCGCCTCGACGACCAGCGCCTGGCCGGTGCAACGGAACGGCGCCTCGCCCCCGACCGCGGCGAGCGCGGCCGCGGCCCTGTCGATCACCTGCTCGATCGGAATGCCGCGCTTCGCGAAGAGGGCGCCGCGCGGGGTGCCCTTGAGCTGACCCGCGGCATACTCGCGCGCGCTCGCCGCGCGGATCTCGAGCCGCACCACCTCCATGCGCACCTGGCCGAAGTGCGCGCCAGCGAGCAGCGCTCCGAGCATCGCCCGGTCGTTGAACTCGAACGGCCCGCGGAAGCGCATCTCCGGGTCGCCCGGGAACATGGCCTCGATCACGTCGTTGGTGGCGCGGCTCTGCGGATTCGCCTCGAGACCGTCCCAGACGTTGAGGAGCAGTACTCCGCCCTCGTTCAGCACGCGGCGCGCCTCGCGGAACGCGGCCTTCTTGTCGGGCACGAACATCACTCCGAAAGCGCAGACGACCGCGCCGAAGCTGCCGTCCTTGAACGGCAGCGACGCAGCGTCCGCCTTCTGCCATTCGATTCTTCCCGGCACCTTGCCGCGCGCGTATTGAAGCATCGGGTCGCTGATGTCCGTCGCGACCAGGCGCACGCCCGGATCAAGCCGCTCGCGCAGCCTGCGCGTGACGATGCCGGTGCCGCAGGCCACCTCCAGCACGTCGCCCGGCGGCCGCGTCGAGAGCCGGCCGACCAGGTCGGCGGCGAAGGCGTCGAACTGGGCCGGCCCCATGATGCGGTCGTAGTGCTCCGCCATCGATCCGGTGAAGTTCGCCGCGACGTCGGTCACGGCACGCTTTTCAGCTTGAGCATCTGCATGGCGTTGCCGAAGTAGATCCGGCGCCGGTCGTTCGGCTTGAGCTTCATGCCGTCGAGCGCCTTGATGGTCTCGCGGATGAAGAGCGGCCCGCCCTCGGGGTCGAACGGGCAGTCGGTGCCGAAGAGAACTTTTCCTACTCCATAAAAATCGATCCCACACCGGATCGCTGAGGCCGCGCCGTTCACCGAAGTGTCGCCGTAGAACATCTTGAAGAACTCGACCGGCCTTTTTTTCATGCTTTTCAGCAACGAAACATAATCTTCGTCCGAGGTCCTGCTGCCGAACTGGTCCATGCCGTAGCCGATGCGGTTGACGAAGTACGGCGCCATCG
>Ga0137428_1000872_pt1 | contig 12392 bp, 13 predicted proteins | sample EasRivERMZT718_2_FD_102305 | JGI IMG/M metagenome (GOLD analysis project Ga0137428, IMG submission 102305) | Soil microbial communities from meander-bound floodplain in the East River, Colorado, USA - East River MetaG ERMZT718_2 | ecosystem: Environmental > Terrestrial > Soil > Floodplain ...
CGACGCCATCTCGCGATTCTGCGTAACACCGCGCACGAACAGGCCGAGCCGCGTGCGGTTCAGCAGAAAGTAGATCAGCACCAACACGAACGCCGCGAAGCCGATGATCACGATGCGGCTCCACGGCAGCACGACGCCGCTCATCACTTCGAAGCCGCCCGACATGAACGCCGGGTTCTCGACCTGCACGTTCTGCGCGCCGAAGATGGTGCGAACTGTCTGGATCAGGATCAGGCTGATGCCCCAGGTGGCGAGCAGCGTTTCGAGGGGACGGCCGTACAGCCAGCGGATCACCGTGCGCTCCATCGCGATTCCGACCAGAGCCGACACCGCAAACGCAATTGGAATCGCGACCAGCAGGTACCAGTCGAAGAACGCCGTATTGCGAAACAGTCCCTGTACGACGTACGTCGCGTAAGCACCGATCATGATCAGCTCGCCGTGCGCCATGTTGATCACACCCATCAGTCCATAGGTGATCGCGAGGCCGAGCGCAGCGAGCAACAGGATCGAGCCAAGACTCACGCTGGTGAATACAACACCGAGGCGCTCACCCCATGCCAGACCGCCTTCGATCTCGCGCAGACTTCTCTGCGCTTCGATTCTCAGTTCTTCATCTTTCTCGGACTCGAGAAACGAGAGCAGCAAGCCTTTGGTGTTGGCGCTGCTTGAGCTCGCCAGTTTCTTCACTGCGGTCAGACGTGTGCTGCGATCCTCGGCACGCAGCTCCAAAGTCGCAGCGAGTTGCTCGAGCAGCGGCTTGATCGAAGGATCGGTTTCCTTAGCGAGCGCCAATTTCACCATCGGCAGCATCGCCGGCTCGGCGCCACCGGCGAGCTCCCGGGCAGCAGCGAGACGGATGTCGCGCTCCGGCGAGACCAGCTTTAATGCAGCCAGCGCAGCGCCGAGTTCGCGCCGCAGTCGGTTGTTGACGGTGATGTCTTCCTTGTCGGTAGGAAGGCTTGCGAGCTTCTCGCCCGTTACCGCATCGGCCGCGCTATCACCCTTGATGATCAGGACACGTTTGCCCGATGTATAAAGCTCGCCGTCGGCAAGCGCCTGCAATATGGCGGTGGATTTCTCATTGCCCTCAGCGACCAGCTGCGCAATCGCCTCGACCTGCTCGTCGCTTTCTCCGAACGCGAGCTTTTCGACCGTATTCGCTTGTTGCGCGAACGCGCCGAAGGTGAGACAGCAAAAAACCACCGCTAAAAGTGTTCTCATGTGAAAAGGGGCCGCCGAAGCGGCCCCTGCTCATGGCAACTCACTTCGCTAATTTTATTTTGTGATGATCGTCTTGCCGTCCGGCACATCCGGCTTCTTGTCGTTGCCCGGGATGTACGGACTCCAGGGCTGCGCTCTGACCGGTCCCTTGGTTTTCCAAACGACATTGAATTGGCCGTCGCCTTTTACTTCGCCAATGAATACGGCCTTGTGCAGATGGTGATTCTTTTCGTCCATTTTCGACACGATGCCCGAGGGTGCGGTAAACGTCTGACCTGCCATCGCCGTAATGACCTTGTCGGTGTCGAACGTCTTGGCTTTTTCGACCGCCTGCTTCCACATATAGATGCCGATGTACGTAGCTTCCATCGGATCGTTGGTCAGCGGCTTGTCCGCGCCCGGCAGCTTCTTGGCCTTGGCGTAAGTGGCCCACTTGGTCTTGAAATCGTCGTTAGCCGGTGCCTTGATCGACATGAAGTAATTCCACGCCGCGAGATGGCCGACCAGCGGCTTGGTGTCGACTCCACGCAATTCCTCTTCGCCGACCGAGAACGCAACCACCGGAACATCGGTCGCCTTCAGTCCCTGGTTGCCCAGTTCCTTGTAAAACGGCACGTTGGAGTCGCCGTTGATCGTCGAAACAACCGCCGTCTTGCCGCCGGCTGCGAACTTCTTGATATCGGCGACGATCGTCTGGTAATCGCTGTGGCCGAACGGTGTGTACTTCTCGTCGATGTCCTTATCGGCGACGCCCTTCGATTTCAGGAACGCGCGCAGGATCTTGTTGGTCGTGCGCGGATACACATAGTCGGTGCCGAGCAGCACCCAGCGCTTGGCACCGCCACCTTCCTTGCTCATTAGATATTCGACGGCCGGTATTGCCTGCTGGTTAGGCGCGGCGCCGGTGTAAAACACATTCTTCGACAGCTCTTCGCCTTCGTACTGCACGGGATAGAAGAGCAGGCCATTCAGCTCTTCAAACACCGGCAGCACCGATTTGCGAGACACGGACGTCCAGCAACCGAACACCGCAGCGACTTTGTCCTGCGTGATTAATTGGCGCGCCTTCTCGGCGAACAGCGGCCAGTTCGACGCGGGGTCGACCACGATGGGCTCGATCTTCATGCCCATCACGCCGCCCTTGGCGTTGATTTCTTCGAACGCCATTAACGCCACATCCTTCAACACGGTCTCTGATATGGCCATCGTGCCGGACAGTGAATGCAGCACTCCCACCTTCACTGTCTTCTGTTGCGCTACCGCGCTGTGCGATGTGATACCAGCGGCAGCCAGCACAGTGCTCAGGGCAAGCGCCTTCAATACCCTTCTTCGTTTCAACATGGATTTCCCCCGCGTTGCGAATAAGGCGCCGACCGCCGGCGCTTTCGGACTTACCGCCTCGCAAGACCTATGCCAAAACGCAAGTCGTTGACAGGGTTAGGAATTTTTCGTCGTGGTGCGGGTCAACCGCCCCGCCGTGGTGCAGGCCAGAAGCTCGTGCACCGAGATCGAACATACGTGCACGTGTTACGCGAACTTTTCGTGGGGGCTATTTCGCTGGAGTCGCCGCGGCTTTCGCTGCGCGTTGTTTCTCGCGCTTGATCGCGAGTTCATCGCGGTTCGTCGAAACCCTTGTCGGCGTGCGATTTCCTGTCGAAGATCCTAAGTCATTGATGGCGGTACGGCTCGCGTACCTTCGTAAGACACTTTTGTTGTCAACCCTGTCGCAGCTGTCTTCCAGCGACGGTGCACCCACCACCACTGCTCCGGATGGCGCAGGATCATGCGCTCGAGTGCCGCGTTGTAGGCGCGGCTGTTGCGCCTGATGGCCTCGTGATGCTGGAAAGCTCGGCAGGTGTGCGGGGATCGCGTAGCTCCCCGCGGCGCGCACGCCCGGCTCCAGTGTCGTGATCCGATCGACGAACGAGAAAGCGCTGAACCGCTCGGCCATCCCATCCATCCCTGCCTTTAACCGCCGGTCAACCCGCCCGCGCTGCGCGCTGCGCGCGCACGACCACCTTACAGAACGTTGCCGGAGTGAAGAGGCGCGGAATGTCGGCGCTCTTCATAGGCGACCGGAAACGATCAGCAGGGATCTCGCTGAGGAATTCCTTGAGCCGCTTCAGACCGGCGTCGCTCACCAGGCCCTTTTGCTCGAACTCCGCCTCCGGCAGATCGCCGCGCGCGTCCTCGATAATCTTGCCGCGCGGGATCTTGACGCCGAATGCGCGCTCAAGCCGGAACACGAGGTCCAGAAAGTCAATCGACTCCGCGTCGAGACCTTCGATCAGCGGCACGTCGAGCTTGACTTCGCTCGCGTCCACGCCGAGCGCGTCGGCGACGATTTGGGCGACCTTCGGGTAGACCGCCGCGATCTCTTCCTTGGTGATTTCTTCTTGCACCATCCTTGTCACTCCATCTTGAAGCCGCCGTCGACGTGCAGCACCTGACCGGTGATGTAGTCGGCATATTTTGATGCGAGGAACCACACGGCGTGCGCGACGTCCCGCGGCTGGCCGAATCGCCGCAGCAGGATGCGCGAGCGCACCTCATCGCCGGCGTGGTCCCTCACCTCATGCGACATCTCGGTCTCGATGACGCCCGGGGCCACGCAGTTCACGTTGATCCGACGCGCTGTCGGGCGTTCCCACGCTTGCCTTGATCGCGACCGCGCGCCGACCGAGTGCGCGGATCTCTGCGCACATGGCTTCGGCCTCGTAGTGGCTGTTGTAGTAGTTCGCCGCCACGTCGCAGCCGGCAGTGGCGAGCTTCAGTGCAATCGCCCGGCCGATCCCGCGCGCGGCGCCGGTGACGAGCGCGATCTTCCCGGGCAACGGTGCGGACATCGACATGGGGCGCTACTCCGGACTCGGACTCGCGAGCGCACGCTTCGCGCGGATCAACTGTTGCGCCTCGAGCGTCCAATGCTTTTTGATGCTGAACCACACGTCGGCCGCCCAGAGCGCGTTATCGGCCGAGCCCTGCGCTATCGGTGCGCCGTTGGCTTCTCCCGGCCGGTACGCGTTGAGCCAGACTCGCATATCCTTGTCGCGCGCGAGATGCGACGTCGCCGCAACCATAACGTGTGAGTACTCGGCGGGCAGCCGGACATTGCGCACCCTAGCGGTGCCCTTGCTCCTGTAGTTCGAAGCCTCGCTGGAGAAATCCCACGCGAGCATGTCGACACCGAGCGTGTATCCGGTGAACTCGTCGACGCTGTCCGGAATCGTACGGAGCCGGCCGGCCATCATCCACTGATTGGGCAATAACAACGCCGCCCCGCCGGCGCCAACGACCGAGACGTATCCCAGCCGCAGGCCGACGACCGGGCGCGAGCGGCCAGTCAGGGGATCGATGATGCTGGTCCGTTCCTCTGCCGAGTCGGTGCGCGGGTTCCAGACGCGGACGCGGTCGCCGAATGCGCCGGCAAGCTCGTAGAGCGTCTTGACGGCCTGGATCCCGCCCTGGCTGTGGGCGACGAGCATCGGCATCATTCCCTCGCGCTCGTAGTACCAGGCGATGGTGCCTGCGATCCGATCACTCGGCTCGTATGGACTGTGGGAGAGCCGACCGTCCCCGGGGTGCCTGATCTTCGCTTCTGGATAGCCCATGCCGATCAGGAATCGCGCGAACGACTCCATGATCAGATGAACGGGGTAGATGCCGCCGTGCACACTCACAATTCTCGGCGTCGGGCCAGCAGCGAGGGTTCCGCGCACGTCATCGTCGCTGATTCGCGTGGGGTCAAGCGCGAGAATGCGTTCCTCAAGCGCGGGGTCGATCGCGAGCGACCGCAGAACCGCCTCTGGCTGGACTTCCCGGGACAACGGCTGGCTCTGTCCGGCGGGCCGCGTCGCGCAAGCGGTCACGCCCAGCGCGAGCACGAAGGCGAGAATTGCGCTCAGGCGACGCAAGCGTCGGCTCCCTTCAGGCTCTCGATGCATTGCTTGAACCGGGCCATGACGCCGTCGACATCCGCTCGCGAGAACGCCGCGGTTCGGAACGACAGCCCGACGTGCAGCGCATCGCGGGACGTGGTGACGGCGAGCACCATCGGACACAGCGGCCCGGTGGACACAGCCCGTATGTAGTCTGGGTAGTCCGGCGACTGCGAGTTGCCTGGCTCGCCCATTGCCCACAGCGCGTCGACGTTGAGGGCGGTAACGCCGCCCCATGCCGGATAGTGCTTGGCGAAGAAGCGCTGCCGGCGCGGAATTGACAGAAAGCGCCAGATCAGACTCGAAAGACCGAGTGCCATGATGGTCTGCAGATACAACTTGTGCCGCTTGATCCGCGTGGTTTCCGCATGCACGTCATGTACCAGGTCGCGCAGGCTGATGCCCTCGGGCACCGCATGCACGATGCGGAAGGAGGCCAGAAACTGGCCAAAGGTGCGACGCGGGTCGGCGCCGAAATCGTCACGTGCGTTGACGATCGACGCCACTGCGAGTTCCCGTCGCCGCCGTTGCTGCCAGCGATCGGTGGCGAGTGGCGCGAGCGTTTGAAGCAGGCTGCCGAGGAAGACGTCGTTGATCGTGACGCCCCAGGCCTTGCCTGCCCGGCGAAGCGCGGCGAGTTGGGTCGGGTTGAGCTTGAGGTACGCGAACCCATTGTGCGGGTTGTCCTCACCGCGGTAGCGCGGTCGGAACGAGCGGCGCGAGCGAGCAAGCTGCCGGGGCAGACCGAATAGACCTCTCAGAAACGCCACTGGATGGCGCAGCAGCAGGCGACGGTAGGTCGCAGGATAGAGTCCTGGCGCAGGGTCGCATGGCCCCACCGGCTCCGACGCTGAAAAGTCATCGGCGATCTCCTTGAGCAACAACGCGATCGAGTCGCCGCCGGCGATGAAGTGATCGTAGGCGAGGCCGAGGTAGAACGAGTGTGCGGTCCCGACAGCGAAGAAGCGGAACGGGTTTGCCGCGCCCTGGTGCGGGAAGGGGACGTTGAGCTGGCGCTCGACCGCTCCGCAGACCGCAGCGAACGGATCGTACGCGCCCGGCAAGACCTCGAGTGTCACCTGCGCAGGCCCGCCCTCATACCGGAACCATCGCCGGTCGCGGTCGACGACGAGTCCGGTCAGGCCGTGTGCCTCGAGCTTCCGCGCGATTCTCTCCGCAAGCCGCTGCTCCGCCAGCGGTTGAGGAATCTGGATGACGTGCACACCTGAATAGGGGTGAAGGTCGGACCAGCGGAGCATCATCCGCTGGAAAAGATTCAGCCGCCCCGACATCTGTCCCGCGTCTTGATTTCTTGTCCTCAATTCTGTGTCTCGACCAAGCGCCGCTTGGCGCGGATCAGCCGCTGCGCTTCCAGGCACCAGTGCTTCTTGACGCTGTACCAGATGTCGGCCGCGTGCAGGATATTGCGCAGGTCGAGATTGTCGCCGTTGGGTAACGCGAGCTGCTCGCCACGGGGCGAGTAGCGGCTGATCCATGTCCGCGTCACCGGGTTTGCGGCGAGATGCGTGGTCAGCGGCAGCGAGACATGTCCGTAGTCAGATGGGAGCGTCACGTTTCGGACGGCGGCTGACCCAGTGGGCCGGTATGGGTTGCTGTTCGCCGATCCGGGAAAGGTACCAGCGACCGGATCCCACTCGATGAAGAACCCGGTGAACTCGCCGACCGTATCTGGCACGCTCCGCAGCCGCGACAGCATTCCCCACTCGCCGAGCACCACGCGCATAACGCTGCCAGTCGCCAGCGCCGTTGCGTACGGAACCTGGAGCCCGACGACGGTTCGCGCCGCACCGGTCAGAGGGTCGACAATAACGAACCGTCCGTCATGCGCGTCGGTGAGCGGATTCCAAACCGCGATCCGGTCGCCGGAGGTGTCGGCCAGATCCTGCAGCACCTGGGTCGTCAGCATTCCGCCCCGGCTGTGCCCAACCAGCATCGGCACCATGCCCTCGCGCTCGTAGTGCCAGGCAAGCACCCCGGCGAGCTGCCGGCTGTCAACGAAGCTCGAGTAGGAATACGCCCCGTCGCGCGGGTTCCGGAGCCGCTCAGGCGGATAGCCCATCGCAATCAGGAACTCGGCGAATGGTCGCATGGTCACCAGTGGCACGCTGCCCTGAAGATGGATGATCCGCGGCGCTGGCGCCAGCGCGAGCGTGGCCTGCAGCTCGCGCTCGGAGATGTGATCAGGATCGAGTGCCAGCACTCGATCCTCGGTCGCGCGATCGAGCGCGATGCCGCGGAGCACGGCGCCGGCCTGTATGGCGGCGGGCGCATGCTCCTTGGCCGCGAGCTCTGCACACCCGCTCCAGACGACCGCCGTCACGAGCATCGCTCGCGCGGTCCAGATCGCGTGCCGGGTGCAACGAGTCATGGCCGCTCGCGATCCAACGCATGCGCGCCGAAGCGCGGGAAGAATCGTCCGGTGCGCGCGCGATAGCGCGCATACGTTTCACCGTGCGCGTTGAGCAGGAATGCTTCTTCGTTGCGCGCCTTCATCACCATCAGCGCTATGTGGATCGCGGCGATGACGAACATCGGCGCCGTCGGCACCACGATCACCGAGCAGAGCATCAGCAGGATGCTCAACGCGTAAATCGGGTGGCGGATGTGGGCGTAAAGCCCGCTGGTCACAAGCTTGGTCGTTTGGCCCGGTGTCACTGCCATGCGCCAGCTATCTCCCATCCTCAGCCAGCACTCGACGCTCAAGGCGAGGCAGACCAGGCCGACCGCTGCCGCCGCCCACCTCAACACGGCATAGACCGGCTCAACGGCGAACTGCGGAATCGCCCAAGGCTCGGAAGTCCGCGTCGCCGCGAGGTATGGCAGAGCGATCCATGCAACGACAACCGGGACCCAGACGAGCCACATCAGCCGCTCGAGGCGCTGCTTGGGTACGACACCCGAGTGCTTGCGGTGCTTTCGTCGGACGCGGCCGATCATCACGCCGACGCACAGCCAGTACGTCCAGATCGTGGCCGTCAGCACTGCCGGCGGAAGATCCATGACTTCGTTCAAGGTCTGCTCCAGATCAGCGAGAGATGTCGGCCACCATGCGGCCATTCAGCAAACGATGATCGTAGGCCAATGCTTGGCCGAGAAATTTAGAGTGCACCCACGAGCAACCGGCGAGTTGGCGCCGGCAGCAGTCTGACAAACCGAGCGACGTAATAAAAAATACCACAGCCATCGGAGCTATCGGCAGGTCAGGTCGCTCCCGAAACTAGACTGCGAAAGATGTTCGTTAGTCCGACGGAGCGAATACTGCCGTTACTTCGCTGGCGTCGCCATCCCCGCGGCTTTCGCGGCGCGCTGTCGCTCGCGTTTGATCGCGAACTCATCCATTTCATCGAAGTCCCTGTTCGCACAGCGCTCGACCCAACTTTGGCGTTCTTTATCCAACGTGCTGCCCTGTTCCTTCAGCGCGGGAAGGCGCGCGTTGTACGCTTCACCAACGACATTGCGTCGTCCCTCCTCATCAACGAGCGCCTGTTTTGCTGCGTCATCCGCCGGATCGAGCGAAGCGCGCTTGCGTTCCAGTTCGGCATCCATACGTGCGACTTCGGCGCGCTGCTGGTCGAGCGATGCTTGCTCCTTCAGCACGTTTTCTCTCATCGCCTGCAGGCGATCCTGCTCATCCATACACGCGCGCAGTTCATTGCGGCTCATCGGCTTCTGTTTGGTCTTGCTTTGTTGCTTGGCCGGTGCGGTTTTTGGCGGAGGATCGGCAGCGTAAGCAGGTAGCACCACTGCTGATGCCAGCAAACCGATCAAAAGCCGCATTGCGCGGCGATGGCGACTCCAAGTGCTATGCATTCGATGGCTCCAAAGCGGAAACGCGGCAGTTTATTGCCTTGGTGCGGCAAGCCGCGTACCGGGCGGCGATAGGTTTGACGGCCGCCGATCGCAGGTTTACCTTGCCTCTGTGGTAGTGAGCTTAAGAGGAGGCGCGCATGAAATTGAGTCCCGATCAACGCGAGCAGTTCGATCGCGATGGATATCTGTTCTTCCCCGGCTTGTTTTCGCGGGAAGAAACCAAGGTGTTGACGGACGCCGTGCCCGAGCTCTATGCCCGCCGCGACATCTGCAATGTGCGCGAAAAGGATTCCGACGCGGTTCGCACCAATTTTGCCGCGCATCTTTACAGCGTGCCGTTCGCAAAGCTCGCGCGCCACCCTCGAATGGTCGATCCGGTGCGTGATCTGTTCGGCGAAGACGTCTACATGCATCAGTTCAAGATCAACGGCAAGATGGCTTTCGAGGGCGATGTGTGGCAGTGGCACCAGGACTACGGTACCTGGCTTAACGACGACCTGATGCCGACTGAGCGTGCGATGAACGTCGCGATCTTTCTGGACGACGTCAACGAGTACAACGGGCCGCTGATGTTCATCCTCGGCAGCCACAAGCGAGGCGTAGTCAGCGCCAAGCATGATGTATCGACGACCAGCTATCCGCTATGGACTATCGATAACGATCTGATTCGGCAACTGGTGCAGCGTGCCGGCGGGAAGAATGGCGGCATCGTCGCTCCGAAGGGGCCATCGGGATCGATGATCCTGTTTCACTCGTGCCTGGTGCACGCGTCGAGCAGCAACCTCTCCCCGTGGGATCGGGTCAGCGTATATCTAAGCCTGTGCACGGTGAGCAACCACATCCGCCGCTTCAAACGCCCGGAGTACATCGCGCACCGGGACTTCACCCCGATCCAGACGCTGCCGGACGATTGCTTGCTGAAGGACTACGCAGTGGAGCTTCCGTGGAAAAACGGAATGCCGCCGAGCGCGCTGCAGACTTCAGTTGAAGAGCTAAAGGTCGCCGCCTGACCTAGTGGCCTTGTAACAGCCAATTCCAGAGTGCCTTGCGCGTCGGGGCGGCCGATTGCTTTGTCGCTCACCTTGCGAATATGCGTCGGCTATTCGACGCGGTTCGCTTCGCGCACTCGGCGCGCCCGGACGCGCCTTTCCCTCCGGAATCGACTGTTACAGGCCACTGTTCCGTATATCTGGGCAAGCGCGCGAGCGGTGTTCGCCATGCGCTCGCGCAACTGCTTCGGCTTCAGCACTTCACCCTCACTGCCTAGCCGCAGCAACTCGATGGCCGCATATTCGATCGACTCGATCGGAATCGTGACCCGACTCCATCCGTCGGCACCCACGCTGGTCCGTGTGCGGTTGGCTGCTTCCGCTACTGCAGCACTGAATCCTTTCAGACGTTGCATGCCGAGCTCCGTGATCCGCACCACAGCGGTTCCGCGATAGAGCCCAGCCTCGAATCGTTCGATCGACGTCGCCCAATATTTTGCAAGGTCAAACTTTCTCGGCCGTGGAAACTTGCCAGGGCGCACTTCCAGTTGCTGAACGCGCGATAGGCGAAAGGTGCGGAGCTGGTTGTGGCTGCGGGCTACGACGTACCACTCGCCCGCCTTTTGCACGAGGCCCAATGGCTCGATGATGCGATCCCCCACGCCCTTCCAGCTTTCGTAACGGATGTTCAGCCGCCGATCGTTCCACACGGCCTGGGCTACTTCGTTCAGATGCTCGGCACGGTCGGCGCTTCGGTACCAGCCCACCGGATCCAGGTGAAGGCGCGAACCGACTCGTCGCGCATCTGCCTGCCACTGCGGCGGGAGCGCAGCGAGTAGTTTCAGCTGAGCCGAAGCGGCGGCTTCGCCCAGGCCGAGTTGCTCCGCAGGGCCGGGCGCGCCCGCCAGCAACATTGCCTGCGCTTCGTTGGGCGTCAGTCCGGTCAGCCGGGTCCGCCAACCATCGAGCAACTCGAACCCGCCGGCCGCGCCGCGCGTGGCGGTCACCGGGACGCCGGCGGCACTGAGGTGATCAACGTCGCGATAGACGGTTCGCACCGATACCTCGAGCTCGTCCGCAAGCGTCTGCGCGCTGATGCGGCCGCGTGCTTGCAACAGCATCATCACGGAGAGCAGGCGGCTTGCACGCATCGAAATCCGAGCCTAGCGGAAATACATGACATATGGTGTCAGGTATAGCGGCGCAGCATGTGCTTTCTGGTGACTAATTCAGGAGCTGCGATGAAAGACCTGCCTATCGGTTCGGTGCACGACTATGACTTTCTGGCCGGCGAGTGGGACGTTGCAAACCGGCGGCTCAAGGTGCGCGGAGTCGGCAGCACTGACTGGGACGAGTTTCCTTCAACATCGCGCGCACAGTTGTTTATGGGCGGCGTCGTCAATGTCGATGAAAACAATTTTCCGACCAAGGGATGGTCGGGCACGACGATCCGCACGTTCGACGTGCAGGCCAATCGCTGGTCGATCTATTGGGTCAACAGCCGCGTCGGCAAACTCTTCCCGCCGGTTGTCGGAGGCTTCGCAGGTAACCGCGGCGTTTTCTACGGCCAGGACGAAGACGACGGCAAGCCAGTCGACGTGCGCTTCATTTGGACTCTGCTCGGCCCCGACAAGGCACGCTGGGAGCAAGCATTCTCATATAACGGCGGGCAGTGGGAAACGAATTGGGTGATGGAGTTGAAACGGGCGCCACAAGGCCGGCCAGAAATCACTACGTGACCCTCTCGGTGCTCTTCTCCGGTCAGAGGTGCCGAACCTCAGCCGGAGCCGCCTTGTAGTTGTCATGCCTGCCATCGACGTACGTAATCGGTGCATTGACCAATTCGTCCACCGTTGCGTCATCGAGGCAGGCGACTTTGACGGCGTAGAACTTTCCGCCGAGGTTCTCGTCTTTGCCCCATTCGAAAGAACTCACGCCGCAGCGCCTGCAGAACAAGTGATGTGCCGTCTTCTTGCCATATTGGTAATCAGTCAGTTCAGATTCGCCCGCTAATAACCGAAACGCGTCGGGCCTCACCACGGCGAGCCAGCTTCTCGTCTTGGTGCAACTGGAGCAGTTGCATTTGAACGTGCCTTCGCCCAGATCGATAAGGGCTTCGAACCGCACTGCGCCGCAGTGACAGCTTCCCGAGTACTTTTTCTTCATGTTCCTGACGGCGATGCGCTGACGCATGATTCATAAACGTTGAGCATCTAGACCTCCTTGAATTGATCGACAATGAGCCACTTTTGTAGCGAGTTTGATACCTGATTTCATGCAGATCTACAGCGAACTGCATCCGGCCCCGGTTTGCTCGACCATTTCAGTGCTGGCGCGCCGCATCCACGAGCGCTTCCCTGGCTCGGGCCTAAGCAAGGTCGCGGCTGAATTGGTCACCGTGGCGGCACAG
>Ga0137428_1000877_pt1 | contig 12336 bp, 20 predicted proteins | sample EasRivERMZT718_2_FD_102305 | JGI IMG/M metagenome (GOLD analysis project Ga0137428, IMG submission 102305) | Soil microbial communities from meander-bound floodplain in the East River, Colorado, USA - East River MetaG ERMZT718_2 | ecosystem: Environmental > Terrestrial > Soil > Floodplain ...
GCTAAGATATTCTCGCCAGATGGAAAAAAAGAAGAACCGCAACGCGGTGAACCTGGGGCGCTTAGGTGGATTGGCGAGAGCTAAGAAGCTGAGCAAAGAAGAACGGCGGGCGATAGCTACTAAAGCGAGCAAGGCAGCGGCGGAGAAAAGACGGAAAAAAGTTGACAAAGATTCACCATAGCGCTAAGGTGGGCGTGTGAATTTGGCGTAGCTAGCTTGGAGGCAACGGAATGCCGAGGATCACCGGATGCTACATGAACGATATTCCCATCGACCCGCTAGCCAGCGAGATCCGCAGCGAGCAAGAGGCATTACACCAGGCTGAGTTAAAACGCCTCGATGATTTAGCTTTTGCCCTGCTATTCGCGGTTGCCGGTTGCCAGGTCCAGGCGGAAAAACTACTTGATGATTTCGTTGATCTGCTCTGCGAAAACGGGACGCTTTTAACGTGGCGGTATCGCTGCGTATTGGAGCGGATCAGGGAAGGTCTGTAGGGAGGCAAAGGAATGCCGAAGTTGCCATTCATGCAGTTCTACCCAGCGGATTGGATTCAAGATACCCAAGTTTTAAATCAATCTGCAAAAGGTTCGTGGATCGATCTTTTGTGTCAAATGTGGCTTGCGCCAGAACGCGGAGTTCTAGATTGGTGTCTCGATGAATTTACGACACTGTTACGATTGCAAAACGATAATGAAACGTCACAGATGGTGTCATATTTACAGCGTGTGGCGGACATCACGCTATACGATAGCGAGCGAAATGAGGTGAATTATGTTGAAAATGCTACTCACATTAAGCTGATAAATCGTAGAATAGTTAGAGATGCTAAGCGAATAAAAGATAAACAACTCGCAGACTTAAAGTATAACGAGAAGAGAACGAAGATAAAACGATCGAAAAACGATCGAAAAACGACGCCTATATATCAGAAGTCAGAAGTCAGAAATCATATAAAGAAAGAAGAAGAGTCAGAGAAGCTAAAAACCGCTTCTCCCGCCGTGGAAGGCTTTAAAGAGTCCATGGCGATCTATCACGATTCTTTCGTTGCTAAGTTTGGGGCGAAACCAGACATCGACGGTGGTAGGGACGGAAAGCTACTTTCCGGGTTGCTCAAGGAACACGGCGCAAAGGAAGTTCAGAGCCTTCTACGTGATTTCTTCGATAACCCGCCGCCATGGGTCGAAAAGAATTGTAGTTTTACCCTGCCTATTTTTAAGCGCTTCTATAACGACCTCATAGCTCGGCGAAAGACCATAAACCGGGAGGCTCAGATCGGATGAGTACCTTCGCTGATTACGGAATTGACGTCCAAGCTAAAACCGGTCCGGAGATTCAAACTACCTGCCCGAAGTGCTCCCATGAACGCCGCAAGAAGACTGCAAAATGCTTGAGCGTCAACACGGAAAAGGGCGCCTGGATTTGCCATCACTGCGGATGGTCAGGCGGTTTACATGAAGGCAATCGACCGAGCGACGTACGACACTGGCAGCGCCCACAATACCGACGGCCGGATACTCGCCCGACGTTGACGCTCCCGCAGAATTGTCTCGATTGGTTTCATAGCCGCGGTCTGACTGATGCCGTGCTTTCCAGAAATCGCGTCGACTACGGCCGGGTCTACATGCCGCAGATCGAGGATCACGCCGAGGCTGTAATTTTTCCCTACTTCCGGAACGGCGAGCTCGTAAATCGGAAATACAGAACGATCAAAGAAAAGCACTTCAGGCTCGAAGCCGGATGCGAGCTCGCGCTCTACGGGCTTGACGATATCGATCCGGAAAAGCCGGTGGTTTGGGTCGAGGGTGAAATCGACAAGCTTTCGAGCGAGGTCGCCGGATACCGAAACTGTGTTAGCGTTCCCAACGGAGCGCCGCCACTAAACGCAAGGAACTACGATTTACTTTTCAACTTTCTCGATGCAGACCGAGAACGGATTGAAGCGGTGAAGTGGCATATCATCGCCGTCGATTCGGATGCGCCAGGAGCGAGGCTAGAGGATGAACTTAGCCGCCGGCTCGGGATTGAAAAGTGTTCCCGTGTACGATGGCCGGAAGGATGCAAAGATGCCAACGATGTCATTGCTAAACACGGCGCCGACGATCTCCGGTGGTTCATCGATAATGCTGAAGCTTTTCCAATCGAGGGTGTCGTTGAGGTTTCCGATTGCCACGAAGATTTGATGCGACTTTATGAGCGAGGTTTCGAACGGGGATATAGCACCGGATGGAAAGAACTTGACCGTCTGCTCACTATTTGTCCGGGGCACGTCACACCGGTGACGGGTATTCCAGGGAGCGGAAAAACCAACGTCATTGATTGCCTCGCGGTGAACTGCGCCATGCTTCACGGTTGGACCTTCGCGCTGTTCTCGCCTGAGAATCTACCCGTCGAGCAACACATGGCCGCCCTCGCCGAAAAGTACCTCAAGAAGCCATTCAACGACGGGCCGACGCCGAGAATGAGCAAGAAAGAATTCGAGACGGCCCTGCAGTGGGTCAACGAGCATTTTAGTTGGATTCTTCCAAGTAACGAGGACGATTGGACGGTTGAGAAAATACTCACCGCCGCCGGCCAACTCTGTTTGCGCCGCGGGATTCGTGGACTTGTCATCGACCCATGGAACGAACTTGAAACGCTTCGACCGAATGGGATGAGTGAGACCGAATATGTTTCGCACTGCCTGAAGCGAATCAGGGTTTTCGCACGCCAGCGGGGCGTTCATGTCTGGATTGTGATTCATCCGCAAAAGCTCTACCGAAACGACAAAGGTCAATACCCGGTACCGACTTTGTATGACTGCGCTGGTTCAGCGCATTGGAGAAATAAAGCAGATAACGGGATAGTGGTTTGGCGCGACCTGTCCGGATCTGATTCAGAAGAAGTGCAAATCTACGTGCAAAAGGTTCGCTTCCGTCATATCGGTCACCGCGGGATGGCTCGGCTATTCTATGAGCCCGTGTGCGCGACGTACTACGACAAGCCGATGTATCGAGATTTGCGGATTGAAGATCGGGAAGAAGACGTAGATTAAACCATGCACTACTGCCTCGAATGCCACGACATCGTGCTCTGGCTAAAAGACGAACGCGGTCCAATCGGTTGCGCGAAGTCACACCCGAAGAGGAAGTCAGGGACGCGATCCGGCGGCGGGTGTGGGAGTTGAGAAAGACGGGGAGGGTGAAACCTTGCTTCACATAGGCAGTCATAATAGAAAATTGGAGCAGGTAGAGGGGGAACTTTTCAATGATCGAAATAGCTCCAGCAGTTCAGGAACTAACCGAGTCTTTACGAATAATTATCAACGGGCTGCCACCACCGGCCCAAGCGAAAACGTTGAAGTATATTCGCGAGCAATTATTTCCGGACTCTCCGGTTCTACCGAAACGCAGAAAGCCGGAAGCATGAAGACTTACAACTCGGAAAAAAACGTTTACGAAGCTGCTCGCGAAAGGGTTGCCTTTGTCTTCGCAAATTTCAAACGAATCTATCTGTCGTTCTCGGGTGGTAAAGACAGCGGCGTGATGTTGAATTTGTTTTTACAGCACATGAGGGAAAATAAAATCACGGGAAAAATAGGGCTCATGATTTTAGACAACGAAGCGAATTACGAATACTCGCTCAAATTCATGCACAGCATTCTAGAAAAGAATCGTGACCTGCTGGATATTTACTGGTGCTGCTTGCCGATCACACTTCCCTGCACCGTGAGTTCCTACGCGGTCGAGTGGCAATGCTGGGGAGAGCGAGATGGGGAGCGATGGATTCGCCCAATGCCCAAAGAGGATTATGTCGTCAATCTCAAAAATTGCCCATTCGATTTCTTCCGAGAGGATATGAACTACGACGAATTCTGGGACAAGTTTGGAGATTGGTATTCTCGGGGAGAAAGAACTGCATGCCTGATAGGCATCCGGTGCGTAGAGAGCTTGAATCGATTCAGGGCGATCATGAACCCGCGGAAAGAAACTCTACACGGTCAGATGTGGACCAAGCGCAATACGGAGAATGTTTACAACTGCTATCCCATTTATGACTGGCGAACCGAAGATATCTGGACGGCCAACGCAAAGTTTGATTGGGAGTACAACGGCCTTTATGACATTTTTTATAAAGCCGGCGTGCCGATTCATAAAATGCGCGTCGCTTCGCCGTTCATGAGTGAATCTAAATCCTCACTCGGTTTGTATCGAGTTGTTGATCCGCATACATGGGCCAAACTCTGCGCACGCGTTCAGGGAGCAAACTTTCTAGCCACCTACGGAAAACAGCTCGGGTATCGAAGTTTTAAACTACCGCCCGGGCATACGTGGAAATCATTTACAAAGTTTTTGCTCGACACGCTACCAAAAGAGGTAGCTGATAATTTTAAGCGGCGGTTCATCCAATCATTCCAAGTGTGGGGTAGGGTGGGCCGCGGATTGCCGGAGAACTTGATCGAGGAGCTAACCAATCTCGGGATCAAGTTTAAAATAAACGGCACCACCCCGCACGGCCGGAAGACGTTAAGGCGAGTCGTGATAAAACGTTTTCCGGATGAGCTTGACGACCTCAGTTGCGCCGCGGGCACCGTGGCATCGTGGAAAAGATTTGCAATCACAATCCTGAAAAACGATCACACCTGCAAGTACATGGGGCTGGCTCCAACTAAAGAACAGGCATTAAGACAACGGCAAATCATGGAGAAGTATAAAAAGCTATGATGCGAATCAAGGTCGGAGTTATCTACAAAATCACTTACCCAAACGGTAAAATTTACATCGGCCAAGATCGGACGAACGATATAAATTATTTTGGAAGCGCCAAAGGGAAGTTGATCGCTGCTGATTTCACCGAAGAGCAGAGACGCGACTTTACTATTCGCCGCCAGATTTTGGCGACACTAAAAAATAAAACCGTCCATGATTTCATCGAGGCGGAACGAAGGTTTATCAGGCAATACAATTCCGATGATCCGAAGGTTGGCTACAACGGCAAATGGGGTCACATTGCGCCGGTACGCGTTGAGTTTACGGAGGAAGAAAATGAAAGTCATCCCACTAGTAGAGATTGCGGGAACCGACCGGGAAGTCCATTGCCCAAAGAACGGGTTTACAAGCTTCCGGTTTCTCGTGGCAAAAGACGGCATGGGATTCTCTCTGCACAAAACCGTAATCCCAAGAGGTGACATGCAGCACTGGCATTATACCAACCATCTGGAGGCGTGTTATTGCGTCTCGGGCGCAGGAATTTTGGTAGACCTAAAGACTGGCGAAAAGCACTGGATATTTCCGGATCACTGCTACGCGTTGGATCAACATGACGATCACACATTCCAGGCGATCGAGGACACGGTTCTTATCTCAGTATTCAATCCGCCAGTCGAAGGTTCAGAGGTCCATCGTGAAGATGGATCCTACGCGCCACGGGAGGAATCATGAGCGAATTTAAATCGCCCGTTTACAATGTAATCGCCGTTCCAATCGAAAAAGTTCAAGCGAACGATTACAACCCGAACAAGGTGGCGCCTCCGGAAATGGAGTTGCTTGAAATATCGATTTGGGAAGATGGCTACACGCAACCTATCGTGACTTTCCACGACAAAGTCAACGATGTGTACGTCGTAGTCGATGGCTTTCACCGTTATCTCACGATCAAAAACAGTCAACGAATCCGTGACAGAGAAAACGGAATGCTGCCGATTGTTGTGATCGATAAAGACATGAGTAACAGAATCGCCGCGACGATCAGACATAACCGCGCGCGTGGTTCGCACAATATCGAATTGATGAGCACCATCGTGGCGGAGTTGGTCGAAATGGGAAAGGGCGATCGGTGGATTTGCCAACATATCGGCATGAGCGCAGACGAGCTCTTGAGGCTCAAGCAAATTACTGGCGTGGCTGCACTGTTCAACAATCGGGAATTCTCGAATAGTTGGGAGGCAGACGTCCAAGGGATAAAAGAATTTGAAAATCAATTCGAAGACGGACCTGAAGAGTGAAACGGATCTATCATCCGTGGACAAAATGGGAGTGCGTTGCTGCGGGAATGTACGATAGCGGCGAGGGTCGCGGAGACGAAAGGGAATCGTACCGATTGTTCTTAAGCAATATTCCTAGATTTAGAAATGCGCTGACGAGGGTTTTGTCGGAGTGGCCGATTTCATGTGAGCAGTTTTTATCTAACGAACATATCAATCGCATTGCGTGGCTTGGACAGTCATCGATGTGCATCGACAGCGGAGTGCCGGCGCGATTCCGTGGCGGCTTCCGTCTGCTAACGATCAATCAACAGAATATCGCTAACCAAACCGCTTTAGAGTTTCTCAATCTCTGGCTGCGGTCGAGGGGCGAATCGGAAAAGTTCGACAGCTTAAGTCTGTATGACGATGAGGCAGACGCCACGATTCCTCTGAGCGCAGATAATTCAATAGGAACTATTGCTAGAGTGCAAACCTATATCCAGACTTGGGAACGTTGCGGCTACGCCGATGGGATATCTGATGAAGTTCCGGGAGAATTGGCGCGCAAGTTACTCGCTCCGTCGTATAGAGCAATCTGTTGTGCGCTTTTAAAGAACGATCTTCCGTTGAAGTCTCTCGGCTTCGTTCCACGACAATCAAAATATTATGGAATCTTGAAACGCATGGAGATCGAAGCGCGACCATCTGAAACGATTCAACTAAGATTATTTCAATTGTGATTAACGGGCCGAGAGCGAGACAAAAACATGGAAATCAAATTGTTCGGCAAACACGAGTTCAGAAGGCACATCGTCGAGAAGCTAGAATCTATCTCGGTGATTGTCTTCGACACTCGGGAAAAGGTGGTTAAACTTATGACGACGACAGAGGACTTGCTGGCAGCTATGGCAGATGTTGAATTAGAAACGACACGAATCGCCGACGCTCTCGTATTGCTGCAAGCCGAAAAGGAAGCGGCGGTTTCACCGGATGACGCGGCTATTGTGCAAGGAAAGATCGACGCGCACCTGGAAAGACTGAGAGGGATGGCAAAGGACCCTATGCATCCGGTGCCACCGGAAGACACCCCAACGGTCTAAAAACGCTCCGGCCCGCTAATCGAAAAATGAAAGAAATCGCTAAATCTAGCAAAGTGGCGGTAGTGAGGCGCACCAAAATGGCCTTTATTGGAGCAGAAACCGCTATACAGCGCACGATCGAGCAGAAGGTAGGGGATTATGAACACACCGAACCTAGAATACGTTGCGTGCCCGACGAGTAAATGCGGCGGTCAGTGGTTGCCGTCTGACAAAGTAGATCAGCTCCGCGACTCGCACGAAACTTTTTACTGTCCGTCCGGTCATAGCCAGTGGTTTAAGGGAAAGTCTGAGGTTGAGAAGCTGAAGGCGCAGGTTGCCGATCTGATCGCGTCTCGGGATTATTGGAAGAAACAATATTACCTAGTGTCTGAAGAAAAGAGAGCCGAGCGGCGCCGTCGGTATGCTCTGAAGGGTCAGATCACCAGATTAAAGAAAGCAAGTTGAAGGGATGACAAACCCTATGTTTCCCCGTGACGACATCCAGCCCATGATCACGGCCGTGGACCCCGCGGTTGAATACGAGTTCTGGGGCGTCAGGGGTCACCAGACGGCATTGACACCGGAACGGCGCGTCCAGGCCGCTGTCCTGAAGGACGCCTTCGTCACGTTCACGGTAACGATTCATTCCCGCAAACCGAAGCGGGTCCAGTTGTTCAGGGAGACCGGGGCGTGGGTGTTCGATACCCGAGAGAGCGACTGGCCATTCACGTTGGAAAATATCTGTGAGGCGTTGGGGTTTTGTGCGGATCGGATTCGAAAAAGGTTCAGGGAGTTGGAGCATGGTAAAAATCGCAGTTTTACCAAAGCCGGTCGTCGAGCCGCCTGAAGATACCGCTCACTTGGCGAAGTTGCGGCGGATCGAAGTTATCAAGGTTCGGCTGGCGTATCTTGAGAGTGTTAGCAAAGAACGATGGGCGAAGGTGTTAGCATGACCAATGAGATACCGATCGGCATATTAATTCGAACCATGATCTGTATCCACGACAAGGGCAAGTTACTGGCCGAGCTCGCCGGGTGTGATGAGTTGAGGCGGGTATCGGTGGAACTGGCGGTGAAGATTGCGCGGGTTCTAACAAAGAGAATGGCGGTGAAGTGATGGCGAAGATTGATCCCATGAGCAAGGACGAGATTAAAATTGACGTGGCTTTTGCTTATGTGGTTTTAGAGCAAACTTCGCCTGTTCCGTGTTGGGGTATTCTTGCAGAGAGAGTTTTAAAATATGCCCTCACCTACGCCCACGAAAAGGCGGGACGACTGGAAGCAGAGCACGAATTAGCAGCCCATCCAAACGAACTAGAAGCTGCTATCGGCTGTGCGGATTGTGGGACGTATCTCGCCGAAGTGCTGGCAGAGCTGGGGTGGCCAAAGGAGGGGTGAGTGATGAGTAAGCCGTTATTTCGAAAAGTTAACCGAGTTGATCAGTCTCCGATGAATGCACGTCGGTGGTGTATGGAATTGGAATGTGGCCATGAGGTTTGGACTACTGGAACTAAGAAACCGAGGCCGGCAAAGTGGCATTGTTCAGAGTGCGCACTCAAGGAGCCCACGATGGCAAGTGAAATCAGGTTTTGGAATTTTAGCGGTGGCATGGAATCCGCGGCGATGGTCTGGGTGTGCCACGCCGAGATCAAAGCGGTTGGTGGCGTAGTGGTGTTTGCAGATACCGGGAAACAGTTCCCAGAAGCTTATAAATCCCTTGAGCAAATCCAAGAGATAACGGGACTAAGGTTTTCTGTGGTGAGGCAAAGTTACAGCTTTGATGAGTTCTTGCTGGAGCGCGGTGGAATGCTTAGGCAAGGATATACGGATTGTTCGCGACGAATGAAGCGAGTCGTATTGAAGCGGGCGCATTTAGAGTACCCCTATCCATGGGAAATCAACCTCGGCTTTAATGCCGACGAATGGCAGCGAGCAGAAGATTTCTCCGCACGGAACGATGTCGCAGGCGAAATCAAGTGGCGCTATCCTCTGATAGAGAGAGAACTGACCAGAGCAGATACTGTAAAGATTTGCGAGGCCGCTGGATTCAATATCTTGGTTGATATGTATCAAAAGATGGGCCGGATGGACTGCTACTTTTGTCCAAACCAAAAGATCAGTCAGGCTCAAAAGGTGATGCGCTATTATCCTGAATTGTGGGAAGAGTGGAAGTCCCTCGAAGAACGAAAGGGACATTCTTTTCTAAGCGTGTCGGCTCTGGCCATTGAGCAAATGGCAGAGCAGCAAGATTTTTTTAATCGCATAGACCGCGCCAAGCCCGAATGCTCATGTTTCGGAGGAAACGATGGGTGAAATCAGGCCCGAGTTGAAGGCGCTGTGGCCCGCGAGCGGCTAGGGGGTGAGTGATGGACGAACATGAGAATTGCAAACTGGAACTTACTGAATTGCAGGCCGAGCTAACCCAGCTCCGCGAATATTACGAGCGGACAGCAAATCATGTTAGCGCAATACTGAACGATAAAACAAAAGAGCTAACCCAGCTCCGCGAGCAGCAATGGAACTGCCCAGCGTGCGGGTTTACGTGTGAAAAAATACATGTCGAGGATCAGCCGGACGAGGAGAAATGCCCGGCATGCAACGAGCAAAGGCTCCGCGAGGAGATTATCCAGCTTGATGAGGAGATAGCCCAGCTCCGCGAGGAACTTAACAAGCAGGCCGATTTGTGCCAGCGGCAAAGCGAGGCCATTGTTGAGGATTTGCGCATAATAGCCCAGCTCAAGAAAACTGTTGACGAATATGAATCAATTGTAGTGGAAGCCAATACCATCGAAAACCAGCTCCGCGAGCAGGTGGCGGCGAAGGACGCGGAGATAGCCAGCTTTAAACGATTCTATGACGAAGTCATGAAGATACGGGACGAGGAACCAAGTGGAGGTCAGAAATGAAATTCTCCATCATCCTACTCATGTTTTCCTTTGTTACCATCGCAACAGCAGATGAAAAGAAAAAACTCCCCGAAGGCTACTACCTAGAATTCAATCCAGACTCGAAGGTGTATCGGTGGTGCCGCGACAACGGGTCGTGTAGCGTGTACGAAAGCAAGACGCGCAAAGGGGCGATCGATGCGGCGGTGAAGCAATCAGAGATTGAGTACCGTGTTGAGGGAAGGAATTGGGAGCGGGTGAAGTGAATGCCCTGGAAACCGAAGACGCTAAGTAGGCGCGGTTCCCCGACCATGACCCGGCCGCCGTACTCCACGCATAGGCTGAGCTCGGCGCAGCGTGGTCTAGGGTATGAGCACCGGAAGTTGAGGGCGCAGGTGTTGAAGGAGGAGCCCGTCTGTCGGTGGTGCGGTGCTCCGAGTACGACATCGGATCACATCATACCGCGCGCGAAGGGCGGGCAGACGGTGAGGGAGAATTTAGCTGGATCCTGCGCAACGTGTAATTCGGGGAGGCGATGATGAAAACAAAAGAACAGCGCAGACTTTTCACGCTCAGGGAGTTTGTTCATTTGCACGCCAAAGGGTTGAAGACATCTGTCAGGTATGGCGTACGCAAAGACGGACACATGTGGCGGTGCTACTGCCCTTGTGGAAAAACCTGGGCCGGGGAATATTCCCCCCAACAGCCAACGTGGTGCGGACAAAAGTTTGACCAACTTGGGATAGAGTTTTAATAAAAACGATTTAATAACCATCAAAAAGAAGGGAGATAAAATTTAATGGCCGTAGCACTAAAAAGCGTTGAGACCCAGGTAATGATAAAGGCGCCGAATATACTTACTGCGGAGTTCGTGATCAAAGGAACCGCGCCATACATGCAGCACCGTTTTTGGAAAAAGGCGGAGATGATGGCTGCGCATCAAGCCGGGCAGGCGGGAAAGAACAAAAAGAAAAAAGCTCCACGAGACTTCGATAAGGATTGCCGAGAGTCAATGTACGAAACTGACGACGGTAAACATGGCATTCCTGCGCCGGCGTTCCGGCAGGCGCTCATCTCTGCGTGTAGGTTAGTGGGTTTCAAGATGGTGCTTGCGAAGTTGTCTTTGTTTATCGAGTCAGATGCCTTCGACCATCGGGACGGCACGCCGCTTGTGTTTATCGAGGGCAAGCCAGCACAAAGCGTTATGCCAGTCAGAAATGATACCGGGGTAATAGATTTAAGAGCACGCCCGGTCTGGAGCAAGTGGAGCGCGAAGCTGAGGATCCGATACGACGGCGATCAGTTTTCGCTTGCCGATGTAAGCAATCTGTTGCAGCGCGTCGGTGCTCAAGTTGGTATCGGTGAAGGGAGACCGGATTCTAAGAACTCGGCGGGATTAGGTTACGGTTTGTTTGAGGTGCAGTGACGAGGCCAGGCGTGGCTCGGCTAGGCGAGGCGCGGCGCGGTTCGGCATGGCAGGCAAGGCTGGGCCGGGTTAGGCGAGGCGCGGCGAGGCGTGGCAGTACATGGCAGGCTGGGCAAGGTGTGGCAGGGCAAGGTGGGGCGAGGCAGTACATAGCAGGCAAGGCGTGGCATGGCGAGGCTCGGCACGGCACGGTTCGGCATGGCAGGCCAGGCATGGCGTGGCAGGGCAAGGCGCGGCAAGGCGTGGCACTACAGGGCAGGCGGGGCTGGGCAAGGTCTGGCGAGGCGCGGTCAGGCCAGGCGTGGCACGACTTGGAATGGCAGGCATGGCATGGCAAGGTCTGGCCGGGCATGGCGAGGCTCGGCACGGCACGGTTCGGCATGGCAGGCCAGGCAAGGCGTGGCATGGTGAGGCAAGGCTAGGCGAGGAAGGACATGGCGTGGAAATTTAAAAAAAGGAGATACGATGAAGACGGAAGTTTTAATTTCAGTTTTGGAATCACTCAGGGACACCGATGGGCTAATCCGTGAGCAAGCGGTGGTAGAATATGCGCAACCAGAAGATTCTCCGCTCCATTCACAATTTGAATGGAACGACGGGGAGGCTGCGGCGAGTTTTCGATTGCTGCAAGCGGCAGAGTTGATTCACAAAGTACATGTCAAAGTCGAGAACAAATCAGGGCAACTCGTTCCGGTGCGCGCATTCGTAAGCCTGGCATCGGACCGTCTTGCTGGCGGTGGTTATCGTGCGATCGGTGATGTGTTGAGCGATCAGGTATTGCATGCCGAGTTGCTCAAGACAGCGCTTGCGGAACTGAATAACTTACAGCGACGATTCAACGATCTGCAAGAATTAAGTCCAGTGTTCAAGGCTGTGACACGAGCGATCAAGCGTTATGGGAAACGGAAAGAAACAGATGCGCGCGTCTGACGACGATAGGTTGCTCAAAAAGTTGCTGCGCAATCATTCGAAGATCAGACGCAAGCTTGAGAAATATATTCCGCA
>Ga0137428_1000878_pt1 | contig 12333 bp, 9 predicted proteins | sample EasRivERMZT718_2_FD_102305 | JGI IMG/M metagenome (GOLD analysis project Ga0137428, IMG submission 102305) | Soil microbial communities from meander-bound floodplain in the East River, Colorado, USA - East River MetaG ERMZT718_2 | ecosystem: Environmental > Terrestrial > Soil > Floodplain ...
GTCATCGCCGGCGACAATGCGGGCTTCCCGAACGGCCGCCGGCGTGGCGACGACGTCCTGGACATCGCAGAGCGGGTGGTGGCCGGAGTGCTCGTGCCCGGATTCAACATCGCCCCCAACAATCGGCTAGGGGACGGGGTCGACTTCAACGACCGGCCGTTCCTTCCCACCTTCCCGTACGTGGCTCCGCCTCACAACCCGTTCGATCACGAACACCACCCGGAGCAGCATGGCAACGGCCACCGGGACGGGCCCGTGGGCGACGACATGGGCGGCACGGACGGCGCTTCCGGCACGGACGGCGCTTCCGGCCCGGACGGCGCGGATGCGGCGGCCGAAGCGTCCGCGACCAAGCCGGGTGACGGCGCTTCGCTCGCGAAGGCAGCGGCGGTCGGGCCGGCGTTGAAGCTCGCGAGCGGCCCGGGAACCAAGGCGGCGCTCGAGTACTCGATTGCGGCTCCGGCGCAGGTGTCGCTCAAGATCTACGACGTGCAGGGCCGCATGGTGCGCACGCTCGTGGATCAGCAGGCGGCGGCCGGGACCTTCCGCGCCCTGTGGGATGGGCGTGGGTCGAACGGTGCCACGGCCGGCAAGGGCGTGTACTTCGCGCGCTTCGTCGCCGGCAGCCAGATCGTGGACACGAAGAAGATCGTGCTCGAGTGATGTCGCTCGAGCGCGTTCGGGGGGGGCCGGTCTGGGGACCGGCCGGCCCCTCCCCACTCTTCCTCATCGTGGTCGTTCTCGCCCTGATCGGACCGGCGCGGGCGGCCGCGCACGAGTACTGGCTCTCGCCGTCCGTCTACCGCGCGCGCGGCGGCGACGAGATCCAGATCTCGGCCGGGACTGGTGAGGGGTTCGGGGGCGAATGCTTCCGCTACTCGCGGTCTCGGACCGTGAGCCTCGAGCTCCTCGCCGCCCAGCGGCTCGATCTGACCACAGTCGCCGCGGAAGGGGACTCGGTGTTCGCGCGCTTCATCGCTCCCGACGACAGCGGCGCGGTCGTGGCCTACGTCTCGGAGCCGGCCGCGATCGAGATCCCGGCGGAGAAGTTCGAGACGTATCTCGCCGAGGACGGGCTCGATCAGGTGCGCGCGGCCCGGGCGCAGGCGGGGGATTCCGGGAAGCCCGGACGCGAGCGATTCCGGCGCTGCGCGAAGACGTGGGTGGCCGGGACCGGCCGGGCCGATGCGAACGCGTCCGCGCTTCGCCTCCTCCGTCCGGCCGGACTCCCGGCCGAGATCGTCCCGCTCTCGAACCCGCTCGCCGCCGACACCCTGCGGGTGCGGCTGGTCGCGAGCGGCGAGCCGGTCTCGAATGCGCTCGTCCATGCCTGGCGGCGACCGCTCGGGAAGGAATCGCGCCCCGCGCCATGGGGAGCCCGCGCAGAAGTCGGGCCCGCGGCCGCGGTGCGCACCGACGCCCGCGGCGAAGCGGCGATCCCGCTCGCGGGCGGCAGGACGCCCGCGAGCGGCGAGTGGCTCGTGAGCGCCGTCATCATGGTATCGTCCCTCGTTCCCGAGAGCGACTGGGAGAGCACCTGGGCCTCCCTGACCTTTGCGCGACCCTAGCGCACCCTGCTAGAAGTTGTACTCGAGACCGAAGGTCGGCGTGACCTCGTCCCGGATTCCACCGTTGTTGAGGCTCACGATCGCGTTCGCGATCACGAGCAGGTTCGCCCGCGGGCTCCACTTGATGCCGAAGGCGCCGTTGTTCAGGTTGTCGACGCGATCCGGGATGTTGGTGGGATCCACCACCTTGGTCAGCGCCTGGCCGAGCGGGTTGGGCTGGCCGGCGAGGTCGCCGCTGACCACGACCGGCTCCGGGAACGTGATGTCCTCCTCCGGGTCCCCGACCTCGTATCCGCCGAGGAAATCCATGGCAAAGGTGAGACGCTCGGTCAGTTTCTGGTCGAATCCGGCGACCAGCTCGTAGAAGTTGGTCTCGGTCTCCCCTCCCCGGAACTGAAAGCCGGTATTGATGTGCGGATTGAACCCGGTCCCCACCGCCCACGAGAGGATGGCCTGGGCGCGGACACTGGTCTCGCCGGTGCCGAGGAAGTTCTCCTCGTCGCCGGTCGCGAGCCGGACGTCCCCGAGCACCGCCGCATCGAACCCCCGGGTGCTGTAGAAACGATACTTTCCACGCAGAGCCACGTCGCCGATGCCGGTCGCGGTATTGATGAGCGTCTGATTGAACGAGAGGCTGTTCGTCCCGAAGAAGTGGTTGGGCGTCCCGTTCCGCGCCATCGTGAAGCTGTCGAAGGTCGCCGTCTCCTCGGCCTCGATCCGGGCGTGAATGATCGGCACCGCGAAGTTCACGTCGAGCCGGTCCGTCACGCCATAAGTGGCGTAGAAGGCATAGATCTGGGCGCTCGCCTTCATATCCAGATCCATGTTCAGGATGTCGAACTCGTTTTCGTTGTCGCCCAGCACGCCGGGATCGGTGGCGCCCGGCGCCGGCACGTTCTGGTGGGCGAAGCTGAAGGCAAGCTCCTCGGTAGGAACCCCCCGGAAGCGATCGAACGTGAGGAGCGAGACGTTCGCTCCGACATTGATCCGCCGGCGTCCGATCGTCTGCGCGCGCTCGGCGAAGATCGGACCGAGGCTGGTCGTGGTGGCGACTGGAGCGCCGGTCGAGAAATCGAACGTGAGCCCGCTCACGGTGGAGCTCAGCGGAAAGTTCGACACGTTCGAGCCGATCAGGGTCGTGAAGGCCTGCTGGATGGCCTGGTTCGTCTCGACGTTCGCGAGCGTGAAGTGCTGCCCGTGCTGCGTGCCGCCGGGACCGGCGAGCCGCACTGCGAGCACGTCGTCGAAGATGGCGTCGACCGTCTCCGAGAGCGTCTCGGCGCGCGCCGGGGACACGGGCGCACCGCCCGCGAAGGCAACCAGGAGCAGCGCCGCACGGACGGCCCGCGCGGGGCCCTGGCCGCCCGCGTTCCGCCCGGAAGACCGGGAACCAAGCATGATCACCTCCGGATCGAAGAGCGAGTCCAGACCTGCCCGGACCGCGTCCACACGAGGCGCCCCGGCCGGCCGAGGGGGAGTAGACGAATGGCGGCGCCCGGCGTCAAGTGGGGCTTCGCCGTTCGAGGCCAGCGTGGTTGACAGCTCCGGAACCAGCCCGGGACAATGCGGCCCGAAACTCCTTGGCCGGATCCAGTGGAGCGAAGAGCCCGGGGAGGAAATATGCAGGCGAGGACCGCTCCCAGGAAGATGGCCGACCAGGGATGGGAAGCGGCGGGACGCCGAGGCCGCCTGGGCGCGCGGGGATTTCTTGGCCGCCCGCACCGCCTTCGACGCGGCCAAGGACGAGTACGAGCGAGCGGCGAGGAAGAGCCGATGAGAACCAGCCGATGAATCGCTGGGGCACGCCGTCCTCGGCGGCAGGGACGGGGACCGCGATGGGGGCCGCGATCGGGATCGCCGGCGTCGTGTTCGTGCTCTACGTGCTCACCATGCCCACGGTGCTGCCGGAGAGCGGGGACGCGATGGCTCAGACGTCCGCCTCCCTCCGCCAACCGATCGAGCTCAACCCGCATCATCTCCTCGTGGTCCCGGCCGACCGCCTGGCGCTGGCGATCTCCCGCGGGTTAACGGATCGCATTCCCCCCTTCCTTCCCATCCAGGTGCTGAACTCGCTCGCGGGCGCGACCGCGTGCGGGCTCTTCCTCTTCTGGCTCACCCGGCTCGGTATTCCGACCGCAGTCGCGATTCCCTACACCCTCGCTCTCGCCACGACCTTCGTCCATTGGCTCCACAGCCGGGAGGCCGAAACCGGGATCCTCGCCAACCTGTTCCTGCTCGTGACCGTGAACCTGCTGCCGCTCGCCACCGCTCGTCGATCCTCGGTCTTCCTCGCGGCCGGGTCGGCCGTGCTCACGATCCTCTCCGCCCTCAACACCGCGGTCCTCGTTCCGGCCCTCGGCGTCATGGACATCGCGGATTCCGATCGGCGCGCCCGGCGCCGACTCCTGACCGGCTTCCTGGTAGCGACCGCGGTGGGAACCGTGGCTGCGTTCCTCGTGCTGCCCTGGATGACCGCCGGCACGCCGCCCCGCGATCTCTTGGCGCAGATCGCATCCCATCCCTCGTCAGTGCGCCTGGCCGAGCACGGTCAGCTGTCGTTCGCGAACGTGCTGCGGGCCGGCTCGGGGCTCATCAATGCCTTGACCGGCGACACCGCGGTCACGACTGCCCTCAAAGCGCGGCTGCTCGGCAAGGCCGTGATCCCACTCGGGAGCTGGGACTGGATCCGCTTCGGCTTGGGCGCCCTGCTCGGGCTCCATCTCCTGCTCGCCCTTCTCGATCGGCCGCACGGCGGGCGCGAGCGCACCCTCTGGCTCGCCACCTGGGCCGCGTTCTTGCCGACAGCCCTCTTCAACCTCCTCTGGTTGGGGAGCGATCCGCAGTTCTGGCTCCCGATCCTGCCCTTCCTGGGGGCCTGGAGCGCTTTCCGCATCCTGCGCAGCGCTCGGCCCCGGCGGGCCGGGGCTCCTCTTGGCGCGAGCGCAATCGTGCTGCCGGCGATGGCGGCGCTCATCCTCGCGGTGGTCAACTGGCCCACTGCCGTTCCCACCACGGTCAATCCGCGCGGGGGCCCCGTGTGGCAACGCGCGCGCGCCTTCGCGGAAGTCGTGCAGCCCGGAGATCTCTTCCTGCACAACGGTGGGTTCGGGCCTTATCTCCAGTCGATGGGTTTCGATGGCGCCGTGAGCCTGGTCTGGACGCTCCCCCCTCGGAAGGGCGAGTACGAGCGCGCGCTCTTCGCGCACGTCGACAGCACTCATGCCCACGGCGGCCGCGTGTACGCGGAGAACGTCTTCGGGAGGGTGACGGCCGCGAACGCCGGAGGCTGGGAGGAGATCGTGGCCATCTCGGGCCACGGGCACGAAGAGTGGCTCCGTATGCTCCGATCGCGGTACGATGTTCAGCCCACGCAGCCGCCGATCTACGGCGACCTGTGGGAGATCCGGGTCCGGGCTCCGGGAAGCGACCAGCCCAACCCGCCGGAACGATCGGAGACGTCCCCCTGACTTCCCCATTCATGTCCTCCACCTTGCCGACCGAGGCCATCTATCACGTCGATGCCTATCAGCGGGAGTTCGAGGCGGCGGTCGTCGCCGCCGATGCAGCGGGGATCGTCCTCGATCGCACCGCCTTCTTCCCAGGCGGCGGCGGACAGCCCGCCGATCGCGGCACATTCGTCTGGGATGGCGCGGAGCACCCGATCGAGGGAGTGCTGAAGCGCGGCGACCAGGTGCTGCATCGGATCGCGGCGCGGGATTTGCCCGCGATCGGCGCCCGGGTGCAAGGCCGGCTCGACTGGGAGCACCGGCACGCGCTCATGCGCACCCACACCGCACTCCACATCCTCTGCGGCGTCATCTGGCGCGACTTCGGCTCGCAGGTCACCGGATCCAACATGAAGCCCCTCTCCGCTCGAATGGACTTCGAGCTCGAGGGGATGCCGGCCGACCTCGCGCGCACGATCGAGGAGCGAGTGGCAGCGGAGATCGCCGCCGATCGGGAGATCCGGGTGAGCTTCTTGCCGCGGGAAGAGGCGCTCGCGATCCCGGACCTCGTTCGCACCAAGGTGAACCTGATCCCGGCCACGATCCCGGTCATTCGGATCGTCGACATCGTCGGCTTGGACTGCCAGGCCGACGGCGGCACGCACGTCGCGCGGACCAGCGAGGTGGGGCGGATGCGAGTTGTGAAGCACGAGAGCAAAGGCCGGATCAACAAGCGGCTCACGATCGCGATCGAGGCCGCGGAGTGATGAGCGGGCTGCTTCCGAGCTCGATCGGCTCGCCCGGCTCACTCGGCGCACTATGCGGGGCGGCGGCGGGGATCGGCTTCCTCCACACGATGATCGGAGTCGATCACTACGTACCGTTCATCGCGCTCGGCCGGGCGCGGCGCTGGACCCTCGGGCGCACGCTCGCGGTCACGGCTCTCTGCGGGGTGGGCCACGTCTTGGGCTCGCTCCTCTTGGGGACGATCGGCCTCGGGCTCGGGCTCGCGCTCGGTCGTCTGCAAGCGGTCGAGGCGCGGCGCGGGGACCTGGCGAACCTGATCCTGATCGGCTTCGGGCTCGCCTACGCGGCGTGGGGGATCTGGCGGGTGCGGCGCGATCGGCGGCACGAGCATCTCCACCAGCATGCCGACGGCACCCGGCACAGCCATGCCCACCACCACCGCGCCGAGCACGCGCATCCGCACGCCGATCCCACGCGCCACGCGACCGTCGTCTGGACCCTCTTCATCGTGTTCGCCTTCGGGCCCTGCGAAGCCCTGATCCCGCTGCTGGCGGCTGCAGCCAGCGCCGGCGGCCCGGCCGCCGCCGGGCTCGTGAGCCTGCCCTTCGCCGCAGCCACGATCGCCACCATGCTCGGGGCGGTGGCCCTGGGGCGGGCCGGAGCCAAGCTCGCCGTGCCGGCCGCCGCCGAGCGCTATGCCCATGCCTTCGCCGGACTGGCCCTTACTGCAAGCGGGCTCGCGGTGAGGTATCTTGGACTATGAACGATCGCCTGATTTCCAGAGATTGATCGAGCCGCCGTCACCCCGGAGTAGAACCATGTCGCAGCCGTCCCCTCGTCCCTTGTCCACCACGACGCGCCAGGCGCCGGCGGCCGCCATGCAGTGGGCTTCGGCAGTGGCCGACGCGCCGGTCCTCGAAACAGCGGTGACCGATGCCGCGCAGGCCGTAGCGCGCACGCTCGGCGCCGCGACCGCCGATCTCCTGATCGCCTTCGTCTCCCCGCATCATGCGGCGCACTTCCGGGACCTGCCACGGCTCCTGCGCACCGCTCTCCCGCATGAGGTGCTCCTCGGCTGCTCGGCCGGCGGCGTGATCGGCGGCGGGCGCGAGGTGGAGGAGCGGCCCGGGCTTGCGCTCACCGCCGCCCGCTTGCCGGGTGTCACCGCCACGCCGATCGCGCTCACGAGCGAAGACCTGCCGGACTCGGATGCCGGCCCGCGAGCCTGGCACGAGGCGATCGGAATCCCGCCCGAGCCGCGGCCACACTTCATCCTGCTCGCGGACCCCTTCTCGATCCCGGCCGAGGACCTGCTCGCCGGCCTCGATTTCGCCTATCCGAGCTCGCAGAAGGTGGGGGGGCTCGCGAGTGCCGCCCGGCGTCCGGGCGAGAACGCGCTCTATCTCGCGGATCGGATCCTGAACGCAGGCGCCGTGGGAGTGGCGCTCTCGGGAAACATCGAGCTCGACACGGTGGTCGCGCAGGGCTGCCGCCCAGTGGGGAAGCCGATGCAGATCACGCGCGCCGATCGGAACGTGCTCCTCGAGCTCGACGGCCAATCGCCGCTCAAGGCGGTGGTCGAGATGCTCAACGGGCTGGCACCCGCCGATCAGAAGCTCGCGCAGCAGGCGCTGCTCCTCGGGATCGTCATGGACAACATGATCTCGACGCCCGGGCCCGGCGATTTCCTGATCCGGAACATCATCGGCGTGGATCGCGAGCGCGGGCTCCTGGCGATCGGCGAGGTCTTGCGCGAAGGCCAGATCGTCCAGTTCCACCTGCGCGACGCCAAGACCGCCGCCGAGGACCTATCGGGAATCCTGAGCCGCTACGCGATGGAGGAGACGAGCGGGGCGGCCCGCGGGGCACTCCTCTTCTCGTGCCTCGGCCGGGGAGCTCATCTCTACGGCCGCCCGGACCACGACACCGACCTCTTCCGGACGGCCCTGGGTGGGCTGCCGCTCGGCGGCTTCTTCTGCAACGGGGAGATCGGGCCGGTCGGCGGGATCACTCGCCTCCACGGCTTCACGAGCTCGTTCGGGATCTTCCGGCCGGCAAGCGAAGTCGCGAAGTAGCCTGACCCCGAATACCCGGAAAGTAGCTAGAAGGCCGGGACACCCCACGACGTCCTGGATCGGGCTCGGCGTTGGAAGGCTTGCGGCAAGAGGTGGGGTCCAGCCGGCCGGCGGCGAGAACCAGCGGGGGGTCCCCTTCCCCACCGTTCCGCCGCCGGCCAGGGCTGAGAGCGGTGGCGGCCCCGCGAAATCCCATCGCTAGGCAACCGCCACTCAAGAGCGGGTGGCGAACCGGGACCTGGGCGCTCCGGAAGGAATCCGGTGCCTGACCTCGCCCCTCATACCCGGCCGCCACCCCAAACAGGGCGCGCACTCCAGAGACGGGGATTCGGCGGCGGGAAATACGCACGGACGCAGGAAATCCGCGGTCGGGCGGGGCGGGGCGGGGCGAGGGCAGAACCGGGGTGAGGGCGGAGCCGACCCCCCTACGGCGTCACGATCACGCCGCGGGTGGTCGCGGCCCCGGCGGCCCGGAGCCGCTCCGAATGGGCGAGGAGAAGCGCCCGAGCCGACTCCTGGATGCGATCGATCGGAATCGGGCGCAGTCCCCCTACGTCTTCGGTCGCCTCGCCGAGGAGCGCCTGCGAGAGATCCTGGACCACCGCATAGTTGGCGTAGGAATGCGGTGCATCCGGGTTTTTGGCCCCGTTCGCCGCGAAGTGCTCGAGGAGCTCGAATGTCGACTCGCGGGCGAACGCGAGCTCGGTCAGCTTTCCGCGATATTCGAGATCCGCCTGATCGAGCGCCGGGAACAGGCCATAGTCGGCGAAATGCCGGCCCTCGTGCTGGAGATAGCTGACCTGGAACTTCTCCGATTCGAGGTCGTAGTCATCGCGGAGACAGAAGAGCGCTTCCTTGGTCGCCCAGCCCCCGGTCGACGCGCGGCCGAAGGTCGCGAAATGGGACCAGCCCTTGATCAGGAAGTCGCCGATGAAGACCACGGTCACCGGCTGTTTTTTGTCCGTGAGCTCGACTTCGTAGCGGGTGGTGTCGGCACGGGACCAGAGCATGAGATCGAAGTAGGGGCGAGTGATGCCGTCGAGGACATGGAGGCGCTCGCCCTCGAGTCGCTCGATCAGGCGCTCGACCACGACACTGTCGGGCACGGCCGTTTCTCCCGCCTTCCGTTCGACGAGCGGCTTGAGTTGCGCGATGAGGAAGCCCTCACCTTGGTCGCCGGGGAGCTCTCCCATGAGGGACTTGGTCCAGTAGCGCCGGTAGACCGCCATCACGTCGCGGGCGACCGGGGACGCCAGGGAATCGGTGAAGACTTCGCTGCGATCGATGAATCGGCGCTGGAACTGGGCCGCGAGCGTCGACTCGGCGGACGAGAGCGGGTTCTCGGGGGTTCCCTGGAGGAGCGCCACCGCCGGCCGGAGATCGCCCTGGAGGGCATGGGAGACGTACTGGCGGCTGCGGTCGGGGGCGGCGCCGGATCGGCCGGGGGCGGCAAGCGTGGTGATCATGAGGCAGGCAAATAGGATGGCGGCACGAACGGGGGCGCTGGCGGGGTCATGCTGATCTTCTTCATCGGGCTTTCCGTTCTGGATCATGGTCCATCCTAAATGTGGTCCGCCGCTCATGTCGGTGACGATCGACTATACTAATTCATGTTAGACGGTCCACCCAACCGCTCCGTTCAAGGCAGAGTGACCAGGTCGCTGGCCAGCGACGGGAAGCGACTGGGTACGCAATACCCGCCGATCCCGGGAGGGCATGTGGATACCCACCGGCCGGCGAACGGTCGCGCTTCGGGCGTCGTCGCCGGCAGTCGATTCCACCGCGGTTCCCCGCTCCCATCACGCCTCTTGGCCCTTGTTCTCTACATGCTCGCTGCCAGCCCCGGCCTCTCTCATGCACGAATCATCCGCGTCCCATCCGAGCTCGGCACGCTCCAATCTGCAATCGACGCGGCCGACGCAGGCGATGAAGTGTTGGTGGCGCCGGGAACGTACCGCGGAGCCGGAAACAAGAACCTGGATCTCCACCAGATGGACATCACCGTTCGGTCCGAAGGTGGTGCTGAGGTGACGGTCATCGATTGTGAAGGCTCGGGGCGGGGATTCGTTCTCTACGGCGGTTTCACCCGCTCAGCCGTCATCGAGGGATTCACCATTGTTAACGGCAATGGAAGCGATGAAGGGGTTGGCGGCGGGGGGATGGTGATTGGGGGTGGGTCACCGACGATCCGGAATTGTGTCTTCCGGAACAACCGTGCGATCAGCAGTGTCTTTGCCGGCGGCGGCGGCGGCGGGATCGCGTGCCATGGATCATCGGCGATGATCGAGGGTTGCGTCTTCATTCAGAATACTGTGGACATTGCTCCCGGGGCAGTTGGAGGCGGACTGGCATCTCATGAATCAACCCCATTCATTCGGGGCTGCGAGTTCATTGACAATGTGGCTGTGGGGAGTGGCGGCGGCGGCGGCGGCGTTTACGTGCACCTTATAGCCCCTCACCCAGGTGTAACTATCGAGAATTGTGATTTCATCCGGAATCATGCAAATACGGGAGGGGGTGGGGTAGTGACCGGCTCGATGATCATCGACTGTGTTATTGATGGAAACACTGCTGGCGGTGCAGCGGGCATGGGCGTTTTATTCTCTGAAATTACGCGATGCACCATTAGAGGAAATGTAAGTGGACTGCTTGGCGGCGGCGTGGAACTTGGTGGATCGCGGATGATAGACTGCGTAATCACGAATAACACTGCGATCCAAGGAGGAGGCGTTGCCGCAGTTGGAGGCTCCGGCTCGACGATAGAGGACTGTCTAATTACGGACAACGTAGCAGAGGTGGGCGGTGGACTCTTTTGCAGCAGCAGAGAACCAACAGTGGTGCAAGGGTGTACATTTGCTCGCAATCGTGCACCCGAAGCCAGCGGATTAGCTTTCTACGCGCTCGAGAGAATTTCCCATCAGGTTGACAACACAATCGTAACGCATGGATTCGGTGGACCCGCCATCGAATGCCTAGGAATCGCCAGCGTCAACTTGACCTGCACGGATCTATTTGGGAATGAAGGCGGGGACTGGACGGGGTGCATTGCTGGTCAAGTTGGAACACTTGGCAACTTTTCGGCGGATCCTCGCCTCTGCAGCAGTGACAAAGAGAACTTTACTCTGGCTGCGAATTCTCCTTGCTTGCCCGGCAATCATCCGCAAGGGACAAATTGTGGAATCATTGGTGCCGAGGGCCAGGGTTGCCCAGCTGTGGCCGTGGAAGCCACAACGTGGGGCAGGATCAAGGCGCGCTACAGGGAATGAAGTCCGGCAGTTCTTCCTACACCACCGCTGCCTCGGGCGGGACGAGCGTCCCTTCCTTGGCATAGCGCTGGAAGAGCCGGCCCCAGCCGGTGTCCGCGCACCAGCGCTCGAAGATCCCCCGGTCCTTCATCGGCCACCGGTAGTAGTCGTGATAGACCTCGGACCCGAGCACGAACACGTTCACCATCGGCGTATGGAAGAAGAGCGTCTGGAAAGGCTTCATCGGCCCGAACCACATCAAGTCGCCGACCATCGAAGCCCCGTTGTCGCCCACCGTGAAACCCCAGCGCTCGGCCGCGGCATCCTGGTCGCCGACGATCTCGATCTCTTGCGTCAGGCCGACCCCGAGCTTGTGCTCGTGGGCGACCGCGATGTACTCGAGCGACATCGGGTCGAAGCCCATCATGCGGGCCGCCACCGCGTCGATCGCCACCTGATCGGCTGAAGCGAGCATCACGTTCTTCACCACCGGCCGCATGGTGCGCGGGCCGGGGCCGTCGCCGGCCGTGGTGCCGTCCATCACGGCGAAGATCCCGGGATGGATCTCCTTCTGGATCGCCAGCAGATCGACCAAGGTGCGATGGATCCAGGTGTGCGTGTAATGCCGCTTGGTGTGCAGCAGGCCGCCGAAGGCGTTCTTCATCGCCCCGGTGGTCGTCGTATAGATGTGGCACTTGGTGGTCGGCAAGTGGACGATGTTCTTCCCGTGGAAGTAATCGGGGATCAGGATCCCCTCGGGGAAGACTCGATCGAGCACCAGCATTTTCGCCTTCGGCTTGTAGACCTGCCAGGTCATGTCCTTCGGCTCGAAGTTGTAGCGCACCGGAATCCCGTAGCCCTTGAAGATCGGCACGTAGTGGTTCAGGTCCTCGCCCTTGAAGGCGTTCGTCACCACCGTCTTGTTCTGCACGCAGGAAAGGTCGTGGAAGCCGTGGGCGCGGAGGGCGCGGATCGTGCCCTCGAGCTGCCAAGGCGTGGTGTTGGCCCCCGGGAAGGGGAAATGCCACGAGATATTGTCCTTGAGGATGGTGGTGGCTCTGCGATCGAGCGCGGCATCGACTCCTGCGAGAGTGTGGAGCCGCTCCATGTCCTCGAGGATGGTCTCGGGCTTGACCCGCACCACCGCCACTTTGCTCTTTGCCATGTCCGATGAGCTCCTGGGATACGGTCCGGCCTGGGGAAACCGCGCCGGGCGGCCGGGCCTAGCGCTGCGGCTCGACGATGACTTTAA
>Ga0137428_1000882_pt1 | contig 12294 bp, 14 predicted proteins | sample EasRivERMZT718_2_FD_102305 | JGI IMG/M metagenome (GOLD analysis project Ga0137428, IMG submission 102305) | Soil microbial communities from meander-bound floodplain in the East River, Colorado, USA - East River MetaG ERMZT718_2 | ecosystem: Environmental > Terrestrial > Soil > Floodplain ...
GACAGGCTCTTCTCCAGACGGTCGAGCGTTTCCATCGCCGGCAGGCACTGCGCGACGCTCGCATTGGGCTCGCGCTTCTCGCGGATCGCGGCGAAAAACTCGCGGTCCTGCAGCTCGATGCCGTTCATCGAGACGTCGACCTTCGAGACGTCGATCTTGTTGTCCTTGCCGTCGAACAGATCGTCGTAGCGCGCGATGTAGGTGCCGTTGTCGCAGATGTAGCGGAAGAACGTCCCGAGCGGCCCGTCGTTGTTGAACGAGAGCGCGAGCGAGCACACCGCACCCGACGGCACCCGCATCTGGATGCTCATGTCCATGGCGATGCCGAGCTTCGGATGCACCGGCCCCTGGAGGGCGCGCGCCTGTGAGGCAGTCTCGCCGGTCTGGTACTGAAACTGATCGACGGTATGGCAGGCGTGATGCCACAGCAGGTGATCGGTCCAGCTGCGCGGTTTACCCGCGGCGTTCATGTTGGTGCGCCGGAAAAAGAACGACTGCACCACGAAATGTTGGAGTTTCAGCTCGCCCGCGAGGATTTTCTTCCTGACCCACTGGTGGCTCGGGTTGAAGCGCCGCGTGTGCCCCGCCATCGCGACCAGCCCGGTCTCCTTCTGCACCTTGACGATCTCGCGCGCATCGGCCAGCGACTCGGACATCGGGATCTCGACTTGCACGTGCTTGCCGGCGCGCAGGCACTGGATCGCCTGGCGCGCGTGCATCTGGGTCGGCGTCGCCAGGATCACGGCCTCCACGCCGGGCTGCTTCAGGCTCTCCGTGAGCTCGCCCGTCCAGTGCGGGATCTTGAACTTGCGGGCAACTTCCTTCGTCGCTTCGGGGTTGCCGCCGACGAGAGAGACCACCTCGACGTCCTTGATGTTGGCTATGCCCTCGAGGTGCTTCTGCCCGAAGGCGCCTTGCCCTGCGACACAGATTTTCATTTGCGGTTTTCCAGAATGATGTGCCCGAGCGCCGTGTTCGACGCGGGCACGTGGTAGAAGCGGTGCACTTCCTCGACCTCGTCGTCGAGAGCGCCGCGCATGACGAGCCACATCACCAGCTCGATGCCCTCGGAGCCCGATTCCCTCAGGTACTCGAGGTGCGAGATCCTGGTGAGCGCGGCGGGATCGCGCGCGATGGCGTCGAGGAAGCGGGCGTCGAACTCTTTGTTGATGAGCCCTGCGCGCGGCCCCTGAAGCTGGTGCGACATGCCGCCGGTGCCGAACACCACGACTTTCAGATTCTGATCGAAGGACTCCACCGCCTTGCGGATGGCGCGCCCCAGGTGGTAGCAGCGCCGGCCCGTCGGCGGAGGGTATTGCACCACGTTCACGGCCAGCGGGATCACCGGGCACGGCCACTCCTTGGGCTGGCCGTACATCAGGGAAAGCGGCACCGTGAGGCCGTGATCGACGTCCATCCTGTTGACGATGGTGAGGTCGAACTCGTCCAGGATCAACGACTGCGCAATGTGCGCGGCGAGCTCCGGGTGCCCTTTCACCGCCGGCACCGGGCGCGGCCCCCAGCCCTCGTCGGCGATCGGAAATTGCGCCGCGCAGCCGAGCGCAAAGGTGGGAATGATCTCCAGCGAAAACGCCGAGGCGTGGTCGTTGTAGACCAGGATGATGACGTCCGGGTCCACCTTGCGGAGCCACTCTTTCGAGCGCTGGTAGCCGTCGAACACGCGCTTCCAGTACGGCTCGCCGCTCTTGCCCAGATCGAGCGCCGCGGCGATCGCAGGCACGTGCGAAGTCGCGACCCCGGCGACGATCCTAGCCACGCTTGCGGCCCTGCTTCTTTTCCCACTCCGCGGTGGTGCGGTTGCCCTCCGGGGGGCGGCCGCCGTTCAGCATCATCTGCGCGTACTCCTCCTGGGAACTGCCGGTCATGACGGCGGCTACGTATTGAAACGACTTGCCATCGGTGAAGAAGAGCTTCGCCAGGAAGTAGATGTTGCCGCCGAGGTTGATCATGCGGTTCCAGTCGCGGTCGAGCACCGCCTGCTTCTGCTCCTCGGTCATGGGGTAGCGGTCGAGATAGGTCCGCTCGCTCGCCTTGAACGCCGCGCGGTTCTCGGCCTTCATGAGCGACATGCAGAACATGTTCAGGTGGTAGCCTTGGCGCGAGCGCTGTGCGTCGAACACCGTGGTACCCGGGATATCGTCGTACTCGTTAGGCCTGCCCATGGGATTCACTCTGCGTCGGGTTGTTTCGCGGGCTGCGCGCGGTCGAAGGCTGCGAGCTGCATGCACTGCTCGAACACGCGCATGGTAATCGGATATGGCGCGAGCTCGCAGCTGTAGCGCTTGGCGTTGAAAATCTGCGGCACCAGGCAGCAGTCGGCCATGGTCGGCGAGTCGCCGTAGCAGAACTTTCCCTTTTTATCGCTGGCGAGCTCGGCTTCGAATTTCGCCAGACCGTCTGCGATCCAGTGGTGGTACCAGGCGTTGACCTGATCTTCGCTCTGTCCGAGCGCGCGTTTCAGGTGCTGCAGCACGCGCAGGTTGTTCAGCGGATGGATCTCGCACGCGATCAGGTCCGAGAGCGCGCGCACGCGAGCCTTGCTCAGGGAATCTGCCGGAAGGAGCGCGGGGTGCGGACGCTTCTCCTCGAGATACTCGATGATGGCCAGCGACTGGTTGAGGCGTGTGCCGTCATCGAATTCGAGCGTGGGAACGAGCGCTTGCGCATTGATGCTCGAATACTCCGGCTTGCGGTGCTCGCCCTTCGCGAGATGGACGAACACCGGTTCATACGGGAGTCCCTTCAGGTTGAGCGCGATGCGGACGCGAAACGCGGCCGAGCTGCGGAAGTACGTATACAGCTTCACAAGGCAGGCAGGATCTTCACCTTGAGTTCACCCACGCCGTCTACGCCGGCGTGCAGCTCGTCGCCGGGCTTCACCGGGCCGACGCCCGCGGGCGTGCCGGAGTAGATGAGGTCGCCGGGCTCGAGCGTGTAGTACTCGGAGAGGTAGGCGATCTGCTCGGGCACCGACCAGATCATGTCGCCGAGGTCTGCGCGCTGGCGCTGCTTGCCGTTGACCGTGAGCCAGATCGCGCCGCGCGCCGGGTGGCCGATCTTCGCCGCCGGCACGAGCGCGCCGCAGGGCGCGGCCTCGTCGAAATCCTTGCCGAAGTCCCAGGGCCGGCCGTGATCCTTGCCCCATTGCTGCAGGTCACGGCGCGTCATGTCGAGGCCGACGGCGTAGCCGAACACATGGTCGTTCGCGCGCTTGGCGTCGATGCGCCGTCCGCCCTTGGCAATTGCGACCACGAGCTCGGTCTCGTAGTGGTAGTTGGAGGTCTTGGCGGGGTAGTGCACGTCTCCGCCGCCGGCGACGAGCGAGTGGGCGCTCTTGATGAAGAAGAACGGCTGCTCGCGCCCGTCGCCGCCCATCTCCTTCTGGTGCTCGGCGTAGTTGCGCCCGACGCAGAAAATGCGCCGGATCGGAAAGCTGTCCGCGGTACCCGCGACCGGCAGTGCCGGCGCGATCCATAGCGAAATTGCGTGGCCCATGGGTTCCTCGAAAAGACGGAATTTTAGCCGTTGCGCCCCAGCTCGCGCTCCAGGATTTCGCGCAGCTTGTACCGCTGCACCTTGCCGGTAGCGGTCCGCGGCAGTTCGGTCACCGCGCGGATCCACTTTGGCCGCTTGTGGCGCGGCAAGCGCTCGCAGGCATCTGCGGCCGCGCGGGCGGGATCTTCATCGCTGCGCGCGGTGACGAAAAGCGCAAGGCGCTGCAGGCCCTCGAGGTCCGGCACCGGCACGCAAGCCGCGTCGGCCACGGCCGCGGCCGCGAGCGCCGCCTCCTCCAGCTCCGAAGGCCACACCCACTGGCCGGCGACCTTCACCAGCTCGTCGGTGCGCCCCTGGTGGATGTAGAAGCCTTGCGCATCGCGCATGAAGAGATCGCGCGAGCAGAACCAGCCGTCGCGAAACTGGCTGCGCGTCTGCTCCGGAAGGTTGGCATAGCCGCGCGCCTGGGCGGGATGGCGCAGCCAAAGGACGCCCGGCTCGCCCGGCGCCGGCTCGGCGCCGTCGCCATCGGCGAGGCGCACCTCCGCGATCGGAAAGGGCTTGCCGGTGCGCAGCCCGTCGGAGGTGCCCGGCGGCGTCATCATGCAGGCGCAGAATCCTTCCGACATGCCGTAGAGGTTGAGCAGCTCGCCGCCGGTCGCCGAGCGCCACTGCTGGACGAGCTGCGGCGAAAGGCGCTCGCCGCCGGCCACGAAGTGGCGCACTTCGCGCAGGGGTTCGAGGCGCCGCGCGGGCTCGGCCAGCAGCCGCCGGTAGATCGTGGGGACGCTGAAGATCGCCTTCGGGCGGTGACGCTCGACGATGCCGAGCACGGCGTCGGCGTCGGGCCAGTCGGCGCTCAGGATCGAAGTCACGCCCATCGCGAGCGGCGCGAGCAGCGCGTGCTCGAGCCCGTAGGCGAAGAAGAACTTCGACGTGGTGAACACGCGGTCGCCCTCGCCGATGCCCAACGCCCGGAACGCCTCTCCGATGCTGAGCGCCGCCCGGTGCGCATGCAGGATTCCTTTCGGTCGTCCCGTCGTGCCGGAGGAGTAAAGGCACAGCGCTGGCGCATCGGGCTCGGCGTCGAAAGGCGGCACCGGGCTGCCGGGCTCCAGCTCGACGCAGATCTTCCCGAGCACGTCGCGCGCGGCGGTGAACTGTTCGTCGACCAGCGCGAGCTTGGCGCGGCTGTCGGCGAGGATGTGCCGATAATCCGCTTCGGTGAGCTTGCTGTTGAGCGCGACGGCCACGGCACCGGCGTGCACCGCTCCGAGCCACGCCGCGGCGAAATCGGGCGTATCGCGCTTGACGAACAGCACCTGCTCGCCCGGCTGCACGCCGTGCGCGCGCAGCGCTCCCGCGGTACGCGCCACCCGGTCCGCGAGCGCGTCCCAGCTGACCTGCTCGTTGCCGCCGATCAGAGCGATGCGGCCGGGGTAGCGGTTGCGAAGTACGTGCTCGGCAAGATTCATCCTGCGTAGTCGGGAGCGACGCGGATGGTGAATTCGCCGATGCGCTCGATGCCGGCGCGGATCTCATCGCCGGGCTTGACCGGGCCGACGCCCTCGGGCGTGCCGCTGAAGATGAGATCGCCGGGATGGAGCGTGTAGAAGCTCGTCGCGTACTCGATCAGCCGCGCCACGTCGTAGACCATGCGGCGCGTATTGGAGCGCTGCCGCGCCTCGCCGTTGACCGTGAGCCAGAGCTCGAGCGCGTTCGGATCGGGAACTTCGTCGCGGGTGACCAGCCAGGGCGCGAGCACGCTGTACGTGTCGATCGACTTGCGAAAGCTCGGGAACTCGGGCCCGCGCAAGGTCATGTCGAGGCCGATCGAATAGCCGCAGACGTACTCGAGCGCGCTAGCGCGCGGCACGCGGTTCGCCTCGCGCCCGATCACCACCGCGAGCTCGACCTCGTGGTCGTTGCGCCGCTCGGGGAAGCGCAAGGCGATGGCGTCGCCCGCGCCGACGAGCGAGCTCGGCGACTTGAGGAACAGTCCCCAGTCGGCGATGGTCTTGATGTCGCGTCCGTGCGCGATGCCCTGGTCGCGCTTCGCCTCGTCGATGTGCGCCTGGTAGTTGATCGGCGCATTGACGATCTTGGAGGGGTTCGCCACCGGCGGCCGCAACCGGATCTCGCCCAGCTTGCGGCGCGGGGCCTGCAGCGCAAGGCCCTTCGCCCTTTCCAGAACCGCCGGAAGATTCGCGATCAGTGCGTCGCCGTGGCGGTATGGCCATGACTGCGGCGGGATCGCCGCCAGGGCCTCGCTCACGTCGAGCACTGCGCCGCCCTCGACGATTCCGAGGCGGTCATTGTCGAAGCGACAGATTCTCATCGCTCAGAATATCGCAAAGGATTGGTCATAGATGCCAAGCGGCCAGCGCCCGCCGCAATAGAGGGCGTACTTGCGCAGGAACGGATGGCCGCTCGGGGCGCCGGCGGCGCGGGCAAGCCGCGCCTGGTAGGCGGCATGGCTCGCCGCACCGGCGGCGACGCGGATCAGCGCCGCGTCGGCGCACCCGGCCCGGGCGGCGGCCACCGCAGCCGCGCCGTGCAATTCGTCGTTCAGCGCAAGCCATTCCGGGTCTGCCGGATCAAGCCGCGCGCCGCGCTCCAGGCGAGCGCGCTCTTCTTCCTCGGCGCGCCACCAGTCGTCTGACTGCGTGCGGCACAGCTCGTCGGCCTTCTTCCAGGTCAGCGCTTCGCGAACCGGCATGGCGGCATCCATGCCCAATCCGGCGAGATAAGCCGCGATCTCGCCGCGCTCATGCTCCCCGAGCGGCTCGCCCAGGGCGCTGAACCAGGCCTCCTTCATGCGGGAAGCGTAATGCCGAGGGGCTCGACCGTGCTGCGCGCGCGCGCCATGTAGTCGGCGCGCATTTCTTCGTTGGAGCGCAGCTTGATGCCGAACTGGCGGTAGAGCTGGTTGTTGCGCGAGCCGCTCGCGCCGAAGAACTTCGGCACTTCCGGGTAAAAGCCGTTGACCGCTTTCTGCACCCGCGCGCGGCCCTGCTCGGTTTCGACCAGATCGACGCAGAAATCGAGGCCGAACTGGGCGTGGAACTTCTCCTCCGGCATCGTGGTGCGCGCAATGTTGCGCAGGGGCACGAAGGAGCAGTGCAGCAGGTCCTCGACCTGGAGGATCTCGGCGAGGTCGCCGAGCATCTTGATGACGCAGAACTGCTCCCAGCTCTCGAGGGGCACCTCGAAGATGTTGAGCGGGCGTTTGTTGCGCGCGTCCATTTCCTCCGCGCGAACGCCGATCTGGTCGGCGAGCTCGCGAAATCGCACATGGTGGTGATACTCCTCCATCGCCACGCGGCAGGTCAGCCATTTGGCGTACGGCGTCGGCGCGAGGCCGATGGCGGGCTCATCGAAGACCTGCGCGCCGTAGAGCTCGTTCAGCGCGTGGCTGCGCACGATCTTGCGCACCGCCGTCTGATACTCCTCGGGCTGCTGCCGGAACTCTTCGACGGTCTTGATGCTGGGATACGCGGACATGTTCGCTGCCTCAGAGAATGGGGTCGCCGGAGAAGGCTTCGAGGTCGGTGACGAGCGCGGTGAAGTGGGGTTCGAGCGCCTTGAGATCGAGCGGCCCGTCGCCCTGCAATACGCGCTGCGCCGGCCGCGGCTGGGAGAACACGAAGACCTCGCGCCCGCGCACGCCGAAGAGCTGGCCGGTGACGTGCGCTGCGCGGTCGCTGGCGAGCAGGCTCACCAGCCGCGCGACGTGGCGCGCCGGCACGCGCAGCGCCTTCGCCTTGTAAGCGGCCTGAGCCTCGTTCGCGGGCTTGATGCTCTCGGTCACGCGCGTCGCCGCGAACGGCGCGATCGCGTTGCACCGGATCTTCGAGCGTGCCAGGTCGTGCGCCACCACGCGGGTCAGGCCGATGAGGCCTGCCTTGGCCGCGCCGTACGCGCCCTGGCCGAAGTTCCCGTAGATGCCCGCCGTCGAGACGATATTCACGATCGCTCCCGGGGCGCGGCCGTTCTTCACCTGCTCGCGCATCACCGGCGTCGCCGCGCCGAGCAGACGCTGGGCGCCGCTGAGGTTGGTGCGGATCACCGCGTCCCAGTTATCGGGCTCGGGCTTGAAGATGAACGCGTCGCGGATGATCGCGGCGTTGTTGACCACGATGTCCACGGACTTGAACTTGCGGCAGGCCAGGTCCACTGCCTCCCGGGCCACGTCCGGGTCGGCGATGTCGCCACAGACGGCAACAGAACCTGCAATGCGCTGCGCGACCTGCTGAGCAATCTCAGGTTCCAGAGGCTCCCCGGAGATCGAGACGCCGGAATCGACGATGACCACCGAGGCGCCTTGCGCGGCGAGCTCCTCGACGATCGCGAGGCCGATGCCGCGCGCCCCGCCGGTCACGATCGCAGCCTTGCCCTGGAGGTCCATCGCCTAATTCTGGTTGTAGAACGCGTCGGCGTGAATCTGCCGCTGCGCCAGCCCGCGCGCGGCAAGCCACGCGGTGGCGGCTTCGACCATCACCGGCGGGCCGGCAAGATAGACCATGAGATTCTCGACCTCCTCGAGATTGAGGATTTCATGCACCAGGCCATACCGTCGGCCGCTCGCGCCCTTCTGCTCCGACAGAACGACGTGGTAGCTGAAATTCGCATGCCGGGCAGCGAGGTCTTTGAGGAGGGCTTCGTGATACAGGTCGCGCTCGCTGCGCACGCCGAAGTAGAGCGTCACCGGCGACTCGTGCCCGCGCGCGAGCAGCGTGCAGAGGATCGATTGGATCGGCGCGAGGCCGCTGCCGCCGGCGACGAGCAGCACCGGCCCGCGGTGCGCATCGCGCAAATAGGCGATGCCGAGCGGGCCCGACACCTTGACCCGGTCGCCCACCTTGAGCTGCGTCGCGACGTAGCGGCTGGTGCGCCCGCCCGGCATGTGGCGCACCTGGAACAGGAGCTCCGGCTCGTCGGGGGTGTTCGCCATCGAGTAGTGGCGCGACAGCCCGGGCGCGAACTCGACCTGCGCGTATTGCCCGGCCGAGAAAACGAACGGGCCGCCGGCCTCGATCGCGAGCCGCAGCCCCTTGATGTCGTGCGTCAGGCTCTCCACCTCGAGCACGCGGCAGCGCATGACGCGCGAGGGGTGGACCACCAGCTCCTCGGCGTCGATGCGGCGCACAACGGTGTCGTCCCAGACCTGGGTGCGGCAGGCGAGCACGATGCCGCGAGCGCGCTCGGCGGCGGAGAGCGCGTGCTCGGAGTACTCGAGCTCGTGCACGTCGCCGGACACCAGCTCGCACTTGCAGGTGCCGCAGTTACCCGCCTGGCAGGAGAACGGGAACGCGAGACCGGCGCGCAGCAGGGACGCGAGCACCGTGTCGCCCGCCTGCACCGGTACGGGCTGGTCGTGGCCAACGAGTGTGATTTGCATGCGCCGCCGGTAGAACTTACGATGGTACCAATTGTTTGGAACCCAAACAAACTCATCTGTCATGCTGAAGCCCGGCCCTCTTCCCGGCCTCCTCGGCTACCGCCTGCGCCTCGCGCAGCAGGCGGTGTTCCGCGACTACGCCGCCGCCGTGCCCGAGGCTTCGCCCGGCCGCGCCGGGATCCTGTTCCTGATCGAGGCTAATCCGGGCGTGTCGCAGAGCCGCCTCGCGCAGGCCGTGGGGCTCGACCGCTCGACCATGGTCGGGGTCCTGCACGCGCTCGAAGCGCGCGCGCTGGTCGAGCGTCGCCGCGGCAAAGACCGGCGCACCAACGGCCTGTGGCTCACGCGCGCCGGGCGCGCCCTGGTGACGAGCCTCAAGCGCCGCATCCGCGTGCACGAGCGCCGGGTCGCTTCGCGGCTAAGCGCGGCCGAACGGGCGCAATTGCTCGCTCTTCTCGAGAAGCTTGCCGGATAGCAGAAAAGAAAAAGGGCGCTGAGCGCCCTTTTCCGGTTGCAGTAGCAGCCCTCCTACATGCGGTAGGCGGCCTCCCCATGCGAGGCGGTGTCTAGGCCTTCGCGCTCTTCTTCCTCGGCGACGCGCAGCCCGATGGTCCAGTCGACCAGCTTGTAGGCGACCAGGGCGACGATGCCCGACCAGAGGACCGTCACGCCGACGGCTTTCGCCTGGATCCAGAGCTGGCCACCGATGCTCTCGAAGCCCTGCTTCATTTCGAACCAGTTGTTCACGAACCCCGGCCCGCCGAGGCCCGGCGAATTGAACACGCCGGTGAGGAGCGCGCCCAGGATGCCGCCGACCGCGTGTACGCCGAAGACATCGAGCGAGTCGTCCGCGCCGAGGAGCTTTTTCAGCCCGCTCACGCCCCAGAGGCACACCAGACCGGCCGAGAGTCCGATGACGAACGCGCCCGCGATGCCGACGTTGCCGGCGGCAGGAGTGATCGCGACCAGGCCGGCCACCGCGCCGGAAGCCGCGCCGAGCATCGTCGGCTTGCCTTTGAACAGCGCTTCACCGAGGCTCCAGGAGAGCACCGCGCACGCCGTGGCGAGGTAGGTGTTGAGGAAGGCGAGCGCCGCCGAGTTGCCGGCCTCGAGGGCCGAGCCGGCATTGAAGCCGAACCAGCCCACCCACAGGAGCGAGGCGCCGATCATCGTCAGCGGCAGGTTGTGCGCCGGCATCGCTTCCTTGCCGTAGCCGATGCGCCGGCCGACGAGGTAGGCGCCGACCAGGCCCGCCACGCCGGCATTGATGTGCACCACCGTGCCGCCGGCGAAGTCGAGCGCGCCCATCTGCCAGAGCCAGCCGGCCTTGCCGTTCATTTCGTCGACGACCTTGGCGCTGGTGTACGCATCGGGCCCCATCCAGAACCACACCATGTGCGCGACCGGCGTGTAGGCGAAGGTGAACCACAGGACGATGAACGCGAGCACCCCCGCGAACTTGGCGCGCTCGGCAAAGGCGCCGAGGATCAGGCAGCAGGTGATGGCGGCGAACGTGGCCTGGAACGCGACGAACACGATCTCCGGAATCACCACGCCCTTGGAGAAGGTGGCCGCATTGGCGAACTCGCCCTTTCCGGCGTCGAGCGCGCCGCTCAGGAACAGTCGATCCTTCAGGCTGCCGAAGAACGCGTTGCCCTCGGTGAACGCGAGGCTGTAGCCGTAGATGCACCACAGCACCGTGACCAGCGAGAACACCACGAACACCTGCATCAGCACCGAGAGCGCGTTCTTCGAGCGCACCATGCCGCCGTAGAACAGCGCCAGCGCCGGCACGCTCATCATGATGACCAGCGCCGTGGACATCAGCATCCACGTGACGTCGCCCTTGTTCGGCATCGGCGGCGCGGGCTTCGCCTCCTCCTTCTTGACCTCGGCCGCTGCCGGCTTGTCCGGCGCCGCCGCGGGCTTGTCTTGCGCCAGCGTCGCGCCCGCGAAGGCGAGCGAGAGCCACAGCGCCAGGAATGCGCAGAATTTCTTCATTCGATTCTCCTCAGAGCGCCGCCGCATCGGTCTCGCCGGTGCGGATGCGGATGACTTTTTCCAGATCGAACACGAAGATCTTGCCGTCGCCGATCTTGCCGGTGTTGGCCGACTTCTCGATCGCCTCGATCGCCTGCTCAAGCAGCTCCGACTTGACCGCGGCCTCGACCTTCACCTTCGGCAGGAAATCGACCACGTACTCCGCGCCGCGGTAGAGCTCGGTGTGGCCTTTCTGGCGGCCGAAGCCCTTGACCTCGGTGACGGTAATTCCCTGCACGCCGATCGCCGAGAGCGCCTCGCGCACCTCGTCGAGCTTGAACGGCTTGATGATTGCAGTGACGAGTTTCATGGGCCTCCTTCAGAACGTCTTCATCACCGAGAACACGATCGTGCTCTTGCCGGTCTCTTTGACGCCGCTGCTCCCGCCAGCGTAGTAATACGCATTGTCGGCGTCGCTATCCACGTAGGCGGCGCCGAGAATCCAGCCGTTCAGGTCGTAGGTAATGCCGAGCTTCCAGTCCTTATAGTCGAGCTCGCTGTACTTGTTGACCTCGAGCATTCCGTAGTGCGCGACCACGGAGAGCTCCTTGCTCAGGGGCACCGTCGCCGTCAGATCGAGATACCAGGTGCCGTCGGAGCCGCCGCGCTGGCCGATGGGAACGCCGGTGTCCTTGTGCGTGATCCAGCTGCCGCCCTGCTCACTGCCGAGACCGAAATAGTCGCTCAACGCGTAGGAGAACTTCCCCGACAGCCATTTCCAGCTCGCGCCGAAATAGATCTCCCAGTTGTTGAAGTCCGCGTCGCCAGTGGTGCTGCCGACATCCGAGTTCCATTCCGCCTTCGGGTAGTAGTAGTAGATCGTCCCGATATCGATGCCGATGTCGCCGAACGACTTTTTCCATCCGGCGTAGAAGTCCATCTCGATCCCCGAGCCGAGCGGGAACTGCTGGCTTGCGACGTTCGAGTTCCAGTTGCCGATGTAGATGCCGCTCGGATGCGAATAGTCGATGCCGCCCTGGATCGTCGGCCCAAGGTACGTCTGCGAGATGCCGCGGAACCGGTAGTCGCTGGCGATCGTCATGTTGCCGGCCACCGGTGAAGCCGGCGCCGACTGGGCGGCAGCTAGCGCCGGTAGGGCGAGTGCGGTGGCGACGGACAAGGTGAGGATGGACTTGCGCATTGAGGGAGCTCCCTTGAGTTGAAATGGTTAGTGCCGTCGCTTAATAGCATCTCCTGTGCCATCGAAAAAAGGTTTGCGTATTCAATGATTTGCTTTTGATTCGGCCTAGCTGAGCCCTGTTTTGGTGCGCGCTTTGAGGGATCGCGCCCGAGCGTGGTGCGGTACCTTTGCGCATGATCGATCCCAAGCTCTTCGA
>Ga0137428_1000884_pt1 | contig 12281 bp, 28 predicted proteins | sample EasRivERMZT718_2_FD_102305 | JGI IMG/M metagenome (GOLD analysis project Ga0137428, IMG submission 102305) | Soil microbial communities from meander-bound floodplain in the East River, Colorado, USA - East River MetaG ERMZT718_2 | ecosystem: Environmental > Terrestrial > Soil > Floodplain ...
GCGCAAACTTAGGCACGATGAAAAAGACGCCGTTGCCAAGTACAACCGCGAAAACAACATCGGATCATGAGCCAACCCACCGACTGGACCGACCGCGACACGTTCGCCGCCCCGGGCATAACCGACACCTTCACCGACACCCATGAAGTACCCTGCTTTCTGGAAGATCAGGAGACTCTTCGCAACGTCACCGTCACAGTAAGAGCCGAGGGCAAGACCTTAACTTGGTTAACACTGGACACCCACGGACTACCAAGAGCGACCTTTGATGATATTGGTAGCTGTGTGTTTGACTTCTTCCAGAAAAGGAGCAAGTACTTTACGAATTATGAGGGGCTGTTTACGGTAAAAACGCAATAAGATGGAAGAGCAAGGATACATACCTTTTGGCCCTGAGTGGGCGACGGTTGTAATGAAAATGCGTAAGGCTGAAATTATTGCGCTGTTTGGTGAGGTTGGGAAACAGCGGGACGAACTGAAAGAGGCGCTGGAACCATTCCGTAAGTTAGCGGATGCCGTCCTGTCAGAACGTGAGGTGGATGTCACTGATCTCAAACGCCCATTATACGCATACAATTTTGCTGAGATTACTTATTCGGATTTACGAAAAGTTAGAACGCTTCTTTGCGAACGTTGCCACGGCACCGGACTAATAACAATCACCGTTCATGGCGAGAACGGAGACTATGACGCGGACGATCAACCATGTACGGAATGTAAATAAAATTTTCACTTTCAATAAAAACCCATGACACAAATATTTAACAGTTACATCGAGTACCTTTCAAGGACTGACAAGAAAGTTAATGGCGTTTCGAAACAGTTCGCCGAGCGCCACCCGGATTACGAAAAACAAAACGCGACAAATGAGGGTTGTTGGAATTGCTCCGATTGCTCCGATTGCTCCGATTGCTCCCGTTGCTCCGATTGCTCCCGTTGCTCCGATTGCTCCGATTGCTCCGATTGCTCCCGTTGCTCCCGTTGCTCCGATTGCTCCGATTGCTCCGATTGCTCCGATTGCTCCCGTTGCTCCGATTGCTCCGGTTGCTCCCGTTGCTCCGATTTAAAAAACGCCGCACCCATAGAGCAATCCGATGGCAATGGCTTCCCTGAAATACCGGTCATTCAAGACATTCACCAAAAGGTATACGAGGCCGCCTCAGTGCCGCCAACAGCCTTAAACATGGATACTTGGCACACATGCGACACAACCCACTGTCGAGCCGGATGGGTCACGTTCTTGGCGGGTAAGCTAGGCAAAGAACTCGAACAAACGACCAACACACCGTTCGCGGCCATGCAGATTTACAAGGCATCGTCACCAATACGGGTTAGCCCTGTACGATTTTACGAAACTAATGAAATCGCTTTGGCTGATATGAAACGTTGCGCTGATGAAGAAAAAGCACTAAACGAAACCAAATGATAACCCCCGTCCGCAAAGAATACATCAAAGGCATCACCATCCGCCACTACCAAGCCTCCACAATAACAGAGGCCATACACTTCGCCGACAAGTGGAAGGGAGAATTAAAAGCCTTGAAGGTTGACGGTAGAGCGGTGTATGGGGTGAAAATTAGTAATCAAAATTAAACACGAATATGACCACATACCCGAAAGGAACCACGAAAGAACAGTGGGAGCGATACGAGGCTGATTTGAAATCGCATGAAGAGTACTATTTGAAAATGAAGCCACAGAAAGAGGACATGGATTTTGTCGATGCCACCACAGGAGCGTTCCGTGAGGACAAATTCAACGCGGCTCATTCCGAATGGCACATGAGTTACCACATGGGAATGCCCAACAAACCCGGGTACTATAGGGCGAATAATGACTAACTAAAAACTTATGGAACACTTTAAAATTGACGAACTGAATAACCGAATTGAACTGCTGGATAATCGGTTCTATGAATTGGATGGGCATTTGTATCCGTCCGTTACTACCATCCTGGATGCGTACCCAAAAGGCCCGGCGTTTTTTGAGTGGCTGAAAGTGGCTGGCGAAAAGGCTGACGAAATCCGTGACCAGTTTGGCAAGCGCGGGTCGGTGGTTCACAATCTGACTGAGCTTTATGATCGTGGTCACCAGGTTAGTTTAATGTTCGACGGTAAGCCACAATATACATCAATGGAGTGGAATATGTTCGAGCGGCACATTGAATTTTGTGAGCGGTTCAAACCTGAGATCGCTGGCATCGAATTGAACTACGCCTCGCACGATCTTAAGTTCGGCGGCACGCTCGACCGTATTATTAAAATCAATGGCAAGATAACATTGATAGACATCAAGACCAGCAACTACTTACATAATCATTTCTGGTTACAAATGGCGGCATACGTCAAACTGTTCGAAGAGAACAACCCGGATTTCAAAGTTGAACAAATCGGTATCCTGTGGCTCAATGCAAAGACCCGCAGCGATGGAAAGAAAGACACGATTCAGGGTACGGGCTGGCAACTGAAATTCCCTGAAAAATCAATCGCTGATTATTGGGAATTGTTCCAGGCTGTTCATAAATTATGGAACATAGAGTTCGGCTCTTTAAAACCGAGAAACACAATTTATCAACTTAACCACCAAAAAGATGGAGCAGAAAAGAAGTAAGGTAACCGGAATAATTTTCGGTAAATCAGGACAAGGCAAGAACGGCCCATGGCACTTGTTTACAATCGGGTTCGAGAATGGTGACTCAGGCAGCTACTTTGCCAACACGAACCCGCAGACCTATTTTGTGAGCGGTCAGGAGGCTGATTACACGAAAGAGATCACACAGAACGGCAACCACACAAACACCAAGATAAGCCCCGTAAGGAACCAGAACGGCCAGGGCGGAAAGCCAGGCTGGAACGCAAGTCCCACGGCCCAAAACAAAAGAACGGCTTTAGAGTGTGCTGTGTCGCTTGCTGTGGCTGGGAAAATTCCTTTTGACCAGATAGGGGCGACCGCAGTAAAATACATGGCGTGGCTGGATAGTGGGGCTGTAGCGACCCCGAAACAGGAACCGGCCAAACCGGCACCGGCCCCAACGCCAGCCGCGTCACCGTCCCCATTCCTACCACCGGCCGAAGATAATGATGATTCTTTGCCATTCTAATTCCCATTTTAGTATATTTGAAGCATGAAGAAATGCTTTAAATGTGGTGAGATTAAGCCATTGTCGGATTTTTACAGGCATGCCCAAATGGGAGATGGCCATCTGAACAAATGTAAAGATTGCACTAAGTTGGATGTGGGCAATGACTACAGGAGATTAAGGGAAAATAAAGAATGGATTCAGTCTGAGCGCGATAGAGGCAGGGAAAAATACAGGAGACTTGGATACGCAAAAAAATATAAACCTGACCGTCACAGTAAGAAAAAAATAATGGAAAGATATTCTAATAAGTATCCAGAGAAAGAAAGAGCGAAGTCATCTATAAGCAGGGAAAAACATTTGATTTCTGGTGGCCATTTTCATCATTGGAGTTATAATAAAGAGCATTGGAAAGATACGATTGAAATGTTCGCTAAAGATCACATGAAGGCACATCGTTTTTTGGTTTACGATCAAGAGAGAATGATGTATCGAACGATTGACGGAGTTTTACTGGACACGAAAGAAAGACATTTTGAATACATCGACAATAAAATTAAAACCGAAATAGATTGACACGCCCCGATAACATAGAGGCCCATCTAAAAGCCATCCGAGTGGCGGTAGATACCAATGTGGTTGGTTGTGATATTGAAACCATTGTGGAGCAAGGTAAAAAACTTGCTTCACTTATGGGGCTTTCTGCTGAGTGTATGGCGAGCGCCCAAAAGCATTTACAGTTATCCAGGAAACAGGCAATTATTAATCTGGAAGGGAAGGGCTATCAACCTTCAATCATGCTAAAGATGGCAGATGGTGAGTGTGGAATTGAGTTGGCTACCTATGAATACGCTGACCGACTGAACGCCGCTATTAGTCACCAGCTTGATTATTACCGGACGGTTATTAGCCTTTATAAATCTGAACTTGAAAACAGCCTGAAAGCATGAGACGTTCAGCCAGAATCGACGCGAACCAGAACGAAATAGTCCGCCATCTTCGTAAATTAGGGTTCAGCGTGGCGATCACTTCAGGTATTGGTAAAGGCTTCCCTGACCTGGTTGTGGCGAATTACGCGCGGACTGTTTTAGTGGAACTGAAAGATGGAGACAAGCCCCCAAGCGATCAGGCGCTAACACTTGACGAGACTGAATTTCATGCGAAATGGAAGGGCAATTTATTGGTAGCGAACAAACTGGATGACATACTTAAATACTTCAAACACTGACATGATAATCAAAATACGGTACAAGGATAAAGGCAAAATGCAGGAAGCGGAGGTAAACGCTTACAAGGCCTTCAACCTATTTGGATTCAGATTCTATGTTCATAGGGTTGATATTGATCCGGTAGACGGCAATCTTTGGCGTGTGACTGAATTGACCACTGGCTTTCGAATCTGCCCGGACGACTTCAACACGATGCGGGAAGCCGTTACAGCATCGCGCCTATATCTCGTCATCAAAGGTGAGGAAAATGTAAATGAGGTAATTAGTAAGGCGCTGGAATTTATCAAAAAAAACCAATGACCTACCAACCCGACCTATTCACCCCCGCCCCCGAGCGCCACTACTTCAACACTGTCCCAACACAGGGCGCTGACCTCGTAAATAAAAACGAGATAGCCGGACGGCAGGAGCGGGAAATACTGGCATGGTATAAATCGAAAGGTGATGGCGTAAATTTCACAGCATGGGAGTGCTTTAACCGTTCGGGAAATAAGATGACAATGGCCAGCGTCAAACGTTCAATGACCAATTTAATGAACAGCGGCCACCTTGAAAAGACATTGGAATTACGCCCCGGAGAGTACGGGGAAAGATACCCCAACCGGGCCTACGCCATAACAACGAAAGGATTAAACGCAAAACTATGAGTAAACACAACTACATTATCCGCTCCTCAAAAGACCGTCACCCGTACATTAAAAATGGCAACTACTGGCTACTGTTCGGTCACTTGTATCAATATGCCAGTGATGCCCTACGTGAACGTATGGACGCCATGAGAAAGGCGGACGAAGACCTGTCGCTGTCCACTCCGGGGGCGCATTATCCTAAGTCCAGACTACAATGAAAGACTACCATCCAATGCCTGCCCCCGAATGGCGAAAGTTTCTCAACGGCCTGTTAACGATCATTGCGGTCGCTACCGTTATCTGTGTGGCTGTTGCCTTTGGGGTGGCGGGGTTAATTTACGATAAAGCATTATGACCATGAATAGAGTATTATTTAGCAGTGACCGGATGGATTGGGAAACCCCCAAAGACTTCTTTAAAAAGTATGATGACCTGTATAAGTTTACGCTTGATGTTTGTTGCCTTAAAAAAACGGCCAAGTGTAAGAAGTTCTTTACCCCAAAAACTAACGGTCTTATTCAAGATTGGAGTCAGGATATCTGCTGGATGAATCCGCCCTATGGTCGCTCGATTAGTTTATGGATCCGGAAAGCCTATGAAGAATCACAACGCGGGGCGACTGTTGTTTGCCTGCTGCCTGCCAGAACTGATACGAATTGGTGGTGGAACTATTGTATGAAGGGGGATATCGAGTTTATACGCGGTCGCCTGAAGTTCAAAGGTAAGAATAAGGAAGGTAAGATCGTGAACAATAACGCAACCTTTCCTAGTGCCGTGGTTATCTTCAAACCCTAATTCCATGACCTTCGGAGACATCAACCTATTGCAATGTGACTGTATGGAGTATATGGCGACACTGCCGGATAAGGCGTTTCAGTTGGCAATCGTAGACCCGCCTTATGGGATTGATATTAACATGAACATGGGAAGGCGAGCTGGTAAGGCTGCCGCTCATAAAAAGAAACCTTGGGATAAATCTACACCAGATGAAAAATATTTCGATGAATTGTTTAGAGTGTCAAATTTTCAGATTATCTGGGGGGGGCAATTATTTTCCTCTGCCATTAACAAAGTCTTGGATATTTTGGGATAAGGACGTTCCTGACGGTGTTGATTTTGCTGATGGCGAGTTAGCATGGACTTCCGGAGATAAAACACTTACTAAGGCTAAGGTTAAATATACAGGATTTCAAGGTATGGACTTGGGTGGTAAAATTCATCCGACACAAAAACCCATAGCCCTCTACCGGTGGCTCCTAAAGAACTACGCCAAACCCGGGGACAAGATACTGGACACGCATGGAGGCTCGATGTCGATAGCAATAGCATGCCATGAGTACGGATTCCCTTTAACCCTTTGCGAACTGGATAAGGACTACTACGATGCCGGGGTGAAACGATTTAAGAACCACATTGCACAACAACGCCTTTTTGTATGAACCCCCTCCCGCCCCCTAAATCCACCTGGGTAAAAATATCGTCTGGTTACGTGAAAATCGTCGGCAAAACGATTGTTGGTGGAGTGAAGGATAAACCGGAATGAAAAATGATAACCTCGCCAATCACATGCACACACGAACCAAATGGGACTAAGTTCTACCACATACCAAACGCTTACAGGTGGGTAAAGACTGACGGCACTTGGGCCACTGTCCGGGATAAGACAATTATCGGCGGGGTTGTCATAGAATACGCGGATGGGGTCAAGATATTCAGGCCTACAGAGTTCTACAATTGACTGACTTTTAGTAACTTATAACCATGAATATGAACCCAAAAGATTACCAAATCCAGATCGAGTCCTCTCAGATGTTCCTAATTGAGAGGGTCACCGTAAAAGTTCCGAGATTCCCTTCCGCAAATGCAGATATGATTTCTAACGGACGCGCATCGAGTCGTTATGAACAAGAATGCGAAGTCTACAACGAAGCCCTTGCCAAAGCTAAAGACAGTAGGGTAGCATTCCGGCCAGAGGATTTTGATGAGATTGTCCAAATGATTGGTTATCCACCGCTAAAGGATAATTTCAACTTTCTTGAGAAGCACGATGGCGAACTATTCGACATTCCAGAAGGATGGGTGCCTGAGACTTTTATCGATTGTAGGGAGGAATCTCACTTTCAATGTATCAAATGTAAATACGCCCGCCTGACCCCGGCCAGTGCCGTCCCCGTAACACCGGTGAGCGAAAAGCAAGTAGAGTTAACCTGTATTGTTTGCGGAACAGCATTCATGGGAGATGAACCGAGGATGTGTTGTAGTGGTCGAGAATGTGGTTGTATGGGGTTGCCCATTGATCCCATAGTTTGCTCAAAAGAATGCTACGATAAAGGACTTCAAAAACCAACGGCTCCCGTAACACCGCTTACCGCTAATGTTCAACTCAATCCAACTACTCCGATAGGTTCAACAACAGCGTTTATCGTGGGAGCACCGGTTAGAGAGGGGAAGGAACGCTACTACAAATTAGTTATTCGTAAAGGAGGTGGCTCGAAAGATATTGCCTTTGAGTGGTTTGATGACCTTGATTCAATGGTTCGAGACACTTACCACATGGGGATTAACGGTTATCCGTGTGTCGTTGGCGCGAACGAAGTCTCAAAAGATGAATACGAAAAGAACTATTTACCGATTTAGCCCCTTCCCACTAACACCCCCACACCCGACAAGCAATGAAATACTATGTAGGAAATTCTGGTGGCGAGACATCTGCAATGATGACTTATAAACTACTGTTTGAAATGGGCATCAATCCAGACGATTTGATTATAACTTTCGATAATACTGGCGATGAATATAAAGCTACGTATGAGTTCCTGCAAGCCCAGCAAATACATTGGGATATTCGCTTTAACTGGCTTGAATATGACTTCACGGAAGGATTCTCCGAATTAATACTAAAACGACCACCCACCTATGAAGCATTAGCCCAATGCGTCAAGGATGGGACGGGCTTTACTGGAATGTACCATACCGACTTATTGAATACCATAAAATGGAGCGATGAGTGGAAGGATAAGACAACCAGGCCAAAGAGCATTAAGAAATCTCTTAAGGAGGGACAAACTCAATTATTCGGGAATAGTTATTCGGATTATATCGAAACCATTCGGGATTTTTCAAGATGTATGAAAGACTTTTATTCCATGATTGATAAAAGTCGTGGTGATTTATCTGATAGATTTCGTGAGGTAAGCTATACAACTGCCAACAGGACAGGGTTACCATTTTTGAAAAACCTACTCTACAAAAATGCCATCCGATACGTGAAGGACTTGCCCTATATCGTTCCTAATGCGGCACAAAGATTTTCTACCGGTGATTTGAAAGTTAGAGTAAGTGATAACTATCTGGAATCTTTAGGATTGAAAAGGCAAGAATACATTAAGGTTTTAGGCATTCGATACGATGAGCCGGCAAGGTATTGGGGGAATCTCACAAGTGATGGTATAACATGGATGCCGCTATACGAACAAAAAATAGTTTCTGGTGATGTCAAGACGTTTTGGGACTCAATGCCATTTCAACTTTCAATCCGGGATAAAAAGTGGTTAGGTAATTGCGTGGACTGCTATCTAAAAACATTTGAAAGACGGGTAAAGGCGTGTCAAGAATCACCCGAACATTTTGAGCGCAGAATGGTTATAGAGCAGGCCGCAGGAGATTTTATGAAGAGAGGTGAGCCAGCAGAAAGGATTCTTGAAGTAGCAAGCCAAATAGAAGTCGAAGATAAAGAGTCAGGAATCTCATGCATGTGCGGATAGAACTTTCAGATAACCCCCCACTAGCCATGCCTAACCCACCCGACAAGACAATGACATCAAGACCAGACCCGGACATGTACCCGCCTTACAGCGATGACTATAATACGGACATGAAGAAATGGGTAGCGCAAAATAAATCATGCAGATACCCAAATTGCCGATGTGTCGGTGATGAGTGTAATGCTGTTAAATGCCCTGCCAAGAACGTATCTTTAATCTTACCCGCATTTTACTAACCCCTAACCCCCCATGAAGAAAATAGAAGAGTACCCGGATTCCTCCACTAAAATGAAATGAAATATGACAAACGAACAATTTAAACAACTTGAATCTCTTTTAGGGGAATTAGGGGAACACATGAATCATCATCTTTATTGTTTAATCCCATGCTGTATAGGTGATGGTGTCCATATTGGCTTATATGATGTTAATGGACAGCCTTTCATTAAGGAACTATCATTTTCACTTGAAGACTGTGCGAATAAAGCTAAAAAATCAGCGGAAGAATTTTATGATCTTACAACAGTAAAGCCCAAGTGAAATGAGCAAAGAAGAACAAGCCAAGAAAGAGTGGGAAGAATACGCAAGGTTGAATTACATTTCAATTAGGACGAATGCTGATAATTATTTCTTCGGTATTCAGGCCTATCAGTCCGCTTTGAAGAGGGAGATAGAGGCGCGAAAGGATAAGTTGGTATCTATGACAAAGAAATCTTCGGGCAGTATTCATGTGGCAACGTATGAGGCAAAATATCAGGAATGCGAATTTATTCTGGAACTACTCACCACTGTAACACCATTGAAACATAGCTAGATACAATCATTTTGCAGCCCGTAGATACATGGAAATCTGTTTTGGTGCTGTTGCTATTGGCGATAAATTCAGGATGGATAAATTCAAAGGTAAGCGAAGGCGCAGGGATATTATTTGCGTGAAGGATGGTGATTTGACCTACCATGAATTTAAAAGCGGGAAAACATTCACACTCCATCATTCAGCCTTTGACGTTTCTAGTTTTTCAGAACCCAAAACACCCCATCCATGAAAGAGAAAGAAGAATTAAGACGAGAGTTTGAAAACCTTTCGCCACCGTCACGATCATTCGGCAATCTTCGTTCGGTCAATGAAACTGTTTCTTGGGATTACCGGAATGCTATTTTTGACTACTTCTACTCCCAACTGGAATCCAAGCAAAGGGAATGCGACCACCATTACAAAATAATCCCCGGTGACGAGGTAAATAGCTTTCTCGCGATAATCTTACGGACATTGGACGAGTCTAAAACCGTTGCCTTACGTGACGCATTGATCGAACGAACACCGCCATTGAAGGAAATAGCGGAACTCCAGGAGAGGCTACGGGCGGCAGATCAGCAAATCGAAAACATGACAACAGGAGGCCCGTTTTAAAGAATCCCCTAACCCATGCCAGCGCCCCGCACCAACTCCGAAACAGTCGCAAAGGTCTACTTCTCCATCCGGGAGGTAGCGTTGATCCTGGACGTCTCAGTAAGCACTGTGAGGGCCTGGGGACGGGAGATAGACCTCCACACCAGGCGTGACAGCCACAACCGGCGCAGATTCAACGTAAAGGAGGTTAATAGATTGGAGGGGCTAAGAAGGCTGAAAAAGGAAAGGTAAGGACGTAGGTGGGAGGCAAGGAAAAGAGGGCGTGGGGTTGTTTAAATATTTTGTGATGTGAAGTGAAGGGTGATATTATTTTTGTTACTTTTGAATGCGTGGTCGACTGGAGATGGTACCAGCGGGGGCTCATAACCCCTAACCCGAAAGGGAACATAGGTTCGAGTCCTATCTACGCTACTTGAAAACCCTTTTATTGCCAGCGTGGAGGTTAGCAATGAAAGGGTAAGGTTAAGAAATCAAACACTTAGCCCTGCCCGATTCTCCTCCACGAGTCGGGCTTTTTTTATTTTATGGCAGGCACATGGAGAGACGTAGCAAAACCAATCATTGCCCTGGTATTGAAAGATACACAGGGTAAGGATGAAAAGGAAATCCGAAAAGCATTACGCGCCGCCTATCCTTGGGGTCAGCGAAAATACCATCCTTATAAAATTTGGTGTGACGAAATCAAACACCAGCGCGGATTAAAGAGGCGTAAACAAGTCATTCAGCCGGAAAATCAAACCGATTTATTCAATGGCTAACCGCATGCTAAGAGACTGGACCACGAGCGAAAAAATAGACGCCCTTTCTGAGTTGGGGGAACTGTTTTTTGTCCGCCTGATTATGAAGGCTGACGATCACGGGTGCTTCCACGCCAACCCAAAACTACTGAAGGCGGCCTTATTCCCACTCAAGGGATACAGTGAAACCCAAATCCAGGTCTGTGTTGATGAACTTTCTGGCGCTGGCGTTATTCAAGTTTATGAACATGATGGGCGTAAATACCTGAAAATCTTTGAGTTTGGCCAACGGTTGCGGACTATGGTCAGCAGGTTTCCGCAACCCGCCGACAACCCGCCGACAATTGTCCGCAACCCGCCGCCTGAAGAGAAGAGAAGTAGAAGAGAAGAGGAAGTAGAAGAGAAGAGGAAGCTCGCGCGAAACTTTGAATGGTTTAAGTCTCAAATTGATGAAATATGGACGGACCAATTACCGACAGACAAAAAAAAGAATTTGGGGGCCGCGATTCAAAACGCTTGGGAGTATCTAAGTGCCGATACTCCACGGCTAAAAGTTATCGAGGCAAGTGAGTGTAAGCAATTAGTAAGTAAGGCATTTCAATTTATGAAACAACAACCAAATGGAAAACCCAATACAAACAGCGCTGAGATCACAGGAGTTAAAAAATTTGCAGGTAAATTTTGAATCTCAACAATACCTGGATATTGAGTTAGACCTCGAAGAAACGGAAGAGGCTCTGAGGCTTGGCCGTGAGCAAAAGTATTTTCGTTTCAAGCGCGAAGAGTACCGGCGAAAACTTGACGAGCAAGAAACATTTATTACCAAAATACCCGAGGAATTATTCCAACTATTCACCCAGTCGTTTAAAATCAGTGACGAGAAGCACGAAGTAAAAATTAAGCAGATATGTTGCTACTTCGCCAAGGACGCCAGGTTTAACGGGTCGCTGGATAAAGGCATCCTTTTGCTTGGCAACATCGGCAACGGTAAGACGACCGTAATGAAAATATTCCAAGCTAACATGAATCACAGTTTCCGGGTGGTGAATATGCTGGACGTTTCATTCGATTACAAAATGAACGGTGAAGAGGGAGTGAGGACTTACAACGGGAATTACAAGCGCTCGCCTAATATGTTTGGCGGTACGGATTACGGCTACTGCTTTGACGACATTGGAACGGAAGAGATACCCGCCCGACACTACGGGGAGAGCAAAAATATATTCGCCGAGATCCTCCAAGTCCGATACAACAACCAAAACTTAGTTCCCTTCAATAGCACCCACGCGACGACCAACAAAACGGAAACTGAGTTACTAGACATTTACGGATCCCGGGCCTATGACCGAATGAAGGAAATGTTTAACTTGATTGTGTTTGAAAACGGTAGCTTCCGATGAGAGAAATCGAAATTGACGACGACGAGCGCGCC
>Ga0137428_1000887_pt1 | contig 12205 bp, 14 predicted proteins | sample EasRivERMZT718_2_FD_102305 | JGI IMG/M metagenome (GOLD analysis project Ga0137428, IMG submission 102305) | Soil microbial communities from meander-bound floodplain in the East River, Colorado, USA - East River MetaG ERMZT718_2 | ecosystem: Environmental > Terrestrial > Soil > Floodplain ...
AAAGGAGCGACACCCATGAAACGAATTCTCTCTATCGCCTTCGCGCTTGCCCTTGCCGGCGGCCTCCTGTCCGGCTGCGATCGGCCTGCGGGCACCGGCGGTACGGCGAGCCCGTCGGGCAGCACCAGCGGCTCGGCGAGCGGGTCGGCGGGCAGCACGTCCGACCAGGAGAAGAAAAGCGCGCCGGCGCCGACCACGCCATCCACGCCGGTCAAGCCGTCGGGCACCAAGTAATTAGTGCTTCAGCTCAGGACGAGACGTTGCGGGCGATGAAGGACTTGACCATCTCGTAGGCGCGGTTGGTCTGCGGGCCGGGCTTGCCGGTCCACTCGTGCTCGCTGTGCTCGAATAGCTCGTAGCGGCAGTCGCCGCCGGCGGCCCGGTAGGTGTCGGCGAATTTCTGCTGCACGGCGGGTAGCACGTTGTCGTCGAGGCCGCCTTGCATGATGAGGAGCGGCCGCAGGGCCACGGGCTCGCGGCGCTCGAGGATCTGCTGCGGGTTGGCTTCGTGGATCGACTCCCACGGCTGGAAGTACGCCTTGCTCGCGTTGATCAAGGTATCGCGCTTCATCTTCTCGGCTTGCTGGAAGCGTGTGTACGGATCGGTGATCGGCGAGCGACAGGCGACGTAGGCGACGGCTGCGTCGATATTGGACGAGCCTTCGAGCGGGATGGCGTTGTAGCGCGCGTCCTTCGGGCGCATGGCCAGCAGGATGGCGATGTGGCCGCCGGTCGAGCTGCCGTAAATGCCGACGCTCGAGCCGTCGGCGTTCCATTCGCGCGCCTTCGACTTCAGCCAGCGTATGCCGTAGTTGGCGTCCTGGACGTTGGCCGGGTACGGCGCTTCGCCGGAGAGGGTGAGGTCGATCGCCGCCACCACGACGCCGCTCGCCGCGATGGCGCGGTCGATCGGTTCTTCCGCCGAGCGGTCCTTGCGCGTCCAGGCGCCGCCGTGCAGGTCGAGCACGAGGGGAAATGGTCCCGCGCCCTGCGGCTGGTAGACGCGTGCGTAGAGCTGCCTGCCGGCACCGTTTCGCCGGTACGGCATCTCGCTCACCTTGAGGTCGAATTTCGCCGCCGGGTCGTAGGGCTTGGCCAGCGCGGGGGTCGGAAATGCGGCCGGAAGTGCCGCTGCGGCGCCGAGCGCACCGAATACCTGCAGGAAGTTTCTACGTTCCAACTCGCGACGTTCCATGAAGCCTCCTCTAGGCGTGTGTGCTTTATACACCTGACGGCAGTCAAGTCTGTCGCTTGCGAAGCGCACAGGGCGGGCGTATCGTGAATTCAGAACCTACGCCTCCCGGGGAGGGAGCCATGGTCACAGCCCTGCGTGAACGCGCTCTACCGCTTTTCGCTGCTGTTTTATTGTCGCTTTCTCCCCCGATAGCCCAAGCAGCGCCGACGGCGCCGTCCAACTCCAGCGCCGCGGCCATTTCCGAGCAGCGCATCGACCTCTCATGGCAGGACCGGTCCTCTTCCGAGACCGGGTTCGAGGTGCGCCGCTCCACCACAGGACCGAACGGCACGTTTGTCCTGCTGACGAGGACCGAAGCGCAGGCAAGCCGGCATAGCGACATCGGGCTGAGCCCGTCGACGCAGTACTGCTACCGGGTGCGCGCGTTCCAGACGAAGGGCAGGAACACGAGCTATTCCGCCTACGCGCCGACCGCTTGTGCGACGACGATGGCGCCGCCCCCGCCGCCCCCGCCACCGGTGCCCAACGCCCCCTCCAATGCCCACGACGTCACCGTGTCCCATGACCGGATCGACGTCTATTGGCAGGACAACTCGGGCAACGAAAGCGGCTTTCAGATCCATCGCGCGGTGGGCGGGGGAGCTTTCACGCTGGCGGCCACGGCGGGCGCCGGCGCGGGTGCCTTCGCCGATACAGGGCTCACTGCCTCCACGCAGTACTGCCACAAGATCCGCGCTTTTGCCACGACAGGCAGTACGACCACGTTCTCCGATTTCTCCAACGTTTCCTGCGCAGTCACGTCGGCGCCGCCGCCTCCTCCGGGTTTGCGCCTGGTAACGACGACTACCGGTTCGGATCTCGATCCGGACGGCTATCGAGTCGACATTTGGGCCGACTGGGGCTGGAGCCGCGTGTACGTCAACGGCGCGACCCTGCAGAGCAATGGGACCGTGGTGTTGCCCGGGCTGCAGCCCGGCGACTATCAGCTCGACGTGAGCGGCATGGCGCCGAACTGCACCTATGCCGGCCCGAATCCGTACAGGGTCTCGCTCGGTAGCGGTGGCGGAGCGGTGGCCAACCTCGGCTTCAACTGCACGCCGGCCAAGAAGCTTGCTTTAGCAAGCACAGCGGAGGGCAACCCCGCCATTTATGTGGCCAACGCCGATGGCACAAACAGGACGCGCCTCACCTCGCCCTCAGACTGGGCCGTGGAACCCTCCTGGTCACCCGACGGGAGCAAGCTTGCCTATCGAAGCCAGCTGGATGGTACCGCGCAGATCTACGTGATGAACGCGGACGGGTCGAACCCGATCCGTCTCACGAACGCCGCGGGCGGGAATTTTCGTCCGGCTTGGTCACCGGATGGAACTAGGATCGCATTCGCCACCTCGCGCGACGGCAACAGCGAAATCTATGTCATGAACAGCGACGGCAGCGGGCTCGTCAACCTGACGCAGAACCCCGCCGAGGACGCGGAACCTACATGGTCCCCGGACGCCAGCAGAATCGCGTTCCGGAGCACACGTGACGGACCTGGCATCTACGTGATGAACGCCGACGGATCGGCGGTGACCCGGCTCACGAACGACCCATACGTGATTGATGGACAGCCTGCGTGGTCGCCGGACGGCAGCCTACTCGCCATTTCGCGAGTGTGGTGTGCCGAGTGGTGCCTGCAGCCGATATTCGTGATGAGTGTCGTGGACGGATCGGCGTGGCAACTCACCGGTGTAAACACATTCTCCTGCGAAGTGCAGACCGATCCGGCGTGGTATCCGGACGGCAGGCTCACCTTCACGAGCACCGACCAATGCTCGGGTGCAAGCACCATCAGTGCAGTGGGGCAGCTGTATTCGGAGGGCGAGCCGATCACCGAAGGCTTCCACCCGAACTGGCAACGGTGAGGACCGCGCCCGATCATTTGTATGGGCCATGGGCCATGTTGACAACGCACGACGAGGCGGACAGCGCTGACAAGCTTCATCGGCTCCATGCCATGTCAAGCGTTCGCATCTGCGCTCGACCAGGCCTTGAAAAAGCCCGCGCCGTAGCTTCGGGAATGAATCGCCGGAAGCTAAGCCGCAAGTGAGCTTAGTGGGTACGTTTGAGAAAGAGTAAAGGCACGCGGGATCCTGCCGCTGTCGGAAGATCCCGCCCGCTGCTCGCGGGACGCGCGCCGAAATTCACCGGCGAATAGCGCTCACTTCTTCCGGGGAGTATACGGAAGGCCGGGGATGCGCGGCGCGACGGGGACCGGGACGCGTTGCTTCTTCGGTTTCTTCTTCTCGCGGTTGCTGCGTTGCTGTCCTTTGGCAATGGCGGTTCTCCGGGATGTTTCGCTCGATGTGCGGCGGCATTTATCCGCCGTGTATGAGCGTCAGCGCACGGTGCCGGGCGTGAATGCGTGAGAACGTGGGGGCCAAACAGGAGACACCCATGACCAGAATTCCCTTTATTCTTTCCACGATTGCGGTCGCCGTTCTTGCTGGATGCGGCTCCGACCCGAAGGTTGCGCCGGCACCCGCGCCGGTAGTCGTAGTGATGCAGCCGCCCGCTGCCCAGCCCAGCACTCCCGGGCCGATTGTCGTTGCCCCCGCGGCCGTCGCGCTGCGCGCCGGATTCGGGCGCATCGAGTCGATTCTGGGCATTCCGAGCGCCGCTGCCGGCGCGACGGCGTCGAACCCGACCAAGCGCATCACCATGCGGATGGACGACGGCTCGGTGCAGTACTTCGACACGCAGGCCCCGAGCCTGGCGGTGGGCGACCGCATCGAGATCACGCCGAACGGCACCCTGCGGCACCCGGTATAGACGCAGCGACTTCAAGCGGGCGCCAGCGCGAAAGCGCTGGCGGCCCTTTTACTTTACATTCCCATGCCGCCCATGCCGCCCATGCCGCCCATCCCCGCCATGCCGCCTTGGCCGCCGCCCTTGTCTTCCTCGGCGCGCTCCGCGACCATCGCCGCGGTGGTGAGCACGAGGCTCGCGACCGAAGCCGCGTTCTGCAGCGCGAAGCGCACGACCTTGGTCGGATCGATGACGCCTTGCTGCACGAGATCGCCGTACTCGGCGGTCTGCGCGTTGTAGCCGAAGCTGTCCTTGCCTTCGACCACCTTGTTGAGGACCACCGAAGGCTCGGCGCCGCTGTTGGCGACGATCTGCCGTAGCGGCTCTTCCAGCGCGCGCAGCACGATCTGGATGCCGCCGTCCTGGTCGCGGTTTGCGCCCTTGAGATCCTTCAGCCTGGCGCGCGCGCGCAGGTAGGCGACGCCGCCGCCCGGCACCACGCCTTCCTCGACGGCCGCGCGGGTCGCGTGCAGCGCGTCCTCGACCCGGGCCTTCTTCTCCTTCATCTCGAGCTCGGTCGCGGCGCCGACCTTGATCAGGGCCACGCCGCCGGCGAGCTTCGCCAGGCGCTCCTGCAGCTTTTCCTTGTCGTAGTCGCTGGTCGCCTCTTCGATCTGCAGGCGGATCTGCTTGATGCGGCCCTCGATCTGCTTCTTGTCGCCGGCGCCGTCGATGAGGGTGGTGTTTTCCTTGGTGCTCTCGACTTTCTTGACGCGGCCGAGGTCCTTGAGCGTGGTCTTCTCGAGCTGCAGGCCGAGCTCTTCCGAGATCACCGTTGCGCCGGTGAGCACCGCGATATCGTCGAGCATCGCCTTTCTGCGGTCGCCGAATCCCGGCGCCTTGACCGCAAGGGTCTTGAGGATGCCGCGCAGGTTGTTCACCACCAGGGTGGCGAGCGCCTCGCCCTCGACTTCCTCGGCGAGCACCAGGAGCGGCTTGCCCGCCTTGGCGACCTGCTCCAGCAGCGGCAGCATGTCGCGGATCGAGCTGATTTTCTTGTCGCACAGCAGGACATAGGCGTCCTCGAGCAGCGCGCTCTGCTTCTCGGCGTTGTTGATGAAGTACGGCGAGAGGTAGCCGCGGTCGAACTGCATGCCCTCGACCAGCTCGAGCTCGTTCTGCAGAGACTTGCCGTCCTCGACGGTGATCACGCCTTCCTTGCCGACCTTCTCCATCGCGTCGGCGATGATCTTGCCGACCTCGGTGTCGAGGTTGGCAGAGATCGAGCCGATCTGCGCGACTTCCTTGGACGAGGCGCAGGGGCGCGACATGTTCTTCAGCTCCGCGACCACCGTGACGACCGCCTGGTCGATGCCGCGCTTCAGGTCCATCGGGTTCATGCCCGAGGCGACGTATTTCATGCCCTCGCGCACGATCGCCTGGGCGAGCACGGTCGCGGTGGTGGTGCCGTCGCCGGCCACGTCGGAGGTCTTGGAGGCGACTTCCTTCACCATCTGCGCGCCCATGTTCTCGAACTTGTCCTTGAGCTCGATCTCCTTCGCGACCGACACGCCGTCCTTGGTGACGGTCGGCGATCCCCAGGAGCGGTCGAGCACCACGTTGCGGCCTCTCGGGCCGAGCGTGATCTTCACCGCGTCGGCGAGGATGTTCAGCCCGCGGACCATCCTCGTTCTTGCGTCTTCGTGGAAGCGTACGTCTTTTGTGGTCATTGTTGTCCTTCGACCGCGGTGACCTCGCGGTCGTGCAATGGACGGATTTTCATCGGGACTCCTTGAATGGGGTGCGGGGATGGCCGAAGCGCAAGATCAACGTGTTCTGCTCGGAGCGCTCCACGGCCGCGAATTCCAGCGCGAAGACGAGCGCTTCCATGAACGGCTCGGCACGCAGGGGCTTGGCGAGATACTGGAAGAAGCCGGCCTCCAGCACCTTGACGATGACCTCGGGCGCGGCGTTGGCGCCGAGCGCCAGGATGGGCGTCGCTTCCGTGGCCGGGTCGGCGCGCAGGACCTTCATGAACTCGAGGGCACTCATGCCCGCGAGGTCGACGTTGATCAGGATCGCTTCCGGCCGCTGGGTGCGCGCCAGCTCGATTCCGAGACTCGCGTCCGCCGCGCGCAGCAGCAGCAGGTCCTTGCGGCCCGCGAGCAGCGTCTCCACCAGCGCGACGCTGTCGGCGTGGTTTTCGACGTACAGCAGCCTGCAGCGCCCGGGGCCGGTTTTGGGCATAGCTCGGGCGATCATGGCCGACACCATCTCATGCCACGGCGCCCGGCACCGTGCGCTGGAGCGCTTAGCGGGACCGGGACTTCAGCTGACGCCCTCGACGATGCGTAAGTCGCGCTCGGCGCCGTCGCCCAGCACCCGCAGCGCTTCCTGGTAGCCGGGGCTGGCGTGCGCCGCCATCGCCTTGTGGACGTTGTCGAACTCGACGATCACCACGCGCTCCTTCATCCCCAGCTCGTACACCTGCGAGGGGCTCGCGCGCACGATGAACCTGCCGCCGGCCTTCTGCACCGCGGGCACGGCGACCTTGGCGTAGGCCGCCCACTTCTCCTGGTCCTTGATCTTGCGGTAGGTGACGACGATGTAGCCCTTGCCCATGACTCCTCCTGTCTATGAGTGCCAGCGCACTGTGCCGGCCGCGATTGGGGGACAAGCTATGGCCCCAACAGGAGATTACCCATGAAAAGACTTCCCTTTGTTCTTTCCTCGATTGCGCTCGCCATCCTTGCCGGATGCGCCACCGAAAGTCGCATCACGCCGGCACCCGCGCCCGTGGTCATAGCTCCGGCGCCGGCGCCCCAAGTGCTCGCCCCCGCCGGCATGGTTGTCGTTGCCCCCGCAGCCATCGCGCTGCGCGCCGGCTTTGGCCGCATCGATTCGATTCTGGCCATTCCGAGCGCCGCTGCCGGCGCCACGGCGGCGAACTCGACCAGGCGCATCACTATGCGGATGGACGACGGCTCGACGCAGTACTTCGACACGCAGGCCGCGGGTATGGCGGTGGGCGACCGGATCGAGATCACGAAGGACGGCACCATGCGGCACCCGGCATAGAGGGAGGCGGGATCGATTCGGGGTCTGACCCCGATTTCTCCGCATAGGCTAGGATGCGGCCGTCGTCCAACCGAGGGAGACCGGCTCATGTCCAAGCAATCCCAAGCGAGGAAGTCCAAGGCGCAGAAGAACCTGAAGAAGGCCAGGGTCCAGCTCGCCAGGTTCAAGGCCCGGGCGAGGGCCGAGCTGGCGCGGCACGCGCGCGCGTTCAAGCTCGCCGCGAAGCGCTACAAGAAGGCGGTGAAGCAGGCCTAAGCGCCCGCCGCTCAGGCCTTGGGCGGCGGAGGCGGCATGTTCTCGGGGTGGCACTCGGTCGAAGGATCGATGTGCGCCCACGAGGCGGCGGTGGAAGTCCAGATGTTGCCGGCGATCTTGAGCGCGCTCTTGTCGTCGAGAGTGCCGGCGCGCACCACGACGAAGCCGGGATTGGGGTTGCGGTGGCTGTAGATCGGCGAGCCGCAGTTCTCGCAGAAATGGCGGCTCAGGGTGCGGCCGCTGCGCGTGGCGGAGTCGTCGTACTTTCGCGTCGAGCCCTTGGTGATTTTGAACTTGTCGGTCGGCACGACTGCGTTGACGGTGCCGCCGGTGCCTGAGGACTTCTGGCAGTTCTGGCAGTGGCAGGCGCGCAGCCCGGCGATGGGCGCGTCGATGGTGTAGCGGATGGCGCCGCAGAGGCAGCCGCCGGTTTGGCCGGGCATGGGGCTTAATTCTAGCGCCCGGTATGATTCCAGGATGCCCTGCGACATCCTGGTCCGGAACGGAACGGTCATCGACGGCACCGGTGCGCCGGCGCGGCGGGAGGACATCGGCATCGCGGGCGGGAAGGTCGTCGCCCCCGGCAACGCGAAAAGAATCATCGATGCCGACGGCCTGGTCGTCGCGCCGGGATTCATCGACCCGCACACCCACTACGACGCGCAGATCTGCTGGGACGGCGCGACCACGCCGTCGAGCTGGCACGGCGTGACGACGGTGGTGATGGGGAACTGCGGGGTGGGGATCGCGCCCTGCAGGCCGCAGGCGAGGGAGATCGCGATGCGGGACCTGGTGAACGTGGAGGCGATCCCGTTCGAGGTCCTCGACGCCGGGATCACCTGGGACTGGGAGACATTCCCGCAGTACATGGACGCGGCGGCGAAGCGCAAGCCCGCGCTCAACCTCGCGTTCCTCGCGCCGCTCACGCCCTTCAGGCACTACGTGATGGGCGAGGCCTCAATGGAGCGGGCCGCCAATACCGATGAACTGAAGAAAATCAAAACTCTCTTGAGCGAAGCAATCGACGCCGGCGCTTTCGGCTGGTCGAGCACGCTCCTCAACCAGCACATGGGCTACGGCGGGCGGCCGCTCGCGTGCCGCAACGCGAGCCGCGAGGAGCTGAAGGCCTATTGCAACGCGCTGCGCGAGCGCGGCAAGGGCGCGATCGAGATCGCGATGACGAAGCAGATCGGCGTGATGGACGACCCGGAGCTCGAGCTGCTCGACTTCATGCTGGCCGAGAGCGCCAGGCCGATCACGTTCATCGCGATGTTCGACCGCGACGACATCTCGGAAGCGGTGCGCACGTCGCTCCGCAAGGCGCGGCCGATGATCCAGCGCGGCGCGCGGCCGCAGACCTCGCCGCTTCCGCTGACGCGCGAGATCAACATGAGGAACCCGTTCTCGTTCGCCGGGTTCCCGGCGTGGAAGCGGGTTTTCGAGGACCCGTCGAAAGCCGCCCAGGCTGCCGTCTATGGAGATGTTGCTTTTCGAAATGAATTTCGGGAGAACCTGAAGAGGCCCGCAGGGTTCGGCAACTGGTCGCGGATCGTCGTCCACGAGGTGAAATCGCCTGCATTGAAAGGGCTTGAAGGCAAAACCGTTGCCGAGGTAGCAGCCGAGCGCGGCTGCGACGGCGTGGACGCGCTGCTCGACATCACGCTGGAGGACGATCTCGAGAACGAGTTCACCATGCAGTCGTTCAATACGCGTGTGGATCGCATGTCTGAAATCTTGAACAACAAGGACATGCTTCTGGGGCTCGGCGACGGCGGCGCGCACCTGGACATGCTGTGCGACTCGGGCTACCCGACCTACGTGCTCGGCACCTGGGTGCGCGAGCGCAAAGTACTCACTCTTGAAGAAGCGGTGCGGCGCATGACCTCGGATCCGGCAGACTTCTTCGGCATCAAGGATCGCGGCAGGATTGCGCCGGGAATGGCCGCGGACCTCGTGATCTTCGACCCGGCAAGCGTCGGCTCCGGCGGGCGCCCGGAGCGTCTCTACGACCTGCCGGGCGGCGCGAAGCGCATGGTGATGCGCTCGCGCGGCATCGAGATGACGCTGGTGAACGGCGTGGTGACCTGGGAGAAAGGCGCGCTCACCGGCGCCGCGGCGGGACGCGTGCTGCGTTCCTGAGGCGCAGCTAGCCTCCGGTTACGGTGACGACCTGCCAGCCCTCGTCGGGCTGGTTGAGCGCGCAGCTATGACGGCGCGCGACCTGGAGGGTATCGGCGGCCCCGCAGCGGCGGGCGTCGTAGCTGCACAAGGAGACGATGCGCCGGCCCTGGAACGCCCGGTGCACGACTTCCTCGTAGTCCATGAAATCGGGCCAGGTCTCCGGAGTCAGGAAGCTCGCGTTGCCGGTGATGCGCAGCCCGCTGTAGCCCTGCTCCAGGGCGCTGTCTTCCTCGGCGAGCCACAGCTTGGCGACCTGGTTGCTCTTCAATCCTTCGGCTGCGGTGTACCACTCGGAATAGTCGCGGATCGTGAGCGCTCCGCTTCGAATCGCCGCGTCCACGTCGACACCGGCTTTCTGCAGCTCCAGGCGGGCATCGGCGGCGTTCAGGGGCTCGGCGGTGATCCAGATGCAGCACTCGTTGTTGTTCAACCCGGCGACGAAGAACGGCACCAGCGCCGCCACCAGGTCCGAGCGATCGCGGTAGAAGTGGCACATGTGGCTGCCGTACGGAATCTGCGCGACGCCGGGCAGCCCGCAATTCGTGAAGATCGAGGTCGGCGTCGCGGAAAGGATCGCTGCCATATGCAATTGCAGTTCGGGCGGATGGTAGCAACTGCGAGCCGGGGCGTATGTCCGGCAATCACTTACAGCGAGCACGGTTTTGTTATCTCTGTTTCCTATGTGTGACGCCTGCGCCCGTCATGGCGCCGGTTTGGAGTAGCCTTTTCCCGGGTCCTAACCGGGAGAGGTCATGAACACCAAGACAGCCGTACTCGCTTCGACAATCGCGGCGGCGCTGCTGGCCGGCGCCGCGCATGCGCAGCAGCCGCAGCAGACCTGCTTTCCGTCCAGGCACGGAAAGGACGACCAGGTCGGCAACCTGAACTACGTGACGCCGGAGAAGACGCTCGCCGCGGCGAAGCTGGTGACGAAGGGCAAGAGCTACCGCCTCGGCATCGAGACCAACAAGGACACGCCGGCGTTTCCGCCGCGCACCTGGTCGATCGCCATCGTGCAGCCGGGCCAGGTGCACGGTGCGGCGCTCGGCCCGACCAAGACGACCTACAACGACGACATCATCATGGGCTGGGTCGGGATCGGCTCGCAGCTCGACGGGCTCGGCCACATCGGGATCGACGGCGTGTACTACAACTGCAACAAGGCGGCCGAGTTCGCGATGGCGGGCGGACTCACCAAGCTCGGCATCGAGAAGGTGCCGCCGATCGCGACGCGCGGCGTGCTGCTCGACATGGCGGGCTATTTCAACACCGACATCGTCAAGGAAGGCACTCCCTTCAACCGGGCGGAGATCGAGGGGGCGATGAAGCGCCAGGGGATCAAGTCGATCGAGCGCGGCGACGTAGTGCTGTTCCATACGGGCTGGACGAAGCTCATCGGCAAGGACAACAAGCGCTACGGCTCGGTCGAGCCCGGCCTCGGCGTCGGCGGCGCGCGCTACCTCGCCGAGCGCCAGGTGGCGATGGTCGGTTCCGACACGTGGGGACTCGAGGTGGTGCCGTTCGAGAAAGATCAGGGCGTGTTCGAGGTGCACCAGATCCTGCTGCCGATGAACGGCATCTACATCCTCGAGAACATGGAGACTTCGGAGATGGTCAAGGACCAGGCGTGGGAGTTCCTGTTCACGCTGGGCCCCTCGCGCATCACGGGCGCGGTGCAGGCGATCATCAACCCGATCGCGATCAAGTGAGGCGGACGGCGCGATAAGCGGGAATTCGCGCTTCGGCGGCGGTGTATGCGCTAGTATCGACGCCTCTCCTGGAGGGGGAAAATGCGGCCCGAGCTATTGCCGCTGGCAGCAAGCCTTAGCGCAAAGGGCGAGCGCTTCGCGCTCGTCACCGTGGTGCGGCGCGAGCCGCCGAGCTCGGCGCGCGTCGGCGACACCGCGCTGGTTACCGAGAGCGGCGAATACCACGGCTGGGCGGGCGGCGGCTGCACGCGCGAGACGGTGGTGCGCGAGGCGCAGCGCGCGATGGCCGACGGGGAACCCCGCTTGTTGTGTCTGACTCCTGAACCAAATCCGGCAACAAGATCAGGAATGATCGCGCTGCAGATGACCTGCGACAGCGGAGGCACCGTGGAAATCTACGTCGAGCCCGTGCTGCCCGTTCCGCGCCTGGTCCTGTTCGGCGCCACGCCCATGGTGGAGGCGCTCGCGCGCATCGGCGCGGCGATGGGCTATCGCGTCGAGCGCGAGGCGGATGCGGCGCTCAAGGGCGCGCACGTGCTGGTGGGAACCATGGGCGACGAGGACCTGGAAGTCCTGCAAAAGGTCTTGCGCGCGGAGCCGGCCTACGTCGGCGTGATCGCGAGCCGCAAGCGCTTCGACCACGTGCGGCAGACCCTGATCGCCTGCGGCGTGCCGCGCGCCGCGGTGGAGCGCGTCGCGGCGCCCGCGGGTCTGGACATCGGCGCGAAGACGCCGGAAGAGATCGCGCTCAGCGTGATGGCGCAGATCGTGGAGCGGCGGCGAAAAGCGGTCCCAAGTGAGCCTGCTTTGCAAGAAGCTACAGACCCCATCTGTGGCATGAAGGTGGCCGTCGCCGGCGCGCGCCACAGCGCGGAGTTCGAGGGCAAGACCTATTACTTCTGCTGCGCAGGCTGCCGCACCAAGTTCCTTCAAAAAGGAGTGAGCGCATGATTCCCGCGCCGTTCGACTATCACCGCCCGGCGACGCTCGACGAGGCCAT